>Ga0209056_10007067_pt1 | contig 11558 bp, 11 predicted proteins | sample GraSoiAngelo_114_FD_185876 | JGI IMG/M metagenome (GOLD analysis project Ga0209056, IMG submission 185876) | Grasslands soil microbial communities from the Angelo Coastal Reserve, California, USA - 14_0903_13_40cm (SPAdes) (version 2) | ecosystem: Environmental > Terrestrial > Soil > Grasslands... | reverse complement strand
AGACGAACATCAGCCCGACGGTCCAGAGCGTTCCGAGCACCAGCGAGACCATCGCGAGGACGCTCTCTCGCGTGCGCCGGACGATCACCGCGGTCAGGAGCCCGACCAGCAGGAACGCGTAGAGGGTGCCTTCCTTGTAGGCCCGCTCCATGTAGCGGATGGCCTCGAACGTGATGACCGGCGTGCCGGCCACCTCGGCGTCGACCGTCCGCAGCTCGCGGATGAACCGCTCGGCGCCGTTGCGGTCCCAGATATCGACCTTGGGCTGGATCTGGAGGAGGAAGCGGCCGCTCTCCCCGACGAGCTTGCGCCGAAGCTCACCCGGCACGTCGGCGAGCCCAATCGGGGTGGGATGGAGATTTCGCTTCAGGCGACCGAGGGTCCGTGCGAAGTCGGCGCGGAGCTGGTCCTGCAGTGTCGCGAGCGAGGGCGCTGCGGCAGGGGCCGCCTGCTCGAGCTTTCGCGCGAGCGCGGCTGTTTCGTCCCGCAGCGCGACGACGTCGTCACGATCGTGACCGGACGGTGCCTCGTCGGCGGCGAGATCGAGGCGCTGCCGGAGCGCCCGCACTGCCGCGAGCAGTCGCGGAAGATCGACTCCGTCGCGCGGCGCGACGGCCACGGGCGCGACGATCGGCGCGATCTCGGCGAGTATCTTCGCCTTCGTCTCCTGGTCCGTGGGAATGAGAGAGAGCACCGATTCGACATCGGATACCGAATCGAGCGCCTCGAACGCCGCGACCCGCTCGCGGAGCTCGCTGAGCGAGCCGGCGGTCGAAAGCGCGACGAAGCTCGAGCGGCCGGCGGAGCGGAGAATGCGTTCCTCCCAGTCGACCGACTCGGTACCGCGCGCCTGGAGGTGGAGGAGATTGTAGTCGAAGCGGACGCCGCGCAGCGCGACGAGCGAGAGCGCGCCGGCCACGGCGGCGAGTCCGACGACGACCCGCGGATGCCGCGTGACCCGCGCGACGAGCCGCACGGATTGCGGCCCGGTTTCATGTCGCCGCTCGACATGCCCGCGCCCCGTGACGAGCACGAGGGCGGGGAGGAGCGTCATCATCGAGAGCCAGGCGAGGATGATTGAGGTCCCGGCGATGAAGCCGAGCTCCCGGATGCCCGGGAAGTCCGTCAGCATGAGCACGTAGAAGGTGCCTGCCGCCGTGAGCGCGCCGCTCAGCATCCCGGGTCCCGCGCGCATCGCCGTCGTCTCGAGCGCCTCGCGCGGCGAGCGGCCGAGGCGACGCTCCTCGTAGTTGCGGAAGAGCAGGTAGATGCCGTAGTCGGTGCCGAGGCCGACGACGATCGAGATGAACATGATCGAGAAGATCGAGAGATGACCGACCACGAGCGTCACGATGCCGAGCGACCAGCAGATGCTCACGGCGAGCGTGGCGAGCACGAGGAGCGGCATGCCGAACCGTCGGAAGGCGACGGCTAGCACGCCGAGCGTCAGGGCGAAGGCGAGCGCCGTCGCGCGCTTGCTGTCGCGGAAGGCAGCTTCCATCTCGTCGTTGCCGAGCACAGGAGCGCCGGTCAGCCCAGCCTTCACGTCGGGGAACTCCGCCCCGACGCGCGCCATCGTCGCGCGGAGGGGTGCGATCGCGTCCCGATAGTTCGTGAAGCTCGCCTTCTCACGCGTCGCCTCGACCAGGACGAAGAGGAGATGCTTGTCGTCGGAGAGGAAGTAGCCGGCGTCCTCGCCGTCGTGATCGAGCGAGAAGAGCGACCCCCACGGTGACCGGTAGGGCGCGGGTCGGTCGAGCCGGGTCGAGATCTCGTCCAGGACTTCGCGCGCGGCGCCGAGGTCGACCTTCTTCTCGACTCCGTCGAGGCCGAGGTCGAAGGCGCTACGCACGAAGGCGGTCACGATCTCCGTCCGTATGCCGTCGATCAGACTATCGAGCGTCGGCCGCGCAGCGAAGGAGGCGAGGAATGCCTGGTGGTCGACTGCCTCGTCACGGATGTCGCGAAGGTCCGCCGGGCTCAGGTAGAGCAGCTCCCGACCCCGGAATTTCTTGGGATCGATCCGATAGGTCACGTGCCGGAACGTTCCGGGTTCGCGACGAAGCTCCGCCGCGAGCCGGTGCGCGTACGCCTTCGATCGCCCAACGTCGTCGCTCTCGACCGCGACGACGAGCTGGTCGAGGCGCGGAAAGTCGTCCGAGATCTCTTCATCACGCTGGACGTACGACCGGTCCTGCGGCAGGAGATCGCGGCCCGAGGTGACGAAGCCGAGGTGGCTGAACGTGTACGTGAGCGCCGCAAAGGCGAGAACGACGCTCAGCACTATGGTGACGACCGGCCGGGCGGAGGCCAGCCGGACGAGGGCGCGGAGCCCCCGCCAGCCCTCGCGGCTCATCGCGCCGCGACCGCCTGCGACGGCGGGTGCCACTCCGCCTGGCGCGCCGCGTCCGCTTCCTCGATCGAGCGGCGGCGCTTCTGCAGGTACCCGTTGCGGACGGCGCTGTAGAGGTCGAGGACGCTGTCCTCGACGTCCTGGAAGACGTCGAGGTTGAGGGCACGCTCGTTGACCTGCTTGACGATCGACATCCCCATCGCCGCAAGGAACGGCGTCGCGTAGCCGAAGGGATCCAACACGCCGTCGACGCCGTATCCGATGCCGTCCCGGACGGTGAGCGGCGGCAGCGTGGGGAGCACGAGGTAGGGTCCGGGACCAAATCCATAGACCCCCAGCGTCTGGCCGGTGTCCGCGTCGCTCTTCTCGATGTGGAGCTGGCCCCGCGCGACGTCGAGGAAGCCGACGACCCCGACCGTCGTGTTCACGCCGAAACGAGCGAGCTCGCGGCCCGCCCCACGAACACGCCCTTGCAGGAGATTGTTCACCAGGCGCTTCGGCATTCCGAGGTTGTCGAAAGCGCGATCGAGTCCACGCTTGCCGACGTCTGGAAGGATCTTGCCCCAACCGGTCGCGACGGGCTTCAGCAGGTAGCGGTCGAGGATGTCGTGGTTGAACGAGAACATCTTCTCGTTGAACCTCTGCCACGGGTCGTAGTCATCGGAGGCCTCCTGCTCCGCGTCGGCGATCGGCGGTTGTAGGGCTTCGTCCGCGCTCGTCGCGGGCGACACCATCCCGGCGGCGAAGACCATCGTCAGAACGAGGAACGCGAGGTGGATCGGCTTCATCGTGATGGTGTCACATTCGCAACTGCCGTGCCGAAGAACGGGGCGCTCGGGTGCAGAACGACAAGGCGGCAAACCCACGGGAACTCTTGGTTCTAAGCGTGTTCGGTGGTCCCCGCGCTCGCGGATGTGCCGACGCCTCGGCACGCGTGCCGAGCTGTCGGCAGTCCCAGAACAACGGCCTGGCAGGTCAGCGTTCAGCCAGCCGGCGGCTGCCTGCGCCTTCAGTCACGATCATGTCGCTCGGTCTCCTGGAGTCGGAGCGCCGCGAGGGTCCGCTCGACCGCTTCGGGAGTCCCCCAATCGCTCCAGGAGACGCCGTCAACCGGCACAACGACCAGGTGGCGCGAGATCTGGGTGAGGAAGTCCGCCGAGAAGTTCCAAGATGGAACACCCTCGTACCCGGCACCCGAGCGGATCACGCCGCGGAGCTGCTCGACGTCCGCACTTCGCCGTTGCCGAACGAGCGCGAGCAGCCGGCTCGGGTGGAACACCATAACGAACGAGTTCCACAAGGCGCCTCTTCGCTGCAGGTGCTTCGCCAGCTCGATCGACGGCTTCTCGTGAAAGGCTGCAACGTGGTACGCCGGATGCGATTCGAGACCCCGCGCGACGAGCGGCGGGCCTGGCTCGATGTAACCGAAAGCGGGCTCTGGGTGAGTCGGGCGAATGCCGAGCAGCGCGATCTTGGTGGGAAACCGATCGACGAGGACTGTTGCACGCTCCACGTGCTCACGAAAGGCGGAGCCATCACCGACATAGTGATCGCTCGGAAATACGACCACCGGTGCGCGCGGGCGCCGGGCGGTGAGGTCGAGGAGCCCGAAGACGATCCCCGGACCCGTGTCGCGGTTCCCCGGCTGCACGATGACATTATCGGGCGGGATGTCGAGCAGCTGTGGCAGGGCTAGCTCCAGGTGGCTGCGATTCACGAGCACCAGCGTCCGCTCTCCCGGCACGAGCGGGGCGATCCGCGCGAGCGTCGCTTCGAGCAGGGAACGGTCGCCCATGATTCGGCAGTACTGCTTCGGTATCGGCGCGCCGGCGATTTTTCGCGTGAGAGACTGGAGGCGCCTACCTTCTCCGCCGGCTAGGACGAGTGCCCAGAGCCGTTCGCGCCGATGTCTCCTCGAGAGCTCGGGTCCGTTCAATGCCTCGATCGCGGGCAGGGACATCTGGAGCACGCCTGGGTGCAACCGTCGTGCCGCCACCGACGGTGTTGGGATGGCTGGAGGCTCCCCCGCAGATCAACGGGTCGAGCGTCGAGCCTGCCGCGGACGCGATGATGGCGCCGGCATGGCCGCTGGTGCCGCCTCTGGCTCCCTTCGGAGCGGGGAGTGGCTCGCCGCGCGCGTTCTTCTCCCGCAAGAGCTCGAGCAGCCGATCGATGCCGCCGTTCGTCATGATCTCCTGGAACTGCGAGCGATAGTTCGAGACCAGGCTGACGCCTTCGATAGTGACGTCGATGATCTTCCAGGTGCCGTCGGTCTGGCGCGGCCGGTAGTCGACCGAGATGTCGTCGGAACCGTGGTCCACGATCTTCGTGCGGACGGTCCAGTCGCCGCGCGCCTCCTGGCGGTCGTCGACGATCGTCACCCGCTCGTTCTTGTAGCGCTCGACATTGCGCCCGTATGTCGCGGAGAGAATCTGTTTGAACTCGCGCTCGAACTCGCCGCGCTGCTCCTCGCTCAGCTGGTTCCAGTCCCGCCCGAGGACGAGGCGCGAGAGGGTGTCGAAGTCGACCCGCCTGTAGACGGTCTCCTCGACCCGCCGGCGCTTCTCGTCGGTCGAGAGGTCCTTGTGGGCCAGCACTGCGATGACCGCGCTCGTCGTCGCCTCCACCACGGCGCGGGGACTCTCCGCCGCCGGAGCGGGCACCGCGAGTGTTCCGGCGTAGGCGAGTGCCGCGATGAGGGCGCTCCTCATTCGGTCTTCACGTCGCTGCTGTGGATGAGCTTGCCGATCACCCGCTCGTTGGCCGGCCCTGGATGGGGGCGTGTGCTCACCTTCGTAACCTCGGACCCTGACGAATCCACGACGCGAGCGAGCGCCAGGAGGCCGGGCCGGCTGCCCGCGCCCGGATGGCGGCGGCCCACCCGCGTCCGCTCGTGTCTCCGGCCACGACACGCAAATTCCGTTCCGCCCGCAGGCGAGTCCAACAATAGCGGAACGGTCCGGCACTGAGTTCAAAGGCGGAAGAGCTCAACCGCGGCCGGCCCGCGTCAGGTTGACGAGAGATCGGCACGAGTGCCGAAGGGTCGGCGCCAAGCGCGGGGAGCGTACTGTCCACTCACCAACCTCCGACGGGCCGCACGCGGGCGCGCTCGAACGCGGCGGCGCTTTGCGGCTTGATCCGCAGTAGTACGACCTCCGGATGGACGTTCCTGACATGCTCTTCGATCGCGGCGACGATCGCCTCCACGTCGGCGGCGGAGAGCGTGTCCACGAAGTCGAACGCTGATCGCCGCGACAATCTGGTCGGGGCCGAGATGCACCGTGAACAGACCGTTCGACCGCTCGACGCCCGGATGGGCGCGCGCGATCGCGCAGATCGACGAGACCACTTCCGACGCAGCCGGCTCACCGATGAGGAGCCCCTTGGCCTCGCGGGCGAGGAACACGGCCACGACGCCGAGCAGGACCCCGATGCCGATCGACGCGGCACCGTCCAGCACCGGGAGGTCGAACGTCTCGCTCGTGGCGATCCCGGCCAGGGCGATCACCACGCCGATCAGCGCTGCGGTGTCCTCGAAGAGCACCATGAACATCGTCGGATCCTTGCTCTGACGGACCGCCTCGAAGTACCCGCGCTTGCCCTTCGCGGAGCGGAACTCCTTGATCGCCACGCCCCAGGAGATACCCTCGAAGACGAAGGCCAGGCCCAGGACGACGTAGTTCACGATGGAGTTCGAGATCGGCACCGGGGCGATGACGTGGCTTACTCCCTCGTACACCGACACGCCGGCGCCGAGCGCGAAGATCAGGAGCGTCACGATGAAGCTCCAGAAATAGAGCTCCCGGCCGTGCCCCAGCGGGTGGAGCTCGTCGGGCGGTCGCGCCGCGCGCCGCAAGCCGTAGAGGAGGAGGATCTCGTTGCCCGTGTCGACCAGCGAGTGGATCGCCTCGCTCACCATCGCCGAGCTGCCGGTGAGACCGGCGGCCGCGAACTTCGTCACGGCGCGAGGACGTTGCCGAGCAAGGCCGCGTAGACGACCTTCTTCGATGATCGGGGGGCCATGATGTCGCTCGCCCGCAGCCGGAGGCTTGGCCTAGTAGTCCCGTGCCCGATCCGGCGCCAGTCCCGCCACGCTGAGGTCGCCGAGATCAGTCTCTCTCTCGGCGATATCCATGCCCGACGATGAGCGGAACACCCAGTGTCATGCCGAGGCCCGCCCGGGTTCGACGAGGCCCGAACCACTTCGACTCGAGCCGCTCCGGCCAGCGAAGCGGAGGCACGGCGATGCGTCGCGCAAGAGCGTGTGGCGGCATGAACGGGCAGGCGAAGCAGAAGAGGTTGACCATGCCTCCCGTTCGCACGGTTGGCGGGATTGGCGACTTCAGTCGAGGACGTGGTGCCCGCGCTCGCGCATGCAGGCCTGGAACGCGTGCTTGAATTTCTCCTCGGCACTGAACCCCTCGTAGGCCCCGCCGCCGAGTCCTCCGCTCGCGGCCCCGATGGCCGCGCCGGCGCCGGGCGCTCCGCTCGCGGCCCCGATGGCGGCGCCGGCCGCCGCGCCGAGCACCCCACCGACCGCCGCTCCGATCGCCGTCTTCTCGGGGGTGCCTCCCGAGGCGTGGAGAGCCAGCTCGCGGCACTCGGCTTCGTCGCTGGGGATCCGGGCGGCGTGCGGATCATTGTAGGGATCCACCGTCGGCTGGTAGCCGCCCATGGTGGCGCAGCCGGCGACGACGAGTGTGAGAGCAAGCAGCCATTTGCGTGTGTCCATGCGACTCCTTGCGCGGCTCGGGCTCTGTGCCATTCTGTGCGGACGATTCGCAATCGACGTCTCTGCAACATGTGCGCCAGCAGCAGTCGGTTCGATGGGGCGGTCACCGCATACGCGCCGAGTGCCCACGCGAGCATGGAGCCGCATGTGACGGCTGCACGAGCCGTCGTCCGACGGACAGCGTGAACCCGAGGGTCGGCCTCGTCGCCCCGGGGCGGCGGCGCCGCGGAGTCGCCGTCCGGGCTGATTCTCGACTACGCCGCCAGACCGGCGCACCGGCTCCGAGGGCCGTCAACCGTCGTGACCACGCTGTGCCCTTTCGGGAGCTCCATCGCCTACGGGCGTCCGCGTCACGGGCTCGCCGTCGCTTCGCATCGTCGTCACCAGGTCACGCAGCTCGAAGCGCTTTACCATGCGCGCCAGTTTCCAGCGGCTCACACCGAGCAGCACGGCGGCCTGGCGCTGGTTCCCATGAGCCAGCGCCAACGCGTCCGCGAGGTGCCTTCGCACGGCGGTCTCGAGTGTCTCGAAATCGTGTCTCACGTCAATTGGGTCCATTCGACGAACTCTCTCCTTCTGCCCCCCGAGCAATTTCCGCGCGCCAGCAGTGAAGCGCCACGGCCCCCGGGGCCTGGCGGCCGAAGATCCTGCGTCCGCATTTCCGCCGGTCCGGAGACGTCCACAAGTCGGACGCCAAGGAACCGAGACGGTTGGAGGGCGGATGTTAGACGTCGCGGCCACCGCGGATATTCGTCACGTGAGCACGTGCACAACCACCTCTGAAGGTTGGAGCGCAGCGAACCGTGATCGCGGCAGGCACCTGGGTGCCTGCTGGGCGTGCTCGGAGGGACCAAGACCATGGCGCGGTGTCAGGGTCCGATGGAGCGTTCTCCGATGGAGCGTTCCGGGTCGTCCCCATCGTCACCCCGCGCCTCGTGCGACCGCTTCGGAACGTCTGCGTCGCGATCGGCCGAGCACTCGAGCCGCTCGACGTGGCAGATACCGACATCGCTGTAGCCCGCGGCCCTCGCTTCGGTGCACTCCTGGTGAAACTCGCGGCAGTCCTCGGCGCTCGCCGCCGCCGCGGGGCGCCGCTCGCCCATGAGGAGCACCGCGGCGCAGGCACCGACGGCCAGGAGCCGTCGCCTCGGGTGGCGCGGCGTCCGGATCATGACCGGTGCCCCGCGGCAGCCGCCGGCGAGAACTCGTCGCGGGCGGCCGATGAGCCGGCATCCGTGGTCGTCTCCGGTTTCGTGCTTCATCTCGGGTCTCCTTGTTGGGCGTCCTTGCTCTACCGGACGAGCAGCCTTACGAACTGCGCCCGCCGCCTCGCGGTCGGCACCGCGATGCGCGCGCGCGGGCGAAAGATCACACCACGTCTGCGCACGAGCGGCACTTCGCGTCCGCTCTCCGCCAACAGACTCCCGTTCATGGGACGTACAACTCAGCAACCGCCGCGCCAGGCGCAGCGGCCGTGGCATCCGGCCAAGCGCGGGCGATCCCCGGACCAGGGCCGACCCGTCCTGCCGGGGTTCCGGCACGCTGCCGAGCGCTCGTCACGCGCTCGGTCCGCTCGCAGTGCTCGTGGGCGCGGCATCCTGGCCGGCGTGGCCGTGCACATCGGCCTCATCGGCTATCCAACGGCGGTCGCCGGGTGGCGTGGGTGCTCTGCTTGGCGACTCGGTCTTCTTGTGCGCTCTGCCGGCGCGGCGGTGCAGCCTTACGGCGCTGGGACGCCCATGCCCGGGTTGCATCCTTCGTGCGGCTCCCGGGGGCGCCGTGGTCACCGCGGTGGCGGGCTCGGCTTCAATGCGCTCGGACGCCGCTTGCGAGCGGCGCGGCGGCGAGGGTCGCGCCCCGTCGCCGGCTGGTGCGCCGCAGGTGCGCCGGTGTCCGCGCGCGAGCGGCCGTCAGCTGATGGCGCGAGCCGGCCACCGCCCGGGTACGAAAGCGGATCATCGGGGCGCCTCGTCCGGCAACGGACACGTTAGCGGTCCGCCACGCACGCAGTCCGGCCCGAACGTAGTCCGGCTCGAGATCGAGGGTCTCGCAGATCACGACGAACGAGAACGGCCACGTCGCTGCGTCCGAAGCGAACCACTCCTCCGCCTCGCGGAAGAGGCGCCGACCGCGCTGGCGGGAGGAGCTCACGTAGCGTTGATACGAACGGATCGCCTCGTCGAGAACCGCGAGCATGAGGCGATGCTCCGGCGGCCTCGCCTCGTCGTTGCGCAGCAGGTCGGCGAACTGGGATAGAAGGATCGTCTCCTGCTCGCCGTCCGTCGCAGCGCGGTGTACGTCGGATGCAGCCTCGATGGCTGCCAGGCCTACGGCACTCATGCCGGCCTCGACCTGAGGGCGGCAGATGGTGCCCGAATGGCGTCGTCACGGGAGCATCGCGGTCGAAGCGGCACGACGACCGCGAGTCGGCGGGGAAGACCCAGGACGGCTCTCTCGGGATCACGATCGACGTAGACGCTTCCGGGAGCGACGCGCAGGGCGAGCTGCCGCCGGGTGCGCGGGATAAAGATTTCCATGCCGAGGCGGTCCAGGGCTCGATTGATGTCCGTCAGGGTCAGCATGCCGCCTTTCAGCAACGACCGCGCCAGCGAACAGACTGCACGCCCAGCGCGAATGCCGTCGGCGAGCACCATCGCGTTCAGCGACGGAGCGGGGAAACGTCGACGACGTTCCCGTAGATGAAGTCCACCTCGCCCACGACCGCTGCCGCGGCCGCGGCCGCCAGCGCCGGCGGAATGGCGGTTGGGAGATCGCCCGAGAACTGGGTCGCGCCTTCGGGGTCGATGTCGACACTCAGCCATCCCACCTCCTTGCCTCCGGTGGCGTGGAGAGTGGCGCGGTAGGTTCCTGTGAGCGCATTCCGGGTCGATGTGCCGCGGTCGAGCGCACCCCCGCCGCCGGACGCGCGCTCGAACACGGTCGTTCGCACGGCCGCGCCGCCCGCGGGCTCGATCGTGAGCCTGAGCTCGTCGTCGTTCCAGGAGGGGACGATGCGGCCGAGGACGGGCGCCTTCTCAGTCGTACCGCTGCGCACCACGGCAGCATCGGGGCCGGTCGCCCAAACTCCGGCGACCGCCACACCACCTTCCCGGTAGACGAGCGCGGGCTCGCCGTGATGCCAGAACCGGCCGTTGGCAACGAGCCTATCCGTCGTGCCGTCGGCTCGGTCGATGACCAACCCTCGATGCGTCTCCCGAGCCGAGAACGTCGCCGCGGACGCTGCCGGTGCGGCCGTCGCTACCCCGCAGGCGACGATTGCGCCGAGCAGGACCGTCCGCTTCCGCGCTTGTTCGAAACGAGCCTTCATGAGATGCCTCCCTTACTCGAAACACCATGAAACTGCAGGAGCTGTGCCAGGAGCGAACGTCACCGAGCCGGTTCGATTGCGCGGCCGGCATGATGCTTCCGCTGCCGACATCTCGGCGCGTGTCGAGATAGCGGCAGCGTGGCGTCCCATCTTAGAACTTGCTGGCCTGACGACGTCAGCATCTGAGACCGTGACCCGGCTCTGGGTGCACTGGCTGCCGGCACGAGCGTTGCTCGAAACGTCGTGGTCCCGTTCGTCGATACCGTGCCGACGACGGTGCCTGTCCGCCGGTGGCCCCTTATGCCGCCGTATCGCCTCGGCGACGTCGTGGGACATCGCGACGCTCACCCCACCGAGCAGCACAGCTACGAGCGATCACCGCGTGCCGTTCGCCGCGCCCGCGCGGCCGTATGCCGGCCCTGGAGCGCGAGACCGTACACCCCCTGCTGCTCCCCGGTTGGGCCCAACCCCACGCCGACGAACACCATGTCGTTCACGATCGCCGGGCCCGACGTGATGATGCCTCCGAGGTCGAGCTTCCGGAGCAGCGCACCCGTCCCGGCATCGAAGGCCCGAAGCTGACGCGAGCCGTCGCCCACGAAGAACAGACCGCCCGCGATCCCAGCGGGCCCGAAGCTGAAGACATTGCACTCCGTCGGCGGACACTGCCACGCGACGGCGCCGGTCGCGGCGTCGAGAGCGAAGATGTAAGGCGGCCCGGTGAAGGTGGCGGCGTAGATCTTCCCGAACGCGACCCCCGTGGACGGGCTGAATCCGCCGGCCTCCCCTCCCGCCACCACCGCTTGCTGCCAGACGAGAGCGCCGGTGTCCTGATCGACGGCGTAGTAGACGCCGTTCTTGCTCCCGACCCCGACCAAGGGAGAACCGCGAAGGAGACGATCAGGCCCAGTGCCCAGAGCGCGATCAGCAGGATCTGCGAGAGCGGGCAGGATGACGAGAGGAGACCCGCGACGGCGGCAGCCCATGCGTGCATGGTGCGTGGCAGCGCGGACCCGGATCACCCCTCGGCGAAGAGCACCGTCGACAGGTACCGCTCGCCCGAGTCCGGCAGCACGGTGACGATCGTCTTGCCGGCGAACGCGTCGTCGCGCGCGAGCCGGAGCGCCACCGCCGCCGCGGCGCCA
>Ga0209056_10007066_pt1 | contig 11559 bp, 15 predicted proteins | sample GraSoiAngelo_114_FD_185876 | JGI IMG/M metagenome (GOLD analysis project Ga0209056, IMG submission 185876) | Grasslands soil microbial communities from the Angelo Coastal Reserve, California, USA - 14_0903_13_40cm (SPAdes) (version 2) | ecosystem: Environmental > Terrestrial > Soil > Grasslands... | reverse complement strand
GATCCTGAGCAGCCGCTAGGCCGAATCGTGGAAGACACAGGCAAGCTTCGACCGGTAGCACTCGCAACGCTCGCATGACACAGAAAGACAAACTACTCAGCCAAATTCTTGGTGGGCGATCCGATGCAAATGTAAACTTTAATGAATTGTTGAGTCTTCTACGCAGTTTGGGCTTCAGTGAGCGAATTCGAGGAAGTCATCATGTTTTCACCCGAGAAGATGTGCAGGAGATCATGAACCTGCAACCGAAAGGCGCTAAAGCAAAGGCTTATCAAGTCAAACAGGTGCGTCAGGTGCTGGTAAAGTATCGGCTGGGAGGATTCCATGAGCAAGTATGAAGTGATTATATATTGGAGCGACGAAGATGACGCCTATGTCGCAGAAATCCCTGAACTGCCCGGCTGCATGGCGGACGGCTCAACTTATCAAGAGGCACTAGCCAATGCCGAGGTTGTGATCCACGAGTGGATCGAGACAGCTAAGGAACTGGGCCGGTCTATACCTGATCCTGATCAGCCTTTGTGCCACCTAATTGAACGCGATGGAAAACTACAGGCAGTAAGTGTTGACCGTACCGTTTAGAGGCGGGCTACTGCCCGCCAGGATTTCAAACCTATCGAAGGCGAGCGCTAGCCCGCCTCTAAACCGAGGGATTCTAGATGACGGCGGCGAAAATCGGCATCATTGGCGGTAGCGGCCTCTATCAGATGCCGGAACTCACCGAGATCGATGAGATCGAAGTCGAGACTCCCTTCGGACGTCCTTCGGATAAGTTTGTCCTCGGCACGCTCGAAGGCGAGCGCGTCGCTTTTCTACCGCGTCACGGAGTCGGGCACCGGTTCACGCCGACTGAGCTTCCTTTTCGCGCTAACATTTACGGAATGAAACTGCTGGGGGTTGAACGCATCCTTTCCGCTTCGGCAGTGGGTTCATTGCAGGAAAAGTATGCGCCGCTTGATATGGTAATCCCCGATCAATTTTTCGATCGCACCCGAGCGCGCGCACGCGAATCGACATTCTTTGGCGAAGGTATCGTCGCTCACGTCACTTTCGCACATCCAGTTTGTGGGGATCTCGGCGACGTGCTGGAAGAATCTTGCCAGGCCGTAAGCGTCAAGGTCCACCGGGGCGGAACTTATATCTGCATGGAAGGCCCGGCGTTTTCGACCGTGGCGGAATCAAATGTATATCGCTCGTGGGGTATGGATGTAATCGGCATGACGAATTTGCAGGAAGCGAAGCTCGCGGGCGAGGCGGAGATTTGTTATGCGACGCTGGCGCTGGTCACGGACTATGATTGCTGGCATCCCGGCCACGACGCCGTGACGGTGGGGACGGTCATCGAGTATTTGAACAAGAACGTCAGGAATGCTCAGTTGATCATGCGCGAAGCGGTGAAGAACCTGGCCAATCGCTCGCGGGAGTGCAAATGCGGCTCAGCCCTCAAGAATGCGATCTTCACGGCGCCAAGTTTGTGGCCGGAAGCAACCGCGAGGAAGCTCGATGCCATCATTGGAAAGTACCAAAAGTGAAATTCGACTTGTGGAGTAAGACTATGAAGAGGTTTTGTTTGGTAGCGTCGGTGATAGTTGCGATTTATGCGATTCTGCCTTTGGCGGTGCGAGCGCAGGGCGGAGCGAAGCAAGGGCCTGAAATCAACCGCGATCCGACTTTGGAAAAAGACTCGCTGCACAATCTCGAAGTTGCGCGTCAATACTTCAAACTGCGGAAGGCTTACGTAGCAGCGTTGGAGCGCTGCGAAGAAGTTCTGGCCGCCAATCCCGAGTTTTCAAAGATCGATGAGGTGTTATTTATCGCCGGCCAAAGCAGCGCGAATCTCGCTGGGGAGAAGGGCAAGCAGAAGCCAAACCAATACGTGATTCATGAAGGTGAAAAGAAGGTAACGCTAACTTCAGCAGAATTTCGTGAGAAAGCGCGCGGATACTTTTCGCAAATCGTCACTGAGCATCCGCAGAGTTCCTTTCGCGGACAGGCGGACGCAGCTTTGAAAGAGTTGGGCGAACCGAAAGCGAAAACGGTAAGCGGTAAGCGGTAAGCGGTAAGCAGTGAGCAGTGAGCAGCGAGCAGTGAGCAGCGAGCAGGTCGAACTATTTTCCATTTGTCATTTGACATTTTTCATTTTGCCATTGGTTAGAAAGATACCACGCCGTGGACACTCATCCGGTCGGACCAAGATGAGGATGGGAACCACAAGCGTTCAAATGGCAAATGAAAAATGTCAAATGACAAATGGAAAATGATCGGATTCACAATCCTAAATCATCCATGTCATTACTAGTTGTAGGTTCCGTCGCCTTTGACGCAGTCGAGACCCCATTTGGTCAACGGCCGCGTATGCTGGGAGGCTCGGCGTCGCACTTTTCCATTGCCGCCAGCTTCTTTACTGACGTTCGTTTGGTGGCCGTCGTGGGTGGCGACTTTGGATCGAGGAAGAGGTTTTTCGCCGGCACAACATCGACACGACCGACCTGGAGCGCATCCCGGACGGCAAGACGTTCCTTTGGCGCGGCCGCTACGAATACGATCTGAATGTAGCGCACACGCTTGAGACCCAATTGAACGTCTTTGCCGGCTTTCAACCGAAGCTTTCCGAAGGCTCGAAACAGGCGCGACTGGTTTTTCTGGGAAACATCCAACCGGACTTGCAGCGCGGTGTCCGCGAACAAATACCAAACGCGGATTTGGTCGCTTTGGACACAATGAATCTATGGATCGAGACCACGCGCGATTCACTACAGAAAACTATTGAAGTCGTGGATCTCGTGATCATCAACGATGCCGAAGCGCGCCAACTGGCTGACGAGCCGAATCTAATCAAAGCCGCACGCAAGGTGCTTTCATGGGGGCCTCGCGGTTTGATTGTCAAACGCGGTGAATATGGCGCCGCGATGTTTACGAAGAAGGAATACTTCGCAATCCCAGCTTATCCGCTCGAGGCAGTGTTCGACCCAACGGGCGCGGGCGACACGTTCGCTGGGGGCTTGATGGGTTACTTGGCGAGCCAGGAGAAAATTGACGAAGCGGCGATGCGTCGCGCAATGATCTTCGGCTCAGTAATGGCTTCATTCAACGTGGAAGAATTCGGCACTGAGCGCGTGCAGCGTCTGACGTACGACGAAATCAATCAGCGCTTTCGCGAGTTCAAACGGTTCACGCATTTTGAGGAGATACCTTTCGAGCGAGCTGTGAAGGCCGTCCAGTAGTTTTTCGAGATTCCAGGTGTGGATTCAGGTTGAAGCTAAGTAGACGTTGAACTTTACCGTTCGAGACCTTAGACTGCCCGGTATTGATAGGCCGAAGCCGCAGGTCATGATTATGGCTTTAGAGATCGCAAAGCATGTGTTCACGGTTACCGACTTCGAGCGGATGGTGGAAACCGGCATTCTGTCTGAGGATGACCGCGTCGAATTGATCGAAGGAGAAATAATCGAGATGTCTCCCATTGGCTCGTTTCACGCCGCCTGCGTCGACCGCTTTACTGAGTCGATTGTTGGTCTTCGTCTCAACATAATTGTTCGTGTACAAAGCTCGATTCAGCTTGACGAGTACTCGCAACCTCAACCTGATTTGGCGCTACTTCGTCGCCGTGATGATTTTTACTCGGCTTCGCTGCCTAGGCCGGCCGATGTTTTGCTGGTAATAGAAGTCGCTGACAGTACACTCCAATACGACCGCTTTGTGAAACTTCCGGCTTACGCACGCGCTGGAATTCCTGAGGCTTGGCTGGCTAATCTTCCGGCGGACCGGATCGAAATGCACGCGGAGCCGGTTGACGGAGCTTACACGGTCATCAAGCATGCCACCCGCGGCGAGGTAATACAGTCATCCAGCATCGATGAACTTCGATTGAGTGTCGACGATATCCTCGGATGAAAAGAAGGGAACGATAAACCAAATTATGTTCTGCCCAGTCTGTGAAGCGGAATACGAGCCGGGAATCACGCGCTGTGCCGACGATGGCGCAGAGTTAGTAGAGAGTCTCACGACGGAGAGCGGCGCCAGCGACGATAGTGAGGCACGCTTCGTCCCTTTGCACACCCTGTCTTCGCCGGCCGAGGCTGAAATGGTGAACGACATCCTGCAACAGAACGGAATTCGTTCGGTGGTGCAATCGGGAGCCTCCGACGCCTTTTCGCCATTGTTCTCCGTGATGGCGCCGGGCGCGCAGGTGCTCGTCGATGAACGCGACTTCGATCGCGCCAACGAACTTTATTCATCATTCTTCGGCGAAGATACATCACCGCTTACCGGTCCCGCGTTTGAAGAAGAAGTTGAGGAAGCAGAATGACGATTTTTCATTTGCCATTCGATGTCCGGGGTTCAGAGTTCAAGCTTTAGCTTGCCCTTTTCGCGAGTAACAACCTAAAGGTTGAACTCTAGACACTCGCAGCCGAAGGGTCAATAGCAAATGAAAAATGTCAAATGACAAATGGAAAATGATCGGACCGACCATGCTTCTCGACTCCTCGTCGTCTTAATGACCGCGGCGGATCGCGATGAGGCTAGCCGAATCGCAGACATGCTTATCCACTCTCACTTGGCGGCCTGCGTGCAGGTCCTTCCCGAGATTCAATCTGTGTATCGCTGGAAAGGTGAGGTAGAGCGCAACACTGAAACGCTGCTGTTAGCGAAGACAACGAGCGATAAATTTGATGAATTGGATCGGGCCGTGCGCGAGATTCATAGTTACGACACGCCGGAGATAGTTGCCTTGCCTGTCAGCGCGGCGTCTGCGCCCTATTTGAAGTGGGTGCTTGAAAGTTGAGGTTCACCCGTTCCTTTTCAAACTCCGCTGAAACCGCAAGACAATCTCGACAATCTCCTCCGGTGAATCCGTGCCGTGAAGCCGCTTGAGGTCTTCCTCAACAATCTTCGCTTCACCCAGCATCGGTCCTCGGAGCCACTCCAGCATTCCTTGCCAATATCGCGACCCATACAACACGACCGGAAAGTTGTGAATCTTGTGCGTCTGAATCAGGGTCAAGGCCTCGAACAATTCATCGAGCGTGCCGAAACCGCCCGGAAAGATTATGAAGGCATCGCTGTATTTGACGAACATCATCTTGCGGACGAAGAAGTATTTGAACTTGAGCGAGAGCGTGAGGTAATCGTTTGATTTCTGTTCGTGCGGCAGTTCGATGTTGCAGCCGATCGACGTACCGCCGGTTTCGAAGGCGCCGCGATTGGCGGCTTCCATGATGCCCGGGCCGCCGCCAGTGATCACCGGGATGCCATTCCGCGCAAACAGCGCCCCCGTTTCCTGCGCCGCTTTGTATTCGGGATCGTCGGGAGGCGTCCGCGCCGAACCGAAGATCGCGACGCCGTTCGTGATATGCGCCAGGTCTTCAAAGCCCTGGACGAACTCGCCCATGATGCGAAAAACGCGCCAGGTATCGGTGTGGAGGAACTCATCGCCGCGCGGCGTTTCCAGTAAGCGCTCGTCCTGGGTCCCGCCACGAGGTTGCTCATCGTAATCGTCCTTGTTCATAATTTCGTCTGCGTAAATTCCGCAATCCGCAATTCGAATTCCGCAATCGCTAGATTCCCATTATGTTGTAGCCGCAATCGACGTAAATCGTTTCGCCGGTAATGCCCGATGACAGCGAGCCACAGAGAAACGCGGCGGTGTTTCCCACTTCGCTCGCTTCGACGTTGCGTCGTAGGGGCGCGCGCTCCGCATGATGCTTCATCATCGTGCTCAAGCCCGATACGCCACGTGCGGAGAGTGTCTGGATCGGTCCGGCGCTGATTGCATTCACGCGAATGTTTTGCGGACCGAGATCGGCGGCGAGATAGCGCACGCTTGATTCGAGAGCCGCTTTCGCGACACCCATCACGTTATAGCCCTGATAAACTTTTTCGGCGCCATGAAAAGTCATCGTGACAATGCTACCGCCTTCAGTCATCAGCGGCGCCGCCGCACGCGCCAGCTGTGTCAATGAATATGCGCTGATCTCCAACGCCGTAATAAAAGCATCGCGATCCGTTTTCAGGTAATCGCCTTCCAACGCTTCGCGCGGCGCAAAGGCGATGCTGTGAATCAGAAAATCCAGCCGTCCGAACTCAGCACCGACTTGCTTGAAGGTTTCGTCAACTTCTTGCTGCTTCGTTACGTCGCAAGAAATCAGCAGCGAATCCGGCATCTCTCCCTTCGTCAATGCTTCGACGTTATCTTTCAGTCTTTCGCCCTGATAAGTGAAAGCCAGCCGCGCGCCCGCTTGATGCAGCGCCTGCGCCGTGGCCCAGGCGATTGAGCGCTTGTTGGCAACGCCGAAAATGATTCCACGTTTGTCTTTTAGCATATGGGGACTCTATTGATTTCGGTCTTTGATTTGATTCCTGAGTTCGGCAGTTCGATTTTTCGTCACGTCCGCGAGGCACAAGCCATGGATCATCGGGCGGATTGTGCCACCCTTGTACTGGTCGGCTACAAAATCGCAGTTAAGGTCGCGGTACCTAAGCCAGGCGGTCTGCGCCTCCTTTAACTGAGCCTTCTCTTCGTCGTCGAGCATTGCGACCAGCTGTCGATAGACCTGGTTCAAAACGGCATCGGCTGTCTTGTACTCTTTTCCCGCACAGTCGTTCATCTCCGCCTGAGTCTGAGCATTTGCGCAAGGATCAGATTTCTTTGTGCCTTGCCCGAAAGTATATCCACCAACTATCAGCAACAGTAGAAACGCAGCAGATCTCATTTGAAAGACACCTCCGGTTTTTTCGCAAAACTTTCGCGGCCATCAGAATATCTATGGCACAGATAACTTGAGCATCCAGAGCACGAGCTCGCGGTTGGGTCGATTTGCCGACATAAGGTTTTGCGTGTCTATAACCTTCGCGTCTGACGAAAGCCGTGGAATGTTTGTTTGCGACGGCGCCGAGGACGCGAACGAAACGCAGAAATAAGCAACGAGCAATAACCAGCTCATGTTCGGAGAGTATTAGGGAGGACCGAGTGAAAGAGCAAGCCAAGCTGCCACTCTGCTGCCGTCATTTTGCGCTGCCGGCACTTTGTTCATCCCGAATTTTGTAGAGGCTTGTGGGCGGAAATCCTCCGGTGTAAGAAGGCGCAATCCGACCGATCCACGATTGTTTGATTAGTGGTGGAGCAAGAGTCGCTAGCAAATCACTTCGGTCATTGAACCGCTTTGGCAACGCCAGATTCTGCGGCCAAAGAAGGAAGGTCGATAGGTAGACTCTCGGCGGCTGGATTTGCGCCCGGTACTCGATTGCGACTCGGGCCAAACCTGGAGTAGTCCATTCTTCGGCGTAACGATAGGTGGATTGCGCGCGCTCGACTACGTAGAAATAATATTCGGGTGGACCATAGACTCGAGAGCCGGCAGGGACATTTGCTCTGATAAATGCTTCGACGTAGTCAGGATTGCGAGCCGGCCATGACGTATATATCTCGGCAAATTTGGCCGTTCGAATGCCGCAATAACAAATTGCGAGGCTGAGCCAGAGTGCGTAGAACCAAACGCGCTTCGCGGCAGAAAATTCGCCGAACAATTTTGACGTTGCGTAGACAAGCACCGGCAAAATTGGCAGCGACCAGAAAATATTGTAAGTCAGCGGCCGAGAAATCAGTGTCAGGGTGACCACAGCATTAAGAATAACTACGCTAATCGAGAACGGAAAATACGAACCGCGCAATGCCGGCCCTTCGTCCTTAAACTTGCGGATTGCCCAAGCTAGACTTATACCAATCGCAAGCAACAGAACAGGCGTCACCATTCCCTGCGCCATCGCACTGGCTGACGAGTTGCTGCCGGCAAGTGACCAGGAACCGGCCAGCACCGGCGAAGAATTCCATCGGTCACCCATGCTTGCACCGGCGATGAAACGCATCCAACTCAGAAGCGTCATCTTTTGGCTCGAAACCCAAAGGAACAACGCAGTGCTAAGAATCAATCCGGCGGTGATAATCTTGTGAAGTGCATTAACCCGAAACTCTCGCGACCGGAGAGAGAAGATGATTGAGCAAGAGAAAAGTGCGAAGAGGAATGTCCATGATCGGGGCGTAGAAAGCGCCGCACTCGCTAATAGCGCCCCCGACAGGCCAGCTAAGAGGTGATATTGGGTCTTCTTTCGGCGCGAGAATGCCGTCAATAAAGCCACGAGCGCAAGCAGTTCCAAGCCTACTGTAAACGTATCAAGTCTTCCGGTTGTTGCTCGACTTCCAATCTCCGGCGATAAGGCCACGAGCAGAAAGGAAACTGCGGCAGCGAGCCAGCTTCCTCCAAGCACGCGGACGAGCAATCCACTGGCAACTGTGACAATCAGCGCACCCAGCAACGAGAGAAGACGAAAGCTTATAGGCGAAATGCCAAACAGCTTAAATGCCAGCACGCCTAGCTTGAAACCTACTGGACCATAGAAAAGATCGAATCGTCCCGCCTGCGGGAATTCCGCCAGCACACTCGGCGCACCTTCCTCGTGTCTGAAGACTGAATAGGAAGTCGATGCCCAAAGGATCTCGTCATTCCAAGGGAGCGGGCTGCGATTCATCGTCAGCACGAGCGGCACAAAACCGAGGCAGCCAAACAGGACTGCGATGGCTGCGAGCCTGGATTTGTTACTCATGACTTTCCGAAGACGGTCCGCGCAGATTGAATTGAGTTGATCAAGCTGAAGTCAATGTCGAAAATGGCGAATGCCGGTGAAGATCATCGCTATACCATGTTCGTCGCAGGCTTGAATCACTTCCGCATCACGCACTGAGCCCCCCGGCTGGATTACTGCCGTGATGCCGTGTCTCGCGGCTTCGTCGATTCCATCCCGAAAAGGGAAGAACGCATCGGAGGCCAGCACTGATCCTTTGATTGGCAATTGCGCGCGCATCGCGCCAATCCTGACTGAGTCCACGCGCGACATTTGCCCGGCGCCGACGCCGACGGTTTGCTGGTCGCGCGCGTAAACGATCGCGTTCGACTTCGTATGCTTGCAGACGGTCCAGGCGAAAATCAGATCGTCGATCTCTTTTTCGGAAGGCGCGCGCTTGGTAACGACTTTTAGGTCTTCCCGCTTCAATCGATGCGTGTCGCGCGTTTGCACCAGCAGGCCGCCAGAGATTTGCTTATATTCCAATCCTTCAATCGGTTTAGGTTCGCCCGCGCGCAATATCCGCAGATTTTTCTTCTTCCTCAGTATTTCGAGCGCGGCTTCGTCAAAATCTGGCGCAATAATTACTTCAATAAAAATTTCCGTGACCGCGCGGGTAGCAGCGTCATCAACCGCAGCATTGAAAGCCACGATACCGCCAAACGCGGACACCGGATCGCAAGCAAGCGCCTTTCGATAAGCTTCTTCAGCGTTTGATGCCAACGCTACACCAGCGGGATTTGTGTGCTTGATTATTGCACAGGCAATGTCCTCAAAGTCGCAGACCAATTGCCAAGCTGCATCAGCGTCGACATAGTTGTTGAAGGACATTTCCTTGCCCGAGAGAACTTCCGCCGCGCCGATACCGGTCGCCGCCCCGGTTTTATACAGGGCGCCTTCCTGATGAGGGTTCTCACCGTAGCGTAAGGTAGCCGCTTTACCGATGGTCCATTCTGCGAAATCCGGCGGTCTCTGAGCGTCCTCGATCGAGCGGGGATGTGTCCTCTTGGTACTCCAGGAACTGGTGAAGCCTCCGCCGCCGGATCTGATGCCGTGGCTGAAACCCAGACGCATAAGCTTTTTGAGATAAGCGCTAATCAATCCGTCGTACATGCCAGTGCGTTGAAAGGCAGCCAAAGCCAAATCGCGACGAAGCTGAAGCGAAGTCGCGCCTGAATTCGTTTGCAAATCGTTAATAACTTCGCCGTAATCGCTCGGTGAAACAACGACCGTTACCGCGCTAAAATTCTTCGCGGCGGAGCGAATCATTGCCGGCCCGCCGATATCAATCTGCTCAATCGCTTCTTCGAGCGTTATATCTTCCTGTCTAACGGTTTGCTCGAAGGGGTATAGATTCACAGCGACCATTTCGATCGGTTCGATGCCGTGCTCGCGCATAGCGGCGACGTGTTCGGAGTTCGCGCGCAAACCAAGCAAGGCGCCGTGAATCTTCGGATGCAGAGTCTTGATGCGGCCATCCATCATCTCGGGAAAGCCGGTGACCTCAGCAACATCGCGCACTTCGACGCCGCCATCTCGGAGAGCTTTGGCAGTGCCGCCGGTGCTGATGATTTCAACGTCAAAGCGCTTTAGCTCGCGGGCGAAATCGACGATGCCGGTTTTGTCGGACACGCTGATTAGCGCGCGACGAATCTTTACCAGTCCAAGCTCATTTCCTTCACTCATTATTATCTTGTAGCGTGTAACTCGACTTTAATTGTTGGACTTTAAGTTTGCGATTCCGAGGCGACGTCAGATTCACTTCGACATGGTGCAGTAAAGCATCGCGTCTTGCTTCGCCAGCATAAAAACCGAGCACGTATTGGCCCCGCAAGTCATGCTCGATCGCCTGGAACACCGGTGCAAGATCCACTTTAGCGTTCGGATCGAGAGCGGATTTCGCATCACCAATCCTGAAATAGCGCCCGCCAGTTTCGTCCGCCAAGGCGCGAAAGCCCTTAGACGGCGGGCGCGGCACGAGTCTTCCTTCTTGTGGCGTGAACAGCGGGAAATGAACTACGTAAAATGAAACGCCGCGCGCTTGGGCCGTATCGATGACTCTCCGGTAACTAGTGGAGCTGAGCGTGTCCAGGCCGTCGCTCATCAAAATCACGATTCGCCGTTCGGTAGAGAAACCTCCGCTGCCATCGAAAGATCGAACCGCTGCCGCCGCGCCATCAAAAATAGCCGTGCCCTGACTCTCTCTAGCTCCGACGCTAAACGACGCCAACGCCGCTTCGGAATTCGAAGTGAACGGTATAGTCAACCGCACTAAGTCACCGAAATGCAAGACTGCTATACGCGAGCCGTGGCCGAAGCGCACAAAGAGTGCGAGCGCGGCTGCTCGCTGCCGCTCAATTATTTCTCTCGCGCTCCCTGATGTATCGAGAGCGAATAGTAGCGCCACGCGTTCGGTTCCAAATGCGAAGTAATCGATCTTCAATGGCCCACGCTCGTCCCTAACCGCGAAATCGGCTGCTTGCAAATCGGAAACACGACGCCCGCGCGGATCCGTTACGATCACCGGGACAGCAACCAGGTCCGTGCGGACCCGAACAACGTCACCCGGTTCCTGGGCCTGCGCAGTTGGAATCAGACCAACCACGCACAATGCAAACAGATTAGTTGCAATGACTAGACGGGAAGGGAATCGCAGACCGCGCTTGCTCTGCCGGTTGTAGAATGCCATGCTGCTCAGTCAGGGCTAGAAAAGAAACCGCCCGAAGAGCAGGATGCTGAGGATGATCAGGACCGTAATAACGATGATCTTAACGAGAGTCATGGTTCGCTCCGTTAGTAAAACCAACTCGACTGGGGAAAATTCTAATCTTCCGCGGCCGGCTCTGTCAACGATGTGATTCCTGTCCAGTGTGCCAATTAAAAGTAGGTAACGCTGATTTGTCGCTCCAACCGCAAAGCGGTTCCATCCTCCAGCCCAAG
>Ga0209056_10007064_pt1 | contig 11562 bp, 10 predicted proteins | sample GraSoiAngelo_114_FD_185876 | JGI IMG/M metagenome (GOLD analysis project Ga0209056, IMG submission 185876) | Grasslands soil microbial communities from the Angelo Coastal Reserve, California, USA - 14_0903_13_40cm (SPAdes) (version 2) | ecosystem: Environmental > Terrestrial > Soil > Grasslands... | reverse complement strand
GCGGGTTGCAGCGGTGGTGTCATTGGGCAGCGCATCGAGGGCGAAGAAACCATGCCCGACGATCTCGCGGCCGGGAACCGGTGCCGCCAATTGGCGGAATGCTCGCACGACGAAGAGCGCGACGTGATCGCACCGAGAGTCCCGATCGTTGAAAAACAAGCCGTGCAGCTGCGGCGGGGTCGTCATTTCGATATTGCCCTCCTCCTGCAGCTCCCGCGCCAGCGCCTCACCGATCGTCTCGCCGGCCTCGACCCCCCCGCCCGGCAGGTGCCAGCCGCTCACGTAGCTGTGCTTGACCAGAAACACCCGACCCTCCTCATCGATTACCAGCGCGCGCACCCCGAGCGTCATGGCGCGCGCGAAGCGCCAATAGGCATGCAAGACCCGTCGCAGCGCCGGCTCGAGCGCGCGGCGCGTCGCGTCGAGGCTGAGGCGTCTCATGCCGGTCTCACCACCTTCCGTCGCAGGTGAGGCAATCGCCTCCGGCTTGTCAAAAGCCCGGCTTTGCTGTCTAGAAGGGTTCTAAGATAGCTCAAATTATTGAGTGCGGGCCCGTGAAACGCTTTGCTGAACTTACCGAGCAGGAAATCATTGCGCTGGCGATCACCAACGAGGATGAGGATAGCCGCATCTACCGTGGCTTCGCCGAGGGACTGCGCAATACATATCCCGCCTCGGCCAAGGTCTTCGATGAGATGGCGGAGGAGGAGGTGCGCCACCGCACCATGCTGTTCGACCTCTACCGCTCGAAGTTCGGCGAATATCTGCCGCTGATCCGCCGCCAGGACGTGAAGGGCTTTATCCAAAAGCAGCCGCTGTGGCTCATGCACCCGCTCAACCTGGAAGAGGTGCGTAAGTTCGCCGAGAACATGGAGTATGAGGCGGCGCGCTTCTACCGACGCGCTACTGAGACCACGCGTGACACCTCGGTGCGCCAGCTCCTGGTCGAACTCGCCGAGGCCGAGGTCGAGCACGAGAGCCTCGCCCACAAGCTCGGCCAGCAGATCCTGACACCCAGCGCGCGCGCCAAGGAGGACGAAGCCGCGCGGCGGGTGTTCGTGCTGCAATACGTGCAGCCCGGGCTTGCCGGACTGATGGATGGCTCGGTCTCGACGCTGGCGCCGCTCTTTGCCGCCGCCTTCGCCACGCACAACACGTGGGAGACTTTTCTGGTCGGCCTCGCCGCTTCGGTGGGCGCCGGCATTTCCATGGGCTTTGCCGAGGCGCTCTCCGATGACGGCTCGTTGACCGGACGCGGGGCGCCGCTGGTGCGCGGCACAGTGTGTGGCGTGATGACCTCGATCGGGGGGCTCGGTCATACGCTGCCGTATCTCATTCCCAATTTCTGGACCGCGACCGCCGTCGCGATCGCCGTGGTCGCAGTCGAGCTCGTGGCCATCTCCTACATCCGCCATCGCTTTATGGACACACCGTTCCTGGCGGCGACTTTTCAGGTTATCGTCGGCGGCGCGTTGGTCTTCGTCGCGGGGATTCTGATCGGAAGTTCGTGAAGTCGGTCCCGAGACTTATGTTCGTCCTCGCGCATCTGTCGGACCCGCATCTTGGACCATTGCCGAGGCCTCGGCTCGCCGAGCTTGCAGGCAAGCGGGCGGCCGGGTTTTTCAACTGGCGGCGCAAGCGCCACCGCATCCACCGCGCCGACGTGCTCGCGCGCATCACGGCCGACCTCAAGGCGCAAGCCGCGGACCACATCGCGGTGACCGGCGACCTCGTCAATATTTCGCTTGCGGGGGAATACGCGCCCGCGCGTGCATGGCTTACCTCGCTCGGGCCGCCGCACGATGTCACCTTGGTGCCCGGCAATCATGATATCTACGTGCGTGCCGCCGCGGCGTATCCGCAGTTCCACTGGGGCGACTATATGCGCGGAGACGATGCGGCCGGGACGAGCTTTCCGTTCGTGCGCCGGCGCGGCCCGCTGGCGCTGATCGGATTATCGACGGCGGTACCGAGCGCCGCCTTCTTGGCCACGGGTCGGCTCGGCCGCGAGCAGATCGCCTCGCTTGCCGCGGCGCTGGAGCGTCACCGCGAGTTCTTTCGCGTGGTGCTGATCCACCATCCGCCGATCAGCAAGCCGGCGCGACACTTGAAGCGGCTCGTCGACGGCGCCGATTTTCGGGCGGCGCTGGCGCGGCACGGGGCGGAACTCGTCATCCACGGGCACGATCACGCACACTCTCTCATCGAACTCGATGGGCCGTACCGCCGGATCCCGGTCGTCGGCGCGCCGTCTGCGTCCGCAGCGGCACCGCCGCCGCGCGAGCGTGATTGCGCCGGTTACAACCTCTACCAGATCGAGCGGGGCCATGACGGCTGGCGCTGCGAAGCGATCTGGCGCGGCCCTACGCGCGCCAGCGACGGCATCGTCGAGATCAAGCGGATGATGCTTATCGGTTAGTCGATCAACTGGTCGTCCCCGCAAAAACGGTGATCCATCATCAGCGCTGGTGATCGTTTCTCCCGGCTCTCCCTGCGCGCGGCCGGGACAACAACAGAAATCGAGTGAATGGATGTTGCGGAGCTGTTAAGGCTTCGAGCCAAAGATCAACGCGGCGGCAATCAAGCTCGCGATGCCCAGGATGAAGCCGAACAAGAAGGCCTTGAGCGCACCGCGGCGCCGGTGGCGGCGCGCATAGCGCATCTCGAACTTGAGGTCGCGAGTGGCTGGCGCCTGGGCGAGCGCGCGCTCGCGCTCGAGGAGCCGCTGTGCCAAATATTTGGTGACGGCGTGCACGATCTCTGGGGCGTTCACGGATTCGGCGAGGACCGTGCGGCCGTAGCGGGTTTCCTGCAGGAACCGGTAGACGCGCTTGTCGCGGCCCATGCTTATGTGCGCGACAGCGTCGATCCATAGCCGCGGCGTGTCGCCCCGGCTGATGCCGCGATCAAACAGCTCGATGTCTTTGGGAATCTCCTCGAACAACGGATCGAGCGCCTCGTTGAGCATCTCGAGCCGAGCAACCTCGGCGTCGTGCAGGTCAATGACGACGCCGCTGCGTTCGGCCTGATCGATGCGCGCCTTGCGCAACGCGTCCTTGAGCGGCGGCGGCGGCGCGCTCGACGCTTCCTTGCGTTTACGACCCCACATGCGTGGCACCCTAGCAATCGATGCCGCCAAGGCAAGGCCGCCGGGCGCTGGGACGTAGTGATTATCCCGCGGCTGCGCTTACACGCAGCGGCCGCCGTCGACCTCCAGCACGTTGCCGGTAAGGAAGGAGGCCTCGTCGGAAGCGAGAAACAGCGTTGCGTTGGCAACGTCTTGGATGGTCGCAAAGCGGCCGAGCGGCACCGTGCTCTTGAACTGCGCGCGCAGCTCCGGCGAATCGCCGCCCATAAAGGTCGGCAAAAGCGGCGTCTCCGCCATGACCGGCGCGATGGCGCACACGCGGATGCCGTCGCCTGCGAGCTCCGCCGCCATCGATTTGGAAACGAGATTCACCGCGCCCTTCGAGGCGTTGTACCAGGTCAGCCCCGGCCGAGGCCTAATCCCGGCGGTCGAGCCGATATTGATGATGACGCCGCACTTTTGTTTGCGCATCAGCGGCACGACCGCGTGCGCAAACAGGAAGATCGATTTGAGGTTGACTGCCATGAGGCGATCGAACTCAGCCTCCTCAACCTCGAGCATGGGCCGCCGCACGTGGCTCATGCCGGCGTTGTTGACGAGGATATCGATCCGTCCGAAGGCATCAACAGTGGCCTTGACCGAGGCGTCTACGTCGGCGTGCTGGGAGACATCGCAGCGCACGGCGATCGCCTTGTTGCTGATCAAAGCCGCGGCCTGCCGTGCCGCCTCGGCGTTGATGTCGACGACCGCCACACGCGCGCCCTCGCGTGCGAACGTCTCGGCGATGCCTTTGCCGAAGCCCGATGCCGCGCCGGTGACGAGCGCAACCTTGTTGTCGAGACGCATGGCCGCTTCCTTTGCCAATGTGCTGATCCGTGCACCCTTCCGCAACGACTACGGTAGACGATGATCAGGCCGATCGTAAGCCGTAGGCGCGCGCCCAGCCCAAGCCATCTTCCGTCCTTGCGCGCGGCCGGTACTCACAACCCACCCAATTGCCGTAACCGAGCCGGTCGAGCATCGCGAAGATTTCGGAGTAATTGATTTCGCCCTCGTCGGGCTCGTGCCGCGACGGCACGGCCGCGATCTGCACGTGGCCTACCAGGGCAAGATGTTTCTCGAAGCGCCGGATGAGATCACCGCCGACGATTTGCGCGTGATAGAAGTCGAACTGCATGCGCACGTTCGGCCGCTCCACCTTGGCGATGATATCGGCCGCCTGCTCGGCACGGGTCAGGAAATAGTCCGGCCGGTCGCGTGGATTGATTGGCTCGATCAACAATGTGATGTTCTTTTTCTGGGCTGCATCGGCGCTGCGCATGAGATTCCTGATGAAGGTCATCTCCGCCGCCGGCCGTTGCTCCGGCGGCACTTTCCCGGCGAGGCAGTGAATTTGGCAGCCGCCGATGGCGGTCACGTAGTCGAGCGCCTGCTTGAACAGCGTGGCGAATTCCCGCTCGCAGCCGGGCACCGCAGCCATGCCGAACTCGCCGGCCGGCGTCTGACCAGGCGCGGTGTTGATGCCGAGCATCGTCAATCCGTGGCGGTCGAGCTCGGCTCTCACGGCGGAGGGGGCATGATCGTAGGGGAGTTGCAGCTCGACGGCGCGAAAGCCGGCGGCAGCGGCCGCCGCAAAACGCTCGATCAGCGGCCGCTCGGTGAAGAGATACGCGAGATTGGCGGCGAAATGGGGCATGCTGGATCAACCGTGCGGGGGCCATCTTATAAATGAAATCTGAGACGGGTGGAGCTTGTCGCGTGGGCTGTGCCAATATCCTGCATCGACCTGCTGGGTACGCTCTCGACCTCCTCGCATGCGCGCCAACGACAGCTTCCATATCGCCGTCTTACCCGGCGACGGCATCGGGCCGGAAGTCATGGCGCCAGCGCTGGCGGTTCTCGAGAAGGTTGCGGCATCAAGGCCGGAGTTGAAATTCCGCTTCACCGAAGCGCCCGCGGGCGCCGGTCATTACCGCGACACCGGCAGCTCAATGCCGGAAGCAACCATCAAGCTGTGCAAGGAGGCCGACGCAATCCTCCTCGGCGCCTGCGGTCTGCCGCACATCCGCTATCCCGACAACACCGAGATCATGCCGCAGGTCGAGCTGCGCTTCATGTTCGAACTCTATGCGGGCGTGCGGCCGTGCCGCCTGATCCCGAATGTCCCGAGCCCGATCGTCGGCGCAGCCGAGCGTGGCATCGACCTCATCGTAATCCGCGAATCGACGGAGGGGCTGTTCGCTTCGATGGGCAAGGGTGTGGTGACCGAAACGGAAGCGCGCGAGACGCTCCTGATCACGCGCAAGACCTCGCAACGCCTATTCGATTTCGCGTTTCGCCTGGCGCGCCGCCGCAAAGCGCGCGGCGGCCGCGGCCTTCTCACTTGCGTCGACAAGGCGAACGCGTTCAAGGCCTACGCTTTCTTCCGCGGCATATTCGATGAGTGCGCCGCGCGCTATGCCGACGTCGAGACCGATCGCCTCTACGTCGATGCATGCTCCGCCATGCTGGTGCGCCGCCCGTGGGACTTCGATGTGATGGTGATGGAGAACATGTTCGGCGACATCATCTCCGATCTGACCGCCGGACTCATCGGCGGCATGGGGATGGCGCCCTCGGCGGACATCGGCGACGCGCATGCGGTGTTCCAGCCCTGCCACGGCACCGCGCCCGACATCATGGGCAAGGGGCTCGCCAATCCGACCGCCATGATTCTTTCCGCCGCGCTGATGCTCGACTGGCTCGGCGACCGTCATGCTCATGCGGGGGCGGCCGAGGCCGCCAGCGCCATCGAGCGCGCCGTGGACCGCGCCTTCGCCGAAGGCCTCAAGCCTTGCGAATTCGGCGGCAGCGATGGCACCGCCGTGATCGGCAGTGCTGTGCTGCGCGCACTCGATTCGTCTTATTGATGGCCCGATAGCACGGCCTATGGGATACCTCCCACCTGCATACAGCGCGACCCCACCGCCAGCCCACTGGCGGCGGAGAGTCTAACAAAATCGGGCCTTTCTGAGCGTTGGGGCTGATCCCATTAGTCTGCCCACCTATCAGGTGGGCCGTTTTGTGGTTGACGCCAACGGCGGTGCTTGGTTCGCTATGGACCGTTCCTGCGCGGCCCACGCCCTGCCGATAAAGTTGGGGCGCAGGATCGGAGCGAAGCCCCGAGACGTCGGCGCCATGAAGGCCCAGGAACTGCTGCAGCAGATCGCCGACTATTGCCGGCACACCGGACTAGCGGAATCGACCTTTGGCCGCCGCGCGGTCAACGACGGCAAGCTCACCGCGCGATTGCGTAACGGCGGCCGCATCACCACCGAAACACTCGACCGCATCCGCGGCTTCATGGAGATGAACCGGGCATCCGCCACCCGTCCCGCAGTCATCGAGCGCCTGCGCGAGACGCTGCCCCCAGCCACACAGCTGCCAACCGGCCAGCGCGATCCGCAGCATAACTTCCGCTTCTTCGACAACCGGCAGAAATATCTGCTCTTCGTGAGCACCTGCAGCGAAAAATGGGTGATCGCCAGCCGGGTCGCGCTCGAACTCGCCAATGTCCATCCGCGCCCGCCGGCGCTGCGTGTGTTCGATGCGGGCGTCGGCGACGGCACCGTGCTGCTGCGAGTGATGCGCGCGATGCATGACCGCTTTCCGACCACGCCGTTCTACGTCGTTGGCAAGGAGATCAGCCTCGAGGACGTGCGGCTTGCCTTGCAGAAAATGTCAGATCGTTTCTTCGAACACCCGGCAACGGTTTTGGTGCTGACCAATCTCGCCTATGCCGACGCGCCGTGGCTGGCGGTCAAGTCACTGTCCGCGGCCTCGAGCATGGTGTGGCACGAGGTGCCGCTGTCAGGCGATTCCGCTTATCGCTTCGAGCAGCAGATCACTGATCTCGTGCCATTCCTGTCGCAGAACTGGAAGGCGGGGGTAAGCCCGAAGACCGGCAACCCGGTTTACGAGCGCCCAGTGGTGCTGGTGCTCTATCGCGCGGATCACAAATTCCTACTCGACCCGATCATCCCGCGCCCTGGTGGGACGGTCGCCAACTACGATCTCGTGATCGCGTCGCAGCCCTATCGCGCGCGCGCCTCGCTCGAGTTCAAGGCCAAGCGCGTGATCGCGCCGCTGGCCAAAGCGCTGGGACCAGGCGGCAGGCTGATCGCCATCCATTCGCATGGCAACGATCCCGGCATGGAGATCATCCGGCGCGTGTGGCCGGGCGACAATCCATTCATCCATGACCGCCATCAGATCATGAAAGTGGCGAAGCACGAGCTCGGCCCAACCGGGCGCGAGCTCAATTTCAACGCCTATGCCGACAACCGCTCCCTTTTTCGTTACGACATGCACACGCTGCCGAGCGAGATTTCGGATCAGTCGATTGGCACTTCGACCCTGTTTGCCGCCTGGAATGCGGCGATCTACGTGGCGCAGGTCGAGGACGACCGGCTCGCCGAGGTCGTGGCCGACGGACGCTACCTCGAGTCCACGCGCGAGGTTCTGCGCGAGCGCGGGGGACTCTGGTTCTACGATGAGTCCTACGTGGTCTCGCGCCGCCGCGAGTGAGGCGGTCAAGCGGCGCGGATTCCGTGTCGAGCCATCGCGCGCGGGATAAGGACGCGGCGATTAGGCGTCTCAAGCGGCCGCGGCGAGCAGCGTGCGCACGTCCTCGGCCAACACTTTGCGCGGCGCGAGAATTTTCATCGCCGCGATCTCCTGCGCGACGAAATCGGTCTTGGCACGATCGAAGCCGACCTCCGTCAGCCGCTGCGGGATCGGAAAGCCGCGCAGCATCTCGGCAAGACGATCCGCGCCTTCGCCCCCGAGCACGGCTGCGAGCTGCGTGCGCGCTTGCGCCGCGGCCGCAAGATTGAACCGCGTTACATGCGGCAGAATGATCGCGTGGGTCTCCGCGTGCGGCAGCCCAAGCCCGCCGAGCACATGCGCAAGCTTATGCTGGAGCGCGGTGCCCGAGGCGAGCACGACGCCGGCAAGCCAGGCGGCGACGAGACATTCTGCGCGTGCCGCACGGTCGCTGCCGTCGGTGACCACGCGCGGCAGGTGCGCAGCAAATCGTTGCAGCGCGTCGCTCGCCAGAGCCATCAGCAGTGGGGTGCGGTCTGCGACCCAAAGGGCCTCGACGCAATGCGCGATGGCGTTCATTCCGCTCGCGGCGCTCACCGCTGCCGGCAATGCCAGTGTGAGCTCGGGGTCATAGACGATCGTGCGTGGCAGCACGCGGGCGTCCTTACCGGTAAATTTCTGCTCGCCGTCGCTGAGCCCCCAAATCGCGGTCGCTTCCGACCCGGAATAGGTGGTCGGCACCGCGATGATCGGCAGGCCGAGATCCCGCGCGATTATTTTCGCGAGCCCGATCGCGGCGCCGCCGCCGGCGGCGACGAGGCCGTCGGCACCGCGCGCGGCCGCGATGCCCATCTCAGCCACTGGCTTCGGGACGTGCAGAGCCGCCTGCGCATGTAGCCCCGCCGCGCGCCCTCCCAAAATGTCGACGATCCGGCCGCCAAGCCGCGCCCCGCTGCCGGGGGTTGCGATCACCAGCGCATGACTCAGCCCGAGTCGCGCCGCTTCGTCGGCGACGCGTGCGACTGCGCCCGGCGCGAATACAACGCGCTGGCTTTGGATATCGTGAACGAAAGACGCGACCATCCGACGGGTGGGCCTACACCGATTGCCCGGCGGGAATCATTCTAACTCGCCTTGCCCGGCGCGTCGTGCAAATATCACTGGCGCGGGAGAGAGCGAATGCCGGCTCATGATCGGCCAGCAGTTCGTCCGCCAAAATCGATCGGAGGGATTCCCATGCCATCCACCGCTACACGCCGCAGGCATCCACGTCTTTACTGCATCAAGAAAAGGAAGACGTGGATGCTCGGCACAAGGCTGGGCATGACGAGTCAACGATTGAGACCGTTGGTGGCCGGCACACTGATCTGCGCCCTAGCCTTGGCGGCGAGCGCCGCGACGGCGGGGGCGCAGACCTACGGCTTCGCCACGCTGCAACCCGGCACACTCAATCACACCACGGCGTCGGCCATCGCGAAGGTGCTCAAAGAAAAGGCCGGGCTCAATGTGCTCGTGCAGCCGACCGCCGGCGACCAAGTGATCGTCCCAATGATCGCGCGCGACGAGGCCGAGATCGGCATCTCCAACGCGATGGAGGTGCACGATGGTCTGGCGAAAGGTTTCAAGGACTTGCGCATTATCGCCGCGGCCCACGCGCTGAGGGTTGGATTCTTCGTGCGCAAAGACGGCGACATTCGCACGGTCGCGGACCTCAAAGGCAAGCGCGTGCCGTATGGATTTTCCGCCATGCGCGCGCTCGAACCGACCGTGCGCGCCATCCTGGCGACCGCCGGCCTCACCGAGAAGGACATCAAGCCCGTTCTCGTGCCCAACGTGATCCGCAGCGCCGACGATTTTGTCTCCGGCGCCGCTGACGCCTTCTACTTCGCCTTCGGCGCGCCGAAGGTGCGGGAGGTCGACGCCACGGTGGGCGGCATACGCATGACCGAAATCAACGAGCAAGGCATGCCCTCCGCGCGCAAGATCGAACGCTGGGGCTATTTGACGGAGGTGAATCCCGGGCCTGTTTTTGTCGGAGTCGAGAAACCAATGAAGATCTACAGCTTCGATAACCTGCTCTTCACCAGCGCCAAAACGAGCGACGATTTCGTCTACAAGATGCTAGATACACTGCTCAACAACAAGGACGAGCTTGTCGCGGTGCAGCCGGTGCTGCGCGAGTTCTCGGCGCCGTTCGCCTATAAACAGTATGAAGTGGGGTATCACCCAGGCGCCGTGAAGTACTTCAACGAGCACAATGTCGCCCCCAAGGCGCTGGACTGAGCGAGCGCGCTTAAACTGCCGCCGAAAGCACGACCCAGAGGGAAGCCCATGCCAACTCGCTATCTGATCGCGGCCTGCGCCGGCGCGACCGCGCTGGCATTCGCAAGCGTCACCGGCAACGCGCAAACACTCGGTTTCGCCGCGATGCAGCCGGGCACAATCAATCACACGACCAGCTCCGCCATCTCCAAGGTGCTGAAGGAAAAGGGGGGAATCAACACACTAGTCCAGGCCACAGCTGGGGAATCCGTAATGATCGCGATCGTCGGGCGCGCCGAGGCCGATTTCGCCATGGCCAACGCGCCGGAACTCGGCATTGCGCTCGCCAATAACGGCCAGCCCGAGATTCGCATCATCGGTCCGATCTACACGCTCAAGACCGGCTTCTGGGTGCGCAAGGACAGCAACATGCGCAGCGTGGCCGATTTGCGTGGCAAGCGGGTGACCATGGGCTATTCCGCCATGCGCGCGCTCGATCCGATGTCACGTGCCATCCTCGCAACCGGCGGCCTCACGGAGGCCGACATCAAGCCAGTGCTGGTCCCCAACGTCGTGCGCTCGGCGGACGATTTCGTGGCCGGGGCAGCCGACATGTTCATGTTCGCCTTCGGTGCGCCGAAGGTCCGCGAGGTCGACGTCACGGTCGGTGGCACCCGCTTCCTCGAAATTCCCGAGTCCCCGGGGATGGCCGCAGCGCGCAAGGTTTCCCCCTACGGCTATCTGAGCGACGTCGAACCCGGGCCGATCTTCGTCGGCGTCGAAAGACCGATGAAGGTCTATACCATCGACAATATGCTGTTCGCCCACGCCAAGGTCCCCGACGACGTGGTCTATAAGGTGATCGAGACGATGGAGGCCAACAAGGCCGAGATGATCGCGGTCGCGCCCAACCTGCGGGAGTTCTCGGCGGCTGGGCTCAACAAGAAATATGACTTTCCATACCATCCCGGCGCGTTGAAATACTTCAAGGACAAGAACATCGAAGCCAAGGCGTTCCCGTGAACGAAACGCCACAGCCTGCGGACGCGCGGAAGCCCGCTTCGGCCGCATCTGAGGAACGGTTGCTCTCGAGCGCCGAGGAGTTCGCCGCCTCTGCATCGAAAACAACCGTCTTCTTGACGAATCTTCTGCAAGGCCTGCTCGTCGCTTGCGTCGTGCTCTGGGTGCTGGACGTGCCCAGACAAGTGTTCAATGTCTCATTCTATACCGAGCAGTTGCTGACCGTCTGTCTGGGTCTCACGCTGGCGCTCGCCTTCGTGGTGGAAACGCAGCGAGAATACCGCGCGATCGATCCTGCCGGTGCGATCGCCGTCGTCACGATCCTGGCCTATGTCGCCTACCGTTTCCCCAATCCGCTCGACATCCCGCCGCTGTTGTGGGCCGGCTTGGCACTCGCACTGCTCTGGACCTTTCTGGCAAGCAGGCATGCATTCGCACGCTGGTTCGATTTTGCGAGCGCCATCGTGTCGCTCTTGCTGTGTGGCTACATCTTCGTGCGTTACGAGCCGCTGACGTATGAGCTGGCGATGCTGCCCGTGGAAGGTATCGTCGGCAGCGCCATCCTCCTTTTCCTGGTGCTGGAAGCCAGCCGCCGGACCTCGGGATTC
>Ga0209056_10007062_pt1 | contig 11564 bp, 9 predicted proteins | sample GraSoiAngelo_114_FD_185876 | JGI IMG/M metagenome (GOLD analysis project Ga0209056, IMG submission 185876) | Grasslands soil microbial communities from the Angelo Coastal Reserve, California, USA - 14_0903_13_40cm (SPAdes) (version 2) | ecosystem: Environmental > Terrestrial > Soil > Grasslands ... | reverse complement strand
AGACGCCGCAGGATTGCAAATTCGCGTGCACGCGATCGGTGACCGCGCGATTTCAATGATGCTTGATATCTTCGGCGAAATCGAAAAGGAACACGGCTATCATGACCAGCGCTTTGCAATCGAACACGCGCAGCACATGGCGCTGAAAGATTTTGATCGTTTTGCCAAGCTGCACGTCATCGCTTCCATGCAGCCGTATCATGCAATCGACGACGGTCGCTGGGCGGAAAAGCGGCTCGGTCACGATCGTGCGCGCTACAGCTACGCGTGGCGCAGTTTTCTGGATCACGGCGCGACCCTGGCTTTTGGAACCGATTGGCCTGTCGCTCCGCTCAATCCCATGCTGGGACTTTACGCTGCGGTCACGCGCGCCACACTGGATGGCAAAAACCCCGATGGTTGGATTCCAGAGGAAAAAATCACGCTTCCTGAAGCTGTGGGAGCCTATACCATGGGCTCGGCATTTGCCGAATTTCAGGAGCGCGAGAAAGGATCGATTACACCAGGCAAACTCGCCGACATGGTGATACTAAGCCACAACATTTTTGAGCTGAAACCGGAAGCAATTCGCAACGTGAAGGCGGACACCACAATTCTGGGGGGCAAGGTATATCGAGGACGGTGAATGCGTGATGCCTCAAACACGCCAGGTTTTCCTTCTACACCCGAACTTGCGGATCTCTGCGAAGCGCGGGAATGAGAGTCGTGAAACAGCTTCTTGTCTTTGTCCTGGCTATCTTCACAACCCTGACCTGGAGCTGGGCGAGCTTGGGCGACAACTATGAGAAAGTTGAGGATTCATATGGCTCCATCGCCGAGCGACGTCTGCGTGACGATGGGACGGTGAGCATCCTTTACCACAAGGATCGGTACCTTTATCTGGTGATCTTCGCTGACGGCCGGAGCGTTTCGGAAACGTTTTTCCATACGAAAGGCACCGATCTTTCTGAAAAAGAGATCTCCAGATTTCTCAAAGCCAACGGCTTTGGCGCTACGTGGACACCGACCAATGTGGGGAAAGAACGGCACTTCAGACGCAGCGACGGCAAAGCTGAGGCGATCTACGGAACCGTACGCGACAGACCCGCGCTGACTGTGCGGGAACTTCATCGGAAACCTTAGCCATCGCGTCGGTTGTTGAGGGCCAACTTCAATACTTCTCACGCTACGGAGCGCGCTTTGGCAAGACGAGCGCAGCAACAACTCCCACAAGAAAGAAGCCGACGATCTGGATCAACATGTAGCTGGCCGTGTACACAGAGGGAAAGCCATACCAGTTCCAGTAGGAAACATTGGTCGCGATCGCGGCAAGGATTCCGGCAATGAGCACGAAACTGACCCGCCCGGCAAAGCTCGCAATGCGCGTTTGCGCCGGAAGGAACACGACCAAAATTGCTTCGAGCAGTTCTGTGCCGAATATTGACAAACGGCGCGTAGTAGGATTGAATATTGCGCGTTAGTTTCCCTTCTTGCTGGCCATTCTCTGGGCGAGCTGTTGTTCGGAAATTCGCAGTTTCAATCAGCAATTGCACATAATCCGCACGTATGGCGGGACATAGTAAGTGGTCGAAGGTCAAGCGGTTTAAAGGCGCGATCGACGCGAAACGCGGCAAGATCTTCAGCAAATTATCGAAAGAGATTACCATCGCGGCAAAAGCAGGCGGGGGCGACCCGAGTGCCAATCCGCGTCTGCGCAGCGCGATCCAGGCAGCGCGAGCGCAAAGCATGCCCAACGATAATGTCCAGCGTGCGATCAAACGTGGCACGGGCGAGGACCGGGATGGCGAACAGCTCGCTGAGATTGTTTACGAAGGCTACGGCCCGGGCGGCGTGGCGTTGATGGTCGAGACTGCGACGGACAACAGGAATCGCACAGGGGCGGAAGTTCGCAGAATTTTCACCCAGAACAACGGCAACCTCGCCGGGAGCGGAAGCGTTTCGTACATGTTCCATAGAAAAGGCCAGATCACCGTGCCGCGATCGAGCATTGATGAGGATCCGCTGCTGGAAATTGCCCTGGAGGCCGGAGCAGAGGAGTTGACAACCGAGGAGGATCAGTATGTTATTCTCACTTCCCACGATCAGCTCTACGCCGTAGCTGAGGCGCTCAAGAAAGCAGGCGTCACTACCGATGGGCAAAAGTTTACGTTTATTCCGGATACCACAGTTGCGGTCAGGGACGAGGCCGTGGCGCATCAGGTGCTTCGATTATGTGATGCGCTCGAAGAGGACGACGACGTGCAAAACGTCTATTCAAATCTAGATATTCCCGACGAATTGCTGGCCAGATTGCCGGCCTGAAAAAGTATTGCTTCCAACAAACGCGCGTTAAGGCGCTGCCCCGCCCCATTAAAGAATCTTAGCTTATGAACGAAGAAAACGAGAACCAATCCGCCACAGGACAGACTCGCGATGGCGAGCCTGCGCCGCCGGAATCTGAGTCCGCCTTGCCGGAGCAACGCCAGCATCGTTCGCGGCGTCGATTCCCGCGGAGACGTTACCGCGACCGGGCCGATCGATTCAGGCGCGGTGATTCACAAGAATCGTCAAATTCCTCTTCAAGGGTCGTTGGTTCTGCGAGTGGAGACGTCGGTGTCGAGACTCTCGATCGAGCGGCTTCAGGCGGACGCGAAACGGTTGAGGGCAGTGGTGAGACCGGCGAACAGACTCAGGCCGAGCCCGAATTTGGCGAAGGCATTATTGAAATTTCCGGCAAAGGCTTCGGATTCCTGCGCGATCAGAAACGCAATTTTGTGCAGACTCCGCAGGATATTTTTGTTACTCCTGAAATTGTCCGCCGCTTCGCCTTGCGCGACGGGATGTGGATTTATGGTGAGACCCGGCGCGGCAGCCGTGGCCCCCAATTGGTCAAGCTGCTCACGATCAATGGAGAAGAGCCGCCAAAATATCAAGGGCTACGCCCATTTGAAGAATTAACCACGATCAATCCGAACAAAAAAATCAAGCTCGAGACGGTGCCGGACCGTTACACGACACGGATCATGGACCTGATGACGCCGCTCGGAATGGGTCAGCGCGGGCTGATCGTCGCGCCGCCGCGCACAGGTAAAACGACACTTCTGCATCATATCGCAGATGCGGTCACCAAGAATCATCCGGAAGTGGAACTCATCATTCTTCTGGTCGATGAGCGCCCGGAAGAGGTGACTGATTTTCGCCGTTCGCATCCGACGGCACAGCTCATGGCCAGTTCCAATGATGCCGACATCAAGAGTCACACGCGCATTTCGCAGTTGGCGATCGAGCGCGCGAAGCGGCTGGTCGAAGCAGGTAAACACGTTTTTATCCTGCTCGACTCCATTACGCGCACCGCACGCGCATTTAATAATGCCATGTCCGGTGGTGGTCGCACCATGAGCGGCGGTATCGATGCGCGCGCGATGGAAATTCCAAGGAAAATTTTCGCTGCCGCACGCAACACGGAAGAAGCAGGTTCACTGACGATTGTCGCCACGGCGCTAATTGAAACCGGCAGCCGCATGGACGAGCTGATCTTTCAGGAGTTCAAAGGCACCGGAAACATGGAAATGGTGCTCGATCGAAAGATTAGCGACCAGCGCATTTATCCGGCGATCGACATTTTTCTCTCCGGCACGCGTCGCGAAGAGCTGCTGCTGCAACCGTGGGAGCTTGAGAAGGTCAATCTCATCCGGCGCGGTCTGGCCGGTCACAAACCAGAGGAAGCCATTCAGCGTCTGTTGATGTTCGTGAAAAAATTCCCGACGAACACTGAAATGCTCAAAGGCATTCCAGGCTGACCCAATTCTCGGGCAATTGCTCGTAATTCGCCGAACTTACTGCTCGGCCGAACTTTGATTGTCACGGCAGTGAAGCCGCCGTGATGTGGTGCTCGTACAGCGCGTGAATCGCATCGCGAGCATTGATGTAATCATGACGGAAGGCGTCGAATTCATTGTAGCCAAGGCGAATGGAAAACTTGCGTTGTTCGACCGTGTCGTCTGGAAGCGTTGAGACGCTTCGGTTATCAAAACGCCGCAATACAAGCTCGCAGCGACGCAGCAATCCGTACGCATTTTTAAGTTTGGCAACTTCGGAATCGGTCATGTGCCCGTGCCGGTGAAGTTGATCGATCGCCCGCTCGAAATTTTGTTCCCACATATTTTCCCGCATCTGCAGGGCTTGAGCGAGAAATTCCGCCTCTATGATTCCGCCGCGTCCGGTCTTTAGATCGAGGAAATCCGATCCGCTTCCCCGGTCGCGCCGAATGCGTTCGAGCATGTTATCGATTCTTGCCGGAAGATCAGAATGCTGACCGGCTTGACGCCACATGCCTTTTGCAAGCTCGATGAAGTCATTTTGCATCGGCCCGACAACGGCACGAGCGCGAATCAACGCCTGCAGCTCCCACGGCTGGGCGCGGTTTCCGTAATACCATCGATACGTTTCAACGGAACAAATAATCGGGCCCTTTTCGCCTTCGGGGCGCAGCCTTGGATCAAGTGGCCAAATGTTTCCCTCGGCAGTTGGCTGCGCCATGGCGATCATGAGATTCTGCGTGGCCCGGGTGTCATCGCCGACAAACAAAACGTCCAAGTCCGCGCCATAGCTGATCTCGTGTCCGCCGAATTTACCGAGGGCGATGACGGTTAAATGCTCGCTACCAAGAAGTCTGACTGTAAAATGCAAACAGGCTTCGGCCAGATCGGAAAGATCGGCGAATGTGGTTGTCGGACTGGCAAGCCCCAGGACCTCGCGTAGAATGATGCGCAGCAGCTGCCGCTGCCGGTAAGCGCGAATCGGATCGAGATTGTTCGCATCTGCGCCCAGCGAATCGAGACGCCGCAGATTCTCCGCAACGGATCGCGGCTGATCAAAGGCCGGGTCCCGGGTGATATCTTCCAAAAGTTGTGGCCGGCGGATCAAAAGCTCGCCGGCAAAGCGACTGGCATCGAAAGTTTTCACCAGTAACTCGAGCAACCGAGGATTTGCGACCAGGAGCTCAAAGAGCAAGCTGCGCAAACCATACCCTTGTACGAACCGCACGAATTGATTCAGAGTTGCATCCGGATCAGCAGACTTTGCCAGCCATTCGATTAGAACCGGACGCAGTTTGCCAAATATCTGTCGTGTGCGAGGTGCGATGTGAAAACCTGCAGCGCTTTTCTCGAGATCGATAAACGCCTTGGCGGCGCGCTTCTGCTCATTGAAAATTGCCAAATCATTGACCGCATGCGTTTCGGCCGGAGCCGCGGGCGTTTTGGAGATGATGCGTTCAAAAATCGGCCGAACCGCGCGCATTTTTTCATGTAGTGCTGCCGTGAAATCTTCGCTGGACGAAAAACGAAGACTAAGTGCGAGGCGTCGCAACGCTTCGGGTTCTCGAGGGACAACGTGCGTCTGTTGTTCGGCCTCAATTTGCAAACGATGTTCTACTCGCCGGAGAAACCGGTACGTCTTGTCCAACGTCAGCACGTCGTTCGTCGGAAGAAGGTCCAATTCACGAAGCGCTCGCAGTGCCTTGAGCATACTGGGTTCCTGCAGGAACGGATACCGCGCTCCATGGATCAGCTGCAGCGTCTGTACGATGAATTCGATGTCGCGAATACCGCCGCGTCCAAGTTTCACGTCGCGTTCCAGGTTTGCCGTTCCAACAATGTCGCGCTCGATGCGGTGCTTGATGTGCGCAATTTCATCCAGCAAATCGCGTGTCGTGCTTTTTGGATAAATAAAGGACTGATGTTGCCGCGAGAATTCGTAGGCCAGCTCACGGCCACCAGCGATTCCGCGTGCCTTGATTAGAGCGATCCGTTCCCATGTTTCGCCAAAGCCGGCATAGTAATTTTCCATGCTCTCAAGCGACCGGGCCAACGGTCCTGCCGAGCCCTCCGGGCGCAGGCGCAGATCGACTCGAAAAAGTGAACCGGCCCCATGCGGAGTCGAAAAGGTTTCGAGGATTCTTTTCCCCAATCGGTTAAAGAACTCGTGATAGGAAATGTGCGGCGTAAGCTCGCCTTCGTCGCTGTAGAGAAAAAGAAGATCAACATCTGAGCTGTGATTCAGCTCGCCCCCGCCGAGTTTTCCCAGCGCGAGAATGGCAAACTCCGCCTTGGGAGAGCCGTACCGTCGGCGAAGTTCGGCGTCCCAATGTTCGAACACTCGACGGATGCAAATCTCCGCGATCTGTGAAAGCTCGCCGGTGGTTTCTTCCAGTGGCGCTACGTTTGCCAGTTCGCGAAGTGCAACGCGCGTCATCTCGCGGCCTTTCCAGAAACGAAGCGCTGCAAAATCTTGCGTTGCTACAGAGTCACCCGCCAGAGCGTGTAGTTCGCTCAGCATTTCCGTGTATCCGCGGGCGGCAAGACACACTTTCGGTTGGGAAAGCCACAAGAGTGTTTCGGGATTTTGCGTCAATCTCGTGGCGCAACTGCTCGAAACTGCGAGCAGATGCACCAATGCGGATTCGTCGAGGGGAAACTGTTCGACCACGTCAGCCAACGGTGCGGCCTTTGCCGGCCATCGCTCGCTGAGCTGAACCAGAGTTGTCTCAACCTGCGGAGGGTTCAGCGATGCCGCCGTTTTTTTTGCAATCCAGCCATTCCCACGACGCATCGCGCGAAACATCACGCGGTTTTGATCGAAAGACCAGTTATCGCGCCATATTGCACTACTGCGCCGAAGGTGGCGCGAGAACCTGCAACGCTTTTTTCTGAATTCGAACCTCAACTGGACAGTTGCCGGCCAATTCACCGTCGAGTTCCACGGGCACATCCTGCTCGCTCGTTACGCGCAGGCGTTGTGTCTGAAAATATTCAACCTCGGGAGCGCGAATGACGGAGCTGAACACCACATCCTGCAGATACTTCATGATTTCGAGGTAGCCGAGCCGCTTGAAAACAACGACATCAAATAGCCCGTCATCTAAAACGGCGTGCTTGAAAAATGGGAACGGCCCTCCATAAAGGCGGCCGTTTCCGATTAGGACGAACGATGCTTCCTCCACTGGAGCGTTCTCCGATTCAATAAACAGCTTCGGCGGTTTTCGCGCTGCAATCTGCGCCGCAGAGATGAGGTAGCTTAGCGGCCCGAAACTGCGCTTAAAGGCGAGGCTGGTTTCCTTTACGACTTGTGCGTCGAGTCCGACGCCGGCAAGCTGCACGAAATGTTTTCCATTGGCGCTAGGTAGATCCACCAGACGCACGTTCCCGTCTTCGATGATACTCCAGCAACCCTGCAGATTGTGCGCAGGAAGGCCAAGCTCCATCGCAAAGACATTTACCGTTCCGAGGGGAAGAAGACCCAATGCGGCATTTGTGCCGGCAATGCCATTTGCCACGTGATTGACCGTTCCATCGCCACCGGCTGCTACAATTCGCACGAAGCCCTCCTCAACAGCGTTTCGGGCCAGCGCTTCCGCCTCGCCCGGATGCGCAATCACACGAATCGGGCAATCGTGTGCAATCGATTCCACGCGTTCCTGCCAATCTCGAAGAGTTTCGGGACCGCCTGCGACGGGATTGAGAATGACAACTGTGTTAGTCACACCGGAAAAAGTAAGTTACATCCCCGGTCATAGCCTCTGGTGTCATGTTGAGCGAAGCGAAACATCTCTGGTCTATTTCGGTTTGGCATCGATCCAAAATTGATCCGAGATTCCTCGCACCGCTCGGAATGACATTTAGGCTTTAGTCTTTTCTTCAAACTCGCGCTGCGTAACGTCTACAGGGTGCAAAAATTGCTCCGGATTACGTTCATTTTGTTAGGCGCGACGGTCGCGCTCGGCGCGGCTTTCTTGCTCGGCGTAAACCTGTATGTGCAATCACAAGGCGCACAAGCAAAGATTCTGCAGGAACTGAGCCGACGGCTTGGCACCAGTCTTCGAATTCGTAACATGAGCTTAACTCCGTGGGGCGGACTCGAACTCAGTGGTATTACGATTGCGCAAAGCTCCTCAGGGGGACCGGGGAATTTCCTCGAAGCAAAAACATTTCGGCTCCGGGTTCGCTTACTCTCGGTTTTTTCCAAAAGGCTTGTGATCAAGGAAGTCGCGCTCGTGAAACCGACGGTCGTATGGCCACAAGACGCGGAAGGAAAATGGAGATTACCAGGTTCACAAGAAGCACAATCACCTCCTATTTCTACGCAATCGGCCGCCACAGTCGGCCACTTGGACACAGAGAACGCGCCCATCACTACGAACCCCGTGCCGGTTGTTCCCGCGACATCAACCAATGTTTCCCCTCCAATGGAGGATGCTCTCCACAATAAGCCGCCCAGACGAGAGCCCGGGTTCGCAGTGGCGCCAGAAGTTCGCCGAGTCAGCATCAAAAACGGCACTTTTAGTTTTCTCGATCGGAAGGGCGCGCTGCTCGCGAGCTTTAAAGGTCTCGATTTTCGTACCAACATCCGCAGCGCGTCAGCACTTCACGGCGATGCGCAGGTGGCGCGAATTTCGCTGCGGGACCGTTTTTTTCTGGAGCAACTCCGGTCGCCGCTCCGGTACGAACCCGACGTGCTGGAGCTTTCGAAAATTTCTGCCCGCGCAGCAAACGGCGAGATCAAAGGCTACTTCGCCATGCAACCAGAAGCAGAGGATTCTCCATTCACCACGAGCGTAAAGTTCCATGATGTGCTTGCGGACCAGATCGTCGAAAACGCCGGTGGTCCCAAGGGAATCGTGACGGGTAAATTGGAGGGCAGTTTCCAGGCTTCCGGGAAAACTGCCGATCCGGGTGCGCTCGTTGGCAGAGGTGAAATTTTCCTGCGTGATGGCCGGATCCAGCAATACAGCTTGCTCATCCTGCTCGGGCAGATTCTCCAGATCGAGGAGCTACAAGAACTTCATCTGGAGCAAGCCGAGGCAAAATATCATTTAGGTCCAGGTTTGGTCACGATTGACGAACTCGTTTTGCGTTCGCCGAATATTCGGCTCACTGCATCGGGCACAGTCGCGTTTGACGGCAGATTGAAACTCGATTCCCGGCTCGCAATCAACGACAGAATCCGTGGCCAACTTTTCAAAGCCATTCGCAACAATTTTCATCCGATTGACGAACCGGGTTATACGGCGATCGACTTTCAAGTTGGCGGTACGATTCAGCGACCCAGCACAAATTTAATGGATCGACTCGTCGGCCGAGATCTCAGCAGTATGCTTAACAGTTTTTTTGGCGGAAAAAGAGACAAGCCAAAGAAGAAAAAGAAACAGATCGAAGAGGCCGCGCCCGCAGCGCCCGAGCGTAGCCCTGCCGACAATGCTAGCGGTGCAGGTGGCAATGCGGTCAGCGCGATGCCCTCCGTTGCATCGCCTTCTGCGTCGGCGGAGGAAGCGCCATCTCAAGCCGCCGCGACGCCAACGCCAATCGTTTCGCCATGAGGGTGATCGCCGGCAGCGCCGGCGGGATCCGCCTGGCAGTTCCAAAGCGAGGTGTGCGACCCACAATGGACCGCGTGAAAGCCGCTATTTTTTCCAGCTTGGGCGACGCGGTCATCGGCGCACGCGTCCTTGATCTTTTCGCCGGAAGCGGCGGTCTGGGAATTGAAGCACTGAGTCGCGGCGCGTCGTCGGCCGTATTTGTCGAGAATGATCGGCAATCGGCCAAAGCCATCGACGCCAATCTAGCCAAAACAAAATTAAAAGGACGCGTTCGACATCAGGACGTTTTCGATTTTCTCCGCTATGCTGCCGGTGTAGAGGCAGCTGTGCCAGCCGCCGGGCGCTTGGCACAAGCACCCCCACAACAGCAAATCATCGAGAAATTCACAATCATCTTTGCCGATCCGCCGTATGAAAAGACAGAAACTGGCGGGCGCTTCACGGAAAAATTGCTGACAAACGAAGCGTTGCCTCAATTATTGGAGACGGATGGGATTTTCGTTTTGGAGAAGCGGCCGGACGAAGTTCTTCCTGAAATGAAGCTCTGGCACATGGTTCGACGGAAGAGATACGGCGCAACTGAGGTGTTGCTTGTTTCCGCAGTCCGCAAGGAGTTTACCCGCCGAAGCCCCGCCTCTGAGGCGCGGGACGAAGGCGGGCAATCCGCAATCCAGTGATCCGTTTCATTTACAACCTGCTCTGGCCGATCGGACTCTTGTTCTTTCTGCCAGGATATTTTTTGAAAATGATTCGTCGCGGCGGTTACCGCGAAAAATTCGGACAACGCCTTGGGATTTATGACTGCGACGTGCGTGTCCGCCTGTCGAGACAAAGATCGACATGGTTGCACGCAGTCAGCGTAGGAGAAGTCAATATTGCGTTGAAACTAGCCAACGCATTGCGGGCGCTCGAGCCCGACTTGCGCTGCGTTTTGACAACGACCACCACAACCGGATTCGCCCTCGCCAACCAAAACGCCTCATCCTGGATGGAAGTCATGTACACGCCGCTCGATTACTGGCCAATAATGCGACGCGCGTTTGCTGTGATTCGGCCTGTGCGGATCGTTCTCGTTGAAGCGGAGGTTTGGCCCAATCTTGCAGCCGAAGCTCATGCGCGCCGCGTTCCACTCGTGCTTGTCAACGCGCGGTTGTCCCCGCGATCTGAGCAAAGATATCGGCGGTTTCGAGTTTTTGTAGCGCCGACCTTCCGGCGTCTCGATTTGGTTTGCGTCCCAGAGCGAGAAGACATCGACCGATGGGCGGCACTCGGGGTTCCGCGAGATCGAATCCGTGTGACAGGCAGCATCAAATACGATCCCGACGTTCAGCCAGGAAGCCAAGCCGTAGCCGCGCCTCTGTGGGACGCGTCATCGGTTGGGGCTTCGGATGGCGCCGTACTGTTCGGCGGTAGCACACATCGTGGTGAAGAGGAAATTCTGGCCACGGTTTTTCTGCGCTTGCGTCAGCAATTTCCGTCATTGCGGCTGTTCATTGCGCCGCGCCATGTCGAACGGCTGCGGGAAATCCGAGCACAACTGGATGCGCTGGGGTTGCGTGTTGCGCTTGCCAGCAAGGCGCGCATGGACGGGGAACCCAACAAGGCGGATTGCGTGCTCCTCGATACGACCGGTGAACTTCAACGCTGGTACGATATTGCCACTGTTGTTTTCGTGGGCAAAAGCCTCACGGCGCATGGCGGGCAAAATCCTGTGGAACCCATTTTGGCGGGCAAGCCGGTCGTGTTTGGTCCGCACATGGAAAACTTCGGCATGCTTGCTAGCACACTTGTCTCAAAAAAGGCCGCGATTCAGGTTCACGACGCCGATTCACTCGAACGAGCAATTGTTGAACTTCTGCAAGACACAGAAGCCCGGCAGCGCCTTGTCCAAAATGCGCTCGAAGTTTTGAGCACGCACAAAGGCGCAACCGAGCGCACAGCGGCGCTGGTGCACAAAGTTCATGCGGTTCTGTAGCCACGGCGTTGTGCGCCGTCTCAATTCGCTTCGGACGCAAGGTTTGCAACAGTTCGGCAATTTACCTTGCGTGGAAGAATGGAATTCCGATATTGGCCGTCCGGCAGCCGCCGGATGACCCTATCGTCTAGAGGCCCAGGACACCGCCCTTTCACGGCGGTAACACGGGTTCGAATCCCGTTAGGGTCGCCATGGCGCTGTGAGCATGATTGAAAAAGCGTGTTTGAGAGTAGG
>Ga0209056_10007061_pt1 | contig 11565 bp, 7 predicted proteins | sample GraSoiAngelo_114_FD_185876 | JGI IMG/M metagenome (GOLD analysis project Ga0209056, IMG submission 185876) | Grasslands soil microbial communities from the Angelo Coastal Reserve, California, USA - 14_0903_13_40cm (SPAdes) (version 2) | ecosystem: Environmental > Terrestrial > Soil > Grasslands ... | reverse complement strand
GTCCGTTCGCGATTTTTTTGCGCGCTTAGTTCAATACTTGATCGAGTGCTCATCCGTGGCTCCGCTGATCGGAGTAACGGTTCTGGCTGTGGTCAGCTCGATCGGCCGCTCCCGCATTGATCGACCTAGTGAACAGCGAGCGAGAGAGCTGCTGGTTACAATTCTAGCCGTGAGTGTTTCCTACGCGATCGCCATGGCCGTCACCCAACGAATGGCTGCTTTGTGGGTAACTGGTCTTCGTTATACTTCTGCGGTTATTCCGCTTCTCGCAACCGCGGCGGGTCTTCTCATTGTGAAAGTCAGCCGCGGAAAAAATTCTGTTTTGCTGTCGTTGCTGTTGCTTTTCGCGTTTACGAACTTCGCTCAAATCACACCATGGCTCTTCTGGGCCGACAAAAATCCAGATCCTGAACAGAAAATTGTCGCACCCCACGTTCCAGAAAAGATGATCAATTGCTTCTTGCCCGCCGCCGACCTGCTGTTTCTTCGCGATTTGTTCTGCTCGAATGTTGGGACTGTCGGTAAATGCAGCGAATTCCTTCGCGAAAATGCTCGGGCTAACGATTTACTTGTAACGAATTACGAGTCGGAGCCGCTCTATTTCCACACGCGATTGCCGCAAGGGATGAAAATCATGAGGCAGGATGCGATTTACGAGACTGCGCGACGTCGCGGACTCCCCGAATACGTTTTTGGAGTCGACCACGCTCGCTGGGTTGTTTGGCGTTTCAATTGGGATGATTATTTAGGAATTCGCTGGCCCGACGTTTCAGATCACCTTTTAGCAGAAGGCGCGCGGCTCAACGATGTGGCGGAGATAAAAGAAACCGCCTGGGAAAACCGGGAAAACATTCATTTTCATCGGTTCTCCGGTGACACGTATCTATTTCCACATGACACAAATCTGCAAGCAGCGCACATTTTCCGTGTCGATTGGCCCGCGGTTCCATAGGGTCAGCTCCTAATTTCCGTATCTGATTCCAGGACTAGACGTTTCGGGCTCGGCTGAATATTTAGGCCGAATGCGCCGGGATAAGAAAATTATCCACGCTGTAGCGCCGAACAACACCAGGAGAGGATAACCTTCATGGAGTGCGGTGGGGCCGCGATTACGAAACGCAAGCACATGGACGAGCATATTAACGACCAGCACGGCCAACGCGGAGCCCAGTGCGGCGGTGGCGACAACAAACAAATAAGGCATTGTCCGATGTCGCAGCACATCGCTTGCGGTCCACGCCCAAGTACCCAGCCCGCTGATCACAAGCACGATACAAAGCCAGCGAAAGATCTGTCCGAGCGCTTGTAGCGCTGCCAGTCGGTAATGATCGACACTCGACGGCAATGGGAAATCGAGTTCAGGTGCGTCATCGGAATGCGCAAGTCGCCAGCGAGTGAGATCTCGAAACAAAGCCAACAAATCGGCGGATCCCCAACTATTCGTGGGGTAGGCGCTGAAGCCGGTAAATAGAAAAAACTCGGCAGCATACCCGGGGACAGTTTCCCGCAGTCGCTGCGCATTTTCAGGGCGCCACCGAGGCACCATTGTATCTCGCCGAGGTCGCGCCGGGGCTATCCGACCCTCGTCACACGCGCGGTTGATTTCCAATCCGATGGATCGGTAGAAGTCCAGTGCCTCCCTGGCGGTGTTGCCATGACCCGAAGCGATGACGCAATCCCGCAGGGCCCAGATAAATGAGCCTCCTCCGATTTGAAGTTCTTCACCCGGACGTCCGGTAAGAAAATCGGAATAGTTGGCCCACTCTAATCCGACCGGTCCCTCCAAACACGGTTTTAGTTCCGCAAAAGATGGGCTGACTTGGTAAAGCTTCAGTCGAACGTCGCGAGTGACCGGTACGTAAGGAATTTGTTCGGACGGGATGGGTCTCTGCAACGCACCATAAGCTGATCGAAATTCGCGAGCGCGAAACTCGACCGTGCCAAACCAACCGTAGTAACGGTAATTAAGTGTACAGACCGTGACGAGAATTGCGGCCGCGCAGATGGTGGCGGTGCCGGCCGGCGCGACCAATGGACGAAGCCGTTTCCCCGCGCGCCATGAATTCCAAGCGCTGATTCCAATCAACAACGCGGCCCCGGGCAGAATCCATATCCCTTCCTCGCGAGTCAGATAGAACGCCGCGGCGGCGGTGCCAAGCAATGCCCCCCAAGCGAGTCGAATATATAGGCCAGCAGCCCGCCGAGTTTCCAGCGCACACAATCCGGCGAAGAGCAACAATGTGAGCGGAGTGTAAATATTTTGGCGAACGATATCGAGTTCCACATAACTCATTGGTTGCCACCAGAGCAGAGTGAAGGTGCCGAATGCCTGCCAACTCGCATCAAAACAGGGACGCAAGGCTAGTACGAGCAGTATGCACCCGAACAGATAAAAGAGATGTTGTGCGAGCGGCAGGGGCAGGCCGGACAAAAACGCGCCGGCGATGAATAGGGAATACATCGGTCCCTTCATGAGCGTGAACTGGCTGTAAGGGCCCAGCCAGTCGCCCTTGAGCACTTGCTCGGCCAGTGCAAGATAAAGGCGATCGTCGAACGACGCATTCGCATGCGCAACGACTGGTTGGGCTGCGACCAGCCACAATTTTAACGCGACCAATATCAGGGCTGTGATTAGCAGTGACGAACAACGTAGTCGCGAAAACAAAGATGAAGCGCTGCTGGACGGCGCCCGCTCAACGGATTTCATTCGCACGTTTTGGTAAGCAATTGAACGGCGGCAGAAAATTTCTCATTAAACTGCACAGCGTAGCGAGACGCTCGCCGCGTGTCGAGCGATGCTCGGTCGCAAATCTGCGCGCTGTTCTTGACCACCATTTCCGATTTCGCTACCAGTCAGACTTCTATTATGAGCGTTCCTCAAACCTCGGTCAGTGTGTTGATCCCGGCCTGTAATGAAGAAGGCGCCCTGGCTAACACGATCGCCGCAATAGAGAAACACCGAGCGGTATTCGGCGAGATGGAAATCATCGTGATCAATGACGGTTCGAGCGATCGCACCGGCGAGGTCGCGCGGACGTTACCGGTCACCTTGATCGAGCATGAAACTAATCGCGGCTATGGAGCGTCTCTCAAGGACGGCCTTCAGCGGGCAAAGGGGGAATATATTTTAATCGCGGATGCCGATGGGACTTATCCTCTGGCGGATATTCCACGCTTGGCCGCAGATATACCGACGTTCGATATGGTGATTGGTGCGCGCACAGGAGATCTGGTCAAAATTCCGTTCCTGCGACGACTGGGTAAATGGATCCTCACACAGCTGGCAGAATACTTAAGCCGACAAAAGATCCCCGACTTGAATTCTGGTTTTCGCATTTTCCGCAAAGACGTGGCGATGCGCTTTTTTGCCATGTACCCCGACGGCTTTTCTTTCACTACAACGATCACCTTGGCGATGCTTACCAACCACTACCGGGTCAAGTTTTTCCCGATCAATTATCACAAGCGCGTAGGAAAATCGTCGATCAATCCGGTCCGCGACTTTCTTAACTTCACGATCCTGATCATTCGGATCTGTGCCTGCTTCAAGCCGCTTTATGTTTTCGTGCCGCCCGCGCTGTTGCTAATCGCTTTGGGCATCCTTAAAGGCGCGATCGACTATAGCCAGCACCATTATCTTGGCGGCCTGTCGATCACCATGACGCTGACCGGCATCCAAACCTTGTTCATCGGTCTACTCGCTGATCTGATCGATCAACGGATGAAGCTCTGAGCTATAATCCGCTACTTGTGCAAGATAAAGGCAGCGAGTTCGTCGCAATTCGAAGACCGGGCACTTCTATCTCCTCGGCGGGCTCGCGACAGTTACGATCGCACTGGCCGTTCGCAATCGTAGCGGTCGTTGGCGCAGTTCTCATATTCACAAATCTCGGCTCAGATTATTTATGGGAAGACGAGGGCGACACCGTCGCGTTGGCCTCAAACATCCTCAAGTTTGGAGTGCCGAAAGCATGGGACGGCGGGGCGTTCTTGGATTCCGACCATGGCGCGCGTCTCAACCGCGACCTCGTCATGGTGACGCATCCATGGATTCAATATTACCTGACCGCGGCGTCATTCCTCGTTTTCGGCGAAAACACTTTTGCCGCGCGGATTCCCTTCGCGATCGCCGGCTGGATGTCGATCTTATTCGTTTACCTTTTTGTTTGGCGATTGTTCGGAAACAGACTGACTGCATTTTCCGCAGCGGCCCTCCTCGTCTTTTCGGTTCAATTTTTACTTTACGCAAAACAGTGCCGCTATTGCGCGCTCAACATGCTTTTAGTCGTCTGGTTATTCTGGACCTTCTTCAAGATGAACTCAGCGCGGGATTGTGTGCTGTTCATTCTCGCATCGGTTTTTCTTTTTCACACGCACCCGTACGGAATCGCGCCGGTGGTCGCGCTTGGCGCACTAAGTCTGATTTACCGGCCTTTTGTGATCCAACGCCGATGGATCCTGTTTGCCACGCCGGCAATCGCACTCTTAACTTTGCCCTGGCTCGCTCTTTCATCCCTTTCCTCCAGTGGATCTGCGCTCAACACGACCGCCGCTCAATCGGCAGGTGAATTTATCGAACGCTGCGCGCAGGCATTTATCGAATCGACTTCGGTCACGCCACTAATCGGAAGTATCATCCTGTTTCTGATCGCGGCGCTATCGATCCGCTGGAAACGAAAAGACACGATCGACCCAGCACCGTCAGATCCCGCTTCAGCCGAGCAGCAGGTTGCGCCACGATTTTTTGAAACGAACGAAACGGCGCTCCTTTTAAGCGCCCTGCTGACAATTGTGTTTTATGGCTTGGCGACAGCCATTACCCAATCGAGCGACAGTCTCTGGCTGGCCGGAATGCGCTACGGTTCGGCTGTGCTGCCATTGGCGGCAATGGTTGCGGCGCTGGCCATTGCTAAAGTTAGCCGGACAAGCGTGCTATTTTCGATTTTGTTGTTGCTTGTTTTTGGACTGACCAAGCTCGCGCAGCTTACGCCTTGGGTGGCCGGGAACCCCAGTGGCCTTATCCATTTCGGTAAATATTCTGTGGGTGCCCATGTTCCTGCAAAAATGGTCGACCGCTTTCTCGGCACGGGGCTGATGGCCTACGTCCGCGATTTGTGGCGCGAAAATCCGGGGACTGTCGCCAAAAGCTGCAAATTTCTGCGCGAAAACGCGAAGCCGGGGGACGTGCTGATTGTGAATTACGGAATGGAACCAACCTACTTTTATACACGATTGCCGCAGGCGATGGGCATTCTCCGCCACTATCCGGTTTATGAAAGAGCGCGAGAGCTAGGCCTGCCCGAATATGTCTTTGGCGTCGACCACGTCCGCTGGATCGTCTGGCGTTCGGCTTGGGAAACTGGCCCCGGTTACGCAATTAACGATGTTATCCGAGAAATTGTTGAACGCGGCGGCCGCATCACCAGTGTGATGGAGATGGAGGAAACGGTTTGGGAAAATCGGGAAGACATTCACTTCCACCGCTTCTCAGACGGCTCTTATTTGTTTCCTCGAACAGAGACTTTTCCAATGTCTCGCATCGCTCGGGTTGATTGGCAGTAAATGTGCGTTTTCGGCGCTTCAGTCAATACGCGTCAGTCGATTCCGTTAACTGCGCATCATCGTCAGGCCCGTTAGGCCAACCGGCCCGAGCTGATGGCTGATTGCTCACGTCAACATACAGCCGTGCGAGCCAGTTTTTCGTTCCGGCCCGCAGGACACCCATGATCGTGACTGCGTAGACAGCCAAATTGAATAGGACCGAACTCCAAATTGCGACCAGCTCGCCGACGTAATAGGTGCGATTAAAACGTGGAGGATGCTCGATGCTGGTCATGCCGCCGATGGTGTACGGCCAATGCGGCGAATCCATTGGGATATCATGCAACCAACAGTTGATAAAAACCCCAAGGCTGACGCCGACGAATACGTTCCGCCAAACGCGGTTCTGCACCGCGAATGAAGCTAACAGTGGAACCGTCGCAAACAGGTGATGTTCGTGGAGATGGGTGGAGAAGATGAAAAACGAGAAGCTCACCATCGCCGCTACCGCCAAGATCTGTTGCGGCGAAAGGACACGACCCTGCAACTGATATTGGCGGTAAGCTTTCCAGGACAGAGCCATATAAGAGAGCACGAACAAAATTAGACCGACGTGTGTCGGCGTAAGCGGACCGATCCATGGCGCCTCCGAGTAGTACCAGGCGCCAATCAACCACCATAAGTTATGCGCGTTAGACGACGTAAAGGGCATGGCGCCGATGTCTGTGAGCACGCGCTTGAAAACTTCAACAGCGTCACCGTGCACTAGGAATGGTGAGAAGATCACCAGACCCACCAGGAGAGCAGTCGACATTCCAACGGCAGCTCCGCGGACCCCGCAAAACATTACACTGAAAACAAGTAGAAGCGGAAAGTAGGGTAAACCAAGAGGCTTCATCAATGCGGCGAGGGCCAGAAAACCCCAAGCCAAGCCAATCGTTCCGAAGCGACGGCCCCCCGACGATTGAGACGGGGACCAGAATCTCGCGCCGTACGCCATTGTAACAAAACTCGCCAGGATGAAAAAGCTATGGATGGAATCTGGACCGCCCCAGTAGGCGGTGAGGAATAGAACCGCCGGATTGAATAGATAAGCAGCCGCAACGACTGCTTTGACAATAATTGGTTTGCATTCCAAAGACATGCAGCGCCACAACAACCCCGCAATCCCTAGGTCGAATATTAAGGGCGGGAGTTTTACAAACGCTGTAAATGCAATCGGGCCACCCATGCCGCGCGCTACCATCACCGAGTAAACCCAACCGAAGGGCGCTAAGATGTAGGCGTAGAGCGGTGGATAATCCATGCTCGAAGTACGATAGACTTGCCATACTCCGAACTGCATCACCTTGGAGAGCCAGTCCCTGTACAAATCCAAGTCGAACGTCATGCCCGGGTTCAGCAGCAGCCGCCAACGCAGAAGAAGATACGCCGTCGCTGCAATCAGTAATATCAACCCATTCCGTTTCTGCTTCACGAGACTGAACTATACGGCGCTCACATTGTGCTCTGCCTTCGAGCGACTGCGAGCAATGCGACCCCAAAGGGCAAAGAAATGTTCCGGAGCAGGCGCCGCTCAAGGGCCATGATTTTTGAAAACGTTCGCTGCGGGAACGACGCTCTTTCTGTTTCAAAATCCCGTCCCATTTTCGACCCACCTAGCGTCCGAGCCGCAACCGCCAGTGGAAATAGAAACGTTGTCCAATAGGTCAACCGCCGGATCTCAAAGTTTTGTTTCTGGAGCAGCTGCCGAATCTCCCATTTTCTAAATCTCCGCGCGGTCATGACTGCTTCATCATGCGCGCTATGCAGAAATGGAAAAGCCGGGACGTTGATCAGCAACACTCCGCTGGGACGAAGAACCCGATGCATCTCGCGGACTGCACCTTCCACATCCCGGACCCATTGGTGGTAAAGAACGCTGGAACAGATTACTGCGTCGAACGAAGCGTCGGCAAATGGCAATGCGTGAATATCGCCTTGTTGAACATTATCAAGGCCCCGCTGGCGGCAGAATGAAATCGCTTCGGGCGCCAAATCGATGCCCACGTTTTTTTCCGGGTTTCCGAGCTGTTTTAGAATTGCGCCGGTCCCGCAGCCAACATCGAGAACGTTCTTCTTGCGCCAGTCTGGCAACTCGGCGTCTAACGCCTGAAAAATCAGCCGGTGCAACGCGCCATACCACCAATGCGTCTCCTCGACCCGGAACATGGTCGCATATTCGGCTCGTTCCATTGGATGCGCTAAATCAAGCTTGGATTCGGGTACGTGTCAGCCGCAGCTCAGTCGCTATAGGAATCACAAGCCTGACGGTGAAAGCCATGAACAACATAGTCTGAACGGCTGCGTTCAACCACCGGGGCACTGCCAAGGCCGGTCCACCATAAATCTCGTTACTTGGATACCCCAACCAGGCGAAAAGCTTCGGATCGTGCAACGTCATATTTGCTACTGATGTCAGTACAAATGCGCCATAGAACCACCACCATTGTCGATCCCACACGGCGGCAACGACCAGCGGCGCGAACATCGCGAGAAGATGGTTCTCGTGGATTTGGGTATTGAGCATAAAAAAGGCGAGCGCTTGATATGCTGCCACCAGAAACAGCAACCTCCGATCCCGCCAAACAAGAGTGAGCGAAAGCATTGTCGCCGCGGTAAAAGTCAAGAGTCCGGCCCTCCGAAAGCTCACTAGTCCGATCAAATTTGTGTCACTTTGCCAGCCCCGCCCACCGGTGATGAACCACCAAAGATTATGCGCGTTCGGGGCGACGAAAGGATGATACTGCGTTGTTTGTGCGTACTCTTGGACAACGCTCCCGCCGCTTCCTGCCAGAATAAACGGTGCCGTAATCAACACGGTTGCGACGGCAGCGCCACCAACCAACCGCAGACCGCCACCCTCTCTGACGGCCAGAAGTAAAATCAGAGGAGCAATTGCGATCGCTTGCGGCTTGGTCAATATCGCCGCGGCCAGAGCCGCACCAGCCCAATCGTAACGACGTCGATCCGCCGCAATCACAGACAGCAACATGAACAACACGTGGATCGCGGCAGTCTGTCCCCAGTAGGCCGAATCAAAAATCAGCGCCGGATTGAACAGGTAGGCGCTGGTCGCCAGGAGCGCAGCGTTGAAAGAAACCGAGCCCCGTTTCCACAAAACGCGAAAGATGAATGCGCCGGCCAGCAAGTCCGCGGCCAAACCAGGCAATCGAAGCATAAACCGGAGCATGTCTGGATCGCCCAGTCGCGTGCGGCCGAACAATGGCGAAATCAATTGTTCATACAACCAACCAAGAAACCAAAACGGATAAAGCAGTACCGGCGGATTGTCCGAAGGCGGCGAGTCATTGACCTGCAGATACGCCGAGTGGATCCCGTAGCTCACCGTTTTCCAAGCGAGCGCGATATAAGTCGCAATGTCACCTTGTTTCCCATAACTCGCGATATCGCCTTCATACCCGCGTCCGAGGTCAAACGGGATCCGGACAAGTGCGGCAAGCGCGAAAACAATCAGGACACGCAAAGCTTGGTCTCGCGTAAGCGACCCGGACACAACTCGCGCGATCAGCCAAATCAGCGCAGTGATTAGCAATAACCCGAACGTCACTGTTTGGAGCCACCACGAAGTTTGGGGATGATCCCAGGTGTTGGCCAGAACAACCAGCAGCCAGCCGGCAACAAGGACCCACGCCCACGTGTTGCGCAGCGGATTTATGAACTCCGCCATTGTCATCGCGCGCGTGGATATCAATCCTGCGGTGGACGACATTCGCAGAAGAGCTGCGCAACAGCCCACGAGAACGAGGGCCAAAAGAAATCCCCGCATCGATGGAAGGGCGATACCATGGGAGCGCGTTAACGAGACCTGTGTAATCCGCACTCCGAGCTCGCGTTCGTCTGGAGATGGTTGGAACGTGGTGGAATCAATCTCCAACAGCAGATCGCCATTGATCCCTAACTGCCACGGCTGGATTTCCAACTCGTAGTCCTGCTCTTGATTTCGCGCGTCGAATTCTGCCAGCACCGCGCCATTCACTCTCACGACCACATGCGCGGGCGGGTCGAACCGGCTTGGCCGTGGGCCGCTGAGATTTAGATCGACACGCCAGGAAAGATTTCCGCCGCCTAAACCGGGAAGCCACACCCCCGAGCGCGCTTCCGTCCAACGCGCACCGTTCTCGGCTGGATGGAAGTGATCCAGGAATTTGTCGTTACTGTGCGCCGTGACATCGAGTGCGATCCGTTGTTGTGGCTGATAAGCCAAAACGAAAAGCGTGATCAGGATGCAAAGAAGCAGCAGCAGCAATGAGATCGGCGAATGCAACCACCCTCGCGTTTGTTTCGGCAAAATCATTTCCTAAGGGAGACACGATAGACTCGAAGGTCGCCGCCTTCATAGACCGGGACGTAAACTGTGGAATCGAACCTATCAGGGCGGACAGCGGTCGAATTGGTCACGACAATAACTGGCGCGCCAAATGATGATTTAAACCACACCTGATTTCATCGCCCGTTAGTGAGCGATTGATCTTTCGAACCCTCACGCATGCTGTAGCGCACGACGTACTGCGGCGTACCGGTTTGATCAAGATAAAGCCGGCCGAGATATTCCCCGACCAATCCGAGAATCATGAGTTGAATGCCTGCAAAAAACACCACGCTGCCCAGAACAGTGGGAATGCCGACTGTCACATTTTTAGTAATCCAAAGCTTGTCGATCAAAATGGCAACCAGCGCAACGATACTGAGACACGAAGCGAGCAGACCGACATAAACCGAAATACGCAGTGGCTTTATTGAAAAATTAAGAAACATGTTGAGCCACAGCCGCACCAGCCTGCGCAAGGTGTAGCGTGACGGTCCGCTCGCACTGACGCGATGCTCCACCGGAATCTGGCCGATGTTTCGGGTCACGCGATAAATCAAACCATCGGTGTAGGGATATGGACCGCGATATTTGATAATTTCGTTGACCAGAAAACGATTCATGACCTTGAAGCTCGAGAGATAGAGATCCTTCGGTTTATGGAGCATTAACGTCGCGATCCGATCGTTGAAGCGGCTACCAAGATTTCTGAACCAGGAATGTTTCTTCTCGATGTAGTGGCCGTAAACTACGTCGTAGTTTTTGCGTTTTAATTCGTCCAACATTCGGACGACTTCCTCGGGCGGATTCTGACTGTCGTCGTCCAGGACCGCGACATAACGACCGCGCGCCTGGGTGAATCCAGCGAGGACGGCGCTATGCTCGCCGAAATTCCGGCTCAAATGCACAAACGTCACATTTTGCGGAAACTTTTCCGCCAGTTTCACGCACACCCTCTCGCTGTCGTCTTCCGAACCGTCATTGACCAGGACGATCTCGAAGGAGGTCGATCCGAAGATCTTTGCTGTCTGCTCAACTAGCGGACCGATGGTCCGACTGCCGTTGTAGACGGGAATTACCAGCGATAATTCGGGACCGGTCGCCATTGCGGTTTGGTGGATTTGTGGCAATGCTGCCCGATTCTGTCAAAAAAAGCGCGAAAAGTTATAGAAAATCTTTTCGCCAGCACCCTACAATTCGCCCGTGCCCTGGGATCCTGACATTTTTACCGGCTCCGACGTCCTGGTCACCGGTGGGCTCGGTTTTATCGGTTCCGCCCTCGCCCGGCGCCTGGTCGAGCTCGGCGCAAAAGTGACCCTGGTCGACAGCTTGATTCCAGAATACGGCGGCAACCTTTTTAATATTCACGACATCCGCGATCGCGTGACTGTCGACCTGACCGATGTTCGCGACGCTGCCGCGATGTCTTCGCTCATCAAGAAGCGCCAGTTTCTTTTTAACCTGGCCGGCCAAACCAGCCATCTCGACTCGATGACGGATCCGATGACTGATTTGAATATCAACGCCGCGGCCCAGCTTCACATTTTGGAAGCCTGCCGGCTGCACAACCGCGATCTGAAGATTGTTTTCGCCAGCACACGACAAGTCTACGGCCGGCCGGAATATCTGCCGGTCGATGAAAAACACCCGATCGA
>Ga0209056_10007059_pt1 | contig 11567 bp, 8 predicted proteins | sample GraSoiAngelo_114_FD_185876 | JGI IMG/M metagenome (GOLD analysis project Ga0209056, IMG submission 185876) | Grasslands soil microbial communities from the Angelo Coastal Reserve, California, USA - 14_0903_13_40cm (SPAdes) (version 2) | ecosystem: Environmental > Terrestrial > Soil > Grasslands ... | reverse complement strand
AACGGATCGGTCTTGAAGAGGTCTCGCCGCTCAGTGTGAAGCTGGCCATGCCGAACGAAGAATGATCCCACCCGGATTTCAGTGCCGCGCCGAAGAGGCAAAAAACTGAAGAGCGCGCGGGTGCCGCTCGTCGCATAGCCGGTGGCAAACTGCTCGGTGATGCGTTCGGTCACACGGAAAATGTTTCGAGTGTGTTTGTAATAATCGCGCATCAGCGCTTCGGTCGCGCGCTGGCCGTTCTTTTCCCGGTACCGCAACCGCCGCGCGATCTCCTCCTGCAAGTTCAGATGAAGAATGTCCGCCGCGCGTTTGGAGAGGTAATGCAAATCCGTGCGCAACCGCAGCAGAAAATCGTAGGCCATTTCGATTCGGCGCTGGTCCGATTCGCTCAACCAATCTTCGCCGACCAGGTGCGTCGTCGTCAGCGCGCCTTCTTTAAAATAGGACATCCAGAGTAAATTTTGGTAATCACGCAGACCGCCGCAGCCGTTTTTAAGATTTGGTTCCTGCATATAAACGCTGTCGCCAAACTTGCGGTGGCGCGCTTCTTGATCGCGCATTCGCAGTTCGACGTACTCGCGCTCCGAGCCGATCACGCATTTGGTTCGAAATTGATTGCGAAATTCACGGGCGAGCACGCGGTCTCCCGCCAAAAAACGCGATTCGAGCATTGCCGTTTTCGTTAGCATGTCGTGATTAGCCTGCGCCAAGGCCTCTTTCATCGAGCGTGTGGAATGACCCACTTTGAACCCGATGTCCCAAAGCAAATACAGAATTTGCTCCGCCATCTCCTCGATATATGGAGAAACTTTGCCGGCAGCGTCGCCGTGCAACAACATCACATCGACATCGCTAAAAGGATTGAGTTCGCCCCGGCCGTATCCGCCGAGCGCGATCAGCGCCAAAGAAGTCTCCGATTGACCGACAGCGTTGGCAGCGGCGGCAAAAACGTGTCGTAAAATTACGTCGACCAGCTCGCCGCGACGGGCGCAGATTTCACGGCCGCCACCTCCAGCCTGATGTTTCAAACGAAGGCGATGTTCCTCCAGCTTGAGAAATTTTTTGTAGGTCGATAGAACTTCCGTCGGCCGCCGCTTTCCGGCGAGACCGAGCTGGTCTTCGGCGTGGGCAAGGACTTTCTCAAGATGTCGCGAGGTCGCCATTGTCGATCTTAGGTTGCGCAGCCCGGCCGCCGCTCAATCTAAAATCGAACCCCAAAAATTCCAAACCTTGTCCTGAGCGCAATCGAACGCGATTAAAGCTCGATCGCGTAGCGCTTGAGCTTGTTGTAAAGCGTTGGTCGCTGAATCCCAAGCAGCTCGGCCGCTTTCTTTTTGTTCCCGTGACATTGCGCCAACGCCTGTAGAATTGTTACTCGCTCCATTTCGTCCAGACTTTGCACGCCTTGCGAAACGACGCTGCGCTCGATTTGTTGCAACGCGGCTGGCAATTGCAATTCTCCGGGCAATTCTTTCACTCCAACTGTGTCTTGTCTCGCCAACACCACCGCGTATTCCATCGCATTTTGCAATTCGCGCACGTTTCCTGGCCACGAGTAATCACGCAACTTTTGAAACGCTTCCGGCGAAATCTCGGGCTCGGATTTGCCGAGTTGCTGTGCGAATTGTTTTACGAAAAACGTGACCAGCGGTGGAATATCCTGCTTCCGCTCGCGCAATGGCGGCACTTCAATCTGGAAAGTATTGAGCCGGTAATACAGATCTGAGCGCAGTCGATTCTCGGCCAGCGCCTGTGCAATTGGCCGATTCGTTGCCGCAATGACGCGAAAATTCGCTTTTAGCACGCGAGTGCTTCCGAGCGGCCGAAATTCGCGCTCCTGCAACACGCGCAGGAACCGCGTCTGCAAGTCTATCGGCATATCTGAAATCTCGTCGAGAAAAAGTGTACTTCCGTCCGCTGCCGCGATCATTCCCGGAAAATCGTTCATCGCGCCGGTGAAAGCGCCTTTGACATAACCGAACAGCTCGCCCTCGATCATCGTCTGCGGAAACGCCGCGCAATTGAGTTTCACCATCGGCCGCTCCGATCGACGGCTGCGATGATGAATCAAATTCGCGATCACTTCCTTGCCGACTCCGCTTTCGCCCGTGATCAAGACATTCGCTTCCGACGGCGCCATCGCGTTGATCAGCTCTTCGATCTCCTGCATCGCCTTGCTCTTGAACACTGGCGTGAAGCGCATCTCTGCTATCTCCAATCGCTTCTCGAGTTCTTCGGTCTTCTCCCGCAGTTTTTGCGTTTCGTGAAGAAGCGATTGCTTTTCCAGTGCCTTCTCGACGAGGCTGAGCAGTTCCTCCGGTGCGTAGGGCTTGCTAATGAAATGATACGCGCCGCGTTTGATCGATTCGATCGCATTGTTGAGCGTGTCGTGCGCGGTCAGAATGATGACCTGCGTTTCCGGGCGCTCGGTTTTGATTTGCTCGAGCATTTGCAATCCTTCCGCGTCCGGCAATTGCAAATCGAGGAGAACGAGCGACGCCGCTTTATTTTTCAATGCTTTTAGTCCGGCCGCGGCGGTGGCGGCGGTCTCAGTCTCGAATCCATGACGGCTGAGCAACGCCTCGAGTGTGAGCAAAATCGGTCGCTCATCATCGATAATCAAAATGCGGCGACTCTGTTTCATGTTCCCTTAGCGTTTCTCCGCCGAGAAAGACGGCAGTGTCAGCGTGGTCATGAGCGTCGATGTTTTCTGATCGTACTCCGCCCGGAAATTGCCCCCGTGAGCTTCTGCGATCGACCGCGCGCGGTTGAGACCGAGTCCATAGTGGCCCTGGCTCACGTTTCGCAGCGGTTCGCGTCCCCAATTTTCAGTCGATAATTCGAAACGCACTTTCGGTTCGCGCAGCTCGAACACGAAACGGTCTTTGTCGAGGTAGGCTTTGGCCGAAATCGTCTTGATATTGCGTTCGTGTTGAAAAGCGTTGCTGAAAAGCTCCAGAAAAGCTTGCTGCGCCAACTGCGGATCGATTTGTAACGTCGCATCTTTCAATTGCATGTCCCAAGTCACCTTGGCCGCGTTATCCGCAAAATCCTTCGCCAGTTTTTGTTTCAAATCCTCGATGAAATCCGCTGCTGGATAGGAAATGGGAATGCGGCTGACCTGACTGAGCCCGGCCGTTAGCCCCTGCAGATTGGCTCCGACTTCGGAAACCATTTCGCGCAGGCGTTGAATCTCGTTCTTCATTTCCGTTTCTTCAGCCAGCTCAGCCAGGTAAGCCGATTGCAGCTCGACTGCGTTCAAATTGTTTCGAATATCGTGACTCAGCTGGCGGACAAACTTCACCATATCGTGCCACCGCACGCTCGGCGGCTCGTTCCCTGGTTGCTCGGAAGAGCTCGACATAGTTCAGGGCGACATCGAGCAAATGCTATTCCGCGAGGGAAAACTTGTCATCGGACGGCTCTTCACTTTTCGAAATCTGGACGCGCGGATCGTTGCTCGCAAGGTGTTGCAAAACGTGAAAAACATCCTCCGGGTCGGCGTCGATCGCCCGCGCAAATTCCTCCGCGGTCTTCCCGGTCCCACGCGAAAGTTTTCCGCGGACGTCGTTTTGGAGCTGTAGCAATCGCGTCGCCGCCGTCTTGCCCGCTTCTACCCCTGGTTGATGATAAGCGTTGATGTTAACGAGTGACCCGTAGAAGCCGACCGCGCGCTCATAGAGCGCGATCAGCGCTCCGATGTTAAATGCATTCGCCTCAGAAATGCTCACCGTGATCGATTCACGTCCTTTCTCATAAAGCGCCGCGCGCGTTCCGCGAAGAAAGCCGTGGAGATAATCGCCGCTGGTAACAGCGTCTTCCACTTGGAACGCGGCCCGATGGCGATCTTTCGCTACTTCAATAAATGTGACAAAGAAATTCAGGACGCCGTCGCGCAGTTGCTGCACGTAAGCGTGTTGATCAGTCGATCCTTTGTTTCCGTAAACGGCGATCCCTTGATTGACGGTTTTGCCGTCGAGATCTTTCTCTTTGCCTAACGATTCCATCACCAATTGCTGAAGATATCGACTGAAGAGCAGCAACCGGTCTTTGTAGGGCAGCACCACCATGTCTTTTTCGCCGCGACCGTTGCCGGCATAAAACCACATCAAAGCGAGCAGCATCGCGGCATTTTGCCGAAAATCGTTTATTCGTGTTCGCTCGTCCATCGCCGCGGCGCCGGCGAGGAAATTGTCGATGTCGAAACCTTCCAACGCCATCGGCACCAAACCGACCGCGCTCATCACCGAAGTGCGGCCGCCGACCCAATCCCACATCGGGAAACGCGCCAGCCATCCATTTTTCTCCGCGTGCTTATCAAGATCACTGCCGACGCCGGTGATTGCGACCGCGTGTTTAGCGAAATCAAGTCCGGCTGCTTTGAAGCGCGCTTCTGCTTCCAGCATTCCGTTCCGTGTTTCTTTCGTTCCACCCGATTTCGAAATGACCACCACAACCGTGCGCCCGAGCTCATTGTCGATCTTATCGAACACACGGTCGAATCCATCCGGGTCGGTGTTGTCGAAGAAGTAAATGTCCGTCGGATCCTGCGCTGTCCTGAGCGCGTCGGCGATGAACTGCGGCCCAAGCGCGGAGCCGCCAATTCCGATGGAGAGAACGTGCTGAAATTTTTCGCCGCGGCCACCTTTGAGTTTTCCAGAATGGACATCGGCGGCGAATTTTTTGATCAGCGCGTTTGTGTTTTCGATATCGGCGCGCAACTCAGCATTGGGCGCGAGTGTCGGTTTTCGTAGCCAGTAATGGCCAACCATTCTTTTTTCGTCTGGATTCGCGATTCCGCCCGCCTCCAGGTCGCGCATGGCGGTGAACGCCTTGTCGATCCTCGGCCGCATCTTGTCGAAGAAATCGTCCGGAAATTTCATCCGACTGATGTCGATCGAAAAACCAAGGTCGTCGTGGCGCAAAAAGCATTGCTGAAATCGCTGCCAGAGCGAGGAAGAAGCCATATCTACGAATAATGGAGCGACGACCTCTGCCTGTCACGCCAAAGCCTTGGCGTCGGCGGATGTCTTCTCTTAAATTTTTGGCTTTAAAACGCTCGGCCGAGCCAACTGCAAACGCCAGTCTGGCTCGGACTTTATCTCGGCGGTTTCGCCGGTTTTGGCTCGGTGCTTTCGCGCTTGATCGAAACTTCTTCTTTCGGCGCCACTTCGTACTCCGGTTTAGCGACGCCGAGCAACCAATGGTCGAACCAGCCAACAATATTCTGCAATCGCTCGACTCGATGCCACGGCTGGCCGGAGCGGGAGAGCTCGTGTGATTCGTTCGGAAACCGCACCATCACCGTCGGGATTTTCTGAAACTTAAGCGCACGGAACATTTCTTCGCCGCCCGCGCCAGGCGGTGTGCGGTAATCGACTTCGCCCAGAATGAACATCATCGGCGTCTTCACATCTTTGATGTAAGTGATCGGCGAGCGCGCTTTGAAATCCTGTTCCTCATCGAACGGCGGTCCTTTAAACCACGCCGGTTGAAACAAAGTGAAGTCCGCCGTGTACCACCAGTGCGTCCAGCTCGCGATGTCCCGCTGCGCGACTGCCGCCGCGAAACGGGTGGTATGACCCACGACCCAGTTCGTTAGCAATCCGCCACCGCTTCCACCAGTCACGCCAAGTCTCTTTTCGTCGATGTAACCGCGCCGCAAGACTTCATCCACCCCGGCCATCAAATCTTTGAAATCGTCGCCGGGATAATGATACTGGATCACATTACCGAAATCCTGGCCGTAGGTCGTGCTGCCGCGTGGATTTGGAAACAGCACCACGTAACCTTTCGCTGCCATCCATTGGAATTCGTGTTCGAAAATATATCCGTAAGCCGCGTGCGGTCCGCCATGAATATTGAGGATCACCGGATATTTCTTTGCGACATTAAAATCCGGCGGCTTTTGCACCCAGGCCTGAATCGGTTTCCCGTCGAAACTCTTGTAGGATATTTCTTCCGGCTCGGTCAGGTTCAGTTTGGAAAAAAGCTCCTTGTTAACATCCGTCAGCTGTTGCGGCTGCGCGTTTGCTGACTCCGAAAGGCTTCGCGAGCCCCGATCATTTCGGGGTTGTCGATCCAACACAAACAAATCGTTGATCCGTGTCGCCGTGGAACTCGTATAAACGAGCTTGGACGCATCGTTCGAGGCGCGAACTCGGAGCACGGCTTGATTTCCGCTCACCAAATCGGTGACCGCTCCGCTGGTCGCATCGAAAGAGGCAAGGATCGATTTTCCTTCCTTGCCGTAGAGTTCAATCAAACTTTTTCCATCCGCGGTCCAAATCGGCGGATTGTGTCCGCCCGCGCGCGGAGCTGCGTTGTCGCCGAACGGCCCGTTGCCGACGTCGAAATCAAATGTCGCCGTTAGATTTCGCGGCTTCGCGTTCGTGGTAAGATCGACAACCCACAGGTCTGGCTGGGTGTACGAGTTCACCGGTTGGGTGACCGATGCGACGAAGGCGAGTTGTTTGCCATCCGGGCTGAGCGAAAGACCGCCCAAATCCATGTCGATCGAGTTGAGCTTGGTCGCGCTGCCGCCGTTGGCGCTGATCGAATAAAGTTCGCTCTTCGGCTGTTCGTAGTACGGCTCGTCCACGTGCAACGAAACGAAATAAATCTTCGCGCCATCTTTCGACCAGACGATGTTGCCTTCGTCGAAGCGCCCGAATGTCAGTTGCTTCGGTTGCACCTTTTCATCCGCATTGCGCGGCGCCTGGATCGTCCAGATGTGCGCCGGATGTTTTGGATCGGCGTAACCTTCATTGTCTTCGCGGTAGACCGCGCGCGTGATCACGCGCACGTCGCTCTCGTGCTCTGATTCCGCCTCTGCTTTTTTCGCGGGCTCGTCGGAAGCGATCTTCGTCGACGCATTTTTCTCAGCCGGACTTTTTGACGCCTCCGGCGAAGCGGTTGGAGAGGTTGCGCTGACCGCTTTCTTTAATTCTTCTTCCTTCTTCTTTTTCTTTTCCTGCTTTGCCAGATCCTCCGGATTTGTCTCGCTCGTAAACGCAATTGTCTTTCCGTCCGGCGACCAAACCGGGTTGCTCGCGCCTTTTGGCAGATCGGTGAACGAAAACGAATCGCCACCGGCCATTGGCAAGATCGACAATTGCGACGGCTCGGGTTTGCCGTCCTTTTCGGTCGCGCGAACGAAGAGCAGAAATTTTCCGTCGGGCGACCATTGTGGCGTCGAATCGTGATCGCCCTTGGTCAATTGATGCGGTTCTTCACCGCCACTCGTCGGCACCGACCAGATCGAAGTGTTGTAGCCTTCTTTCTTCTCATTCACCGTCACGCGCACAAACGCGACGCGGGATCCATCCGGCGAAACTTGCGGGTCGCCGATCCAGACAAAATCCCAGAGATCTTTCTCAGTGATGCTTCGCTTTTGCGCGGGGAGAACGGCGATCGCTGCGAAGAAAATCACAAATGAGGTAAAGAATGTACGCATAGGTTCAATAAAAGACGTTGCCGGTTCCGGATTTTGTCTCAGGAGCCGTCTGATTGTCGATCTTAGCTATTTGGAATTCGGAATTCCTTCGATATTCGGCATTCGGATTTCGTCATTCGCGGCCGCGCCAAGCCGGCAGCGTCACATGTGATCAATGACATTATTTCCAAACTCGCTGCATTTGATCTCGGTCGCGCCCTCCATCAGCCGCGCGAAATCGTAAGTTACGCGTTTGCTCGCGATCGCGCCTTTCAGTCCTTTCAAGATTAAATCGGCTGCTTCGCTCCAGCCCATGTAACGAAACATCATTTCGCCGGAAAGAATCACCGAGCCGGGATTCACCTTGTCCTGATTCGCATATTTCGGAGCGGTGCCGTGGGTCGCCTCGAATACGGCGTGACCGGTGATGTAATTAATATTGCCGCCGGGCGCGATCCCGATCCCGCCGACTTGCGCGGCCAGCGCGTCGCTCAAGTAATCGCCATTCAAATTCAGTGTCGCGATGACGTCGAAATCTTCCGGGCGCGTCAGCACCTGCTGCAACGTGATGTCGGCGATCGCGTCTTTGATCACAATGCCGCCGCCAGGTTTGCTCATTGGAATTTTGCACCACGGCCCGCCGTCGATCTCTTCCGCGCCGAAATAATTTTTCGCAACATCGTAGCCCCAATCGCGAAACGCGCCTTCGGTGAATTTCATGATGTTGCCCTTGTGCACGAGCGTGACGCTTTTGCGCTGATTGAGGATCGCGTAACTGATCGCGCTGTGGATCAAGCGTACGCTGCCGGAGCGACTCACCGGTTTTAATCCCAGTCCGACCATCACGTTGTCTTTTTCCGGCGCGCCGACTCGTTTCCAAAACTCCGCCGCCTTTTGGCGCGTGCCGAAGCGGATCTTGTCGAATTCTTTTGGAAATTCTTCCTGGAAAAAATCGAGGATCTTTTGCGACTCCGGTGTGCCCGCCGCGTACTCAATCCCGGCATAAATGTCTTCCGTGTTTTCGCGGAAGATCACCATGTCGACTTTCTCCGGATGTTTGACCGGCGAGGGAACGCCTTTGAAGTACTGCACTGGGCGCAGACAAACGAAAAGATCGAGACGCTGCCGGAGCGCGACATTGAGCGAACGAATGCCGCCGCCGACCGGCGTCGTTAGCGGACCTTTAATGCCGACGAGATATTCGCGGAACGCATCCACCGTGTCGTCCGGCAACCAGGAATCGAATTTGTCCTTGGCCGCCTGACCCGCGAACACTTCGAACCAGGCTATTTTCTTTTTGTCGCCGAACGCTTTCTTTACTGCGGCATCGAACACGCGCACGCTCGCCGCCCAAATGTCGGGGCCGGTGCCATCTCCTCGGATGAAAGGAATGATCGGGTTGTCCGGCACATTGAGCCGGTCGGTTCGGGTAATTTTTTCGCCATTTGGCGGAGCGACATCTTTGTACGGCATAAGGCGGATTCTGCCGTGAAAGCGGCCAGTGACAAGTGATGAGTGACCAGAAAATTCAATCGCCCGCAGCAAATGGTTGCGCGCGAGCAACGTTTCACTCGGTGTAAACTACAAGTGGCACAGAAGTCGCCACACCCGACGACAGCGCTTCCGCGCTGCCTTGATCTTCAATCTCGGCATCGATTTTCTCCACCATTTTCTCGTGATTTCCACCTCGGGCAAAATCTTCTTCGAGTTTGTCGTCTTAAGTCAGATTGTCACGACACGCGATGTAAGCGGCCAGTCTTGCCAACTCTTCTGGCGCCAAGCGATCAACAGCCTTCTCGATTTCCGTCAGACTCGTCGCGGAATCTTAACCTCCAAATCGTTTGATCCCAACAATTGATCGTTGACCGACCATTCGCCGCTCAGTTGCCACCATAGCCCAATCGAAAGCGCGCGACGAAAGTGAATATGGCGACTCCTCGAATCGACAATGGCCTAACGAATGGCAATCGTTCCGGCACATTTTGTGCGGTGACAAGATCGTCCACAAGATCGACATCTTACCTTTTTTGCCTTCTACTTCCTACTTTGAAAACACGCTCCCTTCCCGGTTTCGCTCGCTATCGCGACAAGTTGCCGATTGATTAGATGTCCACTGAGCAAATTCTTGGAATTAAATTTTTCAGCGGCGAGGTCGATCGAGCGATCGATCTTATGTCTGAGCGGGGTGGCTTTCTAGTTGCGCCCTCGGGGGCATGTTTTGCACGACTTCGCCGCGATGAGATATAGCGAAAAGCGATGCTAAACGCGGATGTCGTCATTCCGGACAGCGGTGCAATGGTTTTGCTGTGGTGCCTCTTCGGCGGCCAGAAGCTGACACGTATCTCCGGCTTGAAATATTTTCATTGTCTCAGCGATAAATTTTTCGCCGAGAGACATAATGATGTCTTTTGGGTAGTGCCGAGCGAAAAGGCGCGTGGGACGACGGGACGATGGCTTGACCAAAACAATTTCCGATTCTCAAGCAATGATTTTTACGTAGCACCGATCTACGGTCCGGTTGTTGAAGATCGCCGCCTGGTGGATCAAATCCATAACCGTAAACCGCGACACGTTGTTATCGGAATTGGCAGCGGACCGCAGGAGAAGCTTGGACACTATTTGCGCGAGCATTTAACTTATCGGCCGGCCATTCACTGCATCGGGGCCGCGCTCGCGTTTCTCACCGGCGATCAACCGCCGATTCCGATGTGGGCCGATCGCTGTTATCTCGGCTGGCTCCTGCGCTTTCTCCGTCAGCCACGAGTGTTCGGACCGCGCTATCTGAGCGCGCTCAACTTGCCGTGGCTTTTGCTGCGCTACCGGCAGGAAATGCCGCCGCTGCGGAAGCCAGCAGCAGAGAACAGATAACGGAGGACAGAGAACAATATGCAAATTGAGACAGCGAAAGATCTGAGCGTCTATAAACTCGCATACGAACTGGCAATGGAGATTTTTGAAGCAACGAAATCATTTCGATCAGGAGAAAAATATGCGCTGACGAGCCAGATCCGTCGTTCTTCAAGATCTGTGTGTCTAAACCTCCGAGAGGCGTGGGCGAAACGCCGTTATGAGCCACATTTTCTGAGCAAGTTGACAGATTGCGACGGTGAAGCGAACGAGGCGGACTCGTCGCTCGATTTCGCGCGAGACTGCGGTTACGTCTCCGATGAAACGCATCAGGCGTTGGTAGCGAAATGTACCGAAGTACGGCGGATGTTAGGCGGAATGATGAAGAAGCCCGAGGCATTCGCCATTTCGGAATAGTTGCTGCATTCATGTTCTGGTCTGCCTTGGCTGTCCTTTGTTCTCTGTCTTCTGTCTTCTTGGGATGAACATCCTCGGCCTCAACGCTTATCACGGCGATTCCGCTGCGTGCTTGTTTGTCGATGGCAAACTCGTCGCCGCGGCGGAGGAGGAACGCTTTCGGCGGATCAAACATTGGGCCGGCCTGCCCACCAATGCGATCAATTACGTTTTGGAAGAGGGGAAGCTCTCGTTAGGCGATGTCGATCACATCGCGATCAATCACAAACCGGGCGCGAACAATCTGCGCCGGCTCGGATTCGCCCTGACACACTGGCCGCATCCCCAATTGATGGCGCAAAAAATCAAAAACATCCGCAGCGCCGCGTCGATCAAGGAAGCTCTAGAGGCGACCTACGGCAGCGAGCTTAGGGCGCGGTTTGGAACAACAATCAAAGCGGAGGTGCACCACGTCGAACATCACTTGGCGCATCTCGCCTCGGCCTACTTGGTTTCCGGATTCAACGAGGCGGCCTGCATTTCGATCGACAGTTTTGGCGATTTCGCCAGCACGGCGTTTGGATCCGGGCAGGGGAGCGACCTCAAGATCGGCAATCGCGTTTATTTTCCGCACTCGTTAGGCGTTTTTTACTCCGCCCTGACCCAGTTCCTCGGTTTCCCGCAGTACGGCGACGAATATAAAGTGATGGGACTCGCGCCTTACGGCGAACCCAACTTTCTCGAACCGCTCCGCGAAGTCGTCCGTATCAAACCCGACGGCAGTTTTCGATTGAACCTGAAATTTTTTCGCCACCACATCGGAAACGTTTCTTACATCTGGCAGGATTGCGCGCCTGAAGTCGGCACGCTTTACCGGCGCGCACTGGTC
>Ga0209056_10007056_pt1 | contig 11569 bp, 9 predicted proteins | sample GraSoiAngelo_114_FD_185876 | JGI IMG/M metagenome (GOLD analysis project Ga0209056, IMG submission 185876) | Grasslands soil microbial communities from the Angelo Coastal Reserve, California, USA - 14_0903_13_40cm (SPAdes) (version 2) | ecosystem: Environmental > Terrestrial > Soil > Grasslands ... | reverse complement strand
CAAACTGTTTCAGCGGAATAGGTGGCGAGCGTTGCGCCAACAAAGCGCAGAGCGATGCGGTTGAGGTCGCCGGATTTCTCTACTCGGACGACGGTGGCGTCTACCAAAAAATCCGAAGGGCCTTGACCCGGCTGAAAGCGGCCGCGGCCCGGGATAACGATGCTGATGGTACTTGAAACGGCCAGGTCGCGGCGGGTGAGTACGGAAAGCCCGCGGCGGCTCACGTCTTGGGCCTCCAAGGTTTCTTCAAAAATCTCTCCCCGAGCGTCCGTGCCACTGAGGCGCACGGGAATCATTGCTTTGGTGCGCCGCTGAGCGCGCTGTTCCATGAGGACCCTGCTCTTTTCAGGCCTATAGTGGCGCTGGGAATTCGGCGAGCGGCGGCGAAGTCACGGGCCCGGCGAAGAAATCATCCACCAGGGTGATTACTTCGCGGGGGTGGTTGGCGCTTTGCACTCGCCGCCGTAAATCGGCCCCGTTCCGAACGCCGTGCGTGAACCAACTAGCGAACTGTTTCATCTTACCGATGGCGCCAGGAATCTCCTCTTCGGCAAGCATCTGATAATACGTCCGGATCAACCTATAGCGGTCGGCGTCGGTCGGCTCCGTGTAATGGCCGGCGGAAAAATAATCCGCCAACTGGCGAAACATCCAGGGGTTGGTGGGCGCGGCCCGGCCAATCATGACCGCGTCGCAGCCGGTCTGGTCGAAGAGCGCCCGCGCATCTTCGGGCTTGTGGACGTCGCCGTTGCCGATCACCGGGATTCCGACGCTCTGCTTGACCTCGCGGATGAGTTCCCAACGCGCTCGGCCGCTGAAACCCTGGAGGCGCGTGCGCGGGTGGACCGCGATGGCTTCGACGCCGGAGTCCTCGGCGAGCTTCGCCACCTCGACGGCGACGATTTCCTCGTCACTCCAGCCGGAACGAATCTTGACCGTGAAGGGAATTTTCACCGCACCACGGATTCCATGGAAGATTCGCCCGAGAAGCGGCAAGTCCCTCAGTAGCCCCGAGCCGCCGCACTTGACCACTTTTTTCGCGGGGCACCCGAGGTTCAAATCCACCATGTCAAACCCTAGGTCCTCGATCATCCGCGCGGCTTCGGCCAGGTGCGCGGGTTCGGCGCCGAAAATCTGCGCCGAGATCGGCCGCTCCTCTTCCGTGTAGTAAAGAAACCGCTCGGATTTCAGGTTCCGGCGAAGCATGCCTTCGCTCGAGACGAACTCCGTCATGATCAGCCCGCAGCCACCCAGCCGCTTGATGAAGCGGCGAAACACCGTGTCAGTAATTCCGGCCATCGGCGCAAGGATGTGCGCGGGGCGGAGGGTCACCTTGCGTATGCTCAGTTCTTCAAACGGCATGCTCGCTCTATTGTGGCAGGAAAACGGCGGGTTTAGCAACCGGTGAGCAGGTCCGGGTCGTGAGGGCTCGAGCTTAACCTTCGCTAGCTTCCCGAAATTGGCGCCCGTGGCAGTGGGTTCCTGCTGCAGTGAAACCCCAGTGGGCCCCCTCCTCCGCAGGTACGACGACCGGGAAGGGAATCCAGACACCTGCCAGCGCGGAAAAGGCTAGGCCGTCGCGCGGTTTCTCAGCGGGGGATAATGGATTTCGCGTCTGTGATAGCAAAGCGCATCTGGCCTTCGGCGACCAGCTCGCCACCGACCGTAGCGCGGCCGATGAGTTCGCCGAGCGACTCCTTCAACTTGAGCACCTCCGCGCGAAGTTCGAGTTTATCTCCGACGCGCACCGGCTTGGTCATTGCCGCGGAGGGGATTTGCAGGATGACGGCGATTTTGTCCTGCATGTTCGGCCGCTCCAGAACCAGGATGGCGCCGAGCTGCGCCACCATTTCGATGAGCAGTGTCCCCGGGACCATCGGAGCCTCCTCGTCGAAGCCGAGGCAGGCGGGCTCGTTGGCGGTGATAGTTTTCGTGCCCGCTATGTGTTTGCCGGGAACGAATTCGGTGACGCGATCCACGAGCAGGAATGGATAGCGGTGAGGGATGAGGCGTTGAATCGCCGATTGGAACATTTCGCTCATCAGTTCGAGTCCCCTTGGGGCTGAGGCCTGGGCCGCGGGCGGACGCGTGCGCCGAGCGGCGAAGGGGCGTTTCCAAGACCGCCCTCGGGCATTCGCCCCAAGTGCAGGCGCAGTTGGTCGCGCGAGCCGCCGAAGAAGTCTCGGGCTACGCGGTCAATGGCCCGCTCGCAAAACAGCTCAGCCGGCACCAGCGGCCGGTAAAGGTGGCGCCGCCCACGCTTTTCACGCGTCAGGACACCTTTCTGCGTCAGCCGCTGGAGCAGCGTTTCAACGGTCGTGTAGGCGAGCGGGCGCCGGGGAAAAAGCTCGGCGCGAACGTCGTGCACTGTTCCTTGGCCTCGGGACCAAAGCACTTTCATGCACTCCTGCTCCAGGGGTGGAAGCTCCGGAGGCGGGGTCGAGGTGCGGGGGCGCATCGGATGTTAGGCTTCCCAGGGGCCGGGCGGCGTCCCGCTGGCGCCGGAGTCTTTGGCGAAGCGCGTCAGACGCTCCGGCGAAAGCGTTCCTTACTCCTTCCCGCCGCCTTTCGTCGGACGCTTGAACAGTTCGCGGCCGAGCGCGCGGTTGCGCGAGGTCCAATCCCCTGGGCGGCCGAAGTCGGCGGCGTATTGCGCGCGCATGCTCTGGAGCTTTGAATCCAAATCGTCGAGGTAATGCACGGCCAGCGCCTCGGGAAATGCCGGCTCCTTCGGGGACCCGAACTCGAGTTTGCCATGATGCGAAAGCAGGATGTGCTCGATTTGGTCCTGCAAGCCGGCTGGGAAGCTTGCGATGGCAGCGGCCTTCGCGCGGACGATTTCGAGCGACAGAACGATGTGGCCCACCAGTTGTCCACGATTGGTGTAGCGGAATGCGCCCGCGTATTCGAGCTCCTCAATCTTTCCGATATCGTGGAGCACCAGGCCGGCGACTACGAGTTCGCGGTCGAGCCAGGGGTAGTGGTCGCACACTCGGTCGCCGAGCTCGACCAACGACAAAACGTGTTCGAGCAGGCCGCCGAGATAAGCGTGGTGAAGCGCGGTCGCCGCGGGAGCGAGCTTGAGCCTCGGAGCGATGCCGTCATCCTCCGCCACCGCAAGCAGGAGTTTTCTGAGCGGCCCTTCGGGCATCCGCCGGAGCCGCTCGAGAAGGCGCGCGAACATTGCCTCCGGGTCCTCGAGGCTGTGGGGCATAAAATCCAGCAGGTTCACCTCTTCGGTTCGGCAGCGCGAGATGGCGCGTATGATGATTTGCGGCGCGCCTTTGTAAGTATCCACGCGGCCTTCCACCCGCACGACTTCGCCCGGCTCGAAATCGACGCGCAGACGGTCGGCATCCCAAACCTTTGCCTTGATGGCTCCGGTCGCGTCGCGCAGCTCGAGGTCGAGATAGGCGCTGCCGTTCGACGAGATCTTGCGCTCCTTGGATTGGACCAGGAATTGGCTCTGGACGGGGCTTTCGGGCGCGAGCTCAGAGACGGAAAGGCGCTTCATTGGCCGGTCTTGGTGGATCCGGTTTCCGCGTAGGGCTCCGCGCCCGTGTCAATGTAACCCGAGGCGATGTAGATGTAACTCTGTTTGCGCAGCTCCTGGAGGTACTTGCGGAGAGCCGGCTGCATCTTCTGGTCGTAAAGGAATTCTTCCACCTGCTGGTCCACTTCCTCAAATTTGGCAGGGCCGGCGCTGCGGCGCTCGAGCACCTTCAGGATCAGGAATCCCTGCTTGGTCGGGATAACGCTGGTCGTCTCCCCCGAGTCCACCTTGGCAATGGCCTGGGCGATGCCGGAAGCGAGAGTCCCTTCTTCCATAAAGCCTATGTCGCCGTCCCGTTGGTCGCCTGGATCGTCGGAATACTTCTTCACTACGTCCTCCCAGCGTTGGCCGGCCTTGACTTCCGCAAGGGACGCATCAGCGCGCTGGGAGGCGTCCAGGGGGTGCTTTTCGGTCAAGATCAGGATTTCCGCCAAGTGGACTCCGGGCGCGTGGGCGAACTGGTCTTTATGCTGCTCGAAGTATTTTCGTGCGTCTTCGCGCGATACGATGATGGTGCGGCCGACTTCACGACCAATGACTTCGCGCATCAACAATTGCCGTTTAAAACCGTCCACGAAGTCTTCCCAGATCTGCCCTTGCTTCTCGACCGTGTTTTGGAGGTCTTCCTGCGTCGCGAAGCCGAAACTCTTGCGGATCTCGTCCAGTTTCTTGACCACCTCGGCGTCCACGTTGATGTCGAGGTCTTTGGCCTTTTGGACCATGAGGTCCTCGTCAATCAAATCCCGCAACTGGTTACGGCTCTGCTCCCGCAACTGCTTTTCGAGCTCGTCCCCGGAATACTTCTCCGCCAGCTTCGCGCGGAGTTTCTCCAGCTCGCGTTCGTATTGCCGTTGCGTGACGATGTTGGCGTTGACGCGCGCGATGATCCTCTCCACAACCACGCGTCGCGCGCCGGCCGGTCCCGCCGCGAAGAGCATTCCCGTCAAGGCTGCGGCCAGCATCGCCGCCGGTTTTATCATTCCTTCGAATTTGCCACTCTTGATGATACTGCCCTCCAGAGCGATGTCCTCCTTTGCGGCGCGGGTTCGCGTGCCGAACTAGCAGCCGTAATTCCATCTTAAAGCTAACCGCGGAGTTCTCGCAAGGCGTTTTCGATTCCCGCCGGGAGCAGGCTTTCCGACGCCGTTATGCGAATGCGCAGGGTCCCGTCGGGCCGGAAGCTGGCTCCCTGATGCCGGCGGAGAAAACGCGTCAGTTTTTCGGGGCTGAGCGGAGACTGCTCGTGGAAGCGCATCCAGACTTCGTCGGCCTTGCGTTCCACCGACTGAACCATCAGCGTCTCGGCTGTGGACTTCAATTGGGCGTAATTGAGCAGGTTTGCCACCGAAGGCGGAACGGGGCCGAAGCGGTCGGCAAGCTCCGCTTCGATTTCGGCCCGCTCGTCGGCTGTCGCCAGGCTCGAAATGCGCTTGTACATGAGCAGCCGCTGCCGTTCGTCGGCGATGTAGCTCACCGGAATTTTGATGTCGAGGCCGAGGTTGAGCGAAGTGCGGACCTCGAGCCGAGGGGCGGCGCCGCGCAGTTCCGCCACCGTTTCCTCCAGCATTTCCAGATAAAGTTCAATGCCCACCGCATTCAAGTGGCCCGACTGCTCGGCGCCAAGCACGTTGCCCGCTCCTCGCAGTTCGAGGTCGAGCGCCGCCAGGCGCAGCCCGGAACCCAGCTCCGAAAATTCTTTGAGCGCGGCCAAGCGCCGGCGCGCCGTGGGAGTCAGGGACTCCTCCGAGGGGACCAGAAGATAGGCGTACGCGGGGCGGTCGGAGCGCCCTACGCGCCCGCGGAGCTGGTAGAGGTCGGCGAGCCCGAAGCGGTCGGCGTGGTTGATCAGAATAGTGTTCGCGCGCGGGATGTCGAGGCCGTTCTCGATGAGCGCGGTGGCCGCCAGCACGTCGTAGGCGCCCTCCATGAACTTGAGCATCACTTTTTCCAATTCCTTTTCGCTCATCTGGCCGTGCGCCACACCGATACGCGCCGTCGGCACCAGCCGCTGGAGGAGCGCCGCCATTCCGAAGATGGACTCGACGCGGTTGTGAACGAAAAAGGCCTGGCCTTGCCGGTTCATCTCCTGGAGGATCGCCGACTGCACGAGGGCGTCGGAGAAGGGCGCGACGAGCGTCTGAATCGCCAGGCGGCCGAGCGGCGGCGTTTCAATCACTGACAAGTCGCGCAGCCCGCCGAGCGACATGTGGAGCGTGCGCGGGATCGGCGTCGCGGTCAGCGTCAACAAGTCCACTTGCGCCTTGAGCTTTTTGAGCCGCTCTTTGGCCGCCACACCGAAACGCTGCTCTTCATCCACAATGAGCAGGCCGAGGTCGCGGAAACGCACGTCGTTCGAGAGCATCCGGTGCGTACCCACCAGAATATCCACGCGGCCGGCTTCGGTGTCGGCGAGAATCCGCTTCTGCGCGGCGGCGCTGCGGAAGCGGCTGAGCATTTCGATGGCGACGGGGAAAACCGACATGCGCTGGCGAAAGGTGTTGAAGTGCTGGAACGCCAGCACCGTCGTCGGCGCGAGCACGGCCACTTGTTTCGAGTCCTGGACTACTTTGAAGGTCGCGCGCATGGCAAGTTCCGTCTTCCCATAACCGACGTCGCCGCAGACCAGACGGTCCATGGGCTCCGGGCTTTCGAGGTCTTTGCGGATTTCAGCCAGCGCGGCCGTTTGGTCCGGCGTCAATTCGAATTCGAAGGCTTGTTCGAATTCTTTCTGCCAAGGCGTGTCAGGGCTGAAGGCGTGGCCTCCGTGCATCTTCCGTTCGGCATAGAGGCCGAGGAGCTCCTGAGCCATATCCCGCAGCGCGCGCTTGACACGCGTTTTCGTCCGCGCCCAAGTGGCGCCGCCCAGCCGGTCGAGCCGGGGCTTGGCGCCGTCGCCCGAGCGGTACTTCTCGACCAGGTCCAGCCGCTCGAGCGGGACGTAAAGCTTCGCGTCCTCCTGATAAGTCAGGAACATAAAATCGCGTTGCCGGCCCTCGGCCTCGATTTGCCTCAGACCTCTGTAGAGGCCGATGCCGTGGTCCACGTGAACAACGTAGTCGCCTACCTTGAGGTCGTTGAGATCGGAGAGGAAACTCGCGGCAAGCGGCCGCTCGCCGCGGGCGGCACGGGGCGCGGCCCCGAACAGATCCGCGTCCGTGAAGATCGTAAGGCCGAACTCGGGGAAAATCACGCCGTCGTCAATCTCCCCGCGGACGAGTGCCACCGGCCTCCTTGGCGCCACAACGGGCGCGCCGGGAGATTCGGAAGGCTCCGCCCCCCCCGCCACCTCGAAGGGAAGCTGGTAGTCCGTCAGAACCTCCGACATACGCCCGAGCTTTCCGGCGCTGGGTAGAACCAAGATCAACTGCTCGCCGCGTTCATAGCGGCTTCGGATCTCCTCGATCAGCCGCTTCAGCCCCCCGTGAAACTTCGGCGTGGGTTGCGAGGCGAAAACGAATTCTCTCCCCGCGCCGCTCGCGAGGCCCGACGAGGCTGGGCTATCTCCTGCCGACGCCGGGTCTGCCTGCGCAGGCAGGTCGGTTGCGGCGGAGCGTGGCGCGGCGTCGAAGGGAAGTTCTCGCAACCACAACGAGGCGGCGTTTCGATTTGAAATCGCAAATTCCTCCTCTGTCAAAAAGATTTCCTCCGGCCGGGGCCGAGCCGGGACGGCGTCACGAACTTCTTCGTATTGCCCCTCCAGATTCTGCCGCCAGCTTCGAAGCTGCTGAAACCGTTCGGCGGGCTCCTCCCAGACAAGGCATGGCCGCTCGAAAAGCCCGAAGAGGGCCTTTCGATGCGGCTCCGCCAGAGAGACGTAGAACTCCCAGCCTGGAAAGGCGCCGGCATACTCGGGCGTCCAATCGGGCTCCCGGCCTGCCTGCGCAGGCTTGGCGCTTCGCTCCTTAAGCCGTTCGATCAATTGGGCAAAAAGTTGCGGGGTCCGTTTGTGCTCCATCAGCGGGAGAATCCGTGCGCGATCCAAAGGCCTTTCAGAGCGCTGGGTATTCAAGTTGAAAGTCCGCAGGGATTCGAGTCTGTCGCCGAAAAATTCCATCCGCGCCGGCGCGCCGGAAGGTGGGCAAACGTCGAGGATGCCTCCTCGCAACGAGAACTGACCGACCGTCGAGACCGGCTCGGAGTTCTCGTAACCCACCTCGTTCAGGTGGGAAACCAAGTCTTCGAGGGGCACCTCGTCACCCACTTTCAGGTCCACGGCGAGCGAGCCATAGTACGCGCTCTCCCGGAATCGCCCGAGGGCGGCTGGAAGCGGAGAAATTACGACCTTAACCGAGCCCCGCGCGATACCCCACAAAGCTACGGCGCGGCGTTCCGCAATCTCCGCATGTGGCGAGCGGCTTTCGTAAGGCGAGCAGTCGTAAGCGGGCAAGGAAGCGACGGCATCCGCCGGGATTTCCGGTTCAAGCCAATGAAGAAAAGTTCGAGTGGCAGAACACAAGCGGTCCGCGGTCTCGTTGTCGGAGGTGAGAACGATGATCGGGCAGCCCAGCTCGTGTCCGAGCGAGGCTACGATCAGCGCCTTGGCCGTGCGGGTCAAGCCCCCGAGGCACATCGGTGCGCCTCGAACGCTCAGCGCGGACCGAACCTCGCGCAAAGGCGGCGCTTCGCGGACAGGATTGAGCAGGGAAGAGAGTCGCGGCATCGAACTCAAGAGCTTTCGAACCTTTCAACAACAGTTTCAATCAGACGGGAAGAGGAAAAGCCAGGCGAAAGCGCTATGCCGACAACCCGGCCTCCGGCCGCCAACACTTCCTCTCGCCCAATGATTTCACTGATCGCCCAGTCGCCTCCCTTGACCAGCACGTCGGGCAGCATTCGGGCGATCAGCGCGCGCGGCGTTCGGTCGTCAAAGATAGTGACAACGTCCACGGCGGCCAAGGCGGCGAGGATTTCCGCGCGCTCACGTTCGGTTTGAACCGGCCGTCCGGGGCCTTTGAGCTCCCCCACGCTTCGATCGCTATTGACCGCCACCACGAGCACATCGCCCAGCTTCTTCGCTTCCGCCAAGTACCGCGTGTGGCCCGGATGGAGCAGGTCGAAGCAGCCGTTGCTGAAGACGACGCGTTTGCCCTGGCGCTTCAGGTCGTCCACAACTTCGAACGCGCGCTCGAGCGGCAGGATTTTTTCCGCAGCCACGCTCATGTTTTCCCCGAGAAGGGGACCAAAAGCTGATTCTAGCACGCGGCCTAAACGTCGGGGGCCCCCTCGGGCCGGAAGCTTTCTTCGGGTAGTGGGTCAGTTTGCTGTAGCGGCGGTCTATGAGCGCCGAAGATGCCGTGGAATCACCACCGGCGGTCATAGACCGCCGCTACAGAAACTCAAATTGACCCACTACGTTTCTTCGAGGCAAATTTACACATGGATGAGGGGCGTGATATTCTGCGACCGAGGCCGAACCACGGTAGCGGTCATCGGTGGCGGACCGGTGTGCCTCGCCTGAGGGACGGAAGTTTTCCGACACCGTTGGAGCATTATGACCTGCCGAACCAAATCCCAAGAGCTGTTTCGCCGGGCACTCCGGCTGATGCCGGGTGGGGTCAACTCTCCTGTGCGCGCCTTCAAAGCGGTCGGAGGCGAGCCGATCTTCATCGCCAGCGGCCGGGGCTCGCGCGTCAAAGATGTGGATGGGAGCGAATATGTTGATTATGTGGGTTCCTGGGGGCCGCTCATTCTCGGGCATTGCCCTCCCGAAGTGATGGAATCGGTGGCGCGGGTACTTGAAACCGGCACGAGCTTCGGCGCCTGTACCGCGGGCGAAGTCGAGTTGGCTGAGGAGATCACCAAAGCGATGCCCTCGATCGAGCGTGTGCGGTTGGTGAGTTCCGGCACTGAAGCAACGCTTTCGGCCCTGCGCGTGGCTCGCGCCGCCACGGGCCGCGACAAAATCCTCAAATTCGAAGGCTGTTACCACGGCCACGCCGATAGTCTCTTGGTCAAGGCCGGTTCCGGCGTCGCGACGCTCGGCCTGCCGGATAGTCCGGGCGTCCCGCGCGCACTGGCGGAATTGACTCTGACCGTGCCGTTCAACGACCTCGAAGCGCTCCGGAGCGCGTTTGACGAGCATCCCGGCAAAATTGCCGCCGTCATCGTCGAGCCGGTATGCGGAAATATGGGATGCGTTCCGCCGGCGCCCGGGTTTCTCCGAACACTTCGCGAGCTGACGGCCAAGCAGGGGACCGTGTTGATTTTCGACGAAGTGATGACGGGCTTTCGCGTCAGGTACGGCGGCGCTCAGGCACTTTACAGGATCGAGCCCGACCTGACCACGCTGGGAAAGATCATCGGCGGTGGGCTGCCCGTGGGTGCCTACGGGGGCAAAGCTGCGCTCATGGACATCGTGGCGCCTGCGGGGCCCGTCTATCAAGCGGGGACGTTGTCGGGAAATCCGGTCGCACTCGCGGCGGGGCTCAAAACGCTCGAGATTTTGCGGCGCCCCGGCACCTACGATCGGCTGGAAGCCGTTTCCGCAAAACTCGCGGCTGGGCTCGCGCGCGAAGCTCAGAAGGCTGCCGTCGCTGCGTGCGTCAATCGCGTGGGCTCCATGCTCACAATGTTTTTTGTCGACGGGCCCGTCGTGGATTTTGCAAGCGCGAAAAAGTCCCACACAGCAGCTTTTGGTGCCTTCTTCCGCTCCGCGCTCGACCAAGGCGTTTACTTCCCGCCGGGCCAATTCGAAGCCGCATTTGTCTCGACGGCCCACACCGAGACCGACATCGAAACAACCCTCCGCGCCGCCGCCCGCGCCCTCTCCCCCGGGCGTGTGGCTCGGACCAGCAATCGAGGGAGCGAACCCGCGTCAGCCCGCAAAGGCCGGTCCTGATGGACGCCGCGGTGTTGCGCACCATTGGGAAACCGCCGCGGCTTGAGCAGTTCCCAGAGCCCATTCCCGGCGAAGGTGAGGTGCTCGTACTCGTCCGCGCCGCAGCACTGAAGCCTGTTGAAAAGCAACTGGCCAGTGGCACTCATTACGCGAGCCCCACCGAATTGCCCGTTGTCTGCGGAGTGGACGGGGTTGGATATCTCGACGACGGCACCCGAGTGTTCTTCGGCGGACCCCGATTCCCCTTCGGGGCGATGGCCGAGCGGACGGTCGTGGCGCGGTCACGCTGCTTCGAGATCCCGGAGGCTTTGGATGACGCAACCGCCGCGGCCTTGGCCAATCCCGGCGTGTCCGCCTGGCTCACGTTGACTTGGCGAGCGAAGCTGGCCCCGGGCGAAACTGTCCTGGTCCTCGGCGCCACGGGCGTCACCGGGAAGCTCGCCGTCGAGATCGCGAAGCTCCTCGGCGCCGGACGCGTCGTTGCCGCCGGACGGAACGAACAGGTTCTGAACACACTGCGCGAACACGGAGCGGACGCAACTATCCGCCTCGACATACCTGACCTCGCCGAAGCGTACGCTCGGGAGGCCGGCTTCAACGTCGTCATAGACTACTTGTGGGGCCGCCCTACCGAAGCGCTGCTGGCCGCCATGACGAGCCCCGAATTCGCCGTGGCGGGACGCGAGACTCTGCTGGTCGAGGTTGGCGAGAGCGCGGGACCGACCATCTCGCTCCCCGCCGCGGTGTTGCGCAGCACCGCGCTGACGATCCTTGGAACCGCCGGCCTCGCTCCCGGCGAGCTGCTCGTTGACGCCTTCCAAAAAGTCATGGCCCGCGCCGCCAAGGGTGAACTCCGCATCGCCGTGGAGCGGGCTCCGCTCGCCAAAATTGAGGACGTCTGGCAACGTGACCCGCGCGGCCAGAGGATAGTCGTCATTCCTTAATCGCGTAGGGCGGGTGTAGTGTCCAGGAAATAGCTGCACGATGCGCCTTCTCGTAGCGCCGGCAGCCTGCCGGCAAATGCCGCCGAGACGGCGGCGCTACATTGTCCACTAATTAGTGGACACTACAGTGGCGGATGGCGCGCGTTCAAGATGCGTTTCGATGAACTACGAGCGATTCATGCTGGAGGGGGGAGTTGAACCCCCACGCTGTTTACACAGCGCGAGATTTTGAGT
>Ga0209056_10007054_pt1 | contig 11572 bp, 7 predicted proteins | sample GraSoiAngelo_114_FD_185876 | JGI IMG/M metagenome (GOLD analysis project Ga0209056, IMG submission 185876) | Grasslands soil microbial communities from the Angelo Coastal Reserve, California, USA - 14_0903_13_40cm (SPAdes) (version 2) | ecosystem: Environmental > Terrestrial > Soil > Grasslands ... | reverse complement strand
GCCCAGACCGGTGCCGTGATGCTTGCTGGTGTAGTACGGAGTGAAAAGCCGCGAGCACTCCTCCGGCGCCAGTCCCTGCCCGGTGTCGGCGATTTCGAGACGCACGCCGGCGTCGCGCGCCGAAGTGCGCAGCGTGAGCGTTCCGCCGGCGGGCATGGCATCCAGCGCGTTCAGGATCAGATTCTGCAATGCGCGGTGGAGCAGGTCCGGATCCGCCTCGATTTCGGGCAGGCTCTCCAGGAGGTAAAGCTCGGCGGAGATGGCCGGCTTGCCGACAGGGTGGAATTGCGGCTCGAACAAACGCACGGCGCCGCGGATGACTTCGTTGACGTTCACGCGCTGAAGCTGCGGCTCCGGCATCTTCGAAAAATCGCTGAAGCGCCCGACGATTGTGTTCAGATTGGCGAGTTCCGTCTTGAGCGTGGCGGTGGACTCGTGGAAGATCTCGTTGAATTGCTCCTTGGAGAGCGACTTCGCGCGCTGCAGATTCTCCAGCGTGATCTGCAAAGGAAACAGCGGGTTGCGCAGCTCGTGGGCCAGCCGCCGGGCCAGCTCGCGCCAGGCCGCCACGCGCTCGGCTTGCACCAGCCGCTCGCGCTGCGAGGCGAGCGTGCGCGTCATGTCGTTGAACGCGATGGCGAGCTGACCGACCTCATCGGGCCCGCGTACCTCAATGCGCGTGTCCCATCGGCCGCCAGCCACTTCGCGCGCGCCACGGGCAAGCTCCCGCACCGGGCGCGTAATGCGCGCCGAAATCCACCAGGAGATGAACAATCCGATCAACAGGGCCGCCGCGCCGACGGCAGACGCCATCTCCAAAATGCGGCGTGTGAGCAGAACGAGTTCCCGGCGCGAGCTGCCCACCAGCAGGACGCCCAGCAGTTCGTTGTTGCGGCCCAGCAGGGGCATGGCGTGAAATGTTTCGGCGGACGCGGGGTCGGGAGTCCACTGGAGGGTTTCCACAAGTGACGCGGGCTGCTTCTGAATCTTTTCGATGATGGGCTCGAACCTGTCAGCCTCTTTCACGTCGCCGGTTACATCGGTCAAGGCGCTGGAGACAAATCCTTGCTCGAGATTGCGATAGAGCAGAGCGCGCATACCCTCCGGCAAGACGAGCGAGGCGAGGAAATTCTGGTCCAGCCGCCACCCGCCAATCACGTAGAACGGTTTCTCCACAACGGGCGCCGTACGCACCGCGCTGAGCGAAAGCGCGGCGGCGTCCGGCAGTTCTTCCCGCTTGAGGAAAGCGGACGAATCGCGCCAGTCCTTCGTGGCGGTCACCCAGTCGCTCTTGAAACCGACGTGTGCGGGATACTGCGCGGAGGAGATCACCGTGCCGTCCGCGGTCGCAAACTGGACGAAATCCAGGCCTTGCTCCTGAGCTGCGCCTTTCGCGTCATTCACAAGCAGCGAAACATTGGCATTCGCCTGCTCCAGCACGATAGCCGCCCGAATGGTCACTTCCGCATTCGCGATGGTCTCCACGCGGTGCGTCACTTCCTCCCCTAGCTGCGCAAACTCCTTCTTGAACTGTGCGATCAGGGCAGCGGTCCGCTGCGTGTCCATCTCCTCGAAGGCGTTCCCCGTGTAGCGCGTCACCGCCCACGCCACCACCGTTACCGAGGCGAGCACAGTCACTAGAAATACGAGAAAGAGTTTTGTCCGAAAACTCATGGCAATGCTCCCGGGTGATTGCTCGCCATGAAAACGGCGGGCGCCGGCGCGTCCACTCGCTGACACAGTGGTTGCGAGGCGCCGGCGACACTCGCCGGCAACGGCGACTGGATCTCTATCGCGCGAGCGGGATTCGTTTCCACGTTCAACAAGAAAGCATACCCGGAGAGCCGCTGCGACAAAAGGGCGAAACACTAAAACGCAAAGTTGAGTGAAAGAGGAGATTTTGCTTGGCGTACACGGGGCCGCAGGCTGATGATAACACGTCTCGGAAGAGGTGTGATGCTCCGGCCGCGCATATCGCGGGAAACTTTTTCTGACTTGGGCGCGTATTTTGACCGGGCGAAGGTAAAAGTGTGCAGGCGAGGCTTTGCGCTGGCGCGCGTCGAAAGCAAAGGGTTCAGGGTTGCCGCATCGAATTCCTGCCAAACGGGAGAGCAAGATGAAGAAGGAGTTTATGCGAATAAGTGTGCACGTCTGCATGTGCGCGGCGATTCTGCCTGGACTGGGCAAGGTGGCTCGGGCTCAAGCGCCCGAAGGACCCACACGACTTCTGCGTTATGCCGACATCTCAAAAGATAAGGTCGTCTTCTCCTACGCGGGCGATATCTGGATCGCTCCTCGCGCCGGCGGCGACGCGCGCCGGCTTACCTCGCATCCGGGCGAGGAGCTGTTTCCGAAATTCTCGCCCGACGGCAAATGGGTCGCCTTTACCGGCGAGTACGACGGCAACCCCGACGTGTACGTCATCTCCGCCGACGGCGGCGAGCCGCGCCGCCTGACGTTTCATGCGTCGCGCGACATCGTGCTCGGTTGGACGCCTGATGGCAAAAACATCCTCTTTCGCTCGGACCGCATCAGCGCGCCGCCCGCGCGCACGACGCGCCTGTTCCTCGTTTCGCCGCAGGGCGGCCCGGCAAAAGTGCTGCCTGTGCCCCGCGGCGAGCTCACCTCTTTCTCGCCCGACGGCACGAAGATCGCTTACCTCGAGACTTCGCAGGAATTTCGCACCTGGAAGCGCTACCGCGGCGGCTGGAGCCTTCCCATCGCCATCTACGACCTGAAAAACAACACGTACGAGGAACTGCCGAAGACGAACGGCATGGACATGTTTCCCATGTGGAATGGGAACACGATTTATTTCATCAGCGACCGCGAAGGTGTGATGAACCTCTTCAGCTACGATCTCGGCAGCAAGCAAACGAAGCAGCTCACCGATTACAAAGAGTTTGACATCAAATGGCCCAGCCTGGGCCCGGATGCCATCGTCTATGAAAACGGCGGCCTGCTTTACGAATACGCGCTGGCCACGGGAAAAACGCGCCAAATCCCCATCCAGGTTCATGCGGAGAATCTTCAGGCGCGCGCGGAATACAAATCCGCCGCCCAGAACATCGAAAGCTACGCCCTCTCGCCTTCGGGCGCTCGTGCCGTACTCGCGGCTCGCGGCAATATTTTCACCGCGCCCGCGGAAAAGGGCAGCTCGCGCAACCTCACCGATAGTTCCGGCGTGCACGAGTTGAATCCCGCGTGGTCTCCGGACGGCAAATCCATCGCCTATCTCTCCGACAAAAGCGGTGAATACGAGCTCTTCGTGCGCCCGCAGATGGGCAGGGCGGAAACGCGCATCACCACGGACGGCAACATGTACCGCTACGGTCCGGTCTGGTCGGCGGACAGCAAAAAACTCCTTTACTGGGACAAACTGCATCGTCTCTGGTGGGTCGGAGTGGAGGATAAGAAGCCCGTGCAGGTGGATCAAGGCGATTACGCAGACATTTACGACGCAAGTTGGTCACCCGATAGCCGATGGATCGCTTATTCCAAGGCCGATCGCCGCGGCGCGGGCCAGATGTTGCTCTATTCACTCGAGCAGAAGAAAGCCACGAAGATTTCCAGCGGCTTCTACAGCGATACGAATCCCGTGTTCGATCCTGAAGGTAAATATCTTTTCTTCCTTTCGCAGCGCTATTTCTTCCCCAGCATCGGCCAGCTCGATCAGCGCTTCAACTACTACACGACCGACGGCGTCTTCGCCATCACGCTGAAGGCCGATGAGGCGTCGCCGTTCAAGCCGGAGAGCGACGAAGAAAAACCGGCTGAAGAGAAGAAAGACCAGAAGCCCGCCGAGGCGAAATCGGGCGAGCAAAAGAAGCCCGAAGAGAAAAAAGACGAAAAGAAGGAAGAACCGCCCAAACCCATTCAGATCGATCTCGACGGAATCCAGAGCCGCATCGCGCCCGTACCGATTCCGTCCGGCATCTTGAACGGCCTAGCTGCGCGGAAGGGCAAGTTTTTCTACCTGGCGCAGCCGCAAGAGGCCCGCGCCTTCGGAGGCGAGGGGGATAGCGGGCCGCGCAACGTCCTCCACGTGTACGATCTCGAAAAACGGGAAGATAAGCCACTCCTCGAGGGTATCGATGGGTACGACCTGAACAAGGACGGCAGCAAGGTTATCTACAAAGCCGGTCCGGTGATCGGCATTGTGGAAGCGGTTCCCGGCAAAGCCAAGGTCGGAGAAGGCAAACTGAACCTCGACGAACTGCAAGTGAAGGTCGATCCCCGGGAAGAATGGAAACAGATCTACCGAGAAGCGTGGCGCATCGAGCGGGATTTTTATTGGGACCCGGAGATGACCGGGCACGACTGGAAGAAAATCGGCGCGCGCTACGAAGCGCTCCTGCCCTGGGTCGTGGACCGCAGCGATCTCAACTACCTGATCGGCGAACTGATCGCCGAACTGAGTACTTCGCATACGTATGTCGGCGGCGGCGATCAACCGCAGCGCCAACGCATCGGCGTCGGCATGCTCGGCGCCGATTTCGACGTGGATGGCGGCTTCTACCGCATCGCGAAAATCTACCCCGGCGAGAACTGGAGCGAGAGGACGCGCTCACCGCTCACGGAACCGGGCTTGAAAGTGAAGGCCGGGGACTATCTCATCGCGGTCAACGGCCGCGAGGCCCGTCCGAATCAAGACGTATACGCTTACTTCCAGAACCTTTCCGGAAAAATTGCATCGCTCAAGATCAACAGCAAGCCCAGCGCCGACGGCGCCTGGGAGATTTCTGTGAAGCCCACAGCGAATGAAGACGGAGTCCGGTATCTCGAGTGGATCGCCGCGAATCGCAAGAAAGTGGAAGAAGCCACTGGCGGCCGGATCGCCTACATGCATGTTCCGGACACGAGCATTCCCGGCATCATCGCCTTCGACAAGCAGCTCAACGCCCAGCTTGATAAAGACGGCATCATCGTGGATGAGCGGTGCAACTCCGGCGGCCAGATTCCCGACTTCTACACCGAGAAGCTGAAGCGCCAGTTGCTCGCGCTCGTCGCGCCGCGCGACACGAAAGATGTTCCGTGGCCGCCGGTAGCGATTTTTGGTCCGAAAATAATGATCGTCAACGAGCTTGCCGGCTCGGGCGGCGACGCTTTTCCGTGGTTTTTCCACCGTGAGAAAATCGGACCAATTGTCGGCACGCGGACATGGGGCGGACTCGTTGGCATCGGCAACGTTCAGCCCCTTCGCGATGGGGGTTTCGTCACCGCGCCGGGCTTTGCTTTTTGGATACCGGACAATGGCGGCGAGTGGATTGTCGAAAATCACGGCGTCGATCCCGACTACGTGGTGCCGCAGCGGCCCGACCTGGTCGTTGGCGGCCACGATCCGCAGCTCGAAAAAGCCATCGAGCTCGCTAAAGAGGCTCTGAAAAATTACAAGGGCATTCCTTCGCGGCCGAAATACCCCTCGGTGAGCCAATAAGCGCCGATCGGCAAACGGGAATTGCTCGCTGTGATTCGCGAACTCCTAGGTGATCCGGAGCAGCAAGCGCGGCGGAGCTTGCTTTCGCAAACGAGGTCGTTCCTTTTTCGTTGGCTTCGCGGGTGAGCCTCCCGCAGGGCGATTTGCCAGCAGAACTCTGCGGCTAGAGCTTCCCCCTATAGGTTTCCAATTGGCTTCGGATTCAGCTTGGCGTCACGCGGCAGGCCAGACGGCAGGCGCCATAATCGACGTCGCGACTCAGTGTTTTTCTCTTCTTGCACCGCCTCACTCGACGAACGCCGGAGCAATCGCCGCAGTTGCGCGGCGAGATAGACGTCGTACGCCACCAGCACACCGGCGCTCCCGAACAGGGCGAGGCTCAGAGCCATCAGCAGGTACCTTAAGATCGTCATCGTGGCGCACCTTTCTCTGCCCGCAATCGAGGCGCTTGGTTTCAACGCTGCGGGACCACCTGGCCCGCGTGCGCAACTGCCGTGCTCTTTACGAACCTCGGTCTGCGTGTGCCGGCGGGCCGCATCAGCCGAAAGGCGAAGTGCAGCAGCAGCCAATCCAGAGCGCAAGCCAGCGTCGCACCCGCGAAGGTGATGAATACCATCGCTCCCAGGTAAAGAATCGTTTCCATGACGTTTCACCTCGATGAGGGCAATTCCCTTCGCTGCGCGCTGGCGTGACTGCGCCAAGCCGCCGCGGTACCGTCTCCGCGCTGAACTGCCTCGGCGAAGAAGCGATGGCACGCGACGCTCCATCCGTACTGCACTGAGAACAAATGGCTTATGTCGTGCGCATGGCTTGGGTGATGTGGCTGGCAACACACGTCGTGGGTGGCGGGCAGCACTCGGCGCCGATGGAGGAGGACGTAATCCAGTAGCAGATTTGGCGCAGTACCGAATCAGAGGTATCGTAGGGACGAAAGGCGCGGGGACTTATCGATGCCTGCCAAGTCGGGTGTGCGGATCGGCCGAATCTTCGGAATCCCCATCTATCTCCACGCGAGCTGGGTGATCATTTTTGTCCTCATCACGCTTTCCCTGGAAGGCCAATTCAGCCATGAACATCCGCAATGGACGCCCGCGCAGCACTGGACTTTGGGCATTCTCACCAGCCTGCTATTCTTCGGCTCGGTTTTATTTCACGAGCTTTCCCACAGCGTCGTCGCGATCCATTACAAGATTCCCGTCGTCTCCATCACGCTGTTCGTCTTCGGAGGCGTCGCGCGGATCAGTCGTGAACCGTCTCGCCCCGTTCAGGAGTTCAACATCGCAATCGCCGGCCCGCTGGCCAGCTTCTTCCTGGCGGGTGTGTTCTATGGCCTGGCGCGCATTTTTCCGTACAGCGAAATGCTGGGCGCTCTCGTGAACTGGCTGGGTTGGATCAACCTGCAGCTTGCGCTCTTCAACCTCGTCCCCGGCTTCCCGCTCGACGGCGGCCGCGTTTTCCGCTCGATTGTGTGGGGCATAACCAAGAATTTCTCCCGCGCCACGCGCGTTGCCGGTACTTCCGGCAAGCTCATTGCCTACGCTCTGATCTTGTTCGGAGTTGGGTACGGCCTTGCCGGCAAGGGCCAGTGGATTTCGGGCCTGTGGCTGGCCTTCATCGGCTGGTTCCTGCTGACCGCGGCGCAGGAAAGCGTCGCGCAGGTGGCTATCCGCGAAGCCCTTCTCGGACTGCGCGCCGCGGATGTCATGAGTCACGAGATTCCCACTGTCCCGCGCGAAATCTCTCTCGAGGACTACGGCGCAGAAGTTCTTCGCACGGGCCGCCGCTGCCATCTCGTCGTCACCGACGACCGCCTCGTCGGGATGATGAACGTCCACACCCTCAACGGAGTCCCCCGCCACGAGTGGGCGCACACCTCCGTCCAAGCCGTAATGATTCCGCGCGACAAAATTCTCTGGGCTTCGCCCGAAGAGCCTCTCCTCGCCGTTCTTGAGCGTCTTCTTTCCGCCGACGTCAACCAAATGCCGGTCGTCACCGGGACGGGCGACGGCACATCCCACATCGTCGGCATGCTCACGCGCGATTCCATCCTACGCGTCATTCAAACGCGCACTGAACTCGGCACCATGCCGGCAAGCTGAACGAGAGACGGAACGGGCGGGCTAATCCGCGACAGCAGAGTTCGCACCTGCGGGAGAAGCGCGCATCGCCGTTTGCCGCGCTTCAAGCGTCATCCGGATTCCATACCGCGGCCTCAAGGTGATCGACGGCAGCGGAACTACGGGATGCCCCGGCACGATCCGCAGCCGGAAGCGCTGCGCGATTGTCCCCAGCAGCAGCGCGGCTTCCATTAGCGCGAAGTTGTTGCCGATGCACATTCTCGGGCCCCCGCCGAACGGAAAATAGGCAAACCGCGGCAGACGCTTGACCAAGTCGTTTTCCCAGCGCTCAGGTCGAAATTCCTCGGGATTGTCGTACCACCGCGGGTCGCGATGGACTACCCATTGCGCCAGCGATACGCCGCTGCCCTTCGGAATGTGATAGCCGCCGATTTCGACGTCATCCAGCGCGAGCCGCGCCATGCCCCACGCGGGGGGATAGAGCCGCATCGATTCCGTGAGCACCCGATCGAGATACGACAGCCTCGGAAGATCTGCCACATTGGGGGCGCGTCCGCCCAGCACGGCATTGAGTTCCGACTGAAGTTTTGCTTCCGCCCTGGGATGCTGCGCCAGCAGCCAGCAGGTCCACGAAAGCGCAATCGCCGTCGTCTCATGCCCAGCCAGAAAAAGCGTAATCACCTCGTCGCGGAGCTGCTGATCGGTCATCTGCGAACCGTCTTCATCCTGCGCCGCCAGCAGCATGGACAGGAGATCTCCGGTGTCGCGCCCCGAAGCGCGGCGCTCCGCGATGATGCGGTAGATGATCTTGTTCAGTCTGCGCACGGCGAAGAAGGCCCTGACGTTGTGCCGCGTCGGCAGCCACGGCGGAGTCATCACAAGCCGCCGGAAATTCGAGTTGAGGTCCATCACGACTTGGAGCGCACGCCCCACCTCGCGCGCGTCGTTTTCGACGTCAGCATCGAAGAGCGTCTTGGCCACGATCTGCAGCGTCAACCGCATCATCTCCTGATGAATGTCGCGCTCTTCGCCGTCGCGCCACGCCTCGAGCATCCGCTCCGCGTACCGCACCATCGTCTCCGCGTACGACGCAACGCGGGCCCGGTGGAACGCGGGTTGAGCCAACCTCCGCTGCCGCAACCAGAATTCTCCTTCGCTTGTCAGCAAGCCGTTTCCGAACAGCCGCTTGTTCGCCCTGAGAATCCGGCCCTTGGCGAATTTCTTTGCCTGGTTGACGAGCACTTCTTCGATGTCCTTCGGATGGCTGATGAAGGTGACGCGGTACCTGAAATAGCGCAGCCCCACCACGTCGCCATAGGTGCGAAAAAGAAAAGTCAGATAGCCCAGCGGATCGCGGCTGTATTGCCGGAAAAAGCCGCTCCACCAGCGGCTCACCGGCCCGGGAGGAAGTTTTTCCGAGGGCATGGCATTTCGCGACGATGCTACGCCGGCGCGCTCGCAGGGTCAATGCGGAGGCTAGTGGAGCAGAGAACCCACGCGGCGCAACCCGCGAGCAAACTGGTCAGCATTGTAGGCCGAAGGATTCTCGAGTTGCTGGAAAAGCTCGTTAATCGCCGCGCGCACTTCCGCCCCGTTCGCCGGCTTCGCGTCGCGGCTGTACGCGATGTAGAGCGAATCCACGGCCATCGCCGCCTGCTCTGCCGCGCGTTCGTCCTGAATGGCAATAGTGTCCGCGTCGTTGGTGATGCGCTGGAGCATGCGCAGGGCGATCGCCGGATCGTATTTCATCGCCGCAAGCTCTTCCGCGATTCGCTGCGCCGGCGGCGCTGCCGCCGCAGCCGCGCTCGCCACGGCCTCGCGGTCCGGATTCAGCTTGCCCATTTCCTCAGTCACCCGCGCGAGCTGTCTGTCCAGCTCCATGCCCGTGCTGGAATCAATCTGCATGGCGAGCAGCCGGAACACCGCGTAGCGCGACGCATTCCATGCCGGGTCGCCCGGCCGCCGCCCCGGGTAACCGTGTTCTTGTCTCCAGCTATCCTTCGCGAGGCCCAGCGCATGATGGCAGGCGAAGCACGACAACTCCGAATACTCCGGCCAGTTCCTCCCCTTCGCCCGCCACGCCAGCCGTTCCATCGCGGCGCGGAGCTGCACGGCCTGTCCCGCGCTCCAGTCGCGCACGCCCGTCCACGCTTCGTCCTCCGCCGGCTTCCCGGGCGCCGATTCCCGCGGCACTTTCCAGTGGCGCGGCATCACCGCTGAAAACGAATCCAGCTCGAAATACAAATCCGGATGCCCTGCCGCGAACATTTCGTGATCGACAAATTTTTCCTGTGTTCCGAGGTGGCAGTTCAGGCATTTCTCCGTGCGGCGAATCACGTTGCGCGTGTCGTACATCCCCAGGGCGAGCGACTTCTCGTGCGCCCAGTCGCGGGTTGTATGCGCCCCGAGCCAGCCCGATGCCGGCCCGTGGCAGTTCTCGCACGATACGCCTTCACCGATTTCAAACGGCCGCCCGCGCTGCTCCGGCGCCGTGTACAGGGCATGACACGCCAGACACTTCGGCGAGTCCTCTGCCCTTGCGCCGAGCTTGAGAATACGCGCCATGCGCTCGCCGACTTCACCGGTCAGCGCCTGAAACGCCCGGCTGTGCTTGTCTTTCAGGATCCACGTCGAATACTCGGACTGCAAAATGCGGCTGCCTGCAACCGGCCGCACGCTGCCGTGGCAGCTCGTCGCTGCGCACGAGCCTGGCCCGATATATTTCCGCGGCTGCTCGGAGGCAGCGGGCGCCTTGCGCTGGGTTTCTGCGCGCGCGGCCATAGGCATCGAGACGACGATCGAAAGCGCAAGAGATAGCCTGAAGGTGCGCGCAAGGGAAAATGGCTGGATATGCATTCGATCTCGTAACGCGCCTCGGCGCCAGACGCACCTGCGGCGGGCAAGTTTCTCCCCGGAACATTCAACCAGCGGATTCCAGTTGCTTATAACTTCGCTCCGGCGGGAAGTCAACGCGGCACGTTGCCTTTTTGCGCATCGCCGCACCTAACGGAAATCCGGTTCTGGACACGGCCGCACCGCGCCAGTAGTATTCAGAGGATTCAGCGATCCGTTTGGCGCCGGACAGCACTCCTCGAAGGCTGCCTGCGCTTCTTCGCGCGAGACGCGGACTGTGATCTTCGACGATTTGCGGGCCATCCAGCTCCGCTGCGGCTATCTGCCCGCGGCAGAGCTGCAGGCCCTTTCCAAGGGCACTCAGACGCCCCTTTACCAAATCCACAGCGTCGCCAGTTTCTATCCCCATTTTCAGTTGACCGAGCCTCTGCGCGCCGACGTGCGAGTCTGCGCCGACATGTCTTGCCACTTGAACGGCGCCTGCGAGCTGCGCGCCGAGCTTCAACAGCGGTTTGCCTCCGCGCACTCCGGTGAGGTGGCCCTCCGCGAAGTCTCCTGTCTCGGCCGCTGCGATCATGCTCCGGCCGCTTCCATTAACGATTATATCTTCACGGACCTCGATCCCGAGCGCGCCGAAGCGCTCATTCGGGCCGCCATTCAGGGCGCTCCCTTGCACGGGCCGCATCCCGAACAGACCCGGACGACATGCGCCTCGGACCCGTACGCGGGCGCCGAACCTTACGGGGTCGTCCGCAAGCTCGCGCAAACGCGAGACTGGGACGGCGTCCTCGCTGAATTGAAGGCTTCTGAGCTTCGCGGCATGGGCGGGGCAGGGTTTCCCACGGAAATGAAATGGTCGCTCGTCCGCAAAATGCCGGGCGCTGAGAAATACGTCGTCTGCAATGCGGATGAAAGCGAGCCCGGCACGATCAAGGACCGCTTCATCCTGTCGCATCTGCCGCATCTCGTCATCGAAGGCATGATCGTCGCGGGCTTCGTCACGGGGGCAAAAAAGGCGACGATCTACATTCGCCATGAATACCGCTTGCAGGAAGAAATACTGGGCGAAGAGATTCGGCGCTGTTATCGCTCAGGCATTCTCGGGAAAAAAATCCTGGGCAGCGACCTCGACTTCGATCTCGATATTTTTGTGAGTCCCGGCGGCTACATCTGCGGCGAAGAGAGCGCGCTCCTGGAAGCCATG
>Ga0209056_10007052_pt1 | contig 11572 bp, 9 predicted proteins | sample GraSoiAngelo_114_FD_185876 | JGI IMG/M metagenome (GOLD analysis project Ga0209056, IMG submission 185876) | Grasslands soil microbial communities from the Angelo Coastal Reserve, California, USA - 14_0903_13_40cm (SPAdes) (version 2) | ecosystem: Environmental > Terrestrial > Soil > Grasslands ... | reverse complement strand
GAAGGCTGGGAGCGCTGCTCTTCCTGGCCTCCGTCGTCCTTGCCTTCGTCGGGATCACGCGCGCCGTGCACGACGCGCCACCCATCGCCCCGGTGCGGCCGAAATTCGCGAAAGCGATGCTCGGCCTCTCCTGGCTCGCCGCGCTGCTCTGCACCATCGGCGATCTCGCGTCGTAGGACGACCCAGGTGGACGGTGGCCGCGGTCTACGCGGCGAGCACTCCGCGAAAAGCCGTCACCGTCGCCTCGATCTCCGGCTCGCCGTGCTCGCTGGAGAGGAACGCCGCCTCGAACTGCGAGGGCGGCAGATACACGCCGCGCTCGAGCAGTGCCCGGTGCACGCGCGCGAAGCGGCCGGTGTCCGCTTTCTTCGCCGTCGGGTAGTCGTACACTTCATCGCGGGCGAAGAAGCAGGTCCACATCGACCCGATCTGGTTCACCTGCGCGGAGACGCCGGCGCGTCCCAGCTCGTCGCGCAGACGACCGCATAGCTCTTCGGTTCGCCGCTCGATACGCTCCGTGAAGCCCGGCTGCGCGACGAGATCGAGCATGGCGATGCCGCCGGCCATCGCCAGCGGGTTCCCGGAGAGGGTACCGGCCTGGTAGATGGGACCCTCCGGCGCCACCTGGCTCATCACATCCTCGCGTCCGCCGTATGCACCCACCGGCAACCCGCCGCCGATCACCTTGCCGAGGCAGGTGAGATCCGGTTCCAGCCCGAACCGCTCCTGCGCGCCGCCGCGGGCGACGCGAAATCCCGTCATCACCTCGTCGCAGATGAACAGCGCTCCGGCCTTGCGGGTCTCCTCGCCCAGGGCTTCGAGAAACCCCGGCCGGGGGATGAGGACGCCCATGTTCCCCACCACCGGCTCGACGATGGCGGCGGCCGTGTCCCGGCCCTGGGGCCCGCGGAAATACTCGCGCACCGCGGCCCCGTCGTTGTACGGCAGCACGGTGGTGAGTGCCGCCAGCGCTTTCGGCACTCCCGGCGAATCCGGCAGGCCCAGCGTCTCCACCCCGGAGCCGGCGCGAACGAGCAGCGCGTCCGTCGCGCCATGGAAACAGCCCTCGAACTTGACGACGCGCTCGCGCCCGGTGAACGCCCGGGCGACGCGGAGCGCGGATTGCGTAGCCTCGGTCCCCGAATTGACGAAGCGCAGCTTCCGCAGCGAAGGAACCAGCGCGCGGACCTTCTCGGCCAGCACGTTTTCCCGGGCGGTGGGCGCCCCGAAGCTCGTTCCCAGCGCCGCTGCTTCCGCGATGGCCTTGACGATGGCGGGATGCGCATGTCCGGCCAGGAGCGGGCCCCAGGAGAGCATGTAGTCGATGTACCCGTTGCCGTCCTCGTCGTAGAGCCGCGCCTTCTCGCCGCGCGCGATGAACAGCGGGTCGCCGGTGACTCCGCGGAACGCGCGCACCGGAGAGTTCACGCCGCCGGGGAACAGCGCTTTCGCGCGCGCGAGCTCCCGCCGGGAACGGTCGGTCTTCAAGGATGACATGGCTGGCACGGTTTAGCGCCGCTGCCTGCCACGGTAAAGGTCCCGCGAGCTGCACCGGATGAGAGCGGCGGCCCGCCTACTGCGTGGAAGCGCCCCGCTGCGCGTACCCGCGGTCCCAGACCGCGGCCATGTTGCGGGGGTTCACGGGGCTTCCGCGCTGCAGACGCCTCTCGGCGCGCTCGAGCGCGAACTGCACTGCATCGGGAGAATCGTGACGGGGGAGCGCGGCCGTATACGCTTTGACGGCCGCATCGTCATTGCCCAGCTCGGCGAGGCAGTTGCCCTTCTCGAACAACGCTTCGGCGCCCTTCTGCGTGCCATGGTACTTGCGCTCGACCGAGTCGTAAGCCGCGATCGCGTCGGCGTGCCGTCCGGAGAGGTGATAGCTGGACGCGGAGAGCAGCGCTGCTGCAGCTGCGAGAGGCGACTTCGGCCAGCGGCGCTGGAGCTCGGTAGCGGCGGCGCGGGCGTCGTGGAACTGGCCCTGATCGAGAAGCGCCCGCGAGATCTTGAGTTGCGCCATGTCGGCGCCGGGGCGGCCTGGGGCGGTAGCGACCTGGTCGCGCCAGGCCTCGATGGCGCCCTTCACGTCGCCGATGCGCATGTCGAGGTCGCCGAGCCTTTCGCGCGCCTCGAACGCTTCCGAGGCGGTGGGGTAGCGCTTCACCAGCTCGCGGTATTCGGATGCAGCGCAGCGAGGATCGTCGAGGTAGACGGCGCAGAGATCGCCGGCGAGCTTCAGCGCACCGCGGCGGACGGCGTCGACCTTCTCGCCCTGCTGGTCTCGCAGCGTGAGGAGGATGGCGCGCGACTCCAGCAGCGCCGTCTTGTGATGGCCGGCAAGAGCGAGGTCCCGCGCATGTTGCAGGCGGGTCGCGGGCCGTCCGCAGGCGGCGAGCATCAGAGCGATCGTCGCGACGAAGATCTTTCTCACGAGAAATGCGGTACCACCGTGCGCCACCAGTCGCAACGTGGGAATCGTGCGCGCAGGTGGTGTGAAGTAGGTCTTTTCGGCCACTCTCAGGAAAGGGGAAAAGCGCTCACGTCTCGCCGTCTGGCGGCGAGCCGTCGTCATCCTCGTTCCCTGCCTGCTCCGGCGCCTCTTCGGCTGCTGCCTCCGCTTCGCGCTCCTCGGGAGCGCGGGTCGCGCCCACCACCTTCTCGCCGTCCTGCGAAAGCGCCATCACCCGGACGCCTTGGGTGTTGCGCCCGATGATCGAGACGTCCGCCACCCGGCTGCGGATCAACGTGCCCTTGTTGGTGATGATCATCACCTGGTCGGCATCGGCGACCTGGAGCATGGCGACCACGTTGCCGTTGCGCTCGCCCGTCTTGATGTCGATCACGCCCTTCCCGCCCCGGTGGGTCAGGCGGTACTCCTCGATCACGGTGCGCTTGCCGTAGCCGTTCTCCGTCATCGTGAAGAGCGTCGCGCCGGGCTTGGCCAGCTCGGCCCCGACCACCTTGTCGCCCGTCTCCAAGGTGATCCCTTTCACCCCGAAGGCGGCGCGTCCCATCGGGCGGACTTCCTTCTGATCGAAGCGGATCGCCATGCCCTGGGCGGTGCCGATGATCACGTCCTCATCGCCGTTCGCGTGCATCACCGAGACGAGCTCGTCGTCCTCCTCGATGGAGAGCGCCTTGAGCCCGCTCGGGCGCGGCCGCGCGAACGCCTGCAGCTTGGTGCGCTTGATCAGGCCGTTCTGCGTGACGAAGACGATGTAGGGCCCGGCCGCGACCTGGACCGCCTTGGCGGCGACGCGTGTCGCCTCCGTCTCCTCGACCTCCTCGCCCCCCGTCCCCGGCTCCTCCTTCGCTGCGGCCTCTTCCGCCGCCTCCGCGCCTTCCTCCTCGTCCTTCTTCACCGCGCGCAGCTCCTTCACCGGCAAGAGCGCCGCGATCTTCTCGTCCTGCGCCAGAGGGACGAGGTTGACGATCGCCTTTCCCCGCGCGGCCCGGCCGGCCTGGGGCAGCTCGTGCACCTTGAGCCAGAACACGCGTCCTTTGCTGGTGAAGATGAGCACGTAGTCATGCGTGCTCGCGACGAAGATCTGCTCGATGAAATCGTCGTCGGTGGTGCCCGCGCCGGCCTTCCCGCGGCCGCCCCGCCGTTGCGCCCGATAGAGCGACACCGGATTGCGCTTCACATAGCCCTGGTGGCTGATGGTCACCACCATGTCCTCTTCGGCGATCAGGTCCTCGTCGGAAAGCTCGCTCGCCTCTCCCTGGATCTCGGTACGGCGCGGATCGGCGAAGAGGTTCTTCACCTCGCGCAGCTCCTCCTTGATCACGTCCAGCAGCAGCTTCTCGGAGCTGAGGATCGCAGAGAGCCGGGTGATCAGGGCCTGCACCTCCGCCAGCTCGGAGATGATCTTCTCCTTCTCCAGCCCGGTCAGGCGCTGCAGCTGCATCTCGAGGATGGCCTTGGCCTGGATCTCGCTCAGCGAGTAGAAGCTCTGCAGCTTCTGCGAGGCCTCGTCGCGCGAGGCGCTCGCCTTGATCAGCGCGATGATCTCGTCGATGTGGTCGAGCGCGATCTTGTAGCCGAGCAGGATGTGCTCGCGCTCCTTCGCCTTGCGCAGATCGTATCGGGTGCGGCGCGTGACCACGTCGCGGCGGTGCGCGATGAACCGCTCCAGGATCGGCCTGAGCCCGAGCGTGCGCGGCTGGCCGCGGTCGATCGACAGCATGGTCGCGCCGAAGGAATCCTGGAACAGCGAGCTGTGCTGGTAGAGATTGTTGAGGACGACGCCGGCGATCGCGCCACGCTTGACCTCGACGACCGCGCGGATTCCCTCGCGCGAGGATTCGTCGCGCAAATCCGAGATGCCCTCGATCTTCTTGTCGTTGTGCATCTCGCCGATCAGCTGCAGGCCGCGCGCCTTGTTCACCTGGTACGGCACTTCGGTGACCACGATTCGCTCGCGCTCGGTCCGCTTGTCGGTCTCGATCTCCACCCGGGCGCGCATGCGCAGGATGCTGCGGCCCGTGTCGTAGAGGACGCGGATGGGCGCGACCCCCAACAGGATTCCGCCGGTGGGAAAGTCGGGACCCTGGATGCCGCCCGGCAGCGTTCCCCCGAGCTTCGGATCGAGAAGCTGCCCGAGCGGCGCCTCCGGATGGTCGATCAGGTAGATGACGCTCTCGATGGTCTCGCCGAGATTGTGCGGCGGGATGTTCGTCGCCATCCCGACGGCGATGCCCGCGCTGCCGTTGACGAGAAGGTTGGGAAAGCGCGCAGGAAGGACCAGCGGCTCGGTGGTCGAGTCGTCGAAGTTCGGTCCGAAGTCGACGGTCTCCCTGTCGATGTCGGCCAGCATCATCTCGGCCAGCCGTGTCAGTCGCGCCTCGGTGTACCGGTACGCCGCCGCCGGATCGCCGTCGATGCTTCCGAAGTTGCCCTGCCCGTCGATCAGGGGCGCCCGCATGTTCCAGTCCTGCGCGAGACGCACCAAAGCGTCGTATACGGAGGCGTCGCCGTGCGGGTGGTACTTCTTCAACACCTCACCGACGGTTCCGGCGGACTTGCTGTAGCGCTTGTTGTGCAGCATCCCCTGGTCGAACATCGCGTAGAGGATCCGGCGATGGACGGGCTTGAGGCCGTCGCGGACGTCGGGAAGCGCGCGCCCGACGATGACGGACATCGAGTAGTCGAGATACGCCTGACGCATCTCGTCTTCGATCGCGACGGGAACGAGCTGGGGACCGGTTGCTTCTGCCATTCTTCCGCCTCTGGAAAGGACGAGGTGTTTTACCCGTTTTGCAGGCTCCCGGCCATCGGAAACTCGGGCGGAAAAGCAGCCTGATTCCCGCTCGTTCCTCGACCAGGAGGGCCCCCGCCCGGCGCGCGACTTCAGGCGGATCGCTGCCCAGCTTGATGACCGGAGGCACCATGCGGAAAATCGGAATCTCGCTCCTCGCGGCGGCGGCGCTGGCGCTCCCGGCAGCCGCGAAGTCGTCGGCGAAAGCCGAGGTCACGTGCAACGACGGAACGACGGCGAAGGGGGGCCACGGGGCCTGCTCGCGCCACGGCGGCGTGGCGAAGCCCGCGAAGAACAAGACGCGCGCGGAGCTCGACGAGGGCAAGAAGGAGACGGAGAAGAAGTCCGGCGGCATCCTCGACACGCTCTTCGGCCGCAAGAAAGACGAGGCGGCGCAGGGCCGGAGCTCGGACACGACGCCCCGCCGCTCTACGCGGGAGGCGAAGACGCCGAGGGCGCGCTGCAAGGACGGAACGATCTCCTACTCCGCGCAGCAGTCCGGCACCTGCTCGAGCCATGGCGGCGTCGATCAGTGGTTGAACAAGTAGGGACGATCCGTCCTGGAGATTATCGAGGCCTAGAGATTGTCGAGGTGCCGGCGCGCTTCCCGTCCCACGTCGCCGCGCGGGTCGGCGTCCTCGGCGCTCTCGAAGAATTGTTGCGCGGCCGTCTTGTCGCCCTTGAGCTTGAGCGCGATCGCCTTGCCGAGGAGGGCGCCGGCGTGACGCCGGTCCATGGACAGCGCCTTGTCGAACTCGGCGACCGCCTTCTCCAGCTCTCCGTCCCCCAGGAGCTTGCGGCCTTGGGCGACGTGGTGATCGGCGTTGGATACGAATTCGACGTCGAGGATCGCCTTGCCGACCACGTGCGCAAGGACCACTCGCAGGGGCCCGAACCACCAGAAGGTCGCGACCTCGGCGGCGGCCACCCCGGCGATGGGCAGCTCGGCGATTTGTTTGCCGCGGAATTTGATGCGCACCCGCGTGTGCTGTCCCTTGGCCATCAGATCGCGGGCCTGCTGCGACACCTTGGCGAACGCATCGTCCAGGCCCTCCGTGACGTCGACGGCCATCCTCTCGGCGGCAGGCTTCGCCTTGTCGGCGAACTCGCGCACTTTCTTCGCCGCGCGGTCCGCAAGCTCGCTCCAGTCCCCGCCGGCGGCGGCCCGCGGGGGCTGCTCGCGCGGCTGCGCCGGACCGCGGGCCTTCCGGGTGACCTTCTTGCGTCGGGTTTTCGGTTCGGGCATCCGGACACCCTCCTCGGCGCAGTATGCTCTGCGCCCGCCGCCGTCGCCATCTACGCATGCTAGTCTCCGCGGCCCCATGCCGGTCACCCGCGAGCGCGTCGACCCCCAGCGCGACCACAGCGACCTCGGCCTCGTGCACCGCCGCTGGATCGTGCCCGACGACGTGCAGCGCCCGATGCCGTTACCGAATCTGTCGCGCCTCTGGCGGGGATTGATCGACCTGCACGTCCTCGATGCAGAGACCGAAGTCCGCCTCGAGCGCTTCAAAGGAGAAACCATCGAGCTGCCTGCGGCGGCGAGCGCCGGCGCCCTCCTGGCCGGGACCGGGGCGGCGAGCCTGGTCACGCAGGTGGTGTGGACGGACGAGGAGGGCCGGTGTGACCCTTATGCCCTCGACGGCGAACCGGATCCGGAAGGATTTCGCGACTACACTCTGTACGCCGTCGACGTTCCCGGACGCGTGCTGCTGCCCATCTCGCCGGTCGCGCGCCTCTGCGCCCATTGCGGCCGTCGGGTGGAGATCCAGCTTCCCCGGTTCGGCGAAGGGGTGCTGCTCGATCTGGATGAGCCCGTGTGCTCCTGCGGCACGAAGGCCGATCTGGCGCGCGACAAGGCCGAGCTCCGCAACGGCGCCGTCTTCTTGCTCGAAGAGATCAGCTGCCGCGCGGCCCTGAGCATCGAGCTGCCGCAAGCGCCACAGAGCGAGGAGCTGCCCGACGCCGCCGTCGCGCAACTCCTCCGCGACGCGTTCGGCGCGACCGACGAGCTGGCGGACGACGCGGTTGCGCCCGCTGATTAGCCGCTGCCGCACGAAGTGCGGCTATTCGGCTATGTTTTGGACTGTACCGGTCACGAAATCAGGAGCGTCGGCCGGCGACGAAGGCGCGTGCCGCCGCTCGCTCGACACGCGCGCGGTTCCCCTCGTAAGCGGGGTCGTCGGGACGCATCTCGGAGAGGCGCGCGGTCAGATCCTTCAGCTCGGACTCGGCCCGGCCCTTGTCGATCTGGTCCGCGCGGACCGCCTCTTCGACGAGCACCCGCACGCGATCGTGGCTCACCTCCGAGAAGCCTTCGCCGACCGCGTACCGATGCTCGGTGCCTCCGGTCACGTAGACCAGCTCGCCGGGAGCGAGCGCCGCGACCAGCGGCGTATGCCCAGGCCGGATGCCAAAGCCGCCCTCCACGCCCGGCAGCCGGACCTCGTCGCATTCGGTGGTGAGAACGCGCTGCTCGGGAGTGACGATCTCGAGGGAGAGGGCCATGGTCAGCGCGCCAGTGTCTTCGCCTTCTCCACGGCCTCGTCGATGTTGCCGACCATGTAGAAGGCCTGCTCGGGCAGGTTGTCGTGCTTTCCTTCGAGCAGCTCCTCGAAGGAGCGGATGGTGTCTTCCAGCTTGACGTACTTTCCCTTCATGCCGGTGAACTGCTCGGCGACCGAGAAGGGCTGGCTGAGGAAGCGCTGCACCTTGCGCGCGCGAGCCACCGTGAGCTTGTCCTCGTCGGACAGCTCGTCCATACCAAGGATGGCGATGATGTCCTGCAGCTCCTTGTACCGCTGCAGGACCGCCTGCACCCGCCGCGCGACCTTGTAGTGCTGCTCGCCGACGATCTGGGGGTCGAGGATGCGGCTGGTCGAGTCGAGCGGATCCACGGCGGGGTAGATGCCGATCTCGGTCAGCGCCCGCGAGAGCACGGTGGTCGCGTCGAGGTGCGCGAAGGTCGTCGCCGGAGCGGGGTCGGTGAGATCGTCGGCGGGGACGTAGATGGCCTGCACCGAAGTCACGGCGCCCTTCTTGGTGGAGGTGATCCTTTCCTGGAGCTCGCCCATGTCGGTGGAGAGCGTGGGCTGGTATCCGACCGCGCTGGGAATGCGCCCGAGGAGCGCCGAGACCTCCGAGCCCGCCTGCGTGAAGCGGAAGATGTTGTCGATGAAGAGGAGCACGTCGCGCCCCTCCTCGTCGCGGAAATATTCGGCGATGGTGAGCGCGGAGAGGCCCACGCGGGCGCGGGCGCCGGGCGGCTCGTTCATCTGCCCGTAGACCAGCACGCACTGGCTCTTCTCCAGGTCCTCGAGGTTGATGATCTTCGACTCGATGAACTCGGCGTAGAGGTCGTTGCCCTCGCGGGTGCGCTCGCCCACGCCGCCGAAGACGGAGAAGCCGCCGCGCTCCTTGGCGACGTTGTTGATCAGCTCCTGGAGGAGCACGGTCTTGCCCACGCCGGCGCCGCCGAAGAGGCCGATCTTGCCGCCGCGAAGATAGGGCGCGAGCAGGTCGATGACCTTGATGCCGGTCTCGAACGGGATCATCCGCACGTCCTGCTCCTGGAACTCCGGCGGGTCGCGGTGGATGGGGAGCCTGCGGGTGGCGCGGACCGGGCCCTTCTCGTCCACCGGCTCGCCGATCACGTTGAGGATGCGTCCCAGCACTTCCTTGCCGACCGGCACCGAGATCGGGCCCCCGGTGTTCTTCACCTGCTGGCCGCGCACCAGACCGTCGGTCGAGTCCATGGCGATGCAGCGCGCCGTGTTCTCCCCGAGGTGCTGCGCGACCTCGATGGTCAGGTTGTCCGACTTGTCGGAGATCCCCGGGTTCGAGACGGTCAGGGCGGTGAAGATCTCGGGAAGTGACCCGGCTGGAAACTCGACGTCCACCACCGGCCCGATCACCTGCGTGACCTTGCCCAATTTTGCCGTTTCGCTCAGTGCAACTGCCATCGTGACCTCTGCGCTCTAGTGAAACGCCTGCCTGGCAATCATTTCAGCGCCTCCGCGCCGGAGACGATCTCCATCAGCTCCTTGGTGATCGACGCCTGCCGGGCGCGGTTGTACTCGAGCGAAAGGCGCCCGATCATGTCGTTTGCGTTCTTGGTGGCGGAGTCCATCGCCGTCATGCGGGCGCCGTGCTCCGAAGCCTCGGATTCGAGCAGCGCCCGCCAGATCGACATCGCCAGCTGCCGCGGAATCAGGGTCTCGAGCAGCTGCGGCCGCGAAGGCTCGTAGAGATGCTCGGGGGTGATGAACCCGCCTTCGCCCTCGTCCTCGCGCTTCGCGGAGGCGGGCGCGACGATGGGCAGGAGCTGGGTGAAGGTGATGGCCTGCGACATGGCGCTCTTGAACTGGTTGTAGAGGAGATGGACGGCATCGAGTTTGCGCTCGCGAAACTCGACGATCAGATCGTCGGCCACCTCTTTCGCCATCGCATACCGCAGTCGCCCGAAGAACCCGACGTAGTCCTTGCGGGTCTCGATCCCGCGCCTCTTCGCGAAGTCGCGCCCGCGCCGCCCGATGGTGGAGAACTGGATCGCATCGTACTTGTCGCCCTCTTCCACCAGGAACCGCTGCGCGCGCCGGATGATGTTCGAGTTGAAGCCGCCGCAGAGGCCGCGGTCGCTGGTGAGCAGCACCACTTCGATGCGGCGGGGGTTTTCCCGCACTTCCATCAGCGGGTGAGGCGGGATCTCCGCCGCCGCGCGCCTTCCCGCGAGAGAGCCGAGCAGCTCGTCCAGCGCCTGGGCATAGGGCCGGGTCCGCACCACCGCGTCCTGGGCGCGGCGGAGCTTGGCCGCGGCGACCAGCTTCATCGCCTTGGTGATCTTCTGCGTGTTCCGCACCGACTTGATGCGGTTGCGGATGGTCCGGAGGGAAGCCATCTATGCCTTCGCGGGTGTCGGCCTGAAGACGCTCTTGAACTCCTCGAGCGCCTGATCGAGCGCGGCGCGCACGTCGTCCGTGAGGTCCTTCTTCTCGCGCAGGAGCTTGAGCGCCTGCGGATGCCGCGTCTCCATGAAGTCGATCAGCTCCTGCATGTAGCGCTGGACGTCGGATACCTCGATGTTGCGGATCCAGACCACGCCGCTCTTGTCCTTCTGCGTGCCGGCGTAGATCTGGATGATCTGCTTCTCGACCGGCATCGGGACATACTGGCCCTGCTTGAGGATCTCCGTGAGGCGGGCGCCGCGCGCGAGCGTCTCCTGCGTCGACTTGTCCAGGTCGGACCCGAACTGCGCGAATGCCGCCAGCTCACGGTACTGGGCAAGCTCGAGGCGCAGGCTGCCGGCGATCTTCTTCATGCCCTTGATCTGCGCGTTGCCGCCGACCCGGGATACGGAGATGCCGGCATTGATGGCCGGGCGCTGGCCGGCGTTGAAGAGATCGGTCTCCAGGAAGATCTGCCCGTCGGTGATGGAGATGACGTTGGTCGGGATGTAGGCGGAAACGTCGCCCGCCTGCGTCTCGATGATCGGCAGCGCGGTCAACGAGCCGCCCCCGCGCTCGCGGGAGAGCTTCGCGGCCCGCTCGAGCAGACGGCTGTGCAGATAGAAGACGTCGCCCGGATACGCCTCGCGTCCCGGAGGACGGCGCAGGAGCAGGGAGAGCTGCCGGTACGCCACCGCCTGCTTGGAGAGGTCGTCGTAGATGATGAGCGCGTGCTGGCCATTGTCGCGGAAATACTCGCCCATCGTCACGCCGGTGTAGGGCGCGAGGAACTGCAGCGGCGCGGGATCGGAGGCGCTCGCGGTGATGACGGTGGTGTACTCCATCGACCCGTGCTGGTTGAGCCGGTCCACGACGCGCGCGACCGTCGACTGCTTCTGGCCGATCGCGACGTAGATGCAGAACATGTTCTGGCCCTTCTGGTTGATGATCGCGTCCACCGCCACCGCCGTCTTGCCGGTCTGGCGGTCGCCGATGATCAGCTCGCGCTGTCCTCGGCCGATGGGGATCATCGAATCGATGGCCTTGATGCCGGTCTGCATCGGCTCCTTCACCGACTCGCGCGCGACGATGCCGGGCGCCTTGACCTCGATCTTGCGCCGCTCCTTTCCTCCGACCGGACCCTTCCCGTCGATCGGCTCACCGAGCGCATTGAGGACCCGGCCGATCACTTCCGGCCCGACCGGGACGTCGGCGATGCGGCCGGTGCGCTTGACGACGTCGCCCTCGCGCAGGTGCTCCTGATCGCCCATCAGCGCGACGCCGACGGAATCCTCCTCGAGGTTGAGCACCAACCCGATCAGGTCCTTGGGGAACTCGACGAGCTCTCCGGCCATCACCCCCTCGAGCCCG
>Ga0209056_10007049_pt1 | contig 11576 bp, 10 predicted proteins | sample GraSoiAngelo_114_FD_185876 | JGI IMG/M metagenome (GOLD analysis project Ga0209056, IMG submission 185876) | Grasslands soil microbial communities from the Angelo Coastal Reserve, California, USA - 14_0903_13_40cm (SPAdes) (version 2) | ecosystem: Environmental > Terrestrial > Soil > Grasslands... | reverse complement strand
GCCCGAGATGATGATGTCCTTCTTGCGGTCGCGGAGCTCGATGTAGCCGTCGGCGTGCATGACGGCGACGTCTCCCGAATGGAACCAGCCGCCGCGGAACGCCTGCGCCGTCGCCTCCGGGTCGTGGAAGTAGCCCGCCATGACGTTGTTGCCCCGCATCACCACCTCGCCCATCGTGGCGGCGTCGGCGGGCACGTCGCGCATCTCGGCGTCGACGACGCGGAGCTCGCAGGCCACCAGGTTGGCCACACCCTGCCGCGCCCGGAGGCGCGCGCGCGTCTCGGCGTCGAGCGCGTGCCACTCGGGGTGCCAGTCGCAGTAGGTGTGGGGCCCGTAGGTCTCCGTGAGGCCGTAGATGTGGGTGATCTCGGCTCCGATGCGCTCCCACTGCGCGAGGAGCGTCGGGGAGGGAGGCGCGCCACCCGTGGCGATACGAAGTGGATGGGCGAGGCGCCCTCGAGGCGCCTCACTGTCATTGATCAGCATGATCAGCACCGTCGGGGCGCCGTTGAAGTGCGTGACCCCCTCCTCGGCGACGAGTCGCCAGACGAGCGGCGGGTCCACCTTGCGGAGGAGCACGTGGCGGCTGCCTGCGCCCGTGAGGGCCCACGGGAAGCACCATCCGTTGCAGTGGAAGAGCGGCAGCGTCCAGAGGAAGACGGACGACGACTCGAGGCGCTGGACGACGATCTCGGAAAGCGCGTTCAGGTACGAGCCGCGGTGGGTGTACATGACGCCCTTCGGGCGTCCGGTGGTGCCCGAGGTGTAGTTGATCGAGTAGAGGTCGTCCTCGGCCGGCATACCGCAGGCGAGCGACTCGTCCGGCGGCACGTCGATGAAGGCCTCGTACTCAGGGCCGCCGAACGTCGGCGGTGCGCCGGGCGCGAACTCCGGATCGTCGATCGTGATCGTCCGCGCGCCCGTCGCGAGCGCGCCGAGCCCGGCCCCGAGCTCCGCGTCGACGAAGAAGAAGCGCGCCCCGGAGTGGCCGAGGATGTAGCCGACCTCGTCGGCGTTGAGCCGGGTGTTGATGGCGACGAGGACCCCGCCGGCGAGCGCCACCCCGAAGTGCGCCTCGAGCAGCGCGGGCACGTTCGGGGCGAGGAAGGCCACCCGGTCGCCGCGCTCGAGCCCCGCCCGCCGGAGCGCGGTCGCCAGCCGGCGGGCGCGCCCGCCGAACTCCCCGTACGTGAAGCGACGGCGGCCGTACACGACGGCGGCGCGCCCCGCGTACACGCGGGCGGCGCGCTCGAGGAAGAGGAGCGGCGTCAGCTCGGTCCGGTTCACCTGCACGGGCGGTTCCTCCGGCCCTCGAGGCTAGGTCACTCCCCCCTGCTGGGGCAAGCCGGGAAGGCCCCCATCTCTTTTTCACCTCGTGCGTTGACCCCGCGAACGTCCCGCAGGTAGAAGAGCCGCCATGCGATCAACTCTTTTGCTCTCCGCTGCTCTCCTGCTCACCCTGCCGGGCGGAGCCTTCGCGCAGGCCGAGCGGCCCGACTGCGAGGCCGAGCGCTGCGCGGCCCAGGCAGCCATCAGCCAGGACTGTCCGGCCTGCAGCGAGGCGTCGAACCACGGCCGCTACGTGAGCTGCGTCGCGCACGTCGTCAAGCGCACCGTCTCGCCGGGCTGCCGCGGCAAGGCGATCCGCTGCGCCGCCCGCTCGACGTGCGGCAAGCCCGGGTTCGTCACCTGCGAGAGGCCGACCGACACGTGCGATCTCTCGACGGGCACCTGCGCGGGGAACCCGACCCAGACCTGCGCGACCGACTTCGACTGCGGCACGCGGTGCAGCATCAAGAGCTCCGCGGACCGGTGCACGGCCGCCGGCGGTCAGGTCGGCGCGAGCAGCAGCTGCTGTCCGGGCTGCGGCTGACCGGGGCGTCGCGCTTCAAATGCCGCCGTGGCCGGGCTATCGTAGACGGCCATGAGCGGCGCGCCGATGACGCTGGAGGGTTGGTACGCCCTCCACGACTTCTACGCCGTCGACTGGCCGCGGTGGAACGCGCTCGCGGTCGCGGATCAGGAGGCGATCCTCCTCGAGGCGACCACGCTGCTCGAGAGGCAGACGCATCCGCCCGACGGCCACAGCGCCTGCTGGACGCTGCTCACGCAGAAGGGCGACCTCGCCTTCCTGCACTGGCGCCGCCAGCTCGAAGCGCTGCGCGGCGAGGAAACGGCGCTCAGCCGGGCGCGGCTGCGCGCGTACCTCCGGCCGACCTACTCCTACCTGTCGGTGATCGAGCTCGGCACCTACGAGCTCGCGGGGCACGCGGCGGCGATGCTGGAGCGGAAAGGCATCCGGGCCGGCAGCCCGGGCTACGACGACGCGCTCAAGGCCGAGCTCGAGCGTCTGGCACGGCCGCGCCTCTTCCCCGAGGTCCCTCCGGGTCGTTACGTGTGCTTCTACCCGATGTCGAAGCGGCGGGGCGAGCAGGTCAACTGGTTCGACCTGCCTGCCGAGGAGCGCGCCGAGCTGATGCGCGGTCACGGGGCGATCGGCCGCAAGTACGCCGGCCAGGTGGTGCAGGTGATCTCGGGCTCGGTCGGCCTCGACGACTGGGAGTGGGGCGTGACGCTCTTCACCGACGATCCGCTCGTCTTCAAGAAGCTCGTCTACGAGATGCGCTTCGATCCCGCGAGCTCGCGCTACGCGCTCTTCGGGCCGTTCTACGTCGGCATCCGCTTCGCCCCCGCGGCGCTCGCCGACGTCATGCGCGGCGCGGTCGCGGCGCCCTGACGCCCGTCACTCCGCCCAGCGCACCTCGTGCAGCCGGAAACGGTGCGGGAAGCCCTTGAGCGCCACGCGGCCGCGATTGGAGAAGGCGAAGCCCTTCCCGGCGGCGAGCTGCCGGACGACGTCGGCGACCAGGATCTGACCCGGCCGGGCATACGCGGTGATCCGCGCGGCCGCCTGGACCGCGCTGCCGAAGAGGTCCTGGCCCTCCGCGACCGGTTCGCCTGCATTGAGGCCGATGCGGACGCGGATCGCGCCGTCGGGCTCGTCCGCGTTGTGGGCGGCGATCGCCTTCTGCACGGCGATGGCGCACTCGATGGCGCCCGAAGCCGACCCGAACGATGCCATGACGCCGTCGCCCGTGTGCTTGATCTTCGTGCCGCCGTGCTGGCGAAGCGCGTCGCGGATGATCGCATCGTGGACGCGCAGCAGCTCCTGCGCGCGGGCGTCGCCCAGCTGGTGGGTGAGCGCGGTCGAGCCCGACATGTCGGTGAAGAGGATGATCTGCAGGCCGGACGCGGCCTCGGGTGCGGCCGGGCGCGGCGGCGCGGTCGCCTCCACTGCGCCCGCGGGATCGCCGAGGAAGGCCCTCAGGGCCGCGAGGAGGGCCTTGGTGTCGCCCTGCCAGGGCAGGTGCTGATCGCCGGGCAAGGGGACGAGCTGGGCGTTCGGCAGGAGCGCGGCCAGCTCCCGGCCGCACTCGAACGGCACGGCCGGATCCCCGCGGCGGTGGGCGACGACCGCCGGCATCGTGAGCCGGGGCAGGTACTCCCGGACGTCGATCCGGAACAGGCTCTCCTCCATGATGGCGGCCGCCGTCTCGGACGACGCCGCCTCCTTCTGATAGGCGCTGATCGCGTCGGTCGTCGCCTTGTCGGCGCCGGGCGCGATGAAGTCGACGATCGCCCGCGAGCCGAGGCCCCACTCGGCGCGGATCAGGTCGACGAAGGCGCGGCCGAGGGCGTCGCGGCCGGGAGCCATGATGTAGCGCGCGAAGGCCGCGTAGCAGACGAGCCGGCTCACCCGCTCGGGATGCGTGGCGGCATAGATGATGCCCGCCGGGCTGTTCAGGGACCAGATGAGGAGCGTGACGCTCTCGAGCCGGAGGTGATCGACGACCGCCTCGATGTCCCGCGCGCGCGCCGCGGCCGCGACGTCCGGGACGTCGCGGTCCGAGAGCCCGGTGCCGCGCCCGTCGTACCGGATGACGGTTCGATGGGTGCCGAGCTGGTCGTAGAAGGACGGGAGGAGATCGAGCAGCTGCAGGTCGAGGTCGAGGTGGGACACCCAGGGCGGCGTCACCACGATCGGCGGCCCCTGGCCGCTGGCGCGATAGGCGATCACCACGCCGTCCGAGGCACGGGCGAACTGGATGCGCTGCTGCATGCTCAGCGTGGACGCGTGACCGCTCCCTCCGCCGCCGAGGAGACGAGCGCGACGTACTTGGCGAAGACGCCGCTCGTGTAGCGCGGGGCGGGCGCGCGCCAGCGGGCCAGGCGTTCACGAAGCGTCGCCTCGGACACCTCGAGGTCGAGCCGGCGCTGCTCGACGTCGAAGCTGATCGGGTCGCCCTCCTCGACGGCCGCGATCGGCCCGCCCACCGCGGCCTCGGGGGCGACGTGTCCCGCCATCAGACCGCGCGTCGCGCCGCTGAAGCGCCCGTCGGTGAGCAGCGCCACCTGCTCGCCGAGCCCCTCGCCGACGAGCGCCGCCGTCACGCCGAGCATCTCGCGCATGCCCGGCCCCCCGCGCGGTCCCTCGTACCGGATGACGACGACGTCGCCGGCGCGGATCTCGCGCCGCGTCACCGCCGCCATCGCATCCTCCTCGCGCTCGAAGACGCGCGCGGGGCCCCGGTGCCGCAGCCGCTCGTGGCCGGCCATCTTCACCACGCAGCCTTCGGGCGCCAGGTTGCCGCGCAGGATGACGAGGCCGCCGGTCGGCTTGAGCGGCTGCTCGAGGGGCCGCACGACCTCCTGCCCGGCGCGCTCGACCGCGCGCGCCGCCTCCTCGGCGAAGGTGCGGCCCGTCGCGGTCACGGCAGCGCCGTCGGCGAGGCCGGCGGCGACCAGCCGCCGGGCGACCACGCCGCTGCCGCCTGCATGGCCGAGATCGACCGCCGTGAACCGGCCGCCGGGCTTCAGGTCCGCCCAGAGCGGGGTCCTGCGGCTGACGCGGTCGAAGTCGTCGATCGTCAGCGGCACGCCGACCTCGCGCGCGAGCGCCAGCAGGTGCAGGACGGCGTTGGTCGAGCCGCCGCTCGCGGCCACGCCGGCGATCGCGTTCTCGAAGGCCGCGCGCGTGACGACGTCGCGGGGGTGAAGGCCGCGGCGCAGCACGTCCATCACGAGCCTTCCGGTCTCGAAGCCGACCGTGTCCTTGGCCGGGTCGGTCGCCGCGACGCTCGCCGTGCCCATCGGCGAGAGGCCGAGGAACTCGAGCGCCATCGCCATCGTGTTGGCGGTGAACTGCCCCCCGCAGGCGCCCGCGCCGGGGCAGACGCTGTCCTCCAGCTCCCCGAGGTCGCGGTCGCTCATCCGCCCGGCGGCGTTCGCGCCCACCGCCTCGAACAGGTCCTGGATGGTCACGTCCCGTCCCTGGAAGCGGCCGGGCTGGATCGAGCCGCCGTAGAGGACCACGCCCGGCACGTCGAGGCGCAGCAGAGCCATCGCGCCGCCCGGGATCGTCTTGTCGCAGCCGACCAGCACGACCATGGCGTCGAACATGTGGCCGCGCCCCACGAGCTCGATCGAGTCGGCGATGACCTCGCGGCTCACCAGCGACGTCTTCATGCCCTCGGTGCCCATGGTGACGCCGTCGCTGATGGCGATCGTGTTGAACTCCATCGGCGTGCCCTCCGCCTCGCGGACGCCGCGCTTCACGTGCTCGGCCAGGCGGCGGAGGTTGAAGTTGCAGGGCATCGTCTCGGTCCAGGTGTTGGCGATGCCGACGATGGGCCGGGCGATGTCCTCGTCGGTGAAGCCGATCGCCTTCAGATAGGATCGCGCGGGGGCGCGGGCGCGGCCTTCGTAGAGGGTGCGGCTGCGGTGTCGCGGGTCGAGCATGGCCATGCGGGTCTCCCGGCGTCGCAGATTGACCCGCTCGGCGTTGGCGCGCAAGGCGCCATGGGCGGCGTGCTCACCCGTGACGGGTGCCGGACCTATTGCCCCGGCAATTCGCCGCGGCTACAAACCGGCCACCGGCGGTCGGAAGGAGGACGACATGGCGATCAAGGCTGGCGACACGCTGCCCCTCGACCTGAAGCTCAAGGAGATGGGCGACGGCGGACCGAAGGACGTGACCGTGGGCGACGTCTTCAAGGGCAAGCGGGTGGTGCTCTTCGCCGTCCCCGGCGCGTTCACGCCCACCTGCTCCCTGAAGCACCTGCCGGGCTTCCTCGAGCAGGCCCGAGCGATCAGGGCCAAGGGGGTCGACGAGATCGTCTGCCTCTCGGTCAACGACGCCTTCGTCATGGGCGCGTGGGGGAAGGCCAACGATTCGGCGGGCAAGGTGCGCATGGTCGCCGACGGCAACGGCGAGTTCACCAGGGCGGTCGGACTCGCGCTCGATGCGAGCGGCTTCGGCATGGGCGCCCGCTCGCAGCGCTACGCGATGATCGTGAAGGACGGCCGCGTGGAGCACCTGGCCGTGGAGCCCGGTCCGGGGCTCAACGTGTCGAGCGCGGAGTCGATCCTGGCGAAGCTGTGAGCCGCGCGGCCGCACCCTACGCCGCGTAGAGCGATCATCCGCGGCTCTACGGGATCGATCCGCGCGCCCGCCGCTGCACGGTCGACGGGATCGACCGGATGCGCGCCGAGCAGCGGGGCTTCCGCGCCGGGCGCAGCCTGCGGGTGTACGGGCCGGGACGCGGCGCGAGTTCCTCGCGCTGCTCGCGCACGGGGCGCGGCCGGGCGGCTAGCACGCGATCGCGGCAGGGGTCCAGCCCGGGTTGTGGGATTCCCGCAGGCGTGTCGGGGAAAACCCGCAGGTGCTGCCTCTACGTCGGTGGCATTCCGAGACGAAAGTCCTATTGACTTCCACCTAGACGCACGCGTAGTTTTGCTCTCCCCAGCGAACACCTCGCGCCGGCCGGCGCGAGTGAGAGGAGATAGAAAACATGCATCGGCGACATTGGACGAAGCGGAGCCGGACGACGGGCACCGTCCTCGCGATCGTTGGGGTGACGCTGCTCGCCGTGGATGCGGGCGCGGGCGTGCACATCAAGCGCGCGCTGCAGCCGACCGGCGTGGACGCGGACGCCAGGGGTCAGGCCGTCGTGGTGATCAATCACAACGGAGGACACGGCAGGCTCGTGGTGCGCGGCATCAGGCTCGCCCCGCAATCGACGTTCGGCATCATGCTCGGCGGCGTGCGCATCGGGTCGCTCGCGACCAACGCGCGAGGCAAAGGCCGCGCGCGCTTCAGCAGCCGGCCCGGGGCGAACGAGCAGACGCTCGGCACGGACCCGCGCGGCAAGCACCTCGAGGTCGCCGACGACCATGGCGAGGACGTGCTCGACGACGACATCCCGGACGACACCGTCGAGCCGGACGAGGTGGCGTGCTGCCTGTCCGATCACGACGAGACCGAGTGCGAGGATCGAACGCCCGACGAGTGCGGGGCCGAGGGCGGGACGATGCCCGGCCCCGCGTCATGCATGCCGAACCCCTGCGCGACGACCCCTCCGGAGGAGGAAGAGGCCGGCTGCTGCATCGCCGAGGACGACGAGGGGGAGTGCGAGCGGACCACGGCGTCGGAATGCGCTGCGCGCCACGGCGTCAAGGTCGACACGTGCGACCCGAACCCGTGCGCGCCGAGCGCGCCGGGCGTCGTCCGCTGCTGCATCCCCGAGCACGGGAGCGGCGGCGGCTCGGGGTCGGGCAGCGGAGGCGCGGATCCCGGCGGGTCCGACGAGACGGAGAACGAGCGGCCGGAATGCGAGCAGCTGACGTCCGACCACTGCATGCAGGAGGGTGGCACCCCCATGGACGCCGGCTCGTGCGAGCCGAACCCGTGCCCGGCGTCGCCGTGATGCGCGTCTAGATCGCGCGGGCCGCGCGTCCGGGGGCGCGGACCTTGACGGACGCGCGGCGGCCGAGGGATGTTCCGGGCCATGACAACACAGGCCCTGATCGCACTCGTGTGCGTGCTGCCCGCCGTGGCGCTCGCGGACCTCGCGGGCGACGTGAAGGCTCACGAGGAAGCCTTCGCCCGCGCCTGCGTCGCGGGGGACGTGGCGGCCGTCGTCGCGCTCTACGCCGACGACGCGCGGCTCGTCTGGCCGGGCGCCGGGGAGGAGGGCAGGGGCAAGGCCGACGTCGAGCGGATGGTCACGACCTTCTGCAAGAACACGAAGGACCTGAAGCTGACCCTGACCGGCGTAGACGCGGTCCCGCTCGACGACGCGCATGTCGCCACCGTGGCGCACTGGGAGAGCTCGGCCACCGCGCCGGGCGGCACGCGCGTCTCCGCCAAGGTGCGGAGCACCGAGGTGCTGGTGAAGAGCGGCGGCGCCTGGCGTTACCTCGTCGACCACGCCTCGGTCGGGCAGCCGCCGCCGCGCCCCGCGCCGCGCCGGGCACGGAAGGCGCCATGAGACGGCCGCGCTTCGGCATCCAGCTGCCGTGGTGTCCCTTCGCCGAGATGCGCGAGCTCGCGGAGCGTGCCGAGGCGGCCGGGTACGACTCGATCGCCGCGGCCGACCACTTCTTCATGCGCAGCCCCATGGAATCGCCCGACGACCCGCTGCTCGAGTGCTTTTCGCTGCTCGCCGCGCTCGCCATGATCACGCGGCGGGTCAAGCTCGCCCAGCTCGTCGCCTGCAACTCGTTCCGCCATCCGGCGCTCACCGCCAAGGCGGCGACGACCCTCGACCACGTGAGCGGCGGCCGTCTCGAGCTCGGCCTCGGCGCGGGCTGGTTCCTCGAGGACCATCATCGCCCCCCGCCGAGCATCCGGCCGATGCCCCAGCCCACCACCGCCGAGCCGAGCGCGATGGCCGCGAACTCCACGCCGGAACGGAGGAGCGGCTGGCGGGTGAGGACGCCCTTGAAGACGCCGACGCCGAGCAGCGTCGCGACCGACACCCCCCACACCGCCGGGAGCGTGGCCGTGCCCAGGGGCAAGAGGAACGGCACGACGGGGATGAGCGCGCCGATCACGAACGAGGCGAACATCACGAAGCCCGCCTTGAGCGGCTGCGAGAGATCGACGGTCGAGAGGCCGAGCACCTTCTCCTGGACGGTGCGCAGGAGGAGGTCCTCGCGCCGGCTGAGGGTCGCGACCACTCGGTAGGCGGAGGGGCGGTCGAGCCCGTCCGCGGTCAGGGACTCGAGCAACGCCTCCTGCGCGAGGTACGGCTCGCTGGCGGCCAGCCGCTCCTGGTCGCGGAACTCGCGTTCGAAGATGTCACGTTCGGTCCGTGCCGCGAGATAGGATCCGGTCGCCATGGAGATGCCGCCCGTCACCCCGGCCGCCACGCCGGTGATCACGATGACCCTACGGTCCTGCGTCGCGACCGACACGCCGCTCAGGAGACCGACCGTGCTGAGCAGCCCGTCCTGGATGCCGAAGACGAGCTCGCGCGCGCGGATGCGACGCTGGAGAGCTTCCTTCTTCGCGCCGAGGACGGCCATCGAGCCGCGCGCGACGGTCAGTAGCGCAGGTCGGGATCGAGCGTCGGCTGGCCGGGCTGCCAGTCGGCCGGGCAGAGGCGCCCGGTGGCAAGCGCGCCGAGCACGCGGAGCGTCTCCTCGACGCTCCGGCCGACGTTCATCGGGCTCACGACCTGGTACGCGATCTTCCCCTCGGGTGACACGACGATCGTGGCGCGCCAGGCGCGCTGCTCGGCCGGGTTCAGGACCTCGTAGGCGCGGCAGACCTCGCGGGCGGTGTCGCTGAGCAGCGGGAAGGCGACGCCGCCGAGCTCGGCCGCCCAGGCGCGGTGCGTCTCGACGTCGTCGACGCTGATGCCCAGCACCTGTGCCGCCGACGCCTCGAACTCCTCGAGCCGCTTGCTGAGCCCGACCACCTCGGTCGGGCAGACGAAGGTGAAGTCGGCGGGATAGAAGAACAGGATGACCCACTTCTGGCGGAAGTCGACGAGCGAGAAGCGGCGCACCCTGCCTTCGTGCGCGCCCTCGAGCGTGAAGGGCGGCGCCGGCGCATTCAGGTCGAGCATCCGGTGAGTGTAGCCGGTCCGCGCCTAGCGCCGGAAGGCCTCGACCATGGCGGCGGTGTCGTTGTCGATTTGCAAGCCGTCCCGCACCCCGCTAGACGAGCCGCAGCCCCATGCCGAAGACCGAGCGGCCTTCTCGCTTCCGCCTTTCCCCCGATGTCCGCCCGCACGAGTACGACATCCACCTCGAGCCCGATCTCGACGCCGGCCGCTTCCGCGGCGAGGTACGGATCGCCGTCGCCCTCGACCGTGCGCGCCGAGAGGTCGTGCTGCACGCGGCCGAGCTCAAGGTCGAGCGCGCCGCCGCGAGCCTCGACGGCGACGAGGTGGCGGCCCGCGTGCACGCCGACGCCGCCGACCAGACGGTCACGCTTCGTTTCCCGCGCGCGCTGCCGGCGGGCGAGGTGCGGCTCGTCCTCGGCTTCGCCGGACGCCTCAACCAGCACCTCCGCGGCCTCTACGCGGCCAGCGCCAACGGCCGTCACTACGCCTTCAGCCAGTGCGAGGCGGCCGACGCGCGCCGCATCTTCCCCTGCTTCGACGAACCCGCCTTCAAGGCGCGCTTCCGGCTGGCGGTCACCGTGCCGCGCGGGCTGCGGGCCGTCTCCAACAGCCCGATCGAGCGGGAGGAGGACGCGCCCGGGGGGCGCGTCGTCCACTTCGCCCCGACGCCGCCGCTCTCGACCTATCTCTTCGCCCTCGCCGTCGGCGCGCTCGAGGCGTCGGCCGAGCGGCTCCTCGGCACGGTCCCGATCCGCATCTGGCACGTGCCGGGCAAAGGCCATCTCACCGAGCTCGGCCTCGAGGCGGCGGCCGAGGCGCTCCGGCGTCTCGAGGACTACTTCGACATCCCGTACCCCTACGGCAAGCTCGACCTCGTCGCCGTGCCCGACTTCGAGGCCGGGGCGATGGAGAACGCGGGCGCGGTGTTCTTCCGCGAGACGCTCCTCCTCCTCGATCCAGCGACCGCGTCGCTCAACGAGCGCAAGCGAGCCGCCGAGGTGATCGCCCACGAGCTGGCGCACATGTGGTACGGCGACCTCGTCACCATGGCGTGGTGGGACGATCTCTGGCTGAACGAGGCGTTCGCCACCTGGATGGCCTACCGCGTGGTCGACGACTGGCGGCCGGAGTGGCGGCTCTGGCACGGGTTCGAGCACGACCGGGCCGGCGCGCTCGCGCTCGACGCGCTCGCCAACACGCACATCCGATCTATGCCGAGGTGCGCAGCGTCGCCGAGGCCACCCAGAACTTCGACGCGATCACCTACGAGAAGGGCGCCGCCGTCGTGCGCATGATCGAGCACTTCCTCGGACCCGAGAACTTCCGCGCCGGCGTGCGCCTCTACATGCGCCGCCATCGCGAGGGCAACGCAGTGGCCGCCGACCTCTGGCGGGCGCTCGAGGAGGCGTCGGGACGCGAGGTGGCACGCGTCGCGCAGGCGTGGATCGAGAAGGCGGGCTTCCCGCTCGTCACCTTCGGCCCGGCGAAGGGCGACGCCGACCGCGCGCTGCGGGTCCGCCAGGAGCGCTTCTTCGCCGACCCGAAGATCCCCCCGGCGCGCCGGCGGGGGCGCTGGCCGCTGCCGCTGGTCGTCCGGTGGCGCACGACGGAGGGTGCCACGGGGGTCGACCGGCTCCTCGTCGACCGGGCGGCGGACGGCGT
>Ga0209056_10007046_pt1 | contig 11579 bp, 9 predicted proteins | sample GraSoiAngelo_114_FD_185876 | JGI IMG/M metagenome (GOLD analysis project Ga0209056, IMG submission 185876) | Grasslands soil microbial communities from the Angelo Coastal Reserve, California, USA - 14_0903_13_40cm (SPAdes) (version 2) | ecosystem: Environmental > Terrestrial > Soil > Grasslands ... | reverse complement strand
GGCCGAGCTTCCCGATCAGGCCGGCGCGGTGCGCGACCTCGTGGCTTCGTACAAGCGCGCCACCGCAACGGAGAGTCGCACCCAGCGCGGGCGACCTCGTGCCTGGATCCCGTTGCTGCTCGCCGCGACGGTGTTGATCATGCAGACACTAAGTCGCCGCACCGCGGCGTTGATCGCGTTGCTCGTGGTGACGACCTCGGTAGCGCAGGCGCAACGGCCGCGCACGGAGGCGGAGAAGGCGTGGGACCGAGGCGATCCGCGGAGCGCCGCTGCGGCGTACCTGGCGGAGTTGAAGGCCCATCAGGACGATGACACCGCTTGGTACAACGCGGGGACCGCCGCTTTGGCCGCAGGCGATCCCGCGCTCGCGCGCTCGAGCCTCGCGCGGGCGGCTGCCTCGCTCGATCCCGAGCTGCGCTTCCGTGCGCTCTACAATCTTGGCTTGTTGGCGTTGCTCCAGGCGCGATCCGACAGCGCCAGCCGGGACGCACACCTCGCCGATGCCGAGCGGGCATATCGCGAGGCGCTGCTGCTCCAGCCGCATCACATCCGAGCGAAGTGGAATCTGGAGCTGGTGAATCGGTTGCGCGGGGCAGGTGGACAAGCGAACAAACCCAATCCGCCGCCCCCCCCTTCGCCTGGCAAGGGCGGCGGCGGCGGAGCCGGACAGCAACAGCAGCCGGCGGGCGCGAACAACAATGCGTCAGGCGGTTTGAGCGAAGATCAGGCCGATCAGGTGTTGCGATCGATCGGGCAAGAAGAGCTGCGCACCCGTCGCGACCAGACTGGGCGCTCGCGGCGGGCCGCGCCTGCGGGGATTAAGGACTGGTGACTCCACTGCTTGCCGTGGTAACTGTGATGGCGTTGCTGCAGGGCGCCGAGGTCACCGCGAGCGTCGACCGCACGCATCTCACGGTGGGAGAAGAGGTCACGCTCACGGTGCGCGCCCGCACACGCACCGCCGAACCGGTCGAGATCATGTTGCCGCCGCTCACCGGCTTCGCGATCGTGAGCTCGCGCGACATGACCGAAGTCGCCATCACCGGAACCAATGCGTCGGTCCGCACGACCGTCCGCGAGCTCCAGCTGCGTGCCGAGCAGCCGGGCGCATTGCTGATCGGTCCCGTGCGCGCGCGTCAGGGACGGAGCGTCGAGTCCACCGATCCGATTCTGGTGACCGTCGACAGCGCCGCCGACCGTTTCAGGGTTTCCCTCAGTCCACTCGCTCGGTCGTTATTGGAAAGCGCGCCCGCTCCCGTCTCGCACCGCGTCGATCGCGTGGCGCTGACGGTGCTCGTGCCGAGTGACACGGTGTACGCGGGCCAGCAGGTGGATCTGATCGCGGCGGCATGGATCCCCCGCGAGTTGCGGCAGCGCATGCGTCGTGCACCACTGCTCACGCTCAACGCGCCGGAAGGTGTTTGGGCGTACCCGGCGGCGGCGGCGTCCGGCGTTGCTCTGTCGCGGCAGGTTTCCGGTCACTGGTTGGATCTGTTCATCACGCATCAGGTCGTGTTCCCACTCGCGTCCGGCCGGTTGATCGTGCCGCCGGCCTCGGTCGAATACGCGCTACCGGTCACGTTCTCGTTCTTCAGCCGCGAAGAGAGCTACACGCTGCGCAGCGATTCCATTGCAATCACGGTGTTGCCGCTGCCGCCCGCACCCGCTCCACCCGGTACGGATGTCGTAGGGCAGGCGCTCACGCTCGATCTGCATGTCGATCCCGCGACGACGCGCGTCGGCGAGCCGGTCGAGGCGGCGGTGACGATCAATGGGGTCGGGAATGTCGCGCTGTGGCCGGAGCCGGAGCTGAAATGGCCGGCGGGTTTCCGCGTCTATCCGGCGCAAACCGAGGTCCGGATCGCCGCTCAAGGCGGCAGAGTCGCCGGCAGCAAGACGTTCCGGTTTCTCGCGGTGCCCGACTCGTCCGGAAATTTCGTGCTGCCGGAAGTCCGCTATCCCTACTTCGACGCGAGCAGTGGTAAGTACGAAACGGCGACCACGCTCCCGCGGGGGCTCGCCGTCGCGGCCGGCGCGGAGCCACGCGCGGCCCGAGCCCTGCCGCCGCTCTTGTCGCGTCGCGGTGAGCGCGACATCGAGCGCCTCACCCGCCAGGCAGGTTGGCAAGGATGGCTCGCCGTCGTGCTTGTGCCGCCGTTGGTTGCCTGGTTGGCGCGCCGCCGGTGGCGGCGGACCGCAGCGGCGGAACCAGCGCGGAGAGATGGCCCGCAGCTGACGCGGTTGGGTCGCTTGGAACAGGAGTTCCTGGCTATGCTTACGAGCCACGTGCCGGACGCATTCGCGCGCGACGGTGATGGACTCGCGCAAGCGCTGCGGGCCGCGGGCGTGGACAGTGCGGTCGCGGATCACGTGAAGCGTTTGCGCGACCGGTTGCGCGCGGCGCGGTACGGGCCGCGAGGACTCGGTGATGCCGCCGAGCTGGCGGCGGAGATCGAGCAGGTCCTGCGCGTGCTCGGCGCCGATGGACCAGCCGGCGCCGGTGCGCGGCGTCCCCGGACGCTCGTCGCGCCGGTATTACTGGGCATTGTGATTCTGGGGGCGCAGCATGCTGCGCCCCTACGAGCGCAGACTCCCAGCGCGGAGGCGCTGTACGAGGCTGGCGCCCTGCGCGCCGCCGCCGATTCGTTTGCCGCCCGTGCGGCCGCCAATCCGCGCGACGCCGCGCATTGGTACAACCTGGGCGCCACGCTGTATCGGGCAGGCGCCGACGGTAAAGCGACGGCCGCTTGGGCACGCGCCGCGCGCCTCGCGCCACGTGATCGGACGATCGTGCGCGCGCGCAATCTTTTGCCGGCTCCCGATCCCATAACCGAACGGTTGCTGCGCGTGGGTTGGGGTACGCCGACGGAGTGGGGAATAGCGGCCGCGGTGGGCTGGGTTGCACTGTGGCTCACAGTCGCCGTAGGTGCGCAGCGGCGGCGTGTGCTGGTGCTGGCATTCGGTGCTCTCGCTGCCGGCGCCGCTGGTCTCGGCGTCACCGAGATGCTGCGCCGCGATCAGCCGGTCGCGGTCGTCGTCGTGGATGCCGCGCCCGTGCGCAATGCGCCGTACGGCGGGGCGAGCGCCGCGGCGACGATTCCAGCCGGTGGCGCCCTGCTCGTTGGTCGCAGTTACGGTCCGTGGCGGGAAGTGCGCCGCGGCGATGGCATTCACGGCTGGGTGCTCGAATCGGAGATCGCCGGACTGTGAGTCTCGTTGCCAGGGAGCGCGTGCAGGTCCTCGCCAGTCAGGTCGCGGATCAAATCGCGGCCGGTGAAGTCGTCGAGCGTCCGGCGTCCGTCGTGAAAGAGCTGGGGGAAAACGCGCTCGATGCCGGGGCGCAGATGGTCCGCGTGGAGCTCGAGGACGGCGGGAAGACGCTAATCCGTGTCAGCGACGACGGTGTCGGGATGGATCGCGAAGACGCGGCGTTGGCCTTACAGCGGCATGCGACGAGCAAGATCCGCGCGGCCGCCGATCTGATCGGCGTCGCGACTTTCGGGTTCCGGGGCGAAGCGCTGCCCGCAATCGCTTCTGTTTCTCGCTTCGAGATCGAGACGTCGGCGGATGACGGCGACGCCACGCGGCTGCGCGTCACCGGCGGGAAGATCGATCCTCCAGAAGACATCGCCCGCCAGCGCGGCACTACCGTCACGGTGCGCGGGCTCTTCTACAATACGCCCGCCCGCCGGAAATTCCTGCGCGCCACCGCTACCGAGACACGAGCGGCGATCGAGGCGGTCACAGTGCTCGCGCTCACGCGTCCGGATGTCGCGTTCTCGCTGACCAACGACGGGCGGGAATTGCTCGACTGCCCGCCCGCGTCGCGTCTCATCGATCGCGTGCGCACGCTATGGGGCGCCGAGCTGGCCGATACGCTGCTCGCCGTCTCACATCGGGCGGGCCCGCTCGAGGTGAGCGGCCTCGTGCAGCGACCTGCGCAGGCGCGGCCCGCCGGACGCAAGGGCTACGTCTTCGTGCGCGGCCGGCCGATTCGGGACCCGTTCATCCTGCGCGCCGCCGAGGCCGGCTATCGCTCGACGATCGCTCCCGGCGATCGGCCCTCACTCTTGCTGTTCCTCGATCTTCCCGGCGACGCGGTCGACGTGAATGTGCATCCCGCAAAACTGGAGGCACGCTTCCGCGACAAGTTTTTTGTCGAGAAAGTCGTCGAGGAAGCGGTGCGCGGAGCATTGGCACCGTTGGACGCTGCGGCGCCGATCGGAAGTGGGAACGCGTGGGCGGGGCTGGGTACCGCACTAAGCGGCGGGACTCCCCTCGAGCTCTTTCGACAGGGCTCCGACACGTCCCACTCCCCACTCCCCACTCCCCTTTTGCAGGTCTTCGACACCTACATCCTGTTTCAAACCGACGGCGGCGTCGCGATCGTGGACCAGCACTCGGCGCACGAGCGGGTCCTGTACGAAGACGTCATGCGGCAGCTCTCCGGCGACGGCGCGCCAGCGCAGCGGCTACTGCTGCCCCTGACCCTCGACTTCGGGCCCGCAGAGCTCGATGCGATCGATGCGCACCGCGAGCTGCTCGAGCGCGTCGGCTTTGAGATCGAGCCATTCTCCGGCCGCAGCATCGTGGTGCATACGGCTCCGAATCCGCATCCACGCTTCGAGGCCGGTCGCTGCCTTCAGGAGCTCGTCGCCGATCTCGCCGGCGGACGGTTTGGTGGTTGGCAGAATCGTCTCGAGCGGTTCGCCGCAACCTACGCGTGCCGGGCAGCGATCAAGGCCGGGCAGGCGCTCGACGCCGGAGAAATGCGGGAGCTGGTCCTGCGGCTCCTCACCGCAACGCTGCCGGCGCACGACGTACACGGCCGTCCGAGCCTCGTTCAACTCCCGAAGGAAGAGCTTGAACGCCGCTTCGGCCGCGCCTGATCCCCAGCCTCTCACACCAGTCATTGTCGGCCCTACGGGCGTCGGCAAGACGGCGGTCGCCGTGGCGATCGGCGCTCTCGTGCCGATTACCGTAATCTCGGCGGATGCCCGGCAGATATATCGAGGACTCGACATCGGTACCGCGAAGCCCGATCGCGCCACGCGCGCCCGCGTCCCGCACCGCGGCCTGGATCTCATCGACGCCGGGGAGCGTTACAGCGCTGGACGGTTCGCGCGCGATGCTGCCGGATGGATCGCAGAGACCGTTCCCAACGGTCGACGTCCGATGGTCGTCGGCGGAACGGGGCTATATATCCGCGCGCTGGCGGAGGGGCTGTTTCGCGAACCGCCATTCGATGCAGACCGACGCGAGCAATTGCGTACGTGGTCGGAGGCCCTCGAAGGTGGCGAGCTCGCCCGCTGGGCGGGCCGACTCGATCCGCGTTTCCCTGGGGGTGGCCGCCAGCGCGCCGCTCGCGCCGTCGAAGTCGCGTTGCTGACGGGACGCGCGCTCTCCTGGTGGCAGCAGGTGGCGCGTGAATCGGGTGCGTTGCGGCCCTGGTACATTCACCTGACGTTGCCGCGCGAAGCGTTGCACCGACGACTGGCCGCGCGGGTGGACTCTATGCTGGCGGCTGGTTTCGTCGAGGAAGTGCGTGGCTTACTCGCCGCCGGCGTGAGAGCGGATGCCGCTGGACTCGACGGGGTGGGGTACCGGGAGGTTGTGAGCATGTTGCAAGGCAGCCTGCCGGAGACTGCGCTGCGCGACGCCATTCTCGTTTCGACCAGGCGCTACGCGAAGCGGCAGGAGACGTGGTTTAGAAACCAACTGAAGCCGGGAAACGAGAAACGGGAAACGGGAAACGTGTGGATGCTTGACGCAACTGATACGCCCGAAGCTCTTGCGCAACGCATCTTCGAGCGTTGGCGTACGTTTCCCGTTTCCCGTGTCCCGTTTCCCGAATCATGAGAATCGGGATTACTTGTTATCCAACCTACGGGGGCTCCGGCGCCGTCGCGACCGAGCTCGGGCTCGAGCTCGCCCGCCGCGGCCACGACGTGCACTTCATTTCGTATGCGAGCCCCTTCCGGCTGCGCGGCTTTGCCGAGCGGGTGACGTTCCATGAGGTGACGCAGCTCGAATATCCGCTGTTCGAGCAGTCGTCGCCGTACGCGCTAGCCCTCGCGGTCAAACAACACGAGGTCGCCAAACGCGAGCAGCTCGACTTGATGCACGTGCACTACGCGATCCCGCACGCCGCCACCGCGTGGCTGGCGAAACAGATGCTCCGCAACGAAGGACTGGATCTCAAGATTGTCACGACGCTGCACGGGACCGACATCACGCTCGTTGGGCAGGATCCGTCGTACTTCACACTCACAAAGTTCTCGATCGAGCAGTCCGATGCCGTCACCGCGGTCTCGACCTACCTTCGCGAGGAGACGTATCGCGCCTTCGGCTGCGGCAACTGCGACGTGCGCGTGATTCCGAATTTCGTCTCGACGTCCGACTATCACCCGGCGACAGACGACTCCTACCGCAAGCGACTCGCACCCAAGGACCATCGAGTTCTGGTCCATGTGTCGAACTTTCGTCCGGTCAAGCGGCTCACCGACGTCGTGAAGATCTTCGCTGCGGTGCGGAAGGCGCTGCCCGCGACTCTCGTCCTCGTGGGCGACGGTCCGGATCGCGATGTTGCCGAGCAAGCGGTGGACAGCAACGGGCTGCGCAAGGACGTGCGCTTCCTCGGCAAAGTCGAGGACGTCGGCGACGTGCTGCGCGGCGGCGATCTTTTCTTGCTCCCGTCCGCGACCGAGTCGTTCGGCCTGGCCGCGCTCGAGGCGATGGCTTGCGCGGTGCCGGTTGTCGCCAGCGCCGCCGGCGGGATTCCTGAAGTTGTGAAGGACGGTGAGAGCGGTTTCCTGGCGCCGCCGGGCGACGTTCCCGGGATGTCCGAGCGCGCCTTGCGCATTCTCAAGGATACCGCGCTGCAAGAACGGATGAAGCGCTCGGCGGTCCAGCGCGCGCTCGAATTCTCGGCCGATCGCGTCGTTCCGCGGTACGAGCACCTGTACGAGGAAGTTCTAGGCCAGTGATGGCGGTGCTGCGGCTCATGCGTGGGCCCAACCTGCTCATCGCCGCTGCCGGTGTGCTCGCCGGCGGCTGGATCGCGCTCGGCAAGATCGCCGTGCCGAAAGAGTTGATGTTCGCTGCGCTGTCGGGAATGGCGCTTGGCGCCGCGGGCAACACGTGGAACGACATCCGCGATGTCGCCGCGGATCGGATCAATCGTCCCACCATACGGCCGCTGGCCGCCGGCCGGGTCTCGCGCGGCACGGCGGATTTCCTGGTGTTTGCGGGTACGTTGCTTGGCCTGACTTGCGCGGGATTGGTAAATGGGAGCCAGGTCCTTGCCGCCCTTGCCGCCCTGGCCGTCATGCTGACCTACTCACCGCTGCTCAAGCCGTATCCCGTGGTCGGCAACGTTGCCGTGGCGGTCGTGGCCGGCTCGCCGCCTTTTTACGGCGCGCTCGCCGTCGGTCTGCCCGCGGCAGGTGTCGTACCGTGGCTGCTGGCGGCGTGGCTGCACGTCGTCCGCGAAATCGTGAAGGACGTGGAGGACGAAGCCGGCGACCGCACGATTGGCCGGCGCACATTGCCGATTGTCGTCGGCCGCCGGCCGGCGCTACTCGTCGCGGCCGCGGCTGGACTCTTTTTCGTGCCGGCGAGTCTCGTGCTCCCACGCAGCGCGGGTTACGGTGGCGCCTACTTCCTGATCGCGCTGCTCGCGCAGATGGCCGTGCTGGTAGTCGCGACGTGGATGCTGCTCGGCAGAGTGGACCGAGTGAGCGCACTCCTCAAGATCGCCATGGTAGTCGGGTTGATCGCACTCGTTGCGGGAAAGGTCGCATGACTCTCTGGCAAGGAATCCTCCTCGGTCTCGTACAGGGGCTTGCAGAGTTTCTGCCGGTGTCGAGCTCCGGCCACCTGCGCGTGCTCGAGGTGGTGACCGGCGTGCGGGCGCCGGGGGCGTTCGTCGAGGTGGCGCTCCACGTCGCGACACTCGCAGCCGTGCTCGTGGTCTACGGGCGACGTCTCGTGCAGCTGCTCGTCGGCGCGATCCGCGGCCGGCCTGCGGAGCTACGCATGTTGGGTTTGCTCGCGATCGCCACGGCACCCGCGGGGATCATCGGCGTGCTCTTTCATCGACAGGTCGAGGAAGCGGCGACGTCGCTCGTGTTCATCGGCCTCGCGTTCATCGTCACGGGCTTCATGAACTGGTCCACGCGCAGGCTCTCGGGAATCAGACGCGAGCCCACCGTGCCTATCGCGGCAGGCATCGGCGGCGCGCAGGCGGTTGCCGCGGTCGTGCGCGGGATTTCCCGCTCCGGGTCCACCGTGTGTGCGGCGCTGTGGGGGGGCCTCGACCCGGTGGCAGCGGCCGAGTTCAGCTTTCTCTTGTCCATTCCAGTGATTGCGGGCGCCGCATTGGTCGAGGGACGGCACGCGGCGGTGAACATCGCGGCGGTAGGCGCCGTGCCGCTCGCGGTCAGCTTTGCGCTCGCTTTCGTGGCCGGGTTGTGGAGTATCCGGTTCCTCGTCGCTCTGCTCAAACGCGGCCGATTCTATGAATTCGCGCCGTACAACTGGGCGATCGGCGTCCTCACCATCGTCTACGCGCTGTGGCACGGGTAGGAATCGACGGCATTCCCGCCGCCGTGCTCGCCCGCCGTTGGGGCGTGCAACAATGCGGCGTCTTCCGCTCGCTCCTGTCGAGTCTCGACGCAATTCATGACCTCGGCGCGCAAGGCGCGCCCGCCGGCAGCGTCGTGATCGCGGAGGAGCAGACGGCGGGGCGGGGGCGCGACGGGCGAACGTGGCACTCACCGGTCGGCGGCGTGTGGCTCGGGATGCTGGTACTGCCCCCCTTTCCGGATGCGGGCGTGCTTTCGCTGCGCGCGGGGTTGGTGGTCGCCGATGTCGTGGATGAATTACTTGGCCGCGCGCAGGCAGCTCTGAAGTGGCCGAACGACGTACTCGTTGAAGGACGCAAGCTCGCGGGAATCCTCTGTGAAGCGCGCTGGCAGGGCGAGGCGCCGCAGTGGCTTGCCTTGGGGCTAGGGATCAATGTTGCGAACGAGATTCCGGCGGAGCTTGCGGACCGGGCGATTGCGCTCGACGAGCTGCTTCCGAGCGTACGCCGCATCGACGTCCTCGATCGTCTCGTCCCCGTCTTGCGCCCGCTCACCGCGCACTGCGCACCGCTCACCGATTCGGAATGCGCGGCCTTCGCGCGCCGCGACTGGCTGCGCGGCCGCCAGATCCGAACACCGCTGTCCGGGCGTGCTGCGGGGATTCGGGCCGACGGCGCATTGCTTGTCGAGACCGACGGCGGCTCGGGCGTGGTGCGCGACGGCCACGTCGAGCTATCTTAGCCGCCCCATGCTCCTCGCGTTCGACATCGGCAACACCGAGACCACCGTCGGACTGTTTGCGGGCGACCGCCTCGAAGGGCATTGGCGCCTGCATTCGACTCCGTACCGCACGCCCGACGAGTGGGCGGCGGCGCTCACGTCACAGCTGACCCAGGCGGGACATTCGACCCAGGAGATTCGCGCGGCGATCGTCGCCTCGGTTGCTCCACCGATCACCCAGAGCGTCTGCGACGGCATCACCGCGGCCACGACTCGCGAGCCGGTCCTGGTCGATGCGCGATCGAAGCTTCCCATCGTGCTGGACGTCGATGAACCGTTGACCGTCGGCGCCGACCGCATCGTCAATACGCTGGCAGCCCTGGAGCTCTTCAAGAAGGACACGATCGTCGTCGACTTCGGGACGGCGACCACCTTCGATTGCATCACCGCCGACGGGGAGAGCGGGGGGGGCGAGAACGGTCGTTTCATCGGCGGCGTGATCATGCCGGGGCTGCGCACGGCGTCCGACGAGCTCGTTCGCAGGACGGCGAAGCTGCCGGCGACCGAGCTGCTCCCGCCGGCGCGCGCGATCGGACGCCGCACGGAGGATTGCATCCGTGCGGGCGTGATGTGGGGCACCGCGGAGGCTGTCGATGGTCTCGTGCGTCGCATCAAAGCGGAGTGGCCGTCAAAGACTCGGCCGCTGACTGTAGCGACCGGCGGCCTCGCGAGTCTCGTGGCCCCGCTCTGCAAGGAGATTGAATCCGTTCACCCCGACCTGACCCTGGTTGGCTTACGCATCGCGGCGAGCGCCCTCGGCCTGCAGTGGTGACCGACGCACGCACCCTCAATGCGTGGCGGCGATGGGGATATCGTCTGCTGCCGGGCGACCTCTACTCGTATGTCCTGCACCTTCGCCCCGCCGAGTGGCCGATCATGGCGGGACACACGCTGTTGGGATATGTGTTGGCGGTGGGAGTGCAGGGAGCGGTGCGCGGGGAGCATTGGGCCGCCGCACTCCGCGCTCTAGTGATCTGGGTGCTCTTCCTTAATGGCGGCACTCTCGCGATCAACAGCGTGTTCGATCGCGACGAGGGCGACATCGGCTACCTGAATGCGCCTCCACCGCTGCCGAGATACTTGCTGCATTTCAGCCTGGGGCTGCTGATCGCCGGTCAGCTGCTCGCGTTCACGCTTCCCGCCGGTTTTCAGATTGCCTACGCCGTCTGCTTCGTTCTTTCGATCCTCTATTCGGTGCCGCCGTTTCGCTTCAAGGCGGTGGCCGGCGTCGATTGGGTGATCAACATGTGGGGCTTCGGTACCCTGACGCCCTACGCGGCGTGGGCTGCCACCGGCCGGCCGCTCGACGCCGGGCATGGGATCGTGTTGCTCGCGTTCTGCCCCCTCTTTGCCGGGCTCTATCCGCTCACCCAGTTGTATCAATTCGATGAGGACCGGCGTCGGGGCGATCGCACGCTCGCGTTAATCCTTGGTATGCAGAGGAGTCTCACGGTCGCGGCAGTGTCCACCCTGCTCGCGTTTGGCCTGCTCACTTGGGCGACGGTGATTCTCGGGGTAGGGAGTAAGGGCTTAGCACTCGCCCTGCCAATGGTCTTGTGGTTGGCTGTGCTTGTGCCGTGGCTGATCGGCTATGCGTCGTGGACTCCCGCGCAGCACCAACGCGGTATGTATCGAGCGCTGGCCGCCTGGGCGGTAACGGATCTCACGGTTCTGTTTGTGTTTGCCTCGTAGTGTGTCGCGTTTAGATTAGCGGGATAGCCGCGCACCCACGCTCGAGGAGTGCATGACCACTGCGACGACAGTCGATCGCTCCGAGTTCCGCCACATCCTCTTCAGTGGGACCATCGTCGGGTTGGTGACCGCCGCGGCTGTCATCGCATTCCTGGTGGTATCTCGGCTCCTGCCTGCCGGCATCGTCGCGGCGCTCCTCGGTACGCTGATCGTGCTCGTCGCCGGCGTCTCCGCGGCGTTTCTCCCCGCATTCTTCGCCACGTCGCGCACGACGCAGGGGATCGCGAGTGCGGCCGCGATCGGTCTATGGGGTACGATCGTGTTCATGGCGGTCGACATCGTTGTACTGCGGCCAGTGCACGCCTTCCCCTGGACGTGGGATGCCGTCGCGGGAGGCAGCACGTGGTGGTACCTGCCCATCTGGTGGATGCTTGGAACATTTCTCGCATGGATGGGCGGAATCGTCACGGCCGCTCGCGCGCGCCGCGGCGGTGAGGTTTCCATTCCCGCGCTCGCGCTGCC
>Ga0209056_10007045_pt1 | contig 11580 bp, 10 predicted proteins | sample GraSoiAngelo_114_FD_185876 | JGI IMG/M metagenome (GOLD analysis project Ga0209056, IMG submission 185876) | Grasslands soil microbial communities from the Angelo Coastal Reserve, California, USA - 14_0903_13_40cm (SPAdes) (version 2) | ecosystem: Environmental > Terrestrial > Soil > Grasslands... | reverse complement strand
TCAGTGCAAGAGCCATAATTGATGTTTCATTAGGAATAAAAACAACGCGCGGCGTATTTATCTTCAAAAAGTGTTGAAGCGATTCTATCAATTTAATGCAATTGGGTAAATGCGGAAGATAACTCAATGTATCAAAATCATCTTTCATTTGATGCCAAAAATTAATTTCATTAAAATTGAAAAATGACTTGAATTCTTCACTCTTTATCATGCTCAAATAATCATTGATGACTTTACCATAATTCTCGTTTGTAGGATAATTTTCTAAAATAGCCTCAACAGGAAACCAAGGAATTGAATCATCTAATCTTTCAGATAGTACTTGAAAATCTCCTCGGAAGGAAATATCCATATCAATGCCAACTATCTCTTGATTCATGTTCTGAAGCATTTTCATAATAGGACCCTGAATATATTCACCTCTAGAAATCTGTCCTTTTTCTAAATCATAGGAATATCGTCTATAACTGGTCTGAACCCAGAAAACAATTTTACCATCAAGAGATGGAATATTCCTTCTTTTTGATTTAAATAGGCCAAGTCTTTTTTTAGATTTTTTTGAAAATATATAGGTAAGACGAAATTTTTGGATTTTCTTTATTATCCGGTTTTTAATTAGAAATCTAAAATATCGTATTGTTGAGTAATGTATTTCAACATTAGTTTTACGACAAATTTGTTTCATTAAATTAAGCTTATCAAATTCGCTCGCGACTTCAATTTTAGTGGGTTGTTTTTCGTTAATCATTTTTTCAAAGTTGAAAGCAAAATTTAATATTTTGCTGATTCTGGGAAAAATTATAGCGTAAATAAACCACCAAAGAGAGAAATCATAATCTTTGAATAAATGAGATAATTTTTGGCTACTTGCTATGCGGTTTTTAATTTCACGTAAAAAAAAGACTGTTAATTCATCACGGCCTACTCCTGCAGTGAAATTAAGATCGTTCGCATTCAAGTAAAGAGTGTTTTGGTCAGATACAGCCTTCCCAGCACCATAAAGTATTTTCATTTCTTTTTGAAGATAGCATGAAGTTTTATTCCCATTCCAAGTTCGCATATCTTTTTTGGGTCAAGTAATTCATACATTAGTGGCGAGTCGCCTAAATCGGGGTTTCTAAAGTTCAACCAATTTGATATCCAGTTTAGCTCAGAGACGTAAGATTCTGAATATAAAAGTTCATAGTCTTTCATCAATAACTTCAATTGATTTATTCCGTAATGCATTGTATGATGAGGTCCAATAAATATTGGTGAATCTTTATGCATAATTCTTGCAGAAAGACTATCACGATTATTAATTGCAAAAAAGAAAAGGCCGCCTTTTTTCAGATATTTACTGATATTTTTTATAACTTCACGAGGATTTAACACATGATCTATGTAATCCCAACACGTAATTAGGTCAAATTCTCTATCTAACTTAATTTCCTCAAGATTATCATTTAGAACTTTATGACCTTTCGTTAAACAAACATTACGTAATGGATTATGGTATTCATGCCCGATTATGAAGTATTTTTCTTTAGCCCAATCTAAAAAAGTACCAATTTGACTACCAAAATCGAAAATATTTTTGATTTTGGCATAATTCTCTAATTGTTCAAAGACTATTTCAAATTTTTTCCTATCAAATTCACCGACGATTTGGTCACCTTTATATTTTCCGTAAGATTCACCTTCATTTCCTTCTTGTAGATATTGAATTTTGTCATTATCTAAAATTTGCAGAGTAAAAATTAGATCGCATGAACTACATATCATATGGTCAAATCCATGTTGTGTGAATAAGAACCTATAATTTTTGGAATCGCATAGAGGACAATTATCTCTGGTTATACAAAGATCATTTTTTACTTTAGCCGTGTAAGGATCTACATACTTCATAAGTTGTGCAGTAAACTCAGTCATGTCCTCGAAATTTTTAATTTGTGATATGAATTCTTTACGAGTCATCTTACTAGAAAGAGAATAGATTTCATCCAACTTAGAACGTTGCATTTGTAATATTAAGACAATATACCGTATTTATGATTTTCATTTATGAGAATCATAACTAATTTCTATTTGTGAATTCTGTTGTTATGGCTTTTAGGAGTAAACGTGTTTTTTCATCGAGCATGTATGTAGTAAAAAGATAAATTCCTAGAAAAATAACTGCTTCAAAAATTACTCCAGGCAAGAAATCATAAATGCTCCTATGATAATTTATAAAAAAATTAGAAGTCATATGAAACGCTAATCCCGATGCAGTTGTTCCAATACCATATTTTATGGTTGAAATATAAGGAAAAGATAATTTCACATGCTTTTGCAATAAAAACCATGAAATAATTAAGAATGGAATTGTAGTAATAAGACCAGAAAAGATCCACCATTTTACTAATTCTATTTGTGATTGATGAGTTGAATTCAAAATAAATAAGACTATGATCATAACCACAATGTAGATTCCATATTGAATGTTGTTAATGGTGGGAATAAGAAAGAGTTTGCTCTTTATATAAACAGAATATTTAGGATTTTTTTCTATATCTATTGTTTCAATGCTTACAAGAATGTCATTGAATGTAGATGAAAGTACATAGAAAAATGTTTTAAATCCTAACATAATAACAAGAACAGATGCGTTGCTATATGCTGGATTTAATGCAAATAATGCCGGTTTAGCAAATATTATTGAAATTCCCAGTAGTGGAATTGTAAAAAACATTAACCTAGTGATAGTTTCTCTTACATGATCATAACTGCCTTTTGCTAAGAGTTTCGGAATTAGTCCTTGAGAAATTGCAGTAGCGTAACTGATTATATTTGCCATGGCAAAGGCTGCTGAAAAATAAGCTGCTCCTACAATTGAACCCGTAATCGTAGTATAGATAACAACATCTACCAATCCCAAAAGTTTGTTAATTCTTGAATATAATGGAAGCCATGACAACTTTATCCACCATTGAAAAATTTCTTTCTTGAATTGTCCTTTTAGTTTCTCTTTTCCAAAAAATGCTAGAATGCCTATTTTTCCTAGATATCCAACTAGTACTGCAATAATAGCTCCATTAACACCTAAATTAAGAAAATATACTAGAGCTAATCCAGCAGGTATCTTTAGAAATTCAAAGGCCAATATGCCATAGCTTGCACTTTGTGGTTTGAAGCCTAAATTTAGGGCAGTTAATGTTTGACTAATAAATGATACAGGAATAAGAACAACGCCGAGGATCATTGTATCAAAATATGATCTATTAACAAATGACACGAAGTAGGCAAGAACTAGGTATATTGGGACAGAACAAAATGAAAAAATCACACTTGAAATTAGAGATGTTTTACCTACTTCCTCTCCTCGTGCTATTTGTCTTGTAGACCAAAATGATACAATCGGTTCCACTATCATAAAATAAGTTGTCATGCTTCCAACTATTGACCATATACCAAACTCTTCTACCGATAGTTTTCTTGTTACTATTAATGTAAAAGTTATGCCAGTAAGTACACTTGTCATGCTTACAGCGAAAGCGATTAGACCCGAATAAGTAACACGGATGTTATTCAATTACAAATCAAGTTTACAATCTGTCTTATAAAAGAAAATGAAATGAAGTTATTAACTGAGGATGAGAATTTAATAAAGCACGATTTTAGAACGATTAAAAATATAATGAAATCCCTTTTAATGAGGCAAATACAAGTCGTATAATAAAATGAAACTTGGTGTATTTACAAATGATCCTCTGGAAGCCTATCATAGAAAAGGCGTACTTAAACCACGTTATTATAATCCGGATAATTTTTTTGATGAAGTACACATAATATCACCTTCTGATAATGACATATCAGAAGAATTAGTTCAAGAAACAGTCGGAAAAGCTAAATTGAAAATACACAGTGTTGGAAAAGCAACCATAATAAACAGATTTATGAAAAAAAAACACATTCTAAATTTAATCAAGACTATACAACCAGATGTAATAAGATCATACAATCCACTTGTAGAGGGTTGGTTTGCTGCATACTGTGGTAAAAAACTAGGTATTCCATTTTTCTTGTCACTTCATATACAATATGATGGATTAAGAAATCTGATCAAATCAAAAAACTATAAAAAATATCTTGCTTTAAAGTATTCTAGAAAATTTATTGAACCGTATGTTCTTTCTAATGCAGATAAAATAACAGCAGTATATAGAATAATTGAGCCCTATGTACTTGACTTATGTGATAGAAAACCGGAAATACTATACAATCGAGTAGATCTTTCACAATTTCGACATGGAAAAAAAATTAAGAGGTTTGATAGGCCTCTTATAATAAGCGTAGGAAGATTAACCCCACAGAAAAATCATCAATGTATAATCAAAGCAATAAAAGATCTAGATGTCCATTTACAAATCATAGGGGATGGAGAACAACGTCAGTACTTGAAAGATCTAGTCAAAGAATTGCAAATTGAAGATAAAGTCACTTTCATACTGACCATACCAAATAGCGAAATACAAGATTATTACAAAAGTTCTGATTTGTTCGCTTTGGCCTATGACCCAGAAATTGAGGGATTGCCAATACCTGTCTTAGAAGCCATGGCTTCTGGTTTACCTATCGTCATTTCAAAACCACTTTCTGGTTTGTCTGATGGTTTGGAAGGTGTAGTCTCATTTTCAGACATTGAACCTTCTTCTTTTGCTCTCGAAATCAAAAAAATTCTTGAAGATAAAGGCTATGCCAAGAAATTATCTGATAATGCGTTGATCAAGTCCAAAGAATTTGATGGCAAAATAATGGAAGAACGCGAAGCAACAATATACAAAGAGTTGTTGCAAACCAGGAAATAATATAACAAGATAAATCAGGGTTTATCGGTATTTTCTTCATATGAAGTGCGTTTTAACAGTGGCAGGTCTAGGTACAAGATTACTTCCTCTAACAAAAGAACTCCCAAAAGAAATGATGCCAATATATGATAAAACAAAAAATGGAGAGATAATTCTAAAGCCAGTAGTCCAAGTCATCTATGAATCACTATACAGATACAATCTACGAGAATTTTGTTTTGTTGTTGGAAGAACAAAAAGAGCTGTAAGAGATCATTTTAAACCAGACTTTGAATTAGTAAAACTTCTTAGAAATACTAAGAAAGAAAAACTTGCTAATTTGCTAGAAGATTTTTTTGCAAAGCTAAAAAGATCAAATATCGTGTTTACTTATCAAAAAAAACCAATTGGTTTTGGGGACGCAATTCAATGTAGTAGAAGGTTTGTAGGAAGAGATAATTTCTTGTTACATGCAGGTGATGACATTGTCATTTCTCAAAAAAATGATCATTTAAGGAGATTACAACAAAGCTTCAAAAAATATAATGCCGATATAACGTGTCTTCTTGAGATTGTAGAAAATCCCTCCCAGTATGGAGTAGTAAACGGACCTTTGTTGGAGAAGGGAGTTATTGAGATAAAAGAAATGGAAGAAAAACCAAAGAAACCACGCTCAAAATATGCAATAATCGCGATCTATATTTTCAGACCAACAATATTCCAATATCTAGATGAGGCAAAGAAATATGCACACCCAGAAAATCAACTAGCAGAAGCATTCAATATAGCAATCAAAAGAAAGCAACGAATGATCGGAGTCATACTCAAAAAAAATGAAAGGAGATTTGATGTGGGCACACCGGAAAGCTATTCAAAAGTTCTGGTATCACTTAGAAGATCTATTTAATGATAAAACATGTTCATTATGATTCATACATCGATGTGATATGAGAGGACCAAAAATATCAGTAATTGGGTTAGGGTTCGTAGGATTACCATTAGCTGTAGTAAACGCAACCAGTGGCTTTGAAACTATTGCAATTGATAACAATAAGAAAAAATTAGAGCAACTAAGAAAGGGAAAATCTGATTTTTTTGAGCCCCAATTATCAAAATTTCTCAACGAATCAATCAAAACAAGAAACATCCAATTTTCAGAAAACGTGGAAGATGTATTAAAATCTGACATTACATTTCTTACAGTTGGGACACCATCTGTGTCAAATGGTGGAATTGACTTAACCCAATTAAAAAATGTAGTGACTAGATTATCTCGTATATTAAAAAGAAAAAGAACAAAACATCTTGTAGTTATAAAAAGCACCGTCATTCCTACCACTACACTAAAAATAATTATTCCCAAATTTTCTAATTTAAAAAATGTTGGAGTCGTAGTTAATCCAGAATTCTTACGAGAGGGAAGCGCCATAAACGATCTCATAAACCCTCATCTTATTGTAATTGGGGAAGCTAACAAAATGGATGGAAAAAAATTAGTGGAATATTACAAAGTCTTTCACAAAGAGAACCTACCTGAAATCATTCGTACAGAAATTACCACTGCAGAGATGATTAAATATGCCAACAATGCCTTCCTTGTAACTAAGATTAGCTTCATCAATTCAATTGCCAACGTTTGTCAGAATATTCGTAATGTAGATGTCAAAACAATTGCTTATGCAATAGGTAAGGATCCCAGGATAGGCCCGCTTTTTCTAAACGCTGGACCAGGTTTTGGCGGAAGTTGCTTGCCAAAAGATCTTTCTGCCTTGATTAACTTCTCAGAAAGATTTGGTGAATCCAATCAATTTTTTAAAGCAATTAAAAAAGTCAACGACGCACAGCCATTCAAGATATTATCAATTATGAAAAAAATGAAATTGTTGAAACGAAATAAAGTTATTTCAGTTTTGGGATTATCCTTTAAGAAAGATACAGATGATATAAGAGAAGCAGTTTCTATAAAATTAGTAGACAAGCTGATTCAAAGCGGACTACATGTTAGGGTGCATGATCCAATGGCGCTTGATAATTTCAAGTCTTTATTCGGCAATAAAATCACATATTGTTCAAATGTTAGCCAATGTTTGCGTGATTCAGAATGCTGCATTCTTTTAACAGAATGGGATCAATACAAAACATTGACGCCCAATTTTTTCAAGAAAAGCATGAAGATTCCTAACATAATAGATGCAAGGAGAATCTTAGACAATACTCGTTTTTCGAAATTAAATTTTCATGCAATAGGTCTCGGAATATAGAACAAGGATAAACTAGGGAAAAAATGGTTTTCTGCTTACAATTAGATGTCCCTAACGCAGATTATGTTTGTAGAGCTATCCTTTTTTGGATATATTGCAAGTAGCTCGTCTATTGATGCAGGTTTTATTTTCTTTTCTTGGTTACTAACATAATAGATTTTAAAATTCTGGTTCAAAATTGATTGTAAATAATCTTCTGACTTTACATGAAATCGTTGAAGGGCAAGAGGGGAAAACTCTGACATTATCACAATTTTTCTATATTTCTGTAATATGTTATTCATACCTTCTAATGCCCAAGGCTCTGCTCCTTCTATATCCATTTTAATGAAGTTTATTTTTCCATCAAAATCTTCGAAATATTCATCCAATCTTACAGTTTCAATATCAAGTGGAGTTCTGCCCTCGGAATCAAATAACCTATGTCCGCCAGTGCCTGTTTCCCCCACATACAATTTTGTTTTTTCAGTTTTATTTGATACCCCTTTCTTTTCCAAAATGATATTTTGATATCCGTTGATCTCTACATTTTTCTTGAGCAAATCAAAACTGTATGATTCTGGTTCGAACGCAAAGACCTTTCCTTCTTTTCCAACAAGTTGGGCAAAGATTAGAGCATAGTATCCGATATTTGCCCCTATATCAACTACAATATCTCCTCTTTTTATATTACTTTTAACAAATGCTGTTTCAAATGGTTCATAGAGTCCATTTATGGAAAGGTGTAGGTTGTCTCTTTTACCAACATACATTTTGTGTCCTTGTACTTCTGTAAAATCTGATTTCAAACTCGACATTGCAAAATTATTTAGTTTTCTAATTAGAGGGTTTTTTTTCAGGCCATGACCAGATAATGTTTTGACTCCAATTTTGTATAAATATAACAAGAAATTCTTTGCGGTCATTGTTTTAACAAGTTTTCATGAAATAAAATCATTTAATAACATATCTACATTATTTTGCATCAACTTTATTCATTTGGTGGAATTTGTTATAATCTATTTCAAAAACTTTGACCTTGAATTTCTTAAATCCATGTTCGTTTGAATCAAATATTTTTTTAAGATATGGGTATTGTTCCTCATTTTCGTAAACATTATCAAAGAACTTGAAATCTGGTGAAATACCTTTTGGATTAATTGAAATATACTTCAATCCTAACGATTCACCAGATGAAATGATCTCTTCAACAGATTGTCCATACAAATTGATGTTTGTGACATTACCCGTAGTATATGGAAATCCCTGATAAGGTATTTTTTCTTGGTTAATCTTATATGTCTTAAAGATGCCGGGTGGATTATCTAGTTGAACTTGGGTGAGGTATTGAGTGGTATATCCCGTATCTAGAATTCTTCCATGATAATCATGTTGTAAAATTTTTGCGAATTCAATTTCTTCATTAATTTGAGCTTTGTCTATTTTTTCATAACGAAGTAAAAATAATCCTCCTAGAACGAAAATTATTCCTATCACTATGATGAGGAAGAGGTTCTTTTGTTTTGCTGAAAAAGAAAAAGTGCTCAATCCATACTGAGTTACACGTTGAATAGGAATGACAGAAAATACAACAAAGAAAGGTAGTAATGAAAATAAAAATCGATATTCTTGTATAACAGCATACGGTATAGCCAAAGAACATAGGATGCCTAATATCACTATCCAATTTGCTAAGATATGTTTTTTTTCTTGGTCTAATGGACGCAATGAAAATAGGATACCAAATGGTAATAGTATAATCATGAATGGAAATGATAGCATGACAGAACCTTCGATAATTTTGTACGCTCCTCCCACAATAAACTTGCTTAGAAATTGAACTACCCCATGTTGTTTGACATATTCAGAGAGGCCAAACTGATTGTGATCATAATTTTCTGCGATCATTTGCTGTTCGCTACCTGCAAATATGCTACTTCCGTAATAGACATAGAAGGGATCACCATACTGGTTATATCTTTGAATAAGAATTGGAGATATGACAATTAGAAATAATATTATACCAAGCGTGAGATTTTTGGCAAAGCTAGGAGATCTTCTGAAATTAATGATGAATATCAACGAGATAAGGAAGATCATTACAATTCCATTAGGTCTTATCCACCACAGAATTCCTGCTAGGACAAATGAAATAAGAACGCGCCTTGAATCTTTTACCAAGATAAAATATAATGACAAAATTATTACTAGATTGTATAATGGTTCGGCGTAACCAAGAGGAGCCCATCGATTAAGGTGAGGTTCAAAGGCAAGTAACGCAGATGCTACAAGGGAATATTTTTCATCAAAAAATCTTCTTGCCAACATATACATTGGTAGAATTGATATAGTTGATACCACAACACTAAGAATTCGTACGGTGTTCTCATAATCTATGAATTTGTTCGAACTTGTTAGATGATAAAACAAGGAGATGAGAAGAGACCAACCAGGTTGTTGTTTTGGAGTTACCGCGAAATGTCCAGTACTGTAGTAGAATGCATGCAGTGCAAACCCTGTTTCATCAGAACCTAATGGTTGGGAAAAGTCTATAGAATATAGTTTTGGAATTAAAGAAACCACGCCAATTATAACTAGACAGATGGCTAGCTGTTTCCTGGAAAAATTCATTATTATACTTTCCAAAAAATAAACTCTCGAATAATTAATTTACTAAGATCGAGCCCAACTGGAATTGGTTTCATCTTTCTTTGACCACCAATTCTTGCCCCTTCATTTCCCGCAATGTCAATGATTTTGTGCTTTTTTTTGAGTGCCCTAATACTCATTTGAGTTGTAGAATCGAGTCCTTTGGCATCGAATTTTAATTCCAGAATAGATTTTCTTGAAATAATTCTACTCAGATTTAATGCATCTGTGAGATTACCACCAAAAAAAGCATTAATCAAAAATGTAAACATTCTATTTCCAAATCTATCAAAGCGTCCAGCATCCAAGTTAACAGATGTTTTTTCAAATCTAGATATTATTACTTGATCATATCCGTCCTTAATCTTTTCAATTAGTCGTGGAATCTCTTCAATTTCATGATTTCCATCAGGTCCCCAGAAAAGTATGTAGTCAGATTTTGTTTCATTTACTCCAATAATAACTGCATCGCCATGTCCTTTGTTTTTTTGAATAGCCACTCTGAAGCCAATTTTTTTTGCCTCATCTATAGTTCCATCGGTAGAATTTCCATCAACTACTATCCATTCATCTGCCCATTCTTTTCTAATCTTAGGCAGTATTTTTTGTACTCCTACAACTTCATTTAGGGTAGTAATTACTACGGATGATGACATGCTTGTGGCTTTTTCATATTACAATATAATTATTTTGTATTCTATTAATGATACGAATTGTTAATTGGTTTAATTCAATGGAAGAAGACATTTCTAAGTTTTAACAACTAATTAGATAGGGTTCTGCTTACATCGAAGCTACAAGTAAGTTTCATAATTATTGATGATAAAAAATCTCATACTTCTATATATAAGTCTAGAATAGAGTATGATAATATGAAATTACATGTTGGTTGCGGGGACGTAATCTTGCCTGGGTGGACCAACTTGGATATAGATAATATCCCAGGAGTGGACATTAATGATGACGCGAGAACATTATTAAAAATTCCAGACGAATCATGTGACATCATATATGCTTGCCATATTTTGGAACATATAGGAAGGCATGAAGTTGAGGATATCTTAAAAACATGGAATATGAAGCTCAAAAAGAACGGTACGTTAAGACTGGCGGTGCCAGATTTTCAAAAAGTAGTACAATGGTATTTGCAGACTAATAGACTTGAAGATCTTTTAGGACTTGTTATAGGCGGCCAAAAAACAAAGTATGACTATCATAAAATGGTTTTTGATAAGCGGTTGTTATCTAATTTGCTTACCAAAGCAGGGTTTTCTGAAATAAAGGAATGGAATTGGAGAAAAACAGAACATGGTCATATTGATGACTATAGCCAAGCATATCTACCACACATGGATAAAGAAAACGGACTGTTGATGAGCTTAAACATAGAAGCAAAGAAAGTGTAGCTGAATTTAGGATGATGGCAAATGAATTTCAGAAAAGGTTTGATAGTATAGCAAATGAATTTGAGGACATAATTCATCATTATACAGCACAAAAAAGGTACGAATCATTTGATGTTAAGGAGAGTGATGTGATCCTTGAAGTTGGTTCAGCAACAGGTAACATAACAAGATTCATACATAATCAAAATCTAGTGTGTACTGATTTTTCTTTCGGGATGTGTAATAAGGCAAAAGAGAGAGCATCTCAAGTTATTTGTTGTAGTGCTGAAAACCTACCCTTTAGAGATAACGTGTTTAACAAGATAATTTGTACTGAAGTAATATACTATCTCACAAAACCGGAATCATTTATTAAAAATTCAAGTAGAATACTCAGTGATAATGGAACTATTTTCATTACATCTACAAATCAAGAGATGATCTTTGTACATAAGATTAGAAATTTTTTAAGAAGAATTGGATTAAGAAATATGTATT
>Ga0209056_10007042_pt1 | contig 11584 bp, 11 predicted proteins | sample GraSoiAngelo_114_FD_185876 | JGI IMG/M metagenome (GOLD analysis project Ga0209056, IMG submission 185876) | Grasslands soil microbial communities from the Angelo Coastal Reserve, California, USA - 14_0903_13_40cm (SPAdes) (version 2) | ecosystem: Environmental > Terrestrial > Soil > Grasslands... | reverse complement strand
CATGGGTCGTAGTCGTTGGATGCTCCGTCCTCGATGTCCGAGGCGGCCGGGGTCTCGTCCGCCCGGGCGGCACCCATGAGAGAGGTGCTTCCCAGCACGACGAAGAGGGCGAGGAGCCACCTCGCAGCGCAGCCGGACGTGGAGGACCTTCCGGGTCGCGCCTCGCCGTAGAGGCTGCCGTCCGGTCGGACTCCGGCCGAGTAGGTGACCGTGTTCCGGGTCTCGATCCCCAGGAGCTTCCCGGTGCCCTGCACCGTGACCTCGATCCTGGGGCCGCCGTCGACCGAGATCACGCGGCGGACCATCACTTTTCCCGTTTCCTCCGCGATCTGTTCTCCCAACATGCGTGTCTCCTTTTCCGCTTCGTCGGTGCGGACTCGCCACACCGCCTCTCGTGAAGAGGGCGTCCAAGAGTCCCGTTCGCAGCGGCGTCCATCTGGTGTCGGTGGGTTGATCCCGGGCGCAGGCGAGCATGGCTCACCCCTTTCCCGCCAACCGCCGCGCGCAGATGCGCATGTGCCCCTCAGCGCGGCTCGATCGCCGTCCGGACGGCGGCCTGAAGGTCGGCGATGGAGAGGGGCTTCTCCAAGAACGCTGCGGCCCCAAGGGCCCGCGCCTCGGCCCGCGTGTCCTCATCGGCGAACGCCGTGATCAGGATGAAGGGCACGGGGCAGCGCGCGCGCTGGAGGGCCGCCAGCACGTCCAGCCCACACAGCTCGGGCAGCTGGTTGTCCGCGATGACGGCGTCGTAGGCGCCCTCGTTACGAACGGCGATACCGCGCGCCGCCAATCTGTGCTCGTCCACCGCGGCAGAGAGGTGCTCCAGGAGCTCGGCGCCATCGCACGCCTCGACCACTTCGAAGCCCTGTCGCCGGAGAGTCGCGCCGAGCAGACGCCGCGTATCGGCGTCGTCCTCCGCCAGCAGGAGCCGTCGCTGGCATGGGGCGGGCTCGGGCGCCTCGAGCAGGATTCCACCGGCCGTCTCGGGAACGCCCGAGGCCTCCGCCTGCCGATTGACAGGCCCATCCTCAGCGACGAGCAAGGCGTCCTGGCTGACCTTGTGCCGCTTGCCGTTCGCGTGACTCGGAGAGTACCGAAGATGTCCGAGCTTATGGGCCCGATGATTCGCCTCCCTTCGAGCCTCGGCCATGCCACGCAGGACGGAGTAGATGTAGACTGCAAGGCTGGCGCACGTGAAAACGTGCGCAGGGGCGAGTCCATCAAGGAATGACATGATCCGCCCGCGACTTGCCTTGCGCCGGCCCGTCGGCCTGCGCGATGGCGAGTGCGTCAGGCACGTTCGAGGCGCGGTCGCCAAAGACGGCCTGGGCGGCAGTCTGGCCGTCGACCTCCGCGCGCAGGTCGGGGATTCCCCGGAGGGCCCGCATTCCGATGCGCCGTAACTCGTCGTTATGCATGTCTCGCCCGTGGGGAGGGTAAGCGTCTCCGCCCGGTCCACCGAGCGACTGCCTGAGCATGCGACGTGCCAATTGTGCAGGGACGCGGAATGGCTACGTCTCGGGTGGCGCGCCAGTGGGGGAAGATTTCCCCCGAACGCGGATCCGAGAAGAAAAGGCTCGCTATGGTGGGGGCTTAGAACGGAGTGGGGCATCCCGCCGCAATCGCTGGCGCCGGGCGCCCTGGATACTCAGGCGCCGGTTGTGGTTTCATCTCGCAACCGGCTGGCCCGGTCGGGCGCTCTTCCTCGAGGTCGTGCGCCGGCTGCGCACCCCAGGTGCCTCGCCGTAAGACCGTCGTGCTTCGCTGCTCACCCCGTTCGTGCCTTGACCCGCGCCACCAACGGCACCCGTGCACCCCTTGATCTCGCTACCCGGCGTGCGCCGCACGCTACGAGGCTCATCCGTAGCGATTCCCGGACACTTCACAAATGATTCGGGCGAGGCGCGGCTAGGAGGGAGGTTCGCACCCTCGAGCCGCGGCGCCTCCGCCGAGGCAGGGCGGCGGCGGTGCGACGGCCCGCGCGGCGTGGCGCTGCACGGTCTCGAGGAGCGTGCGGCGGTCGATCGGCTTCGACACAAAGCCGTCGCACCCCACTGCGAGACAGCGCCACCGGTCGCCCTTCGTGGAGTGGGCCGTGAGGGCCACGATCGACCCGCGGTAACCGCTGGCGCGTAGCCGGGCCGTGGCGCCGTACCCGTCAAGCTTCGGCATCTGCATGTCCATGAGGATCACGTCGAAGGGCGTGCCACTCGCCGCCGCCTCGGTGGCGAGCTCGCAGGCGCGGAGGCCGTCCTGCGCCTCGGTGACCTCTGCGCCGGCCTTCCTGAGATAGAAGGCGATCAGCCGCTGGATGTCCGGCGTGTCCTCCGCCAGCAGGATGCGGCCGCGGAGGACGAAATCGCGGTCCACCGCCGGAGGTGTGGCGTCCTCCGCAGCGGCATCGGCCGAGCTCTCGCCCCCCATGAGCTGCACTGGTGAGCACGCCTTGCGTTCGAGGGGCATCTTGCCCGCCCCAATCTTCGAGAGGTCGAGGACGTTGTCGAGGACGCGCAGCAGGTGCTCCCCGTTTCGGCGGATCGTCTCGAGGTATTTCCGTCGCTCGGCCTCTGACGTGCCCGGGGCCCCGAGGAGGTCCACGTAGCCAAGGATCGCCGTCATCGGGGTTCGAATCTCGTGGCTCAGGTCGGCGAGAGAGCGCGTCTTCAGGCAGGCAGTCTGGAGTGCGGCGCGCGCCTTGGCCAGCTGCTTGGCGCGCTTCTCCACGGTCTGCACCTTCCGCGCCAGATCGCGGTACGCCTGCTCGAGCGCGCGCTTCTGGCGCTCGAGTTCCCTTGGGAGGGAGACCTTCTCGTCAGCAGGCGTTCGGGCGCACGCGCCGGCTCGCCAGGGTGGGCGATCAGGCCCCGGGGCAAGCTCGGTCATGCCGCGCGCTCAGTGGCGCCGCGCCGGAGGGCCGCTGCGCGCAGATGAGCATGCGCCCCCCTCAGTGCGGTTCGATCGCCGTCCGGATGGCGGCCTGAAGGTCGGCGATGGAGAGGCGCTTCTCCAAGAACGCTGCGGCCCCAAGGGCCCGCGCCTCGGCCCGCGTGTCCTCATCGGCGAACGCCGTGATCAGGATGAAGGGCACGGGCAGCGCGCGCACTGGAGGGCCGCCAGCACGTCCAGCCCGCACAGCTCGGGCAGCTGGTTGTCCGTGATGACGGCGTCGTAGGTGCCCCCGTTACGAACGGCGATGCCGCGCGCCGCCAATCTGTGCTCGTCCACCGCGGCCGAGAGGTGCTCGAGGAGCTCGGCGCCATCGCACACCTCCGCGCCGAGCAGACGCCGCGTATCGGCGTGGTCCTCGGTCAGCAGGAGCCGTCGCTGGCATGGGGCGGGCTCGGGCGCCTCGAGCAGGATTCCGCCGGCCTTCTCGGGAACGCCCGAGGCCTCCGCCTGCTCCTCCGCCCAGTCCACGAGCGACTGCTCGAGCACGCGACGTGCCAATTGCAGGGACGCGGGATGCCTACGTCTCGGGTGGCGCGCCAGTGGGGAAGATTTCCCCCGAACGCGGGTCCGAGAAGAAAAGGCTCGCTGTGGCGGGGTCTTAGAACGGCGTGGGGCATCCCGCCGCAATCGCGGCGCTGGACGCCCTGGATGCTCAACGTCGGTGACCGTGGGCGCGGCGGCGGGACCTTTCCCGCGCACCATACCGCGCAAGCTTGCCTGCAAGCGTCTTTCGATCGATGCCCAGCATCTGCGCCGCACGGCGTTGGTTCCGGCCGACAGCCTCGAAGACCCGGAGGATGTGGCGCCGATCGACCTCCTCGAGCGGCGCCAAGTCGCCGGGCTCACCGGCGGCGAGGGCGGGACGCTTGCGACGCCAGGCACGGACGTGCTCCGGCAGGTCCTCTACGCCAATCTCCTCGCGCATGGTGAGCGCCACCGCCCGCTCGACACAGTTCTGCAGCTCGCGGACGTTGCCAGGCCACGGGTAATCAAGCAGGCGCTCGGCCGCTGCGCGGGAAAGACTGCGCACCCGCTTGTCGGCGTGCTTACCATACCGCTCGACGAAGTGCTGGGCGAGCAGCAGCACGTCCGTGCCACGCGCCCGGAGAGGTGGCAACTCGATCTGGATGACGGCCACGCGGAAGAAGAGGTCCTCCCGGAACCGGCGCTGGTCAACCGCCGCCCGCAGTTCCTGGTTCGTGTCGGTGATAAGGCGCACGTCGAAGGGTACTTCTGCATCGCCGCCGACAGGGCGGATCACGCGCTCTTGGAGAGCGCGAAGAAGCTTGGGCTGCAGGCCAATCGGCAGGTCGCCGATTTCATCGAGGAGCAGGGTTCCTCCGTTCGCCTGCACGAAGAGACCCGTGCGCGCAGCGCGCGCGTCGGTGAACGCGCCCCGCGCATGCCCGAAGAGTTCACTCTCGAGGAGCGTTTCGGGGATAGCAGCACAGTTGACGGCCACGAAGGGCCCGGCGCTCCGCGGCCCGCGGCGGTGCAGGGCGCGCGCGACCAGCTCCTTGCCAGTGCCGCTCTCGCCTGTGATGAGCACCGACGCCTCCGACTGTGTCACCCGTGCGAGCAGGGCGAAGACGTTACGCATCGCGGGGCTCTCACCTACGATCTCCTCAAATCCGGTCACCTCCTCGAGCGCGCGGCTGAGGCGCTCGACGGTGGCCGCGAGCCGGCGTTGTTTGACAGCCCGCTCGAGCACCAGGCTGAGTACCTCGAAGTCAATCGGCTTGGTGACGAAGTCGTAAGCCCCTGCACGGATGGCGCCGATGGCCGTCTCCAGGCGCTCGGAGGCGGTCAGGATGACGACCGGCAGCTGCGGCCGATCGGCCGCAATCCGCGAGCAGAGCTGCAGCCCGTCCATGCCCTCCATCACCACGTCGGTGAGCACGACGTCGATTTCGGTGGCATCGAGCAGGCGGAGGGCCTCAGAGGCCGAGGATGCTGGCTGGATCTCGAAGTTCCGACGTGTGAGTTGCGCCTGCAGCAGCGCGCACATGCTCGGGTCGTCGTCGACGAAGAGAACTCTCGGAGCGACCGCGAAAGGCGCCCGCAGCGACGAGCCCTCTCGGCCCCTGTCCATCGACGCCCCGTTCATCATCCCCCCGGACGGGACCAGTTGCGTCTACTTCTGTCAACCCGCGGCGGTGGCCGCGTCAGCCCTCCCATTTTCACCTCGGGCCCTGACCAGTAGCACACCTCGCCGCGGGGGTGTGAGCGCGGGCGGATCGGCAGGGCTTGCCCCTTTTTTGGGAAAGGGGGAAAGGGGGGTTGACCGTCCGACGAGGAGCGCTCTATAGAGTTGAACTCTTCAAGAGGGGCTCCCACATCTCACGGCCGGGAGGGGACGTGGGGAGGCCCGGAGGGCCGTGATGGCCGAGCGTGGGGCGGCGGAGGATTCTTCCCGCGGCCTACCCCAGCTGGCGCAGGACGCGTGGCCTCCACACGGGCTCGAAGCCCTACCCGTAGTGGCGGCCATCACCTCAGTCGCTCTTGGGGTCGCGGTACTCTTCGCCTGGACCTTCGGCGTCGACGTGCTCGAGGATGTCCTTCCCTGGTTCGTCAGGATGAAGGCGAACACGGCGATCGCCTTCATCCTTTCCGGCCTCTCCCTCGCCCTGATCGAGCACGAACGAAGCGGTCGCAGCACACGGCGCGTGGCCCGGCTGCTTGCCGCGATCGTGGTCCTGATCGCGCTTCTGACGCTCGCCGAGTACCTCGTCGGGGTAGACATCGGGATCGACCAGGTGCTCTTCGCCGATCCGGCGCGCACTCCGTTTCCCCCGCCCGGGCGGATGGCTCCCAACGGCGCCCTCTGCTTCGCGCTGGTGGGAGCTGCCCTCGTCCTCCTCAGCAGCGCCGAGGTTCCCTCGCGCTCCCCTACGGGGGAGGCGTTCAGCGGGCTCGCGCTCACTGTCTCCGCAGGCAGCCTGCTCGGCTACGCCTACGGCGTGCACCGGTACGGCCTCACGCCTTTCAGCGCTATGCCCCTGCATTCGGCCATGGGCCTCACGCTGCTGTCTGCTGGCGTTCTCGCGAGCGTGCCTCGCGGTGTTCTCGCGGCGCTGATCTACGCGAGCCCGGCCGGAGGCCTCGCACGGTATCTGCTTCCGGCAATGGTCATGCTCAGCGTAGCCCTCGGCTGGTTCGTGCTCGTCGGGGCCCGGGCTGGCCTCTACACCCCTGAGATTGCCGTCGCGCTCGCCGTGGCGTGTGGCATCTCGGCCTCGGTCTTCCTGATCCTGCGGAGCGCACGCAGCCGCCACGTCGTCGAAGTCAGTATGCATCGAATGCAGGCCGCCAAGGCCGAGCTGCGGGCAGTGACGGACGCCGCGACCGACGCGATCGTATCAGCGGACGCTGCGGGGGTGATCACCTACTTCAGCAAGGGCGCCGAGCGGCTGTTCGGCCTCACCGCGGCCGAGGCCGTGGGCGCACCGCTCACCGTCCTCATGCCCGAGCGCTTCCACGATGCGCATTGCCGCGCCCTGCGCCGCTTCGTCACGACCGGCGAAGGGCATTTCGTCGGGAACACGGTGGAGCTCGTGGCCCGACGGCACGACGGTGCCGAGTTCCCCGTCGAGCTGTCACTGGGGGCCTGGAGGTCCGGGGCAGACGCCCGCTTGACGGGGATCATCAGAGACATCACCGAGCGCAAGCATTCGGAGGAGGTGAGGTCGTTCCTTGCCGCCATCGTGGACTCCTCACACGACGCGATCGTCGGCAAGAGCCTGGAGGGGACCATCACGAGCTGGAACAAAGGGGCAGAGCGGCTCTACGGCTACACGGCCGAGGAGATGGTGGGCCGGTCGATATCATGCCTCGTCCCTCCCGGGCATGCAGACGAGGGGCCGGCCCTGCTTGCACGTCTGGAGGGAGGTGAGCTGGTCGAGTCCTATGAGACTGTCCGCAGGTGCAAGGATTCAAGGCTCGTGCAAGTCTCCCTGACCGTTTCCCCGATCCGCGATGCGAGCGGGAAGATCTTCGGCGCATCGACCGTCAGCCGCGACATCACCGAGCGCAAGCGAGCCGAGGTGCGGTTCATGGATCTCCTGGAGTCGGCGCCGGACGCCATGGTGATCGTCGACGAGCGGGGCCAGTTGGCGATGGTGAATGCGCAGGCGGAGGCCCTCTTTGGCTATGCGCGCGAAGAGCTCGTTGGCAAGCCCGTCGAGCAGCTCGTGCCGGAGCGGATTCGGGGGGAGCACGTACGGCATCGGACGGCGTACCAGCGCGAGCCGAAGCTCCGGCCCATGGGAGCCGGGCTCGAGCTCCACGGGCGGCGGAAGGACGGGACCGAGTTCCCCATCGAGATCAGCTTGAGCCCAGTCGAGACCGAGAACGGCAAGATCGTCACGGCCGCCATTCGCGACATCACCGAGCGCAAGCGGACTGAGGAGGAACTGGTCCGTGCGAGGGAGAGCGCCCTCTCGGCCTCGCGCGCCAAGGGTGAGTTCCTGGCCAATATGAGCCACGAGATCCGTTCCCCGATGACGGCGATCCTCGGCTATGCGGACATCCTGGCAGAGTCGGATCTCAGTGTTGAGGAGCGCGCGGCGTACCTCGACACGATCCGACTGAACGGCGCGCACCTGCTCTCGGTCATCAACGACATCCTCACCCTCTCAAAGATCGAGGCCGGGAAGATGACGATGGAGCGCATCGCCTGCTCACCCGCCAGGCTCGTGGGCGAGGTGGTCGCGTTGATGCATCACCGGGCTCGGGACAAGGGAATCGCCTTCGAAATTATCTACGAGGGCCTGATCCCCGAGCGCATCGAGAGCGATCCGACGCGGGTGCGCCAGATCCTCCTCAACCTGCTCAGTAACGCGCTGAAGTTCACCGAGCGCGGAGGAGTGCGGCTGACGATCCGGATGGAGGGCGGCCGACTGGCGTTCGCGGTGGCGGACACCGGGATCGGCATGACCGCCGAAGAGCAGGCGCATCTCTTCCAGCCCTTCACGCAGACGGACGCCTCGACGACGCGCCGCTTCGGAGGAACGGGCCTGGGGCTGACGATCACGAAGCGGCTGGTGGAGATGCTGGGAGGCATGATCCACGTCGAGAGCGCGCCCGGAAGGGGGAGCACGTTCACGGTTACCATCGATCCGGGTCCGCTCACTGGGGTGCCGATGGCAGCAGCGCCGACTGACATGCAGCCCCTGCCGGCGGCTGCGGCCGCGGTGGCGCCGGTGCGCCTCGACTGCCGGGCGCTGCTCGCGGAAGATGGGCTGGACACCCAGCGGCTGATCTCGTTCTACCTGCGCAAGGCCGGGGCGAGGGTTGTCCTAGCGGAGAACGGGCAGGAGGCCTGCGAGCGGGCGTGGGAGGCGGAGGCCGTGGGGCAGCCCTTCGCGGTCGTCTTGATGGACATGCAGATGCCGGTGCTGGATGGCTACCGGGCGACCGAGGCCCTGCGGCAGGCAGGCTATCGTCGGCGGATAATCGCCCTCACGGCGCACGCCATGGAGGGCGAGCGCGAGCGATGCCTTGGGGCGGGGTGCGACGACTATCTCTCGAAGCCGATAAGTGGCGAGGAGTTGCTGATGGTGGTGCAGCGGCATGTTGGGAGTCAGTACGAGCCTGCGGCAAAGTGCACAAAGGAGCCCTTGGTGAGCGAGCTCGGACACCACCCGGAGCTGCGGGAGCTGCTTTCGGAGTTCGTGGCGACGCTGCCCGCGCGCGTCGCGGCGCTGGCGGCAGCGGCGGGTGACCTGGGACGTATGGCGGCGCTGGCCCACCAGCTCAAGGGAGCAGCCGGCTCCTACGGGTTCCCCGCGATCACCGAGGCGGTAGGGCGCCTCGAGGCGATGGCAAAGAACGGAGGTCGTTCAGAGGATACGCAGGCGTGCCTCCGCGAGCTGGCGAATCTCTGCGGGCGCGCCTCTGCGATGCCGCCGCCACCCGCCTGAGGAGGCCCGTCAAGAGTCCGCAAGTGATCGGCGCGATCCGCGTGGCATCGCTCGCAGGCCGCGCACGCCGCAGATAGCAGACTCGCGCCTGCGCGGTCGTCACGGCGATGAGCGTCCTCGCGTTCCCTTCGTCGGCTGCGGCGCGGAATTTCCAGGATCTTTCCCATATCTTTCGGGACTTCCGCCGACCAGTTCCCCTATTCCTCGCCCGCATGGAGGTCGTCTCTCGTACGGCGCCCAAGCCGGTCGGGCTGATGCGCGTCGCCGGCCTCACGCCCCTCGTCGCTTGCCTCGGACGCGCAGGCGCCCCGTTGACGCGGCTGCTCCAGCGCGTCAGGCTGCCGGCCCGCCTGTTCGATCGCCCGGAGGCATTGATCCCCACGTGCCAGGCCGCCCGGTTCATCGACGAGGCGGCCAGCGTCGAGGGCTTCGAGAACGTCGCGCGTCTTTCCAACCGCAACCGACAAATCTGCGGGCCAGGGGACCTGGCAAGTCGGTCCGGCGTTCGGAGCGATCTACAAAGGCATCCCCGGAATCTTTGCTCGGCGGGCTCCTCCAGAACCCCATCTCCTTCGCGTACACGTCCAGCGACCGCCGGCCTGTGAGCACACTACACTATTGTCAGCCCGCCGGGCGGCAAACGGCCGTGAGCGCGCGCGCGGTCATTGTCGGGTCCGCAGTCCGTTTTGCCATCGCGGCGACCTGCGACCGATATCCCTTGATCCCGGTGGCGGCGACGTTCGCGGCGGCCATGCCAGCGGTGACGGTTCCCTGGGCTGCCGCACCCTGGCGCCCATGGTCACCGCGGCGCCCGGCATCTCGCGCTGTCAACGTGGGTATCGAAAGCCCCTCAAGAAGAAGCACCTCAAGCGCGTTCTTTCCCGACCTGGTGGGTGGCGACACCATACCCGGCTACCCCGAGCAGGCACATGAACAGGCCCGGCCAATTGAAACCGAGGGCCAGCCCGCCGGCGATGAGGAGGCCGGCGATCAGTCCGATGTCCAGCGCATCTTTGGTGATCGCTTCGTGGGTCATGGGAGGTACAGTGCCTTTGCGTCCACAATCTTCATGGCATCCTCGCGGAATTACGGACGACTGGGTGATCGACCTTCAGTAGCCGTAGGCCTCGCCCCCGATCTCCCGGCGGAGGCTCGGATGGGGCCTGACGTTCTGCAGCTCGAACCGGAAGGGCCGATCGGGTGCTACCCGGTCCGGGAGGAGCGCGCCGCCCCCGTGGAGTCCCGCTGGCCGGAACGGCCTGACGTACGCGGGCTCGTCCTCGGTTTGCGTGCCGATCAGCACCTGATTCCCGCCGAGGGCACATTCGAGCTGCGTTCCGAACCACCGGCACGCCGCTGAGCTCGGCGTCGCGGCCGCGAGCAGCCCGAGCGCCATCACGGCGGGTACGAGTCTCGTCATCGAGGTGAACCTCCCGATGTGCCTGCGTGCGTGATGTGCGCCATGTCCTGGGCGGCGGCCTGCTTGCGGAGCGTCATCACGAGCGCGCCGTCGCCGTCGTAGTCGGCGCTCGCCCCCTCCTCAACCACTGGCTCAGGGAGGCGGAGGGGTTGAGAGCGCATCGGCCGGCCCATCACGTCGCGGGCCAGCACGACCGTCTTGCGGCCCGCGAACTGAACCTCGACTGACCCGGGCTCGACATCTCCAGGCACCCGGATGTGCAGGAGAACGGCATCCGGGGTCTCACTGACGGAGACCGCGAGCGCGGTGGACGCGGGGCCGGGGCCATGGTCGTCGGCGGCGGCGGGATCGGCGGTGCTCCCCCGCGACGTCAGGAGGAGGAGCAGAAGGAACGCGCCGGCCACGCCAGACTTGACGGCTTTCTTCACCCGGCCCTCAGCTCGTCAACTGTCCCGTTGCTCATCCTGACCTGCCCCAGCTACGAACGACGATACCGCCCACCGCCACTCTGTACTCGTCGGCCAAGGACGAGATGTGCTCGAGTAGCTCGGGAACGCAGATCTCTACGTGCTCCGCCGCCTGCCGCACGAGCGACCGATTGTGCACGCGACGTGCCAATTGCAGCGGCGTGGAATTGCTCGGGGTCCGGTGGCGCACCAGTGGGGAAGATCTCCCCCCCGTAGGCAGGTCCAAAAGAAAACGCTTGCTGCGGTGGGGCCTTAAGAAGGGAGTGGGGCATCCCGCCGCAATCGAGGCCGCCGGGCGCCCGGGATGCTCAGCGCCGGCGACCCTGGCCCCCGCGGCGGGACGATTCCCGCGCACCGTACCGCGCAAGCTTGCCGGGAGGTGTCTTTCGGTCGACGCCCAGAAGCTGCGCCGCACGCCTTTGGTTCCGGCCGACAACCTCGAGGACCCGGGGGATGTGGCGCCGATCGACCTCCTCGAGGGGTGTCAGGTCGACGGGCTCACCGGCGGCGAGGGCGGGACGCGGGCGCCGCCGGGGCACGGACGGGCTCCGGCACCCCTGAATGAGCCCGCGCAGCAGCGAGGCATCCTGGTCCACCCAAATGAAGGGGCAGGAGGCGCACGGACTACCCTCGAACTCGGCTGTCAGCAGGAGGATGAACTCGCGGTACTGGCTGTGCACCGGGTCGAGGTACTCGGGCACGCCACCGGCGGCGGCTTCTCCGCTTGCAAACTGCCAATCGCAGAAGTACGCAGCGCACCGCCCGGCAAGGGCTTCGCGGCCAGGTCGCAGCGGTGCGGGAAGAAAGGCGGCGACGGCCTCGGGCCG
>Ga0209056_10007036_pt1 | contig 11596 bp, 8 predicted proteins | sample GraSoiAngelo_114_FD_185876 | JGI IMG/M metagenome (GOLD analysis project Ga0209056, IMG submission 185876) | Grasslands soil microbial communities from the Angelo Coastal Reserve, California, USA - 14_0903_13_40cm (SPAdes) (version 2) | ecosystem: Environmental > Terrestrial > Soil > Grasslands ... | reverse complement strand
GAGAATCGAGACGATGCCATCGGCTTTTATCCCGACGGGACCGCCGATCCGGGGGAGATCGTTCTCCAGGACCGCGATGGTTTCCGCCTGGGCTTGCGCATTAACCCTGCTACCGCTCGGGTCAGGCTGGTCGAGCTGGAACGGAGGTAAGTCGCATGCACCGGAACGCAGGATTCTCTTTGGTGGAAATCATGTGTGCCATCCTGGTTCTGGGAATCGCGCTGGTCGGCCTGACGGAAGGAATCACTACCGCCCTCAGTTCTGCCAAGGATTCGGAGCTGCAAACAGCCGCGGCTCTCGTTGCTGCCGGTCAGATCGAAACACTCCGGGCCGAAGGATACATCGTGGATGGAGAGACAGAGGGTGAGTGCGGAGAGGTCCTGCCGCTCTACCGATGGAAGCAGTCGATCACCAGCACCTCCATCAATGGCCTTCATGAAGTGGAGGTCGTGGTGGAAAACTCCAAATCCGCACAAGCCGTTTACGAACTGCGGACGCTGCTTTTCGATTCACCCGGCGACACCACCTGGAGTGCATCCGGTGCTCGAAAGGATTCCGACAGAGCTGGAAGGAAAGGGGGCAAAAGGCGATGAAGGTGCGACCATGCCGGTTGAACTCGAGCGGATTTACCCTGATCGAACTGGTCATCAGCGCAGCGCTGATGGCTTTGATTCTGGTGAGCGCCTATTTATGCATGAGCGCGTGTGTCTCCAGTCAAAAATTGATCGAGCCCCGGATCGAGGCTTTCCAAAGCGCCCGCGTTGCCATGGCCATCATGGCCGCCGACCTGCGAGCGGCTTGTCCGCTTTCCAAGGAATTTCAGTTTGTAGGCATGCGCCGCACGCTCGGTGAAGTGGAAGCAGACAACCTGGACTTTGCCACGCACAATTACACTCCCCGCCGACCGCGGGAAGGAGATTTCTGCGAAGTCAGTTTCTTCCTCCAACCCGACCGGGAATCCGGGAAATTCAGCCTCTGGCGGAGGCGCAACCCGACGATTGCTCCGGATCCGCTTTCCGGCGGAAGCCGCGAAGAGATCGCGCGGGGTCTTCGGGGGTTGAGGTTCGAATACTACGATGGCTACGAGTGGTATGACACCTGGGGAGAGGCTGAAGGAAACGGCAAAAAACAAAGCTCCTTGCGCGATCAGCCGAATCTGTCCGGGATGCCGGAAGCGGTGCGGATCACGCTCTGGTTTGAGTCCGACTCTCGATCCAAAACAGCGACTGCCCCGGAGAACGAGGCGCCCGAACCGCCGCTGAGATTTCAAACGGTTGCCCGGCTGAATCTGGCGGCGGCTTCGAGCGGTTCTTCTGGCAATGGGTCCAGTGACAACAGCGGACAAGCGACACCGGGAACGACAATCATGGGAAGAAACTAAAATGATGCGCGCAAAAGCTTCAGTCCTGGTGGGTCTGCTCTGGTGCCTGGCGCTACTCTCGGTCGTCGTGATCGGCGTTCTCCACACGGCCCGGCTGAATCTCATGGTCGTGAAGAATTATGGCGACCTCATCCAGGCCCATTACCTGGCGCTGGCAGGGATCGAGAAGGCCAAGGCGCTTCTCTACCAGGACGCTATCGATCGCAGACGGAGCCGCCAAAACCACAGTGGCGAGCTCTATGACGCACCCCAGCAGTTCCGTGATGTCACTCTCGGACGCGGCCAATTCCGCGTCTTTCGTTTCGGCCAGCCCGACGAGGGAGGCGGGATTATTTACGGAGTTACTGACGAAGAAAGCCGTCTCAACGTGAATCGCGCTTCGGCCGAGGAACTGGCGAAACTTTACGGGATGACGCCGGATGTTGCTGCCGCGATCATCGACTGGAGGGACGAGGACAACGCCGTGACACCGGGTGGAGCCGAAGCCGACTACTATGCGGTCCTTGAGCCACCCTGCCTCCCAAGAAATGGCCCGCTGCAGACCACGCGGGAACTCTTGATGGTGCGTGGAGTCTCCCGCGAACTTCTGCTCGGAGAGAGCGCCAATCAAGATGGTGCCATCGACAGCGTGGGAAACGACAGCCCTGACTCCTCTGCTGCGGACCGTCGGGCGGGTATTCCGGATGAAGGCTGGTCGGGCATTCTCACCGTTGACTCCTCGGTTGAGAACGTGAACGCGGCGGGGGAGGACCGCGTTAATGTGCAGTCCGCGAATGAAGCATCCCTTGCTTCCATCCGCGGGATTTCCTCCGACATCGCAAAGGCGATTGTCGCTTACCGGGGCCAGAACCGGCTCGAAAACCTGGCCGACCTGCTGGACGTCGTGGCGGTCCAGAATCAAAACCCACCCGCGCCACAGGGCAACCCTGCTCAGTCCCCGATTCCACCGAACTCTCCAACACCCGCTTCGTCTCCGACCGGACCCAGGGTGATCAGTGAGGAACTCTTCCTGGACGTGGCCGACGACTTCACGACGGAGTCCGGCCAGGACTTGCCTGGCCTGGTCAATGTCAACACCGCCAGCCGCGCCGTGCTCATGTGCCTTCCGGGCATCGACCAGGAATTGGCGCAGGCGATTGTTTCATACCGTCAGTCGAGCGGATTCTTTCCCAACATCGCCTGGCTGTTGAAAGTGCCGGGAATGAACCAGCAGATTTTCAAACAGCTCGCCCCGCGAGTGTCCGCTCGCTCGGAAACCTTCCGCATCTTGAGCGAGGGCAAGGTCCGTTCCACTGGAACTCGCCAGCGCATCGAGGAAATTGTTCATGTCCGCCTGCGCGACATCGACGTTCTTTCGTACCGGGAGGGCCCATGAAGGACTTCGGGTTCATGAATTCCAGGTGCCTCTATCTCGAGATCGGCCAGAGTTCGCTTCAGGTGCTTAACGGGAGTGACGGACTCGAATTGCGGCTCGAACGGTCGGAAAACGGGCGGTTGACCGGTGCGTGCAAAGAAAGGTTGACGCTCAGTCTGCAAGGATTCTTGAAGAGGAAGAGTTGGCATCCACGCCTGCGCGCGCTCTGCGCCATTGGAGCGCGCGGCGTCTCGCTGCGCCAATTGACTCTTCCGTCCTCGACGAAGGAAGAGCTCCACCGGCTCCTGCTATTGCAGATTGAACGCGAGTTTCCTCTGCTGCCGGACGCATTGGCCTGGGGCTACCGGCGCCTCGGCGATCCGGAGCTGCCACGAACTGGCGCCGGCTTGAAACAGGAGTTACTCGTCGCGGCGGTGAAGAGGGAAGTAATCGAGGAGTACGCGGAAATTCTGAACGAGTGCGGAGTGAATCCGCTCTTCACGTTGTCCGCGTTGGCACGTAGCTGCTGCTGTCCCAAACCGCCCGCTTCCTATCTGGTCCTGGATGTCGGAGGCAACCAATCCGAGCTGATCTGTTGTGAGAACGGCACTCCAACGTCCATCCGCATTTTTCCGTGGGGAGACGAGGACGTCACGCGCTCGATTGCTGATACGCTAAAGGTGAGCCACGAGCGGGCGGAGGAGTTAAGGATCGCCTTCGAGCAGGAATCCATTTCCGGTGGGGAAATGGGGCAAGCGATCCAGAATGCCACCCGGACGGCTGTGGACTTGCTGGCGGGAGCCATCAAAGACAACCTCGCCGGACAAAGGCTTTATCTCACAGGAGGAAACCCGCGTCTCGGCAACCTGGCGACGCGGCTTGCCAGGTGCCTTGGGGGTGGCATGGAATGCGAAGCGATTGAGATCGCGCCTGGCCAGGGGCGCTCAGCGGCAACCCTCGGACTAAGGAAATCGTACGAGCAGAACGGAGGTTCCGCGCTGTTGATTATCCAAAGCAGGAATGGAGACGCCGCGGTGCGCGGGCTTCGGCCCGCACCGTGGAAATGGGCCGCCCTGGCCGCTGCGCTCGCCGTCGGTTCACTCTCTTTCCCTTACGCGGAAGCCGTGCTTCTGAAGCCTCTTCTTGCGCGAAAGCTCGCCGAGATCAGAGCTTCCAAAGGCAAGCTGCTTATGATCGATCGAGAATACAGGTTTCTTGACTACCTCAAGAAGAACCAGTCACCTTACCTCGACGCGGTTTCCATCATCGCCAATGCCACGTCGCCGGGAACGCGTTTTGACTCCCTCTCCATGAACCGTCGCGGAGACGTCGCGTTGCGGGGAAGTATGAGAGATGGGCAGCAAGTCGCCGATTTTCGCTCAAAGCTTATCCATTCCGGCCTCTTTTCGACGGTGGTCATCGAAGAACAAACCCCCACACCCGACCGGCAGAAAGTTATCGTTCGGATCTCCGCTCAATGGAAGCCAGGCGCCAGCCGGGAGTCGCTTTCAATTGAGCCTCCGGTTTCGGACCTTGATAAATCAAAAGCGGGCGGCAAAGAGGAAAAACCCGCTGTATCGCGCGAGAAAGACGCCTCGACTCCGGCGGCGCCGAATCCTTCCCTTCCGCTCAAGGGCACCAAAGAATAATTTTATGCGCGCGCTGACCGATCATGAAAGACGAACGATCCGCCTCGCGGCGGTGGGGATCGGGATTTACCTGGTTCTGTTCTTCGGCCTGCGCGGGGGGAAGTATTTCGAGAAAAAGCGTTCCGAATATCACCAATTGCTGAGGAATGCCCAAACGCTCAAGCTGGAGCTGCAGCCTTACGAAGAGAAGGTTCTCGTCGTGAAGAAGTTGATGGACGCTTCTCGCCTGGATCCCGCGAAGCTTTCCAAGGCTTCGGTAGTGGCGGAAGCCAGCACCGCAATCCAAAAGGCGGGCACAACCAGTGGAGTCCAAATCGGACACATCCGCGAATCCCCCGCCAGCACCTCGACCAGAGAGCTGGCTTCAATGCAGCTTGAAGGCGTCGGTCCGGTTTCAGCGGTGATGAGTCTTCTTCATCGCCTGGAGAGCCTCGGCTATCCACTGATACTTGATTCAGTCCAGATGACCCCCGAAGTCACCAAGCCGGGCATGGTGAAACTCAACCTCACGATAGTGATTTTGGATTTCGACCAATGGAAAAGCGAGGGCGGTCCCCATGCGTGAGCGTTCTGAACTGATTCTAAAGATCACTTGCCTGGTGTTCGCCGCGCTCATGCTTTTTCAATTCTCGCGCCTCGTGCTGCGAAGAAATCCGCTGGCGCGCGTGAACATTCCCGCACCGCCTTCCCTGGCTGCCGATCCCGACACTCCAACGGGTACAAACGCTGTCGCGCCACCAGGACCTGCTCCGGTGCCGCCATCAGGACCCGCAGCCGCGCCGACGCCCGCAGCCGCGGCACCACCGGCATCAGCAGCGGGACCAGGACCGATACCAGGACGCGCACCGGGAGCGAGACCCGGATTCGGACCAAGGCCAGGATTCGGGCCTGGACCGGGAGCCGTAGCTGTCCCGCCTGAGATCCGATCGCGTGTCGATCGCATCGTCCAAAGCGAAATCCTGGGACCGTTCATGAGACCTTTGCCCATGGCCCTGCTCGGGATCGGGGACAAAGACGTATTTCTGCGCGCGCCCAACGGCCAGACCGGCCTCCTGAAAGAGGGCGACGAGTTGGGAGGAGTCAAGTTGCTCCTCATTGGTACTAACCGGGTGCTGATCGAACACGAGGGCCAGAAGAAGGAATTGACGGTCTTTGCCGGCTTCGGCAGCGAAACCCTCTTGCCCAAGGAGAAAGAAAAAACGCAATGAAACCATCAATAAATCCCTCCGTGCAGCTCGGTCTCACGGCAGCCTGCTTCAGTCTCCTTTTTGCGACCTTCTTCAGCGGCTTATCCGTTCCCGCGACCGCTCAAGCCGTTCAAAAGGAGCCGGCTGGCGAGACCAAAAACCCGCCACAAAGCTCCAACACCAACGCGCCGTCAAAAGCGGCGCAACCGGAATCTTCAAGCCGGCAGGCCGGTTCGACGAACGCTTCCGATCCCAAAGCGACGCAAGCCACCGACAAGAGCGTCGTGGCCACCGATTCAGTTCAACCCGGAATGGATCCGCGGAATACCTCTTCTTCCGATGACATCCAGTTGAGCTTCCAGGGAGCCAACGTTGACATGATCGTTCAGTGGTTGGCACAGACAACCGGCAAGAGCGTGGTCAAGCATCCCCAGGTTCAATGCCAACTCACGATCGTGAGTTCAAAAAAAATCTCACGCCGGGAGGCCATCAATCTCGTTTATCGCGCCCTTTCCCTCGAGGGCTTCACCGCCGTCGAGACCAGCAACTCCATCCTCGTCGTGCCCGAAGGCAAGGAGCCGAAAATGAGCGCCGAGTTGGTGGGCGCTTCGCGGGGCGAAATACCCGAAGGAAGGCAGCGGTTGTTGAAGGTGTTTTCACTCAAACATGTTCAAGCCGCGGATCTGAAGGAAAAAATTCGGGGCGTGCTTTCGGACAAGGCCACGATCGACACGGATGATCGCGCCAACCAGATCATCGTCACGGACTACAACGACAACCTACGTTTGCTGGAAAAACTCGTCGGAGAACTCGACGTTGCTTCCGGGTCCGACTCCGTCGTCAGGATTTATTCCTTGAAGCACGCGGACGCCGAGGAACTGGGCAACCTCCTAAGCCTCGTTATCAATGCGCAAGCGGCGACTTCTTCCGGGTCGCAAGGAAGGTCTTCCTCCCCTCCGGGTGGCGGTCCTCATCCGGCCAGCAGCGGTCCCGCCACCGTCGTCGGTGGCCCTCAACCCCCGCCCTCCGCCCCGCCAGCTACGAGCGGCGGTGGCCCCCAGCAGGTGCGCATCTGGCCCGACAAGACTTCCAACCGCCTCATCGTGGCGGCGCCGGAATCGAAATTGCCTGAAATCGAGAACCTCATCGAGGCGCTGGACACAGATAAACCCCAAGGCGTCGCCATCCGCGTCATCCCGTTGAAAAACGTCAACGCGCAGGAGCTGGTCAAGGAGATCGCTCCTCTTTACCAGAAGATGAGCGGCAAATCGCTCAAGGACACCGTTGAAGTGGCGGCCGACGACCGGGCCAACTCCCTGATCGTGCTTTCGAGCGAATCCAACTACACGGCCATCGAGAAGCTCATCTCCACACTCGATACCGAAGACGCTCAGGACAAAATCATGCAGGCGTTCCCGCTCAAGAACGCCGATGCGCAGGACGTCGCCAAACAACTGAAAGACCTCGCCGAGGACACTGGAAGCTCCTCCCGATATCCCTTTTATTTCTTCTCCTCTGCTCCGGCCAGCAGTTCAAAGAAGATGAACGTCGTCGCCGACCGCAGGCGCAACACGGTGATCGTCCAGGCTCCCCCGACGCGAATGGAAGGCATCGCGAAAATGATCGAGGCGCTCGATGAGCCCGTCTCCGACGACAGCCTGGCGCCGAAAATCTACCCGCTGAAATACGTGAGCGCGGCCGATATGGAAGATATCCTCAATGAGCTTTTTCTGAAGAAACAGCAGATGCGTCCGTACTGGTATTACTACGATGAGTATCCCGAATCGACGCCCGATCGCGATGTCGGTCGGCTTTACGGCAAGGTCCGCATCACCAGCGAGCCTCACTCCAACACCCTCATCGTCACCGCCAATTCCAAGGAAAACCTGGCGGCGGTGGAAGAAGTCCTCAAACAGTTGGATGCGCCGTCGGAAGCGGGTGAGAGCACGCTGCGCGTTGGTCTTAAGTTTGCCAAAGCTTTCACCGTCGCCAACAGTATCAACATCCTCTTCGCCAAAAACGGTTCCCCGCCGTTGCGGCCGGTTGCGCAACCAGGACAACCCGGCGCCCCGGCGCCCCAGCAGCAGTCATCGCAAAGCAGCTCCTCCCGAAGCGGCTTCGATCTGGAACAGGAAACCAAGGAAGAAGGCTATTATCCCTGGCTCGGCGGGCAACCGGATAACCTTCGCACCTCCGAAGGCCGGACCGCCGCCCGCCCGGTCAGTGACCTCGTTGGCCGCGTCCGCGCGGTGGCGGACCTGCGCAGCAACGCGCTGCTGGTCTCCGCTAATGTCCACTTCTTTCCCCAGGTCCTGAAGCTGATCGAGGACCTCGACGCCCCCACGGACCAGGTTGTGATTGAGGCCAGGCTCGTCGAAGTCTCCAGTGATTTTCTCGACAAGCTCGGCGTCCGCTGGTCGCCTGACGGAAGCAAGGTCTTCACGGCGGATGATTTTGACAACTCGCTGCTCGCCCGTGCCAACAGCCAGTACCAAAAGGGCTTTGGCGGAAGGACGACCGTCAACACGCCTGCGTCCAGTTCCCTCCCCTCCGTCCTCGCTTCCCTGCGTTCGGGGGTGTTGGACAGCACCATCAGCATGGATTATCTCGTTCAGTTCCTTCGCAAGACCACCGCCGCCACCGTCCTCGCCGAGCCTCAAATCAACATCCGTGACAATGAAACAGGTCGGCTCTTCGTGGGCCAGCAGGTGCCGATACCTGACAACACTCAAGTCTCGCAACTGGGCGGACAAAACACGAAGTACAAAGACGTCGGCGTCGTTCTCGAAGTCACCCCGCACATCAACACCTCGGGTGACGTCGAGCTGAAAATCCACGCCGAATCCTCCACGGTCGTGCCCGGGCAAACGGTGCTGGGCGGGGCCCTTTTCGACACGCGCAACTTCCGCACCGACCTCAGGGCCAAAGACGGGCAGACCCTCGTCCTGGGCGGAATCATCCAAAAGCAAGTGTCGGATACGTTGCGAAAGACACCGATCCTCGGAAGCATCCCGGTGGTCGGGTGGGCGTTCAAGAAAAAGGATAAAACGACGCACGAAGTCGAGTTGATGGTTTTCCTGCGCCCCAAAGTCGTTCGGAATCCGCAAGAGGCCCAGGAACTGTTGGAAGAGATAGAGCGCAAGGCGCCTCTGATTAAAAAATGGAACGACGAAGCCCAGCCGAATAAAGAGCAGGGAAAGAGGAGACGAACTCCAGAGGAGTAAGCGCAGCCAGCGCCTTCACCACTCCCCCTCACCCTTCCCTCTCCCCTCATCGGATGAGGGGAGAGGGTGGCTTTAGCCGGGTGAGGGGAGTGCCCACACACGACATTGGTTGGAAATTACTTTTGGCAACCGGTATATGTGCGCTGCGCTGCCGACCCGCCGCGAACCCGCGTTCGCAGTCACGCCTTAAACATCCTCCAACTTGCCCGTGCTGTCTCCAACGCGTTGCGCCGCGACGCCCATGCGGTCGAGCATGGAGAGGTAGAGATTGGTCATCGGCGTTTCCTTGCCGAGCTTGACGTGGCGAGCGGGCGTCAGCGTACCGCCGCCTTGACCGGCCAGCAGGATCGGCAGATTGTCGTGGTTATGCCGGTTGCCGTCCCCGATGGCGCCGCCATAAACAATCATGCAATTGTCGAGCAGCGTCCCTTCGCCTTCCTTGATTGATTTCAGCTTGGTCAGAAAACGGGCGAATTGCTCCATGTGGAAATGGTTTATCTTTGCGATTTTTTCTTTCTTCGCCTGGTCGTTCTGATGATGCGAAAGGGTGTGGTGGCCATCGGCGACGCCAATGAAGGGGTACGGCCGGTCGTCGCCATCGTGCGCCGTGATGAAGGTCGCGACGCGGGTGGAGTCGCTTTGGAAGGCCAGCGCCATCATGTCATACATCAGCCCCAAGTGCTGTTCATACTGTTTGGGAATGCCGGTCGGTTTGACGAAGTCGGGTTGTGAGGCGACGAATTTTTCGGCCTGCTGGATGCGCTGTTCCAGCTCACGAACGGCGGTGAGATATTCATCGAGCTTGTGGCGGTCGGTGTAGCCGAGCTTGGATTTCAGCCGGCTGGCGTCTTCCGTCACCAAATCGAGGATGCTCTGGTTGTAGAGGTCGCGTTTCGCGCGGCTCTCCCCGGTTTCTTCCGCGATGCCGTTGGAGAAAAGTCGGTCGAAAACCAGGCGCGGGTCAACCTCCGGCGGCATCGGGGTCGATTCCGTTTTCCAAGAGAGATTGAACTGGTAGGCGCAACTGTAACCGGAATCGCATTCGCCGGCGATGCGACCCTTGTCGCAGCTCAATTCCAGCGACGGCAGGCGCGTGTATTTGCCGACTTTCTCGGCGGCGATCTGGTCCACGGAAACACCCACCTTGATGTCCGCGCCTTTGGTTTTGCGCGCCTGACACCCGGTGAGGAACGTCGCCGAAGCGCGAGCGTGGTCGCCGGGGCCGTCGCCGTGCGGCCGGGCCTTGTCGTGGGCCAGGCCGCTGATGACCTGGAAATCTTTCCGGAGCGGCTCCAGCGGCTGGAGAATGTAAGGCAACTCGTAATCGGCACCGACGGTTTTGGGCGTCCAGTCTTCCATGTTCGCGCCGTTCGGAATATAGACGAAAGCCATTCGGCGGGGAAACGCTGTGCCGGCTTCAGTCCCGCCGGCGGCGAACAATTTCGCCGGTGGCAGCATGGCCTCGAGCATCGGCAGGGCGATGACGGTTCCCAGTCCTTTCAAAAAAGTCCGTCGCGGAATTTGCCAGGTCTTGTTCATTACATTCTTTTATGGCCGATTAACTGACGAAACTACCGCGCAAACACTTCAAATACAAGCCGCGTTTTTAAACCGCCTCGGCTCTCCATGAACCAGGCGGGGCGAGACTCCGTCGAGCCCTTATTTCTACCCATTGGAGATCAGGGCTCGACGGAGTCTCGCCCCACCGTTCATGGTCCCGACGCGCGATTGTGGAATCGTCGAGGCCCCCATGAACCTCGTAGCCGCCAACGTGAGTCGGCGCACTTGTTTGTTTTCATGGCAAAGGATTAGCGCCGACTGACGTCGGCGGCTACGGTCCAGAGGTTCAACGCGCGAATCGTTCCTCTCCCCGTGGCGCGCTGCTCCAGGGTTCCATGAAGGCATTGACGCACCTCATTGCGCCGCCTCCGCCAATTGTTCTTCCTCGCCACGCCGCATCTCGAACGGCGTGCTCTTCACGATCTCCGAAATCAACGTGGAAAATTTGTAACGGCCTTTCGCCAGTCGCTTCGTGATCTGGTCCACGGCGCACTTGTCGTAATATTCCAGGCCGCGGCCCAGCGCGTAGGTCAACATTTTTTCCGTCAGGCAATGCACGAAGTCGTCGCGCTTGCGTTTCATCAAAATGGTTTTCAAATCATCCGGCCCATTGAACGATTCGCCGCTGACCAGCTTGCCGGCCGGGTCGATCGAGAAGTCACTCTCCTTTTCCCGCCATTCGCCGATTCCATTGAAGTTTTCCAGCCCAAAACCAATCGGGTCCATGCGCGCATGGCAGGCGGCGCACATCGGGTTCTGGCGATGCTGCTCCATCCGCTGGCGCAGTGTGCCGGTGAGGGCGGCTTCCTTGCCATCCTTCAACTCCGGCACGTCCGGGGGCGGGGGCGGGGGCGGCGCGCCGAGAATATTTTCGAGCACCCATTTGCCGCGTTTGACCGGCGACGTGCGGGTGGGAGTGGAGGTGACGGTGAGAATGCTCGCCTGCGTCAGCAATCCACCGCGATGCGTCCCTTTCAACGACACCCGCTGGAAGTCGTCGCCGCGCACGCCCTGGATGCCGTAGAGTCTGGCCAGCCGTTCGTTTATAAACGTGAAGTTTGCGTCCAGGAATTCCAACACACTGCGGTCCTGCCGCACGATGTCAGTGAAGAACAACTCGGTTTCCTTCGCCATCGCGGCGCGAAGGTTGTCGTCGAATTCGGGGAAGAGTTTTTTGTCGGGTGCGGCCAGTTTCAAATTGCGGATTTGCAGCCATTGACCCGCGAAATTGTCCACGAACG
>Ga0209056_10007035_pt1 | contig 11597 bp, 8 predicted proteins | sample GraSoiAngelo_114_FD_185876 | JGI IMG/M metagenome (GOLD analysis project Ga0209056, IMG submission 185876) | Grasslands soil microbial communities from the Angelo Coastal Reserve, California, USA - 14_0903_13_40cm (SPAdes) (version 2) | ecosystem: Environmental > Terrestrial > Soil > Grasslands ... | reverse complement strand
GGTACTTCTGTCGCAGCGACAGGGCGCCGGTCGCCGGGTCGATGGCGTAGACCGAGATGGTTTCCGACTTCTCGCCGGACACGACCATGGTGCGTCCCTTGGGATCGATGGCGAAACCGCGCGGCTGAGTCTCGGTCGGCGTGCTCGAGAGATACGTCAGCTTGCCCGTGGCCGGATCCACCCTGAACGCGCCGAGCGAGCTGCTGGTGCGCTCGGCGGCGTAGAGGAACTTGCCGTCCGGCGTGAGGTGTAGGTCGGACGCCCAGATGTCGTTGTCGACATTGCGCCCCGGCGAGGGACGTGGGGCGCCGGGGACAAGCTTGGTGTCGGCCGGCAGCGCCGAGGCCGAGCTCACCTCGGTCAGCAGGCCCGTCTTCTCGTCCAGTGAGAGCGTCGTCACCGTTGCCGTCAGCTCGTTGAGCAGGTAGGCGAATCTGTTATCGGTCGACATGATGATGTGGCGCGGGCCGGAACCTGCCTTCATCTGCACCAGCGGCGGCGTGTTCGCCGTCAGCCGGCCCGTCTTCGCGTCAAAGCGGAACTGGAAGATCTGGTCGGTGCCCAGGTGCGGCACGAAAACGAAGCGGTTGGTGTTGTCGGTGATGATGGAGTGGGCGTTGCGGGCCGTCGGGATCACCTGCTTGGGATCGGACACCGTGCCGTCCTTCCCGATCGCGTTGACGCTGACGAGGTGACCGCCATAGGATGCGCCGAGCAGAAAGCTCCCGGTCTTGTCCACCATGATGTACGGGAAGCTCTCCGCCAGGGGCGCGTCCGACCGCTTGCTCAGCGCGCCGGTCTTCGGGTCGATAGCGTACGTGATTACTGCGAAGGGCTTCGAGCGCACCACGGCGTAGAGAAAGCGCCGATCGGGACTCACGCTCATCGGCATCACCGGTTTCCCGGCCCCGACGTGGGCGCCGGGCAGCAGGTTTCCTTCGGGCAGCAGGGTATAGGTCCCGATGTCGCCGTCTTCGGCGTTCGACACGTACACGAACGTGGCCGCCTGGGCGGCGCCGGCAAGGGCCATGACCGCGATCAACATGGTTCCGCTGGCCAGGATTGCACAGGTCTTCATTTGTCCTCTCCTCTCAACGAAGCGCGTCGGCTGCAAAAGTTCTGACTGCGAGTCTGGCTTACCACTATCGTTCTGGGACGGGACTATAGCGTCCGCGCGCGCGTTGCGCAATCACCGATCGGCTGTGTTCATGGCGCTCCCGCGCCGGTGCTTCGCCCGGCGAACCGCCGTCGGCGATCTCCTATACACCGCGCGAAAGGCGGCGTTGAATCGTCGGATGCTCGCGAACCCGGCGGCGAACGCAACGTCGGACATCGGCATCACGGTCTCGTCGACGAGCCTTTTCGCGCGTTGCACCCGACGGGTCGTTGCGACCGCGGTGGGCGAAGCACCCGCGTGCCGCCCGAACAGTCGGCGCAGATGGCGGCTCGTCATGCCGAGCTGCTCGGCGAGATGCTCGACGGCCTTGCCATCGTCGAGGAAGCCGCGCTCGATGAGCCGCAGGGCGCGCGAAACGCTCGCCGCCGCACCGTTCCAGGCCGGTGTCCCCGGCGCCGTCTCGGGGCGACATCGTAAGCAGGGGCGAAAACCCGCGCGCTCAGCCGCGGCGGCGGTGGGAAAGAAGACAACGTTACGAGACTTGGCGGGCTTGACCGGACAGGTGGGACGGCAATAGATCCGCGTATCAGGACGCCGGTAAAGAACCATCCGTCGAATCGGGAGTCTCGCGCAAGACGCGCGCGGTCGCAGGCACGCCAATCAAGTCCGGCATCATGGCTCACGATAGCCCGAGCGTAGCATGCGAACCGTTCCCCGCCGCGCGCCGGGACGATCACGTCCGAAAACGGCGAGACCGCGATGGGCGCGGCCGCTATGGTCGTGCCCAGGCATGGGCGCTCGATTCTTCTACGGCTGGAAGGTCGTGGGCGCGACCTTCGTCATGGCGCTGTTCAGCTTCGGGCTCGGCTTCTACGGTCTCACGCTGTACGTCGCGACGCTCCAGCGACTGCACGGCTGGTCCGCCGCGACGGTGTCGGCGCCCGTCACCGTCTATTACCTCTGCGGCGCGCTCCTGACGGCGTCAATTGGCGACCTCTACGAGCGCTTCGGGCCGCGCGTCGTCGTGGCCGGCGGGAGCATCGCGATGGCCGCCGGCGTGGCGGGGCTCGGTGTTGTGACGCAGCCCTGGCACCTCTATCCGACCTTCGTCGTCATGTCGGTGGGCTGGGGCGCCATGAGCGGCGCGGCGATCAACATCATCCTCGCCCCCTGGTTCCAGCGCCGCCGGGGCCTTGCCGTGAGCGTCGCGTTCAACGGGGCCACGTTGGGCGGGGTGATCGTCACGCCCGCGCTCATCCTGCTCGTCGGCGTGGCTGGCTTCACGCGCGCGCTCGCGGTCGCTGCCGTCGTGCTCCTCGCGGTGCTGCTCGCCCTTGCAGCGGCTGTCATGAAACGGGGCCCCGAAGAGCTCGGACTCGGCCCCGATGGCGACCCCTGTCCTTCTGTACCCGCCGCGGCGTCACCGGGTGGCGAGCGACGTGGACGAGGCGCCGCACTGCGCACGTGGCGTTTCTGGAGCGTGTCCGCGCCCTTCGCGCTCGGCCTCGCGGCACAGGTCGGCGTGCTCACGCATCTGGTATCCGTGGTGACGCCTATGCTCGGGGCGGGCGGCGCCGCGCGGATCGTGAGCGCAACCACGGCGGCGGCCGTGATCGGGCGGCTCGTGACGGGTCTCGTCGTCGATCGCTTGAACCGCCGCCTCGTGTCGAGCGCGACGCTCGTCATCCAGATCGCGGGCCTTGCCTTCCTGTCGTGGGCGCCGTCCGCCATGGTCGTCTACGCGGGCTGCGCACTCTTCGGCCTGGGCGTCGGCAATCTAACAACCCTCCCGGGCCTCATCCTCGCCGTCGAGTGGCCGCGTGAGCAGTTCAGCTCGCTCGTTGGCCTCGTGGTCGGGATCAATCAGTTCACCTTCGCCTTCGGGCCGTCGCTCGTGGGCGTGATGCGTGATTGGACGGGTATGTACGCGCCGGCTCTTGGCGCCTGCATGGTGCTTCAACTGGTTGCTGCCACCATGATCCTGCTCGGGCCCGGGCCCTCACGGTCGCCGGGTGCCGTGGAGCATCGCGCTGACGGAGCCTCCCCGAGAGGTGCCGCCTAGGCGTCCTGAGCCGGTCGGCCGGGGTGGCTCAGTCGAGTCCCCCCATCTGGCAGACGATCCGCCACTCGGCCTCCGAAACTGGCTGGACCGACAGGCGCGGGAGCCTGGCCAGCGCCATGCCGGTGAGGCGTTTGTCCGCCTTGATCCGGTCGAGGCCGACCGGTGTCGGGAGCTTTTGCACCGCGGCGACGTCGACGGCGCGCCAGGCGGAGTCGGTTGAATCCGGATGCGCCTCCGCGATCACCCTGACGATGCCGACGATCGCGCGCTCTTTCCCTGTGTGATAGAAGAACGCCTGCTCGCCCTTCTTCATGGCGCGCAGGTTGTTCTGGGCCGAGAAGTTGCGGATGCCTGTCCACTCCGCCCCGTCACGCCCTTTCGCGACCTGCTCGGCCCACGACCAATCATCAGGCTCGGACTTCAGGAGCCAATGTGCCATGGCATTCTCTCCTCTTTCCCCCAGGCGGGCAGCCAGGGGATACGCGCCGCAGCTATCGGCCCAAGAGGAAGCGACGCGCCTCCTCGTTTTGCGGAGCCAGCTCGAGCACGCGGCGGAAAGCCGCGAGCGCCTCTGTGCGATCATTCGAGCTCCAGTAGGCCTTGCCGAGGTCGAGAAGGGCCGAGACATCACCGGGCTCTTGGCGGACGTACTCGCGCAGGAGACCCGCCGCCCCCTGGTACTCGCCGCGTGACAACGCCTGGCGTCCCCCGTCGAGCAGGCCCTGGACGAACTGTCCGCGGGTGGCGGAGTCGCCCGCGCGGGAGAGCCCGTCGACCAGCACCCTGCCCGCGTCGGTCCAATTCCCGAGACCCACGTAGGCGCGGCCTGCGTTGAGATATCCCTGGGCGTTGGTGGGCTGAAGCTTGATGTACTCGACGAAGTGCGAGACGGCCTCACCAAAGGCGCGCCGCTGCAGGGCGTCGGTCCCTGCGCCGAACAATGACTGGGCGAGCGTCGTCAGCGTCTCGCTCTCTCGCGGGGCCAGCTCGACGGCCTTGCGCGCCTGGGTCAGGGCCTGGCCCCAGTCGGCCTTGCCGATATAGGCCTGAGCGCCGAAGAGATATGCGCGCCACTCCGTCGGCTCTCGGCGGATGACCTCGGCCACCTTCGTCAGGGCGGCGTCCCACTTCTGGGCCGTGAGCAGCTCCTTGATCTGCTTCAGGAGCGACTCGATGGTCTCGACCAGCCCCATGGTGGCGCAGCCCACGGACAGCGTGACGACCAGCAGGATCGCGCAGGCGATCGCTTTCCTCCAGCGTGACGTCATCGGCCACCCCCTCCTGCACGTGAAAGGTCATGACCCCGCGGGAGACGCGGTGGCCCACGGCAATCGTGGTTATCACCTCGTAGAGCTGCTGTCACCACGCGGAAAACGCGACAATGATCGGTCGAGAGTTTGCGGCTGCGTCCGCGGCATGTCAACAGAGAGCGCAACCCGAAGGAAGGCACGTCGACGACGCCTACGACGGGGCGAGTCTATTTCGCGTGCATAGCTGCCGGCGGAGAGGCAGAATACGAGCCTGCCGCCAGGGGAGGGAAGCGCATGCTGCAAGGCCTGATCATGGACATGCCGCTGATGATCTCGAGCGCCATCCAGCATGCCGCCGAGTTTCATGGCGGGACCGAGATCGTCGCGCGCGACGTCGACGGCACCATCCACCGCTACACGTATGCCGAGGCGCACCGGCGAACCAAGCGCCTGGCGAACGCGCTCGGCCGGCTCGGGGTGAGGCCGGGTGACCGGATCGGCACGCTCGGCTGGAACACCCATCGCCACTTCGAGCTGTTCTACGGCGTGTCCGGCTCGGGCGCCGTGCTGCATCCGGTGAATTCGCGGCTGTTCGCCGACCAGATCGTCTACATCGTCAACCACGCCGAGGATACCTGGCTGTTCATCGACGCGGCGACCCTGGCGCTCGCCGAGCAGCTGGCGGCGCGGCTCAAGTCGGTGAAGGGGTTCGTCCTGATGGCCGAGCGCTCCGCCATGCCGGACAGCACGACGCTCGAGCCGCTTCTCTGCTACGAGGAGCTGCTCGCTGCTGAATCCGACGACTACGAGTGGCCGCAATTCGACGAGCGCAACGCGTCGTCGATCTGCTACACCTCGGGCACCACCGGCGACCCGAAGGGCGTCGTGTACTCCCATCGGTCCAGCGTGCTCGTGGCGATGCTCTTCACCGAGTGGATCTATCGCGGCAGCCGGAACGGGGCGATGGAGACACTGATGTCGCTCGCGCCCCTGTTCCACGCCAACGGCTGGTACTTTCCCTACACCGCACCCATGACCGGCTCCAAGCTCGTGCTCCCCGGCCGGAACTACGAGCCGGCCATGCTGTACGAGCTGCTCGAGGGCGAGCGGGTCACCATCACGTGCGGCGTGCCCACCATGTGGCTCATGCTCACCGACTGGATGACGCGCGAGGGCCGGACGCTGCCGCATCTGCGCACGGTCTATTCCGCGGGCACGGCCGCGCCGCGCAGCCTGCTGGAGACCTTTGCGGCCTGGGGCATCGAGGTGAACCAGCTCTGGGGTATGACCGAGGCGCTCGGCCTGACCAGCCCGAGCCTGCATCCGGGCGCCCTCGACCTGCCGCCGGAGCAGCAGCTCGAGCAGCGCATGAAGGCCGGCGGTCGTATCGGGTTCGGCGCGCAGCTCCGCATCGTCGACGACGAGGAGCTGCCCCTGCCGCACGACGGCGTGGCGATCGGCCACCTGCGCGCCAAGTCGCCCTGGATCTCCTCGGGATACTTCAAGGGCGCGGGCGACGCGCTCGACGCGGAGGGCTGGCTCAAGACCGGCGACGTTGCCTCGATCGATCCGGACGGCTACGTGGCGATCGTCGACCGGTCGAAAGACCTCATCAAGTCCGGCGGCGAATGGATCAGCTCGATCGCCCTGGAGAACGCGGCCTGCGGCCATCCGGAGGTGATGCAGGCCGCGGTGATCGCCGCCTTTCATCCGAAGTGGCAGGAGCGGCCGCTGCTGATCGTCACGCGTCGGCCCGGCAGCCAGCTCGACCGCGCGACCCTGCTCGAGTTCCTCCGCCCGAGCGTCGCCGGCTGGTGGCTCCCGGACGACGTCGTGTTCGTGCCCGAGATGCCGATGACCGCCACCGGCAAGATCCACAAGCTCACGCTGCGTGAGCGGTTCCGCGACTACCAGCTGCCGACCGCGGGACGCCCGCCGGCCGGCGAACGGTAGGGGAGGCGAGACGATGACGACCGCGGCCGATCCCCTGGTGGTGGACGCCGATGGCCACGTACTCGAGCCGGCCGATACGTGGCTGAAGTACCTCGAGCCCTCGTTTCGAGATCGCGCCATTCGCATCGCCCAGGACGAGCACGGGTACGAGGTGCTCCTCATCGACGGCCAGCCGCTCAAGACGCTGCGCGGGTCACTCGGCGCGCTCGGCGGGATCGGGATGGACACCACGCGGCTCCTCGCCCGGGGGAAGATGACCTACGCCGAGGGCAGCCCGGCCGGCGGCTACGATCCCGTCGAGCGGTTGCGCGTGATGGACGGCGAGGGGATCGACGCCGTGCTGCTCTATCCCACGATCGGCATCTGCTGGGAAGGGCACGTCACCGACGGCGCGCTGGCCACGGCCTACACGCGCGCCTACAACCGCTGGCTGGCGGAGTTCTGCCGCACCGACCCCAGGCGGCTCTACCCGGTCGCCCACATCTCGCTCCTCGATCCCGAGGGCGCCGTGCAGGAGACGATCCGCGCCCGGCGCGACGGGTGCGTCGGCATCTTCCTCTCGCCGGACCTGGCGGCCCGCGGCGGCCGACACTTCGACGATCCCGCCTTCGCGCGGTTCTGGGAGACGGCGCAGGAGCTGGAGATGCCGATCGCCTTCCACGTGGTCGTGCGCGATCGCCAGTGGTTCCGGCAATGGCAGCGTCGCGATCCCTCCGATGCCCTGTTCAGCATCGCCTTCCTGGCCATCGACGTCATGGCCGCCTTCACGCAGATGCTCGCCGCCGGCATGTTCGAGCGCTACCCGCGGCTCAGGTGCGCGGTGCTGGAGGCCGGCTCCAACTGGATCGCGGCCTGGCTCGACCGGCTCGATCACAAGTACCGGGTCACGGCGCACCAGACACCGATCCGCATGGACCCGAGCGCCTATTTCTACCGCCAGTGCCTGATCTCCGCGGACCCGGACGAGTCGGTCACCGCGCAGATGGTCGAGCACCTCGGCGCCGACTACTTCATCTGGGCGTCCGACTACCCACACATCGACGCCTCGTTCGGCGTCGTCCGCGAGCTGAAGGATCGGCTGGCCCCGCTGCCCGAGGATGCGCGCCGCAAGGTGCTGGGCCTGAACGCGCAGCGCTTCTACCGGCTGGCCGGGTAATGTCGTCCCCGCTCGTGGGCCGGCAGACGCGAACGCAACGTCTGCAACCAGAGAACTGCGGGCGAGACGCGGGGCCCGCCGCCGCCGGCGTTCTTGTCGCCGGAGGGGCTTTCGAGACGACGGTCCGTCATTTTGCTCTTGACAGCGGGCGCATGGCGATGTACGCCGAAGCCAAGGAGCTCCTTCGTCTCTCGGGCCCGCGACGTCTGCCCTGGGCCGTCCCAAGGATAGGTGTTCGCGGCCGCCAATAACCTCCGAGCAGGAGAGGAGACAGCCATGGCCCGTCTCACCAGGCGCTCGGTGCTCCGTGGATCTGCGGCTCTCGGCGCGACTCGCCTCGCGGCTCCGCACATCGCCAGGGCGGCGGTGACCACCGCCAGCGTGTGGTTCGCGCAGGGGTTCGTCCAGGATGAGGACGTGGCGCTGCGGAAGGCCGTCGCCGACTACGAGAAGGCGAGCGGCAACAAGATCGAGCTGAGCATCATCCCCTTCGCGCCGGAACGGCAGAAGATCATCTCGGCGATCACCAGCGGGGTGGTCCCCGACATGATCGATTCCAACCCGGCCGAAATTCTTCAAATCTACGGCTGGCAAGACAGGTGGGTCGACGTGAGCGACGTCGTCGAGACGCAGAAGGCGCAATTCAGCGAGACCGCCCTGCAGGCCGCGCAGGCCTACAACAGCGTCACCAAGAAGCGTGCCACGTACGGCGTGCCGCTCAGGGCGGCCGTGGTGCCGTGTCACATCTGGAAGTCACTGGTCGAGAAGGCGGGAATGAAGCTCGAGGACATCCCGAAGACCTGGGATGCCTATTTCGACTTCTTCAAGAAAGTGCAGGACAACCTGCGCAAGCAGGGCGAGCGCAAAGTGTATGGGCTGGGCTTCCAGGTGACGGCGAACGGAGTCGACCCCTACAACCTGTTCATGGCGTTTCTCCTCGCCTATGGCGGTCAAGACATCGTCACCAAGGACGGCAAGCTCCATCTGGACGACCCGAAGGTCAAGCAGGCGGCGATCAAGGCGACGGCCTACCTCGGTGGCGCCTACCGGGACGGCTACGTGCCGCCGAGCGCGATCAACTGGAACGACGCGGACGACAACAACGCGTTCCACGCGAAGCTCATGGTGATGGACGTCGACGGGACGCTCTCCACCGAGGTCGCGGTCAAGGACAAGCACCCGGAGTGGTACTTCAACGAGATCGTGACCCATGGTGTCCCCGGCTATCCGAATGACAATGCGGGGAAGCCCATACCGAGCATTGTCGGGTACACCAACGGACTGATCCCGAAGGGGGCCAAGAACGTCACGGTGGCGAAGGAGTTCCTCAAGTACTTCATCCAGCCGAAGGTTATCGGGGAGTTTGTCGAGCTGGGGCTGGGCCGGTGGCTGCCCGTGATGCCGGCCCTTGCCAAAAGCCCGTTCTGGCAGAACCCGAAGGACCCGCATCTGAAGGGCTATGTCCAGCAGGGCCTCCTCGGCGCGACCATCCCGGACTACTACGTGTTCAACGTGGCGATGGCGGAAGTTCGCACCCAGCACGTGTGGAGCCTCGCGATGATCGACGTCGCGAAGGACGGGGGGAAGCCGGAGGCGGCGATCGACAAGGCCTTCAAGCGAATCGAAGAAATCTTCGCCAAGTACAAGATGGCCTGAGAGCGAAAGCTGAAATATGGACAGCACATCGGTCGTCGACGTCGGCCGCCCCGCCGTCCGGCGAGGCACGCTCTCACAGTTCCTGCGCGGCAGCCTCAAGGGCGCCGAGTACACGTGGGCGGTCGCCTTCGTCGTGCCCTACATCGCCGTGTTCGTCACGTTCGTCGCGTACCCGATCGTGTACGGCGTGTGGATGGGGAGCGAGGCCAGCCTCTACCGCGAGCTCTTCGCCGATCCGATCTACCAGACCACGGTCGTGAACACCGTGCTCTACCTCGCCCTCGGCGTGAACGTGAAGATGTTCCTCGCCCTGCTGCTGTCCGGCTTCTTCATGCGCCCGGGCTGGTGGACGAAGCTCCTGCTGCTGATCTTCGTGCTGCCGTGGGCGGTGCCCCAGGTCTCGACGTTCGTCTCGATCCACTGGATGCTGAACGGCGAGTGGGGCTTCCTGAACAACGCGCTCTACAAGCTGTTCCACATCGAGGGCGCGCACTGGCTGAACGACCGGTGGACGGCGCTCGGCGCGGTCATCGTGTCCCACATCTGGAAGTGGACGCCGTTCTGGACCCTGATCCTGCTCGCGGGGCGGATGGCGATCCCGCTCGAGATCCGTGACACCGCGAGGGTCGACGGCGCGACCGGGGTGCGCGGGTTCGTCTACATCACGTTTCCGCTGCTCGCCAACCTGTACCTCATCTGCACGCTGCTCTCGACGGTCTTCCTGCTCGGCGACTTCAACACGGTCTACTTCGTCTCGGGCGGCGGGCCGGCGAACTTGACCCACGTGCTCGGGACGCTCGGCATCCGGAACGCGTTCGACATCGCGCAGCCCCGCCTCGGCGTGGCGGCCGTGATGTCGGCGCTCCCGCTGGTGATCCCGCTGGTGATCGTCCTGATGCGCAAGCTGCGCACGGCGGAGGTGCAATTGTGAGCATGCTCGCGGTCGACGCTGCCCTGGCCTCTGCCCGGGCCACGACACGGGCACACCGCGCCGTGCGGGTCCGGCGATACCTGGCGGCCGCGGGGACGGTCGCGCTGTCGGTGGCGCTCGTGGTGTGGACGCTCTTGCCCCTCTACAACATGGTGCTGATCTCGCTCGAGCCCGAGGGCGACGTCTTCACCGACCACATCTGGCCGAGGGTCGTGTCGGTCGAGAGCTTCTGGGGCGTGCTGACCCAGAGCCACTGGTATCTCGAGCACTTCTGGCGACAGTTCGCCAACAGCATCTACATGGGCGCGATGGTGACGATCCTGACGCTCGTGATCGGCTCGCTGACCAGCTTCTCCATCGGTCGGATGCGTATCCGCCACGGTTGGCTGGTCAGCAACGTGGCGCTGTTGACCTACGTGATCCCGGCGTCCTTCCTGGCGATCCCGTTCTATCGGATCATGCAGAACTACGGGATGGCGAACAATCTGTGGTCCGTGATCGCAGCGCTGGTGGCGTTCGCGACGCCGTACGCATTCTTCGTCCTGCAGGAGTACGGCCGGAGCATTCCGATCGAGGTCGACGAGTCCGCGCGCATCGACGGTGCCTCGCCGCTCCAGGTCTACTTGCGGATCTATCTGCCGCTGATGGCGCCCGCCCTCGTCGCGGTCGGCACCTACGCGATGCTTCTCGCCTGGAACGAGTACCTCTACCAGTTCTTGCTCCTCTCCTCGAAATCGAGCATGACCGTGCCGGTCGCGCTCGCCCAGTTCCTCAGCAGCGACCAGTCGCCATGGAACTACATGATGGCGACCGCGATCATCTATGCGCTGCCGCCGGTCGCGATTTACTACGCGTTCCGCCGTCGCATGACCGCCGGACTCACGATGGGCGGCGTCAAGGGCTGACCTTCGCAACTTGCCCACCCCGGTGACGGGCCAGTGTAGCTCGCCGCCGGAGCGGGATCCTTCTGCCATCACCTTCGCGCTCCTCACGCGGGGTCGTGCCGGTCGCCAGGCCCAGGCGAGAGCTGGCGAGGAGACCGAGCTGAACACGCGGGTATGAGGGGCACGCCGCAGGTTCTCGCAGCCGGGCCCGCCGCGCTCGACCCGCCGCGCCCGTCCTGGCACCGCCACCTGCGCGGCTCGGAGTTCGCCTGGGCGATCGCCTTCGTCGTCCCCTATGCGGCGGTATTCGCCGCCTTCGTCGTCTATCCGGTTGCCTACGGGCTCTGGATGGCCAGCGACCCGTCGCTGTACCGTGACCTGATGGCAAACCCGCTCTACGCGCGGACAGCCATCAATACGGTGCTGTACGTCGGCCTCGCCGTGAACGTGAAGATGTTCCTGGCCTTGCTGCTGTCCGGCTTCTTCATGTGTCGCCGCTGGTGGATCAAGGCCCTGCTCCCCGTCTACATTCTGCCCTGGGCCCTCCCGGCGATTCCCGCCTTTGTCTCCTTCCACTGGATGCTGATT
>Ga0209056_10007033_pt1 | contig 11598 bp, 10 predicted proteins | sample GraSoiAngelo_114_FD_185876 | JGI IMG/M metagenome (GOLD analysis project Ga0209056, IMG submission 185876) | Grasslands soil microbial communities from the Angelo Coastal Reserve, California, USA - 14_0903_13_40cm (SPAdes) (version 2) | ecosystem: Environmental > Terrestrial > Soil > Grasslands... | reverse complement strand
GCGGCTTGGCTCTTTTCTCGATTACTTATCAGGGAAAGGATCCTGACATCGTTGCCAGGGTGACGAATCAGCTGGCTTCGGACTTTATCGAATGGAATCTCAAGAGCCGGGAGCAACATGCAGTCGGAACAACCGAATTTCTGAATTCGCAATTGCAAGAGGCAAAGAAGGCGCTCGAAGAGCAGGAAAATAATCTGCGTCAATACAAGATGTCCCATCTTGGAGAATTGCCGCAGCAACAAGAAGCTCTTCTCCATACTCTGTCGAGCTTGCAGGCAGAGTTGCAGGTGAATGCGGGGAATTTGAACCGACTCGATGAGGAACGGTTGACTTTCACGCGACTACCGGACTTTGTACCGATGTCAGGAGGCAATCCTCAACCAGTGTCCGAAAGGGCGCAGTTGGAGATAGAGAAGAACCAACTCGAGACGAGGCTTAGTGAACTTCGCCGGCGTTATACCGACAAGTTCCCTGAAGTGCAGGATTTGGTTCGGCGACTGAATCATGTCAATGAAAGTTTAATTGCGCTTCCGGCCGACAAACCTTCTGAGACTGCTGCTTCGCCTTCGACCAAGCCTACCGCAACGGCATTGCGGCTTGAAGTTATCAGCAGGGAAATGCAGCGTTTGAAAGAAGAGCAAAGACGAATCCAGGGGCAGATCACGACTTATCAGGCTAAAGTCGAGGCAATTCCACGGCGCGAGCAGGAGATGGTAGATCTTACGCGCAACTACGATATTTCGAAGGCCCGCTATGAGTCTTTGCTGGGCAAGAGCTATGCTGCGGACATGTCGAATGAACTGGATTCCCAGGAAAAAGGGGAAAGGTTTGTTATCTTGGATCCCGCTCGTGTCCCAGAGAAGCCCTTCAAACCGAACCGACGCAGGCTCATGGCATTTTCATTCTTTATGTCGTTTTTTTGTTCTATCGGCGTGGTGATCGCAAAAACATACCTCGATCCCCGCGTCAAAACGGAGAGGGAGATTCGTGTTGCGTACCCTGAGCCCATTCCCTTGCTCGCGTCCATTCCTCTTATTCAATCTCCTCTAGAACGTCGAAGGCACCTGCAGTTCGTTGCTTTCGCCGTGAGTTTTTCGATTCTCGCGATCGCGGCTGTAGCGGGACTCCTTTGGAGGATTCACACAATTTTTTGATACTGGTCCAGTCCAAGCAAGTAACTCAAGGCCGTTCCGCAATATTGTTTTTGTTGCCGCGTCTCGGAGAATCGGCACTTGAGCGATTCTGGTTTTACTCCTGGATATAGTTTATGAAAATTTTGATGCTCACGGACTCTTTCCTGCCTCACGCCGGCGGCTCTCGCGAGTATTACTACAACGTTTACCGTTGCCTCGCGGAATTCGAGGGCACGCGTGTGACAATCGCGACGAAAAAAGTTCCAGGCTGGGAAGAGTTTGATCGAAGAGCGTCATCTGATTCCTTCAGAGTCGTTCGATGGCTTAAGCCCCTTTCCACTTGGCGACTGCACGAGTTGCCCAAGGGACTTGGCCCGTTCCTGCATGCCGCATGGCACGTGTACGAAGAAACCCCGACGATTCTCCACGCGGGTGACTTGTATCCGCAGGGAATGAGCGCCCTGATTTTGAAGACGATCACGGGCCTTCCTTATCTTGCCTATTGTCATGGTGAGGACATCGCTCTTACCGACCGGTACAAATACCAGCCACACATGCGCAACAAGATCTACCGAGGCGCCGATGCGGTGGTAGCGAACGCCGAGTTCGCAAGAGAAAGTCTCCTCCGAATAGGTGTGCCGGAATCACGCATAGTCAAGATTACTCCGGGAGTGGATCTCGATCGTTTTTCTCCAAGACCCATCCGCGAAGAATTGATCGACAAGTGGAATCTGAGAGGCAAGAAAGTCGTGCTTACCGTGGCGCGCTTGATTTCGCGAAAAGGACACGATCTCGTATTGCGTGCAATCGCCCGCCTTACTCGGGAATTGCCTGACGTCGTGTATCTAATCGTTGGACGCGGGCCAGAGGAGCAAAGGCTCCAGAAACTCGCTGCGGAATTGGGAATCACGGATTCCGTCCGCTTTGCCGGGCACGTTCCGGAAGAATTACTCCCGGACTGCTACAACGTATGCGATGTTTTTGCCATGCTGAATCGTGAGGAAGCAAACGGGGACCTGGAGGGTTTCGGGATGGTGTTCCTGGAAGCAAGTGCAATGGGGAAACCAGTGATTGGCGGGCGCTCGGGGGGAACGGCAGACGCCATTCTGGAGGGCAAAACAGGATTTCGTGTTGACGCCAGCCAACCAGACGAATTAACTACAAGTCTTGGAATGCTACTCAAGGATACCAACTTACGGCATCAACTTGGAAACGCTGGAAGAGACCGTGTGCAGCGCGAGTTTCAATGGCGAGACCGGGCCCGGAAGCTTCACGATGTAAGTGTGGAAATTTGCAAGGCCTGGAGTATGGAAAAACAACCACAGTCTTGGCGAGCCGCGAGTAAATCCCATGCGGACTGAATTGCGAGAGGACGTGGCCCGATACCGGACGAAAGGCGGCAAATGGATCGATATCTGGGGGAATCCTGCGTTCTGGGCCATCTTCTGGTATCGTTTCGGACATTTCGTCTATCGGGAAAATTCCCCTCGTATCCTGCGTGTTCCCCTAAAGGCGGTTCACTTTTTGGGAGCCGTTTTTTGTGAAGCGGTATTGCAAATGAGATTGCCTTCATCTGCTGAGATTGGGGGAGGGCTCTGCATTAGTCACGTCGGGGGCGTTATTTTACATCATCGTACCGTGATTGGCAAAAACTGCGACCTCTCACACCAAGTTACGGTCGGTACCGCAGGACTTGGCAGGACGGGGGTTCCTCGGATTGGTCACGATGTATCGATAGGTGCAGGAGCTGTGCTGATCGGAGATATTCAGGTTGGCGACGGCGCTCGCGTTGCGGCGAACAGTCTAGTCAACCGCGATGTGCCCCCGGGAGCCACGGTAATGGGTGTGCCGGCCAAGATTGTGAAGTACGCAGACACAAGCCAGCAACTGGCTGAAGTTAGCAATCCGGGCCTCTGAGAGACGATAAGATGTTTCAAGTACTACACGGCTCCGCGCCCTTCATCATGTACATCGGAGGTATCATCGCCTTCGTGCTCTCGGTTGCTTGGAAGCCGCAGGTTGGCCTCTATTACCTGGTTCCGCTCCTTCCTATGCAGACGGCTCGAGACTGGCTTCACGCACCCGACCTACCACTTGGCGAGAAACTTGTTGACATTTTGCTGCTGGGAGTCTTGATCGGCCTATTCCTACATCGTGCAGAGCGGCAGATATTTGTTTCTTCACCGCTTAATAAAGTCTTATTGGCTATATTCGTTTTGACGTATCTGTCTCTCTGGCAGGGCGCCTTCTATCTGGGCGGACCGCTGCCCATTTCCTTCGACGACCCCAGGTTCTCTGCCTGGAAGAATTACGTCGAGATGTTTTTTTTCTTTTTTGTTGCCGCAGCTGCGATCCGTACGAGAAAGCAAATGGCGATTGTGATTGGATTGATGTGCGTCTCAGTTCTGATCGTAAACCGAAATTACCTGGGCACGGTTGGTGACCGAAATTTTTCCCACTTTTCATACGCTCTTCGCGATGCTGGCACGTTGGGCTGGGCAGGGGAAAATGGCATGGGTGCGTTCCAGGCCGAATTCGCTATTTTCCTAATTGGTCTTTCGCTCTTCGCCAAAAAGCCGGCGCTCAAATTGGGGCTCTTAGCGATCGCACTATTCAGCGTGTATTGTCTTGAGTTAACTCTATCTCGTGGAGCGTACGCGGGATTCCTAATGGGCCTCCTTGTTCTGGGGCTGATCAAGGATCGCAAGATTCTCATCCTGCTGGCCATCATCCTTGTGAGCTGGCAGAGCTTTGTTCCCTATGCGGTCACACAGCGTGTGATGATGACCTACCAGGAAGGTGAGGGATTGGATCCCTCTGCCGGAGATCGCGTTGCCATTTGGGAGGACGGTCTGCGCGTCTTCAATGAAGATCCAGTTTTTGGCACGGGATTCAACACGTACGCGTTTATGCGCCGCGTCGGTCAGTACACGGATACTCACAACTATTACGTAAAGATTCTGATTGAGACGGGCCTTGTTGGATTCCTAATCCTTCTATGGTTATTAGGAGTGGCGTGCAAAATGTCGTGGTGCCTTTTTCGCGCGGCTAAAGACCCGGTCATGAGTGCCCTCGGGTGTGCTTTGTTTGCGATGTTGATTTGTGTTCTTGTTGTGAACTTCTTCGGCGACCGCTGGACGTATTTGCAAGTTAACGGATTCTTATGGGTTCTTCTCGGACTTGTAGCTCGGGGACTGTACGTGGTGAGTCAAGAGAGGAAGAGTCAAGCAGGGGCGGCGTCAGCAATGGAGTCTGAAAAATTCCAGGCCGCCCCCTTCGCCGCACATGAGGTCTATCACGCATGAACGTTCCGTGGCTGCGGCTGAAGTATTCATTTGGAGGATGGAGTTGTGTAAGAGTGTGCTGTAAACTGCGTCGAGGATTTCGTTCAGATCCGGCAAGGTATCAATAGTTCAAGATCGTCAAAATGTGCGGAATATACGGACAGATTTCGAAAAACCCAGCCCTAAATGAATGTGGGCTTTCCATACGTCATCGCGGGCCGGATGATGCCGGGGCAAAAGTGTTCCCCGTCCCTGGAACCGGCCTCTCCGTAACATTGGTTCACCGCCGACTCTCAATTATTGATCTTTCCCCGGCCGGCCATCAGCCGATGTCGAACGAAGATGGCTCCGTTTGGATCACCTTTAACGGCGAGATCTATAACTTCCAGGAGCTGCGCACGAAACTGCTAACGGCAGGCCACAAATTCGCGTCCCAGACGGATACCGAAACTATCATTCATGGTTATGAAGAATGGGGCGAAGAGGTTATTCCTCGATTGCACGGGATGTTCGCACTCGCCATTTGGGACGCCCGAAAGAGGCGCCTGCTGCTGGCCAGGGACCGCGTCGGAAAAAAACCTGTCTTCTATTTTGTCAGAGATGACAAATTCCTCTTCGGCTCTGAAATCAAATCATTACTGGCTTCTGGCGAGGTGCCTGCCAAGCCTAACGCTGAGGCTCTGCACGACTATCTGACGTATCTTTACTTTCCCTCTCCTAGCACCGCCTTCGATGGAATTCGCAAGCTTCCATCGGCGACAACGCTTGCCCTAGAAGTGACGCCGGATGGCCGAATCGCACATCATCTGAAGACATACTGGGACCCAGTGGAAGCCGCCGGAGCAGCGCGACCCCTTTCGCACCGAGACGCCGTCGACAAAACGCGGGAATTGATAGATGAAGCTGTTCGCGTCCGACTGATGAGCGATGTTCCTCTGGGGGTGTTCCTCAGTGGTGGTCTCGATTCCGGAACCATCACTGCGTTTACAGCAAAACACAGCACACTTCCAGTGAAAACTTTCAGCATCGGCTTTCGCAATAGCAAGCTCTTCGATGAGATCGATCAAGCGAATCTGGTTGCCCGGAAATTTGGTACGCATCACACAATCTTACAAGTAGATGCACGATGCGCCGAACACATCGGCACTGTCGTGCGTCATTTTGACGAGCCCTTTGGGAATCCCACAGCAATTCTTGAGTACATTCTAACCAAGCACATGCGCGAACATGTAACCGTCGCCCTTTCGGGTGACGGGGGTGACGAGGCTTTCGGCGGTTACGTTCGCTATGCAGGTGCGTGGCTGGCAGAGAAGTATCGTGCGCTTCCATCATTCCTGACTCGCGGGTTCTTCGCACGTTTTTCTCACTTACTAGATGATAATACTAGAGGTCGGCACACGAACCGCAGGGTAAGAGAATTTCTTGAGTCGGCGTGGATGGCCGAAGAGGAAATGTATCTTCGATGGGTCGGCTATTTTTCTGAAGAAGAAAAACGTGAGCTTTATACACCTGAATTCAGATCTCAAGTTGGATCACGTGACTCGGGAGACTTTTTGCGTTCACTCTTTCGCCGTGGGGCCGCGCTAGAGCCATTGAACAGGTTCGGATACGTGGATCTGGCTTCATTCCTCACCGGTAATTGCCTCGAATACGCAGATCGCATGTCCATGGCAAACTCGCTTGAGGTAAGGTGTCCATTCACGGACCATCACATTCTTGAATTTGGTCTCTCCATCCCATTCGAGTGGAAGTATCGCCTGGGCAAGACCAAGAAAATCCTTCGTGAGGCAATGCAGCGGATCCTTCCCGACAGCGTGCTGCGCAAGAAGAAAATGGGTTTCAATCCACCGCTGCCGGAATGGATTAACCGCGAATTGAAACCCATGATTGGGGAATTGCTCTCGCCCGCTGCCGTTGCGCGCCGGGGCATGTTCCGCCCGGAAGCTGTTGAACGGTTACTGAAAGAGCACTATCAGGGTGGCCGAGATAACGCCATCAAGATCTGGGGGCTGCTTATGCTGGAGGTTTGGCACCAGATGTATATCGACAGGGTGCCGGACGCGTCCGCTCAGTTCCTGCTCGCGGCATCAGGAACCAAGAGAGCTTTATGAAAGACACCGCGGAGGCAGCTCAGACGCTTGAGCAAGGAGAGAAAATCGGCCACACGGAAATCTTGTGGACCGACCAAGAACCTTCATCAAACAGGGTAGTTTCCGGGAAAGTGCCTCATATACTTTACGTCATCGACCAAATCTGTCAGGTTGGGGGAGCTGAGCGCGTCTTGCTCGAAATGATCCGGAGGCTGCCACGAGATCATTTTCGGTGCAGTGTTATCACCTTTCGAACAGAGCCTGGCTTGAAGGCATTAGAAAATGTCTATTCGCCACTTCGGGTTCTGCCTTTGCGCCGAACTTATGACATTAGTGCAATTAGAACAGCTCTTCTGATCCGAGATCTCATTCGGCGCGAGAACGTATCCATCGTGCACACATTTTTTGAAACCTCAGACCTTTGGGCGGCGCCAATCGCACGACTGAGCGGCTGTCCGGTGCTCGTTTCTAGCCGGCGAGACACGGGAATCCTGCGCACACGGAAGCACCATCTCGCCTATCCGATTGTCAACCGCTTGTTCGACCGCGTTCTTACTGTTTCAGAGAAGGTGCGCTCTTACGCCTTGAATCATGACCACCTGCCTCCCGAACGCGTCGAAACACTGTATAACGGGGTTGATTTGGAAGCGCTCGACGCGAAGGCGGCAGAAGTCGATGCGCGCTTAAGCCTGGGATTAAAGACGACATCGCTTGTTATTTCGACATTGGCAAACATTCGCTATGTGAAGGGAATAGATGTCTTAGCGCGGGCCGCGGCGCGTGTCTGCTTTGCCTGTCCCGATGCTGTTTTTCTGGTGGTAGGCGGTGTTCTCGAACCCGGGGCGTTCCGCAAACTGCAGTCGCTCGTTGACTCGCTCGGAATAAAGGACAACTTTCGCTTTCTTGGAGCGATGCCGAATCCGTATCCTGTCCTTGCTGCCAGCGATATCTTTTGTCTACCTTCGCGGACTGAAGGTTTTTCGAATGCGCTCATCGAAGCCATGGGTTCCCGGTTGGCGTGTGTCGCAACGCGTGTCGGCGGAAATGCCGAAGCCCTTACCGACGGTGTAAACGGCTTTCTCGTAGAAAGCGAAGATGCAGATGCGATGGGGAATCGACTCCTCCGTCTTCTTCGCGATCCGAACCTACGGCGAGGAATGGGGCAGGCGGCTCGGCAGACGGTCGAATCACACTTTAGCATGAGTGCGATGATGGCCCGCTTGACCGGCATCTACCAGGAACTCTTGGCAGCAAAGAATGTTTAACCTGTTACAAACAGCCGCCGTGGTTCTGCTTTGGTTCAGCCTAGGCACTCTTGTATATGTTTATGTAGGGTATCCCCTCTTGCTTGCCGTGATTGGATTCTTCTCGGTGCGGCCTAAGGCTGCACCGGGCTATTTGCCAAATATCTCCATGCTGATCGCGGCCTACAATGAAGAGGCCGGCATCCGCAAGAAAATTGAAGACACACTTTCTCTCGATTATCCTGCGGACAAGATGGAAATCTTAGTTTTATCGGACTATTCTACAGACCGCACGGACCAGATTGTGAAAGGGGTCGCTGATCCCCGCGTTCGGTTGTTGCGTGCGCCCATCAGAAAAGGAAAAACCAACGTACAGAATCTCGGTGCTGAAATCGCACAGGGCGAGGTACTAATCTTTTCCGATGCTACGACGGTTTACCATTCCTTGGCGCTCCAGTACCTCGCTTGTAATTACGCTGATCCAAAGGTCGGTGCGGTGAGCGGCCGGTATGAGTATTTCGACACGGAAGGAAAGTCGCCGACAGGGCTTGGCATGATTGCTTTTTGGAACTATGAGAATTTCATTAAAATGATGCAATCGCGCATTCGCACCATCAGTGGCTGTTGCGGCTGCATCTATTCCGTTCGTCGCGCGGCATATACTCCACTTCATCCTGATGTCATCAGCGACCTGGTTCAACCCTTGTGGGCCATTCAGAAAGGGTATCGGGTGGTTTTCGAAGACCGCGCGCTTGCTTACGAGGAAACAACAAAGTCATCGAGAGAAGAGTTTTCGATGCGGGTCCGTGTCGTGACCCGAGGGGTTCGCGGCATTCTGAGTGTGCCCGATCTGCTCAATCCAGCAAAATACGGCTGGGTCAGTTTTCAGTTGATTTCACACAAAGTTCTGCGATGGCTGGTGCCTTTTTTTCTGCTCTTACTATTCGCCAGCAACGCTGTTCTCGGGAATCACCAGTGGTACCGCACCCTATTCGCACTGCAGGCCGCGTTTTATGGATTTGCTCTCTTGACGCTGCTCATCCCCCTGCACCGCATGTGGAAACCTCTGGGTATCCCTTTATATTTTTGTACTCTCAATGCCGCTGCGTTGCGCAGCATTCTGGAAGTTATGCGCGGCCGAAAGTATGTCGTTTGGGAAACCGTTAGGAGCTAGAGCCTGATGCGAATTGAATTTCTAACGCAGGACGATCCTTTGTATCTCTTGCCATTTTTCGATGAGTTTCTCCGAAATTACAGTTCAGAGTTCGAGATTTTGCAAATCTCATGCGGTCCGACCATGGGGAAAAGGTCGAGACTACAGCTCTTGAGGGAATTGGTGGCGCTTTACGGTGTCGGAGGCTTCATCCGGCTGCTCGGCACAATGGCAAAATCTAGGCTTCTGGGCAAGCTGCCCACGAGCCGCAGTGCTGATAAGTTCTATAGCCTGGAGCAGTTAGCGCGGGCGTTTGAGATACCATTCAAGAAGATCGGCAACCCAAACGCTGATGCGTTCGTCGAGTCAGTTCGGCAGCGTGCTGCCGAAGTAATTGTTTCGGTTGCGTGCCCTTATATCCTCAAGGAGAAACTGCTGTCACTTCCGTCTCGGGGCTGCGTTAATATCCACCACGCTCCGCTTCCGAAATATAAAGGGATGATGCCGACCTTTTGGCAGATGCTTCATGAAGAGAAGAGCGTGGGTGTTACTGTTCACTTCATGTCGACTAAAGTGGATGAAGGAGCAGCGTTGCTTCAGGAGCAGCTTGCAATCGAGCCAGGTGAAGCTTTGGACCATCTCATTCGGCGATCCAAGCGTCACGGCGCACATTGCATGGCGCGGGTATTGCGTCAGATCGCTGCCGGAACCCATCGAGTTTATGAATTCGGCCGGGCCGGCGGAAGTTATTTTACATTTCCTACTCTCAAAGAGATTCACCAATTTCACCGAAAGGGATTGCGGGCGATCTAGGATCGAGATTTCTCATAGTAGAGCTCCTAGCGCGATAGTGCCTGAGGCGGGCACCTCTAATCCGCAATCTCGCAGCGCGGCACTTTGCGCATTAGAGATCTCTAGAGCAGGATTTGTGTTTGTTTGATTCGTCTAATCGCCGTTTTTTGGTGAGAGTGATGTTTTCTCGTAAGAGCTTGCTCAATCTATATTGGAAGATGCAGCGCGTACTTGTGCCTGAGCTGAGATATTGCCAGTATATTTACGAGGAAGTATTAAATAAAGTAGTAAATGACAATATCAAGTGGTTAGATTTGGGGTGTGGCCACCAAGTGCTGCCGGCATGGCGGTTCGAACAGGAAAAAAGGTTGATCGAGAAAGCTGGGATGGTCGTGGGTATTGATGCCGATTTGCCCTCGGTGGAAAAACATAGGAGTGTGCACGTAAGGCTTGTAGGAAACATTTCGGCACTTCCTTTTCAAGATAGTTCGTTTGATCTCATCACCGCGAATATGGTTGTTGAGCACCTCGATAATCCAATGCTGCAGTTCCAGGAGGTGAGTAGAGTCCTCAAGCCCGGAGGAGTATTCGTCTTTCACACCCCGAATGCTTCCGGATATTCAACCATGTTAGCACGTCTTCTTCCAGAAGGCTTGAAGCCAGCTTTGATTCGGATGTTGCAAGGACGCCCCAGCGAGGATGTTTTTAGGACTTTCTATCGTGCCAACACCGAGACAGACATCTGCCGCCTGACGCAGGCCACCGGTCTTAACTCTCTGGAGATCCGATTGGTCGCGTCTTCTGCCGAGCTTGCCGTCATACCTCCACTCGCCTTTTTGGAGCTTCTGTGGATAAAGTTGTCGCTAACCAAAACGTTTCGCCGCCTTAGGACAAACCTAATCGTCACTCTTGCGAAACATTCCGAATAACTCTCACTCAATCAGTACAATAATAGTTAACATAATGACCGCCCAATGGACTGCTGGTGATCGCTCGGACCCTCGGCTCCCCCCAATTTGGGATAAGATACGCTATTTCTCGCGCGACTGTACTGGAGTACACGGTCACACCTGTACTCTTTCAGTCCCCCCAGCCAGTGGCGGAGGTTTGTCAGCCACCGCTAAACTCTCAGAGTGACGGGCTTGAGGGGTCGGGCCGTTCATGCGGTTGTGGTACGGGAATTGTCCCGGTTCGTTGAGTGGCCGAGGGGTTGCATCACTCCAAGATAGATAGAGTTTATGAATTGTCAGAATCATGAGAGTTCAGCCAGGGGGGCGTCAGTCATGCCGATTCGCAGATGGTCCATATTGCTCCTCGCTGTGTTGGTTTTCGGAGGAGCTTCGGCCCTACGGGCCCAGACCCAGCCACCAGTGCTCTTTTTCTCGGATCTAGATAGCGCTCCTAACAGCGGCGGAGAGAGCGTCAGTGGAGTTTCGGGAGCGTACGTAACGCTCTACGGAAATTTCTTGGGGTCAACTCAAGGTACTTCGACTGTCACATGGAACGGACTGAATTGCCTGCGTGTTGTGCCGTCGACAGGAGCATACACAGGATGGGGAATGGCTTATCTTTGGTACCAGAAGATTGTTGTGCAGCTCGGTTCGGTTTGCACGCCGGGTACCGGAAACTTCGTCGTCACGACCGCAAACGGGACATCGAGCGGCATCCCGTTCACTGTTAGAAGCTCTGGCAACATCTACTGCATTTCGAACACTGGGAACGACAGCAACAGCGGCAAATTCCCGAGCTCTTGTTGGTCTACTCCGAAGAGCGCTTTCAGTCACATGAGCGCTGGCGACACCGCCTATTGGGAAGGCGGAGTAATCGTGACCACTGGGGGTGGATTCGGAGGATTAGATTGGGGGCTAGGGGGCACGGCCGGAAATCCCGTGGCAATGGTTT
>Ga0209056_10007032_pt1 | contig 11598 bp, 8 predicted proteins | sample GraSoiAngelo_114_FD_185876 | JGI IMG/M metagenome (GOLD analysis project Ga0209056, IMG submission 185876) | Grasslands soil microbial communities from the Angelo Coastal Reserve, California, USA - 14_0903_13_40cm (SPAdes) (version 2) | ecosystem: Environmental > Terrestrial > Soil > Grasslands ... | reverse complement strand
GAGCAAAGGGGACGTTCAGCAGAATCAACGCGGCGTTCCGGGCTGAATTGAAGGCGTCGAAGAGCACGAGGAAGATGACCAGAACGCTGATCGGAACGATGATCGCGAGGCGCTTCATGGCGCGCTCCTGGTTCTCGAACTCTCCGCCCCAGGTAATGAAATAGCCCGTTGGGAGGGTCAGGGCCGCCTTTACGCGCTGCTGCATTTCGCTGACGACGGATCCCATGTCACGCCCCCGGATGAAGACTCCGATGGCCGAGACGCGCAACCCCGATTCGCGGCTGATGTTCATACTCCCGCTCCGGATGGCCACCGTCGCGACCTGATCGAGCGGGATGCGCAGCCCTGCCGGTGTGTCGACGAGGATGCTGCGGATCGCGTTGACGTCGCGCCGCGCTTCTTCTCGCAGCCGGACGACGACGCCGAACCGCTTTTCTCCTTCCCAGATCTCGGTCGCCGCCTTGCCGCCGAGCGCCGTTTCGATCACGTCCTCAACATCCGAGACGTTGAGGCCATAGCGGGCCGCGCGCTGCCGGTCGATCTCGATCTGCAGCTGGGGCACCGCCCCCGCCCGATCTACAAAAGCGCGGGCGACTCCGCGCACGCCGGAGATTGTCTCAAGCACATCCTGAGCCCTCGAGCGCAGCACCGCGGGGTCCTCCCCGAATACCTTGATCACGATCTGTCCGTCGATCTGCGAGATGCTCTCCAGGACGTTGTCCCGGATTGGTTGCGAGAAGCTCGGCTTGATACCCGGGATGGCCTCGAGGGACGCCTGCATCTCCTCGATCAGTTTTTCTTTTGAGATCTTCCGTGTCCACTCCTCCTGCGGTTTCAGATCGACGAAGATCTCGACCATGTTTATGGGCTTCGGGTCCGTGCCATCCTCGGGACGGCCCGCTTGAGAAATGGTGGAAACAACCTCCGGAAATTTCAGGATTTCCGAGCGCAGGCGGGCGGTGACCCTTGAGGTTTCACTGACCGAGATCCCTGGAGGCAACGTGAGGTTGATCCAGATGGTACCCTCGTTCAGCTCGGGCAAGAATTCGGTTCCCAGCCGCGGCACGAGCGCCAGGCTGGCGCCCATGGCGGCCACGGCGCCGGCGGTCACAAGCCTGCGGTGGCTCAGCGCGGCGACCAGCGCCGGACGGTAAAGGCGGGTGCAGGTCCGGACGAGCAGGTTCTCCTTTTCCGGCAGTCCCTTCCTGAGAAAGTAAAAGCAGAGCAGAGGAACAAGCGTCAGGGAGAAAAGAAGGGAGCCGATCAAAGCCGAAGTAACCGTATAAGCCATCGGCGCGAAGATGCGGCCTTCGTGGCGCTGCAGAGTAAATATCGGGATATGGGCGAGGATGATGATCAGCATCGAGAAGAGCGTCGGGCGCCCCACCTGCACGGTAGCTTCCTGGATTACCGCCGCTATCGACTGCCGGTCGCGGGGACCGGAATGGTGGGAGAGCCGCCGGAAAATATTCTCCACAACAATCACTGCGCCGTCGACGATGATGCCAAAATCCATCGCGCCGAGTGACAGGAGGTTGGCCGGAATGCCGCGCAGCCTCAGTCCCACAAACGTACTCAGGAGCGAGAGCGGAATGATGAGCGCAACAATCCCGGCCGAGCGCAAGCTGCCCAGAAACAGATAGAGCACCAAAAGGACCAGGAGCGCCCCCTCGGTGAGGTTTTTGAATACGGTCCTGAGTGTAGTGTCGATCAGCCACTTGCGATCGTAGTAGGGGACGATCGCCACGCCCTTGGGCAGGACGGTTTGACTGAGGGTTTTGATTCGCTCCTTCAAGGCGGAAAGAACCGCCGTCGGATTCTCGTCTTTGCGCATCAGCACGATGCCTGTGACGACTTCGTCCTCTTTGTCTTTGCCTACAATTCCCTGGCGCGGCACGGTACTGTGGCTGACTGTGGCGATATCGTTGATGAGCAGCGGCGTGCCGTTACGCTCAGCCACCAAGACATTGCCGATGTCGTTGCTGGAACGGAACAGACCGATGCCGCGAATCAGGTATTGCTGTTCGCCCTGTTCGAGGAAACTCCCGCCGGCATTGGCGTTCGACCGCGCGAGCGCCGTGAAGACCTGCTGCAGCGTGACGTTGTAAGCTTTGAGTTTGTCGAGATCGAGGTCCACCTGGTACTGCTTGATAAATCCCCCCCGGCTGACCACATCCGCGACCCCGGGCACCGTCTTCAATTGACGCTCGACCACCCAGTCCTGGGTCGAGCGCAGGTCGGTCGCGGTGTAGTTGTCGCCCTTGAGTATGTACCGGTAGATCTCGCCGATCGGGGAAGAGAGCGGGCCAATCTGGGGCTCGATGCCGACGGGGAGCTCGACTCCCTGGAGCCGCTCCAGGACCTGCTGGCGCGCGAAGTAGTTATCGACGGCATCATCGAAGGTGATGTAAACGAAGGACAGGCCGAACTGAGTATGGGAAAAGAGCCGGACCGAATGCGGAAGGCCGCTGAGAGCGACCTCGAGAGGGATCGTCACCTGCTTTTCCACTTCTTCCGGGGCGTGGCCGGGGAAAAGGGTGATTACCGCAACCTGAACGTCCGTCACGTCAGGAAACGCCTCGATCGGAAGCTGTTGGAATGCGGCGACTCCCCCCGCTATGAAGAGCCCGGTCGCCAGGAGCAAAAAGAAAGGCTGGTGCAGGGCAAAGGCTATGATTTTCGTGAGCATTGTTAGCGCTTCTTCGCGTCTTCGTGTCTTTGCGGTGGATTGGGCAAAACCTTTACCACTAAGACGCGAAGACGCGAAGTGTTTGTGATAAGGACCACTGAGCCTAAGAGGATTCTTTCTTGCTTTCCTCCAGTTGCAACAAGAGCGCGCCATCGGAAACAACTCTGTCCCCGGCCTGGAGCCCGCCAACCACGCGCGCCCGGCCCGAGGGATCGGGCACCACGTTCACCTGCTGCCGAGTCAAGTGATGATCGGATTGGAGCACGAATACATAGTTGCGCTCGCCTTCGACAAATACGGCCGTGGCAGGAACCGTGAGAACCTGCGTGGCCTGGCTCAGGATCAGGGTGACAGTGGCAAACATCTCGGGCTTAAGCTGGCCCGTGGAGTTGTCCGCAAGAAACCGCACTTTGACCGTGTGCGTCGTGGGATCAAGACTGTCGCTGATGCGGCTGACCCGCGCCATGAAACGCTTGTCAGGATAGGCCACAGTGCTGACCTCTGCCTTCTGCCCCAGGCTCACCAGGTGCAGATCGTGCTCGAAGATGTCGGCCAGGACCCACACGGTCGAGAGATCCGCGACCACGAGGAGCGGATTGCTGTCCGGCTGTACGAATTGCCCCTCCGTGACGCGCCGCTCGATCACCGTTCCACCCAGGGGCGAGCGGACCGGGATACGGGAGTCGAGCCTTTCGCTCCGTTCGCTTCGGTCGACGTCGAGCCCAAGAACGCGCAGTGACTCCTCCGTCCGCGCGACGTGGGCCCGCGCCTTGGCGAGGTCGCTCTCGGCTTGCCGCAGGGCCATCACGGACGCTGCCTGGTGCTGGAAAAGATCGAGCGTCATAGCGTGCGTCTTTTCCGCCAGCTGCAGGTCTTTGTGGCTCTCGAGGTGCTCGGTGATTGCCGCGGCCGCTTCGCGGCTGTTTATGTAGAAGAGAGTCTCTCCCTTCTTGACGGGATCGCCGACCTTCACATGCAGGCTCAGAACCTGCCCGCTGGCCGGCGCCAGCACGCGCGCGATCCGGTCTTCGTTGAATTGGACCTTTCCAGTCGTGGTCAGCAGCATCGGAAGTTCCTGGCTCCGTACCTCTTGAGTTCTGATGTTGGCCAGCATCTTGTCGTCAAGCGTGAAGCCCTTCGTCGAACTGGCGGGGTCAGACTCACGCCCTGCATTCGACTGCTTGACTGATACGTCTTCAGGGGTCTTCGCGCCTCCGTGGCAACCCAGGTTTGCGAGGAGCAGGAGAGCGGCGTAAAAGGTTCCGCTTCGGCCTCTGGTCTTCATAACCCGATCACCTCCTTGGCGACTGCGGTATTGAGCCGGATGACTGCCCGCCGGTACTGGGCCTGAGCCTCCTGGTAACTCTGCATCGTTTCGTTGAAAGCCCGCTGCGCGTCCAGGAACTCGATAAGAGTGGAAGCGCCGGTGCGATAGACGTACGCCGACGTGTCGCGCGCCGATTCGGCCGGTTGCAGCAGATCGCGTTCGATGCTTTCCACGAGATCCCTGGCCGAGCGGAATTCCTGGTAGGCGGTCTTGACTTCGACGCATATCTGGGCAGCAAGCGCCTGTGCCTGCCGGGCCAGCTGCTGCTGCTCCGCTCGAACCCGCGCAATCTCCCCCTGATTTCGGTTGTAAAGAGGGAGCGGGATACTGAAGAAGAAGCCCAGCGAGTTCGACTTCCCCGCAATGCCCTGCTGCCGGCGATATTCGGCGCCGTACAGGAAATCGACCTTGGACTGCGCGAGTTGAAGCCGGAGATCGGCCACCGAGCGCGCCTGAGAGCGCTCGAGCGAGAGCGCGTCCGGCCGCCCTGCAAACGCCATCTCACACAGCTTGTCGAAATCCAGATCCGGAGGCGGCCCGGGCGATTTCAGCTCGCCCAGGATGTCGAATTCGTCCGAAGGGACCTTCCGTCCGAGCAGGTTCTGCAACCGGCTCTTGGCTGTGGCGAGCTCGAGCTCCGCGCGCTTGACATTGCTTCGGAACTGAAGCATCGCGACTTTTGAACGGGTCAGCTCCAGCGGGGAAATCGAGCCCGCCTTGACCCGGATGTCATTGAGTCCGACGAGTTCCTCGAAGGTTCGCAGGTTGTCGCGTTGAAGCGCCAGATTCCCTTTCGCCAACAATACGTCAATGCAGGCCTGGCTCACATCGAGCTTGAGCTTGCGGATCATGTCCAGCAGCCGGGCCTCCGCGATCTGCTTGGTGTAAAGGGCGGTTTCAATCCGCAGCTCCCTCTTGTGCGCGCGCTCGAACGGGATGTCGACGCGCCAGGCAACCTCGGGCGGTCCTCCGTTGTTCTCGCGGTTAAATCCGGTGCCCAGGAGGTCGAGATGGTCGCCGCTGAAACTAAGGACGGGATTCGGGCGAAGCCGCGCGGCAATCACGCTTGCCTCGGCAATCGTGAGGTCCATCCTCTCGGCGAGCAGGCCGAGATTGTTTTGGATGGCCTCCTCGATTGCCTGCTCCAGGGTCAGGCTCCTGGGCGGGTCCGCGCTCTCGGAAGCCCAAACTTTCACTTGGGACCAGAGCATCAGCCCAAGGCAAACATTTCCCCAAAGCCAGCGTGGGACAAACTTGCGCATACCTTGCCGCTTGAGACAGACTAATGGCATGAGTTGTCTTGCTCCTAGATTTGGATTAGGAAGATTACGGTTGCCGTCAGGTAAGTGGAGGACCGCGCGTGGCGAGCTTGTCTGGCGCCAGCTTCGAGCTCGGTCCTCGAGAATCCACCGCGGCTGATATTTCCGCCCCCAGGATCGGACAGAAGCCATTCCGAGGGGTTCTGTCGATGGGGGGCCGCTCGGTCAGATTGAAGGTGGCTAGATCCAGAGGGTCGTACTTAAATTCCAGAGTTGAAGTCAGACCGGACGCGGGGAGATAGACGTTAGCGGATCTGTCGCAGCGGGAAAAATGACCGTGCCCGTCATTGACCCATGCGACGCGGTGTTCCAGCATTCCGATGCTGGATATCAAGAGATCCTGGTCGGCATCTCGATCGACATCAAACTGAACGCATCGGACCACCGTCGCGCCCAGTCCCAGGACAAGCAGGGCACTTTCCAGGCGGCTACTGTAGCGGATCTCAACCGTGTAGCCGCCAGGTGTGGACCACCCCAACGCGAGATCCGGACGATTATCGCCGTCAAGGTCGGAGAAGACCCACGACCGGTAAAGCGTGGCTTCCTCGCCGCCGGCGAGCAATGCTGGAAGTCGTTCGGAGAAAACCCAGTGGGTAGAAAAAAGTAATGCGCCAAGCAATAAAAGTAACAAGATGAGGAGACGCTTTGATCCCTCCACGTTTGCCCCCAAACCCTCCGTGAAACTCGTACCACACGGGTTGTCCGATTGTCAACGGATCACCCATATAAGCCATCTGTCGAACTCAATATCAGTACCAGCCTTCGGTTCCCTAAATAGGACGATATGCGGACCCGCTACCCTTTGTGAGAGAGTCCGGGAAAAACTCTTCGCATAAATTGCCACGAATTTCACACGGATGTCGTTCGGATCCCTCTGTGTGAATCTGTGTTCATCTGTGATTCTCTGCACAGACAAATAGTTCTCTCGTTGCAACGGTCAATCCAGGCGAGCAACACCCCTGTTGAATGCCAGGCTGATGGCTTCCGCTCGCCCGCTTGCCTTCAGCTTTTGCAGAACGTGACTGACGTGAACCTTAACGGTGCCTTCGGTGACGCCCAAGGCGACGCCGATTTCTTTGTTGCTCTTGCCGGCCACCATCAACCGCCGAATCCTACGCCAAACACCCCGCTAAACAATTACAATAGCGTTTATGAGAATTGGCGCCTTGCCTCGAATGCACCAGGAAAAGGATGCTGCCGTTGCTGAGTGCGTGGAGAGTTTCAACCGCTATCTCAGCCGCTGGCCGGAACCGCGCAGCCTCGATGACGCGGTCGTCGAGTGGGAGGGCGAAGGTTGCTTTGTGCGCGACATCTACGGGCGCGAATTCCTGGATTGTCTCGGGGGCTTCGGCATATTCGCGCTCGGACATCGGCATCCAAGAGTCATCGCCGCCGTCAAGACTCAGCTCGACCGCCTGGCTCTGCATTCCCAGTGGCTGCTGAATCCTGTGGCCGCTGAGGCTGCGCGCCGGCTGGCCTCCATTACTCCGGGAAACCTGCAGAAGACCTTCTGGTGCTCGACGGGCACCGAAGCAGTGGAAGGCGGATTGAAGCTGGCCCGGCTCTACACGGGTCGAAAGAAGTTTGTCTCGACCTGGAATTCATTCCATGGGAAGACGCTGGGCTCGCTCTCGGTGACCGGCCGTGACCAGTTCCGCAAACCGTTCGAGCCGCTACTGGAAACCTCCTTTGTGCCTTATGGCGATGTCGCAGCCCTGGAACACGCTGTGGACAGCCAGACTGCAGCCTTGATCCTGGAACCCGTTCAGGGCGAAGGAGGCGTTAACGTCCCGCCGGAAGACTATCTGCCGGCTGCTCGCCGGCTCTGCACGGAACGCGGCGCACTGCTGATCCTGGATGAAGTTCAAACGGGTTTCGGACGAACTGGCGCCATGTTTGACTGCAACCATAGCCGTGTGGTGCCCGACATTCTGTGTCTCGGCAAGGCCATGTCCGGCGGCGTCATCCCGTGTGCGGCTTTCCATTCCACTGACGAGATCTGGCGCGCCTTTCATCCGAATCCTTTCTACCACACGTCGACGTTTGGCGCGAATCCGCTGGCCACGACTGCTGCGGCCATCACCATCGAAGTGTTGCAGGACGAAGGACTGATTGAGAACTCAGCCTCCGTGGGCCGCTACTTGCTGTCGGGCCTGCTGGAATTGCAACGAAAGTTCACAAGTCTGGTGCAGGACGTGCGCGGACGCGGGCTGCTGATCGGTCTGGAGATTGCCGACGCCCGACGCGGAGCGTCCATTGCCAAACGCCTGTTTGACCGGAATGTGCTGGTGGCTCACACCCTGAATAAGCCAGAGGTGCTGCGAATTGAGCCCCCGCTGATCATTACGAAGGCCTTGATTGATCGAGCACTGGAGGCATTCGCAGAGAGCCTGAAAGAGGAAAGCCGGATGTAAAGCGGCTGGCCGCGGCAAGTCATAGCGGGCAACCTAAAGGGCTAGCGCAGGGGCGCGGCTCCGTTGGCTGCCGCTTATCGCCCGGCCTGCGGCCAAGCTCTCCTCACAAACGCGAAAAGGCGGATAAGCACCGCTGAGACCGTTTTCACGAGGAGAATCATGAAAAAGATGTATATCGGCGGTGACTTTGTCGAAGGTGTCAGCAAAAGAACCTTTCCAATAGAGAATCCTGCCACCGAGGAAACCCTTGACGACGTGCCTCGCGCCGGAGACGAAGATGCCAATCGCGCGGTGGCCGCGGCGGTTGAGGCCCAGAAGAACTGGAGTTTTACTCCCGCCATCGAAAGATGCCAACAGTTGCATGAGGTGGCGCGGCGCCTGCGTGAACACCTCCAGGAGATTGCCACACTCATGACCCTGGAGGGAGGCAAGCCTCTGATCGAGAACATGGACGAGGTGGAATGGGTGGCTGCCTGTTTCGACTACTATGCGGAGATGGGCCGCAACGAAATCGGCAGGGTGATTGCTCCGGTGCAGCGGCATCAGATAAATCTGGTCATCAAAGAGCCGTACGGTGTTGTGGCCTGCATCGTCCCCTGGAATTACCCGCTGCTGCTGCTCGCCTGGAAGCTGGCGCCGGCGCTGGCCGCCGGCAACACGGTGGTCGTCAAACCGTCAGAATACACGCCACTCTCCACGCTGCTCATGGCCGAGCGGGCCCTGCAGCATTTGCCTCCAGGTGTGGTGAACATCGTCACAGGATACGGCCCTGAAGTTGGCGAGCCGCTTGTTACGCATCCGCAAACGGATGTTGTCGCGTTCACGGGAAGCGTGACTACCGGCCGGCGGATCAATATGCTGGCAGCGGAGCGGCTGAAGAAGACGCATCTGGAACTGGGCGGGAACGATCCGCTGATTGTGTGCGACGACGTGGACCTGGATGTCGCCGTGCGGGGGGCGGTTTGGGCAGCCTACCTGAACATGGGACAGGTGTGTACCTCGGGAGAGCGCTTCTACGTCTTCGAGAGCGTTGCGCGAAAATTTATCGACCGCTTCGTGGACTTCACCCGCTCGCTGCGGATCGGCAATCCGATGGGGCCTGATGTTGACCTCGGCCCGATGATTTCCGCAACCCAACGTGAGAAGGTAGAGGCTAAGCTGGAACAGTCGCGCTGCTTGGGGGCGCAGGTGCTTTGTGGCGGGAAGCGCCCCGAGCGGTTTTCACGTGGCTATTATTTCGAGCCAACCGTAGTCACTGAGGTGAACCACTCAATGCCGCTGATGCGCGAAGAGACCTTCGGGCCCATTGCCCCTATTATGGTCGTAAGAGACATTGAAGAGGCCGTGCAACTCGCTAATGATTCCCAATACGGGTTGGGCGCCAATATCCTGACCAATAGCCTGGAATATGCCCTGACCGCCGCGGAGCGCATCAAGGCTGGGACGTTCTGGATTAATGATCCGCTCACCGACAACGATGCCGGGCCCTTCGGAGGCATGCGCCTGTCTGGAATCGGGCGCGAACTGGGCAGTGAGGGTCTGGAGGCTTTCCGCGATACCAAACATATCCACATGGATTACAAACTGGAGGCCAAACCCTACTGGTACCCGTATGACTGGAGCAAGTGCAGAAAGACGGATTGAAGCCACTCCTCGAGGACACGTCCGGCGATTAAACTTCTCACGAAAATCGACGGCGCGAAGTCGTGCAAGCTCCGGAAATGGCAGTGACGCGCGGGCCGTTCAATGTGGCGCCCCTCTTCCTCAAGCCGGCCCGCGCCGCGCTTTTCGAAGACGCCGATGGCCCGTTTCTGGCAGAGGATGGAGAATCGAGGATGGACGATAGAGGATTGAGGATCGACAATAACGATGAGGCCGGCTGTCCTCCATGCTCGATTCTCGATCGTCAACAGAAGGCCCAACCTCTGAGCTTTGTCTCCTGAGGGAAAACCCTGATGCGGATTCTTGTGCTGGGCGGCTGTGGTGCGATGGGAACAGAAGTTACCCGCGACCTGGCGCGCACGAGCGCTTTCGAAGAGATTGTGATTGCCGATGCCAATCTGGAAAGAGCCCAGGCACTCGCAGAGGAATTGGGTGGCGGTCGCGTGCGAAGTCAAAAGATCGACGCGGCAGATGAAAACCTCCTGACTGGACAATTCCGTGGTTTCAGCGTTGTGGCAAACTGCACCCCTTATCACTTCGGGATGGCTGCTTCGCGAGCCGCCATTCAGGCCAGGGTGAGCTATCTGGATTTGGGAGGTCTGTTTAACACACCGCGTCAACTGCAACTGGATGAGGCGGCACGCCAGGCAGGCGTCACCCTATGCCTCGGATGCGGCGCTACGCCGGGTGTCACCAATCTGATGGTACGGCGCGCAGCTGACCAGATGGACCGGGTCGAGGAGGTTTTCATCGCCTTTGCCTCATTCCGCTCCATTGCCCCCTCGCCGGGCCTGCTGGACACTGTCCTGGATGAGTTCAGCCCGGGGAGCCAGCGATTCTTTTGGCAAGAGGGACAGTTCGTCGAAGTGCCGCTTTTTTCCGGGACCCGGCGAGTGCGATTTGCCGAGCCTGCCGGAGAGCTGGAAGTCTATTATGTTCCCCACTCCGAAACCCACACCCTTCCCCGCTTCCTGGGAAAAGGGGTTCGGCGCGTGGAAGTCCGCGGCACGTGGCGGCCGGAGATCATGCAAGCCCTGCGCGTGTTTGCCGATTACGGCCTTACCGGGACGCAGTCTGTTGCTGTTCAGGGACGTGCAATCTCCAGCAGGGAATTCGTCCGGAGTCACATCCTCCAGTATGCCGCGCAGGTAGGCGGTGATGGGGAGTGGGCTTTCCTGTTGCACGTAGAGGTCCATGGCTGGCGGGAAGGCAGCCGGATCCGCTGCGAGTATCGTACCAGCCATCCGCCTCGCGCCGAATGGGGAACGTCCGCAACGGCGCGGGTCACGGGCGTACCCGCGTCGATTGGCGCGCAAAAGCTGGCCCAGGCTGAAGTCAGCCGAACCGGCGTCCTGGCCCCTGAGGCCTGTTTCGAACCGCTGCCGTTCTTCGCAGAACTGGCCCGGCGCGGAATTTTGGTTCACGAACAGACGGAGTAGTCGCGACGGCAGTCAGTAGCCGCTGTTAAGGGCCCGTCAGGAAATAAGGTGTACATTTTGCTGCTGGCCCCCAGGCCCGCTGGCAAGGCGCGAGCGACGAGCATACCCGCTGCGGTATGTAAGGAGCGAGCAACACAGCCAGCGGGCCTGCGGGCCGCCGCCCGGAGGGGCGCGGCGGCGGGCGGGCATCTGCGGCGTTGCCGCTCCTCGACGATGTCCGACATCGCCTGCGTCGCGGCGCCTTGCATCTGCCCGCCCGGCGCTCGCGCCAAAATGCACACCCTATTTCCTGACGGGCCCTAAGCACTGTGGCCACTCTGATAGAGGCGCTGACTGCGCGCCCAACATATCGCCTCAGGATGCACGCCGAAGACCATTTCTCATTCGAACGAAAGGACACGATTGACTCTTACTGCGTTTTCCAGTGATCAACAACAAGCTTCGCCAATCGCGAACCCGGCAGCCTAGTCTTCTTACCCTGGTCTTATCTGGCGAAAACTCCAGGAGCGAGATTCTGGCTTCCTGGGAAGCGAAGTGACTGGGGAAATGCCCCGCCTGAACGATCGAGCCACTCTTGCCAAGGGTTTTGCTTCTCAGAACCGAGAAAGGTGCTTGTGGACGCAAACAGAAGGCTCAATATCTTGCTGTCAAGCTGATAGGCGGAATCAAAGTGAGTGTTCAACACGATCCCTCTCTCACGCGACGATTTTGCCAAGAGCAGCTCCAAGGGTTCGCCCTGCAGCGGCAC
>Ga0209056_10007031_pt1 | contig 11598 bp, 12 predicted proteins | sample GraSoiAngelo_114_FD_185876 | JGI IMG/M metagenome (GOLD analysis project Ga0209056, IMG submission 185876) | Grasslands soil microbial communities from the Angelo Coastal Reserve, California, USA - 14_0903_13_40cm (SPAdes) (version 2) | ecosystem: Environmental > Terrestrial > Soil > Grasslands... | reverse complement strand
ATGCGGTACTTTCGTTTCGTCAGCGCGTGGTGAAAATGCAGCAGCGTCGATGGCCTCAGAACGATGGCAAACCGCAGGACGCGAGCAGGACGCATGAGAAGAGTGCACAAACCGGCGATAATCCGATCCGAAACACGCAGATTGGGAGCGCGTTTGCGGCGGTTGAGGATCAACACTGATGCCGAATCAGCGCCGATTCGGCCACGACGGAACGGACTCCACCCGGTCTCGCTAGTCGAACGATGGTGACGATTACATGAACGAAAAGGATGAGGATGTTCGCGCATGCGGGAATCGTATCAAACCCTTAAAAATCCCCCGAATTCAGCGCAATTTGCAATTCGCCACCTACAGGGTCGAATCGCTGTGGAAGCGCCGAGGCCTTGGCCCCGAGGGTTAGGCGACATCGGAAAACCTGAACCCCGCTCCAAATACTTTGCACCACCCGCTTGAAAGCCTTATGCTCTGACATACGATGCTGACTACGCTCTAAATAAAGTTTGAACCCGGCGAGTCTACCGTCGGGTTTGCGTCGTTCCTTGGCGAACGTAAAAAACGGCAGTCTGTACCTCCTAAAAAGGGGAATGAGAGATGGATGAAAGCGATGCATTTAAGGCTACCGGCCAATCGAGCGCGGGTTTCTTTACGTATTCAAACTCAATCGACGTCGGCGTCTATGTTCAGGGCAAGATTAGCGGCGTATGTGGCGAGTCCATTTTGAATATTCCTCACGACCGCTATGACTTCTCACCGAACACTGGCACCGGCGTTTTCGGCGCAGGCGATCGATACGGCGTCTTCGGGGCCAGCAGCAAGATCGTCGCGCAGGAGAAACCGACGCTCGCGGTGCCGGCCGGTTTGAAGGACGGGATCGGCGTAGTTGGCAGTAGCCTCGAAAGGCCCGGCGTTGTTGGCATGAGCGGAGGAATTCAGGCCGCTGAGTTGAACAGCCTTCACAACCAGGCGCTGGATCCGACAGAGGCGCCCATGGGCGTCGTGGGCATAGGGAAGGGTGGCGATGCAAGCGGAGTGTACGGCGCCGGCTTCGCCGGGCGGGGAGGCATCTTCCAATCCGACGGACAGGCTCAACTCAATCTGAAGCCCATCGATCTGAAGGCGGGCCAGATAGGACTGCCGAGCAACGGAATGACCGGGGACCTCCTTGTTGTCACGCACAATCACAATACGGGAGACGAATTCTCGGAGCTCTGGTTTTGCGACCGGGGGATGAGGCCGGGACATGGTGCGCACTGGTCGAGGGTTGCCTTCGACAGGTTCGTTCAAACGCCATAGGTCAGGACGCCATGAAAGCTCGGGGATCACGAAACCTTGCGTACGGCTTCGCTGTGGCTGTCACTTTCGCTCTGGCTGGATGCAATCAGCCGAGCAGTGGAGTAATTCTGACCTATCGCGTGATCGGTCAATGTGACTCACTGCAGAGCAGCACCGACGCGAACGGAAACATCATCGCGGACAACCCCGGCAGCGCTTACCTTCTGATCGACGTCTTCAAGGTCGAGAACAACCATGCCGCCGCCGTGCTATTCACGCTCCTCGACAACCGAATTTCAACGAACGACTTCGGGAGCGCTACGCGGTTCGACTACGACAATATCGTGCATGCGCCGCCGTTCAACGCGGCTCCCGGGACCGCTGCGACGACACTCTTGCCGTACGTGGCCTGGGTTTCCGGATTTCAGAATCAGGATCACCCGTCCCAGGACGCAGCGCAGGTGAACTGGCATGTCATTAAGTTTCCCGGTGCGGAACTTGTCAAGAAACCGGCGCGCCAGACGGTCCGGAGCATTGGGGAAGAGCGTTTGGATAAAGCGGGCCCAGGTTCTCGCCTCCTGGGCTCGGCTGCCGAAGAGCAGCTCAGTTTAAAAGCATTGCCAACGATCTGTTGGAGGAAAAGGCCAAACGTTTCACCGAACAGAACCAGCATAACATCGGGCTGTTGGTCGAACCGGTCAAGACCAAGCTGCAGGAATTCCAGCGCAAGGTCGAAGAAGTCTACGTTCAGGAAGGCAAAGATCGCAGAGCTCTTGGCGAGCAAGTTCGGCAACTGATAGAGCTGAATCAGTCGCTAACTCAGGACGCCAAAAACCTGACGCGCGCGCTCAAGGGTTCCAGCAAAGCGCAAGGAAATTGGGGAGAACTCGTGCTTGAGCGTGTGCTGGAGTCTTCCGGACTCCGAAAGGGTGAAGAATACGACGTCCAGGAAAGCCACACGCGAGAAGATGGTAGCCGGGCACAGCCCGATGTCGTAATTCATCTACCTGAAGAACGCCATCTGGTCGTCGATGCCAAGGTTTCACTCAACAGCTATGAAGATTTCGCAGTCGCCGAAGATGAAGCCGACCGACGAGCTGCAATCAGGCGTCATCTCGACTCTGTTCGTGGCCATATCAAGGATCTTTCGGAGAAAAATTATCAGACGCTCTATGATCTGAACTCACTGGACTTCGTCCTCATGTTCGTGCCGATTGAGCCCGCATTTATGTTGGCTATTAGCCATGACCGCGATCTGTTTATCGATGCATGGCAAAAAAATGTCCTGCTCGTCAGTCCGTCGACTCTGCTGTTCGTGGTACGCACGGTGGCCCACCTCTGGCGACAGGAGGCTCAAAATCGCAACACACAGGAAAACGGCAAGCGCCGCGCGGAACTCTATGACAAGCTCGTGGGTTTTGTCACGGACCTGCAATCATTGGGTAATCGGCTGAAACAGGCCCAAAACGATTACGAAACCGCGTACAACAAATTCACTGGCGGTCGTGGCAACGTCATCCGGCAAGCGGAAATGCTCAGGCAACTCGGTGTGAAGCCATCGAAAGCACTGCCGCCGGCGCTCGTGGAATTGGCCATCGACAATGAATCCATGCCGGCATCGGCATAAAGAGTATGAAGGGAACGGCTACGACATAAACGGTTTAATTAAAGGAGGCGAGCCTTTCGATATTCTCGTTCCCTCACAAAACACCAACACCGTTCGCGTTTCGCGCGCATTCGAAACCCTCGCGCCTATAATGTCTTGAAAGCCGCTGCCGTCGGTTCAAGAAATAGTGGCAACGATAACTGTCAGGAAGAGTGCTCCGATTACAGCTCTGCTCATTATGCCTAATCCTGCCGCGCAGCTTTCAGCAACACCATGTCTCGGTGAAACTCCAGGAACCGCTTCTGTCCTGTCGTGAAACGGCCGACATTTTCGGCTCTGCGGAGCGCTTCGGGGCCCACGGTGACGATCTCAATTCCGGGCCTCTGTAGAAGTTCGTCACCGTCGAATCCGCTCTGTAAGGTCCATTCATCGGCTTGCCCGGCATATCGGAGCAGATAAACTTTTCCCTCTGTTGTTTGGACTTTGAAATAGGTCGCAGACGGCTCATACCATTGATCCAGGACAGCCGCGACCTCGTAGACTCCTTCGTCGAGAGTAAAACTGCGTGGGCGCTGGTTCGCCGTGTGGCCGGAGTATTCGTCAACGTGGATCGGTAGAGACATGGAACGATTCACCACGGCCGAGGGATGCTTGCATCATCTGGCCGATCATCGGCACGCGATGTGTAAATCCATGCGCGCAGATTATCATTTGTCGTAATCGCTTTTTACATTCTTTGGAAGGGCTTCGCGTGGTCAACACCGTTGACGGCAACAGACAGCTTGCAGGCTCCATGCACTACGATCCGGCTGCCTACTGGTGTCCACGTTGTTGGCGATTTACGAAAGATTGCCAGCACCTTGTGCCGCCGTTGGAGACAAGGCTGGTGCGTGTCGACGACTGGTTGATTCGTGCCGTACGGTACGACCGAGAACGAAAGATCCTCGAAGTGAATTTGCACGCTGCTGGAACGTATCAACATTTCGCTGTGTCGCTGGAATTGGCTCTGAAGCTCGTCAGATCGCCAGCGGCCGGTAAGGTTTACCAGGAGAGCATCAGTGGGAATTTTCCTTTCAAGCGCGTCCGCTTGTCCCCGTTTTCGGTGAGTTGAGTGCCGTGAGAGAATGCCAGCCTACAGGCAGTTTGCTGGAGCCTCTGCATGGCATTGGTAGTCTTTCTCAGGGCAGTTAACGTCGGCGGCCATAACACATTTCGGCCAAGTGTTCTCGCCAACGAACTGAGCGAGTACGATGTCGTCAATATTGGTGCGGCGGGAACGTTTGTTGTGCGTAAGGCAGTTTCTCAGGAGAAATTCCGCCGCGAATTGCTGAACCGGCTGGAGTTTCCAACAGAAGTGATGATATGCGAAGGTAGGGTCCTCGCCAGCTTTGCAGCGGACGATCCGTTTGCGCGCGAGCCTTCACGTCCCGACGTTGTACGTTTTGTCAGCGTTTTATCGAAAACTCTCGCTGGACTGCCTGCGATTCCAAGGAAATTTCCTACGAACGGCGAATGGGTCTTGAGAATCACCGGCTGCCGAGGTCGATTCCTGTTCGGTGTTTACAAACGGCAGATGAAGGCAATCGGTTATCTCGGCCAGGTGGAGAAACTCCTCGGTGTCCCGTGTACGACGCGCAATTGGAATACGATAACCGCAATCGTCAAGGCTCTGGGAGGCGCTTGACGCTTAAGGAGTCCCTCCCCATGATTGCTAGAACCAGGCGAATGTCTGCTTTCCCTCGAAACCTGCGTCCCATGCGGCTCTCACGCCGGGCCGAGCCGTTCGACTCCGATGAATTCGTTTACGAACTGAAGGTCGACGGTTTCCGTGCGCTCGCTCACGTTCAGGATGGTCGAGGGGAATTGATCTCCAGGAATGGAAACGTCTTCCGCGGGTTTGCGGAGCTTGCAACCTGGATCGCTGAACATTTGCACGTCGCAAGTGCGGTGCTGGACGGAGAAATTGCCTGCCTTGACGAATCCGGCCGGCCAAACTTTCGAGATTTATTGTTCCGGAAGCGGCAATGCGTCTTCATCGCGTTTGACCTGCTCTACCTAAACGGCAAGGACCTGCGATTACTCCCGCTGATTGAAAGAAAGCTCACCTTGAAGAAACTCGTTCGTCGAAAGCGTTCGCGAATCCTGTACCTGGATCACGTGGACACTGATGGGAGGCTTCTATTCGAGGAGATTGTGAAAATGGATCTGGAGGGGATCGTCTGCAAGCGAAAGAATTCCCCATATAAGGTCACCGATAAGCCGTCGCCGTCTTGGATCAAAATCAAGAATCCCAGGTATTCACAGGCTGACGGCCGGGAAGAGTTATTCGAACGCGCTTAATTTGGGAAATCGCCACTATTACTTCCCGATTGGGCAAAAGAATTCCTTTAGCGTAAAACTGTGGCTGGAGGCAACTTCTGCGAAGGAGACCTGGGAATTGACGCGGAAAGCTCGTTCACGGGGCACGTGTTCGCCGGTTTTAGTAAACACTTGGCGACTACTCATTACTAATCCGATTTGGCGCAGCAATTGACATTGCGACGCGCACGGAAATGTCGCACCAGACTAGGCTTGGGGACAGGGATCAATGTACTTGGACGAAACCGCGTAGTATCTGGTTTACCGCGAGTGCCACGATCCATATGATGGGCGTTGGATTTCCCTCGAACGTGTCACCAGAGGACAAGAGAGCGCCCAAAATGCCGACGCCTGCGCAAATTGCTATGCTTGAACCGACTGGTCGACGTGGTAGCCGTTTGCGATGCGTCATGCTCACAGACGGAGATCGTGCATCCGTTGCCCGAAGGATCAGCGCACTGATAGATCACCAGGCGACGGTCGATCCCGCCCGACACGTCTGGCTGCCCAACGGCTTCGCCCTTCCGCAGGAGGCAAAGCTTGGAGAAACGGCGGGGTTTATCAGCCATCATCTTCGTGAAGCGCTCATGAAATGGTGGCTGATGGACCGCAGATGTGCAAACCTACCGAACTGGGATATCGTGAGTGGCGCGACGATTGATGGACGCGAAGGATTGATTCTGGTTGAGGCGAAAGCTTACGACGGCGAAGCACGGACCGACGGAAAGAGCCGCGGCGGGAATCCGAATAATGACAAACACATCCGGGACGCCATTGCTCTGGCTAATGCTGGCTTGAACGGAGTTGTCAGAGGTTGGAACTTGACGGCCGAATCGCACTACCAACTCTGCAACCGCTTTGCCTGGGCCTGGAAACTGGCGTCGCTCAAGGTCCCAGTAGTTCTTGTGTACCTAGGGTTCTTGAACGCAAAAGAGATGAAAGATTGCGGGCAGCCCTTCGTAACGCGGGTCGATTGGCAGAACGCCTTGCACAGTCATTGCAAAGGTATCGTGCCCGAGGCCGCTTGGAAGCAACAACTGGAAATCAATGGGATCTCGATGCGGGCACTGATTGGGTCGACGCAGTTGGATTACGAGCCATAAAATTCTACGGCGACAGCCATGCGACTTCATCGACTGCAGAATCGTAGTAACTACTTGGACTTCCTAGCCGAGAACCTAAGTGGAAAGTTTGTGCTCACCGACGTCTCATTTGACCAAGGTGATCTCGAAACAATCCGGCTGAACGTGAGTGCGCCAAATAGCAGCTTGCGCAGAGCACATCTATCTTCCCAGACGTTTCCCCGGAGCGCACCGCCATTCGAAATCCGGCCCACTTCTCTATTGTTATCATTTGAACAGATTGCCAATTGGCAGGATAACTTCGCCATCGTTCGTGAGGCGATCGGTGATGCCCGTCTCGGCACCGTTCCGGCTAATGATCCGAAGCTAGAGACGATCCTTCCGAAACTTCAGTCTCTTTCTTCGGAACTTGCACGTATCGATACGTTTCTTGAAACGTTGCTCGTAGAGACCGATTTGTACTTGTGGTATCTAGAGCGTCAAAAGCGGATCGATCTTTATTATGCAAACAACCTTACTCAGGCGGGCGAACGCCTCCTGAGCGGCTTTCAGAGCGCCGTGTCTAAGTACACGCAGATACCTGAACTACGAAAGTATTTTGAGCAGAGTAACGTTCGCGAAGGGGATCTCGGTCCAAGAGGGCAACAATTCCGAGCGTGGTTTGCTTTGATCCGCGTACTACGTTGGGAGCAAGAGTTTGTCCTGGAATACATGAAGTATGAACTCAGGCCTCATCGTCTCTGTGGAAATGACTTCAAATGGCGTGAGGTACCCCCACTTGACATGCGCAAGCTCTCCGTGGATTTGCTTTGTCGCTTCGAAGGTGAGCCAACCTGGTGCGAACTGAAGATGTGCGGAGACGCTTGGACGTCATCCGCCGTGTTACAAATCCTATTCTATGGCTCCATGCTCTCTGGCCCGTACCAAGAAGATCGCTGCGGTCGACAGTTTCCGAATCGGTTTCGGAGGATGCGGCCATGGTTAGGCGTGATCGTAGAGCGACGCGATGAGCCGGGTTTCAAGGAAGACTTCGATAATGCGGTTGCCTTTGCCCGACACGAGAGAACCCGGCAGTGCCTTGAAAAGCATATCGCGGGGATGATCTTCGTAATGATCGATCCGCAAAATGGAGGTTGGGGCATCCAACGACAACCAGAACTGATTCGCTGGTAAGCCTCATGCCCCCGACATCTTGATGCTGGCCAGAAGAGAACGCCTACAGAAATTGCTCGAAGGCTCCCTCAGGCGGCGAGCTGAAGACAATGACCGGCGGGTACGGCATTGAGGCGACCACGACAAACACGTTTGCGCCAGGTTACCCGCGAAAACGTCGAAGCGGCGAGCAATTCGCGAAACATGCATGACAGCATTCCAAAAACCCTGATTAGCGAGTTTTTCCGCGTCGACTCCCGGTATAATCAAGCAGACCGTGACTCCCTATTCTGGCGTTGCCCTGTGTCCCACGCTCTCGCCAAGGGAAAAGTGCATCCGAATCCGAGAATACCGGCAGGGACAGTTCCACGAACGCTATCACAAACACATTCCGTCCCATAAGTTAAGCGAGTCCGCGGCGACCGAACTGCTCCGGACACTCGTATTGCGATACGAAGAATGCACTGCGGAGCAGATTCTTAATGCCTATCTGACGCGACGCGGCAAGGAGGCGAAGATCTCGTATGGCCCGGTTTTCGCGGTTGATTATCCGGAGCCCGGAGTTCAACGGACGTGTTGCGGCGGAGACATAATTGCCAGCGTTGATGTCGTACTCGTTCCTGCGGAATTTCGGAAGACGAATGATCATTAGGATGCCACTCAGGAGTTCGGTGGCGTCCTTTAGCAGTGCGACGGTTTGTTTCTATACTGGGGAAATCACTAATCGGGGATCAGTTGCGCGGGATTCCTCTCCGTAAACGCCGAAGGGTTTACGCATCGATCTCCGGAGGATTGACCAACGCTGGGCGACAAAGCAGGGCCTATCCGGCGTCGGTGCGCATTGACGATGCGGCGATGTGTCGACCCGCGACGATGGCTACTCAGGGATTGACCGGAATTCGGCTCGACTGATGGCGTACCTGACGGTCCGGACGTCACCCTCGGGTGTGCCCTCGCCAACGAACCTCATCCCGCACTTCTCCATGACGCGAATCGATCCTGCGAGGTCCGGGAGCGTTTCGGCCGTGAGCTGTTCGATTTCTGGGTGTTCGAAAGCCCACTCGATCAGGCACCGCGCAGCTTCAGTGGCGTATCCGAAGCCTTCAAATCCCGGCAGCACGCTGTAGCCGATTTCGCATGAGCCATCGCGCGGCGTCCCCTTGAATCCGACCGTTCCGGCCAGTCGGCGCTCGTTCTGCGGCACGACCACATACCACAATCCCCAACCGACCGCGTCGTCTTGCTGCAGCAGATTGAGATACCACGCCTGTGAACCTGCGTCGTGCAGCGGTGGTGGCCAAGACGCGGGCGGCACCACATCAAGCGCGGACGCGAACGCCGCTACGTCTTGCATTTCGAGAGTGGTACTTTCGGCGGTGGCCGCTATCAACTCCAGTCTTGGCGTGCGCAAAGTGAGAAGAATCATTGAGGTCCATCGCTGCGGCATTCGGCGGCGTCGACATACGTCGCGGTCACCGCGTCTTGCTCTGTGTTGACACATCCCATTCGAGTTAAGGTCGTCGAAGTTCATTGTGAGGATGATATCCAATGAACTTTATTGAACGCGTTCCACCAGTGTTGGTCGCCGCCAGCCCCGCGCGCTTTGCAATATACGCGCGTGTGAGACCAGGAACAAAGCGTTTTAAAGTCCTGATTAACGCCGCAGGGTAGAGCCATCTGTGGACCACGATGCGTAAGCCCTTCGCCACTACTCAGTAGTTTTGGCGCCGCTCATGCCTCCCCGCTTCGTTTTCAGTTTCGATCCTATAGCGGCTGCTTTTCTGCTCGCACAACTGACAGCATTATGTTGGGGGAAGGACGTATCATTTACCGCATGACATACGACCCATTTGTCCAAGGCCGATTCACCGTTAACGAGCGGAGCATGCAGGCGTTCGACGCCGCCCGCAACCGCAGCTTCCCTTGCGACATCTGGCATCCAGCGAAAGCGGTTGGAATTTGCCCGGTCATCCTTCTCTCTCATTCGAGCGGCGGCAGCGGTCGGCGAGGCTACACATTCCTGACGAATCACCTGGCCAGCCATGGCTACATCGTCGCGGGACTGAATCACTCCGAACTCGTCGCACCCGAGCTCGGACATCGAGACGGTGAAACTCCTGAACAACGGGCCGCGCTGGCCGAAGCTGCCATTGCGAACCGCGTTCCGGACATTAGCTTTCTTCTCGAGTATGTCTTGACCCAGGCGGAGCTCAAACCCGCCCCTGTAGGAATCGTGGGGCACAGCTTCGGCGGCTGGACAGCGCTTGCCTCTCCGGACGTGGTGCATCAAATCGGGGCGGTTGTGGCGCTTGCGCCCGCCGGAAGTTCGAATCCAAGGCCGGGGATTCTGCCAGCGAAGCTGGCGTTCAAGTGGGGCCGCGACGTTCCGACTCTCCTTCTGGTGGCGGACAACGACGTCTGCCTTCCGATCGACGGCATGTACGAGATCTTCGAAAGAATACCTGCCGCGAGACGCATGGTGATTCTCCGCCGCGCCGACCACATGCACTTCCTGGATAACGTCGAGCAACTGCACGAAGCGGTCCGGACCTCGCCGCCTTGGATTCCAGAATTGGATTACCTGCAAAAGGAAATGCGTCCGATTGCTGAACTCTGCACCGGCGAACAATCCCACTTGTTCGTCAGAGGACTCACGCTCGCACATTTTGATGCCGTGCTGAAGCAAAATGACGAAGCCCGCCGATTCCTCACCGGCAACATCCAGGCCGAACTCGCGTCCCACGGTGTAGAGGCTTTCGTTCATGCGGCTGCGTAGTCGCGCTTTCCCGATGTCTGCGTTCGCTAACGCCGAAGGGTTTAGGTACCCGAATCTCAACTCCCCACAGGTCGTTATGTGGGACGGAATGCAGTCAACTTAACTTCCACGATCCGGACTTATAGGACCCTATGTACTTGAACGGCAGCCGTTAGTGGGGTGTCTCGGTTACTGGGCGATGCCAACCTGATGGAGCAGAAATGCCCAGGCAAACGCCGTATCACGAAGCGCATCGTATCGTCCCGAAGCTCCGATGTGCCCTGCGCCGAAATTCACCTTCAGCAGCAGTGGATTCGAATCAGTTTTCAGCGTGCGGAGCCTTGCCACGAACTTTGCTCCCTCCCAATAGCCGACCTGGCTATCATTGAGCGAAACTCTGACCAGCATTGCGGGTACGGTTGCGCCTTCACATTTTCGTACGGTGAATACTGCAAGATGTATTGGAAGTCCGGAGCTTTGTTCGGATTGCCCCATTCGACATACTCGCTGGTCGTCAATGGCATCGATGCATCCAGCATATCGTTCAGCACATCGGTAAACGGAACCTCAGCAATAACCGCCTTGAACAAACCCGGCCGCATATTCACCGCGGCGGTGACCAGCAGCCCGCCGGCGCTTCCGCCGCGGATGACAAGGCGGTCTTTCGACGTGAATTGCTGATGGATCAGATACTCGGCTGAGGCGATGAAGTCGGTGAAGGTATTCATCTTCTGCATGAGGCGTCCGGCGTCACGCCATGCCTCCCCCAGTTCACCGCCACCGCGCACATGAGCGAACGCATAAATGACGCCGCGGTCCAACACCGGCAGAATGGGATCCGCGCCTGGCCAAAAACCCGCTGTATTGAAATAAAGCGGAACCGAGGCCCCGTAGGCCCCATACCCGGCCAAGATGAGCGGCGCGCGGCCGTCTCGCTGCACTCCCTTTTTATAGACAAGGGAAATCGGAATCTGCACGCCATCGGCTGCCGTTGCGGAGATCCGCTCGGACAGATACTGCGACCGGTCGAAGCCGCCAGGGGTCTCTTTCTGCTTGCGCAGCAACGAGTGGCCCGAAGACACGTCGTAATCGAAGACCGACGGCGGCGTCACAAGCGACTCGTAGCTGTAGCCGACCGTACTTGTTCGAAACTCATGGTTATCCCGAACCGAGGCGGAGTACACCGGCTCCGGAAACTGCACGCGATGGGACAAGCCCGTCTTGAGATCCATGATCTCAATCTGATCGAGCCCGTTCTCCTTCTCGGATAGCACAAGGTGTTCCGAAAAGGCATCGATCGACTCGATCTTGATTGCCTGGCCGACATGAAGGGGATGAGAATGCGCGTGCGGCCGAGCAAGGTGCAGGCACGC
>Ga0209056_10007030_pt1 | contig 11599 bp, 10 predicted proteins | sample GraSoiAngelo_114_FD_185876 | JGI IMG/M metagenome (GOLD analysis project Ga0209056, IMG submission 185876) | Grasslands soil microbial communities from the Angelo Coastal Reserve, California, USA - 14_0903_13_40cm (SPAdes) (version 2) | ecosystem: Environmental > Terrestrial > Soil > Grasslands... | reverse complement strand
CCATAAACTCGCCCCGCAACGTCGCCTGCGGTTGTTCGCCGATGACTTTGTAGCGGGCGTTTACCGGCGAATAAACGGAGGCATAAGTGCGTCCGCGCCATTCCGCCGTTTCGCCGTGCGGCAGAATGTCCACCAGATGGAGTTCGTTCCATTCGGTCTCGCCGGCCCGGAGTTTGTATCCGATGTAGTAAATCAGCAGGGAAAAAAGTGCGACGTAAACCGGAAACGTCAGCCAGGTGAGCATTTGTTTGTTGGCGCGTTTCAGACAATACTGGTCCACCGGGCCGATCACGAGCAAATAAACGATCAGCAACAGCAACAGCCATTGCACGGGCAGTTTACGCACCTGCCGGCTGTCGATCATGGCGCCGAACACACCGTCAATGCTCCAGCCGCCGTAGGCATACAGGTTTTCCGGCCCAAACCAACCCGGCGGAACCGACAGCAGCTTCGCCCAAAACCATTCACGGTTTTTCCAGGAACGGAACGGCTCGCGTTCGGGGCTGAACATGAGCTCGGTGATTTGACCGCGACCGCGTTTGGCGGAAATGACGAGCGGGGTGTTCTGCAGCGAAAGCAAAACTTCACCGTCGCGAACCGTCCCGATCGCCACGGGAAAATCGACCTGCTCAAACTCGGCATCAATCGCCAGAAAGTTCGCCGGATAACTCACGCCGCCCGGAGACCTGGCGGCCGGTTGAATTGCGGCTCTCCGGGAACCAACACGTTGCCCCGTTCGGGACGAGTCGAATTCCTGCGGCTCGCCGGAACCCAGCCATTGATCCATTTCGCGGCTCGACTTGAGTGACCCAACGCCGCTCAGTTCGCACGGCAGCAGCGGGCGCAACCACGGCGTGGCGTTGATGTCGCCAGGTTGTTCCACGCCGATGATCAGGTGACCGCCCTCATGCAGCCATGCGAGCAAAGCCGCCGCCTGGTTCACCTTCAGTTCGAGCGCCTTTTCCGAGTTCAGATAAATCGCGTCGAGGCTTTCCAGCGCGATGGGCGTGTCGGGAAACTGTTCGACCGGCAAGCGCGCGACCAGCGGCTGCATCGGCGAACGGTTGTTGTTGTTCTTGAGTTCGGGCAGTTTGGGCAGGCCGCCGAAGGTTCGCGGCGTGGCGCCGAGCAAAATGCTTTCCCACGCCAGAGCGCGCGGACGCAAGCCGTTCTTGTAGGCCCGCACCTTGCCGCGCTCGTCCACCAGGCGGGCGTCCCAGGTGGAGTAAGCAGCCGAACCGGCGAAGGCGGGAATGACGAACCGCTTCCGCGTATTGGTCGGCAATTCCACCACGATTCGACGCGTCTGGCCGCCGCCCATCTGACTGGAGGACAACTCGAACGCCGCGTTAAACGGCGGGCCGTCGTTTTGCACCTCGACAGCCACCGGAAACCAGCCCGCTTCGCGCACAATGCCATCAAAGCCGGTCGGCTGGCCGCCATATCCGATAAAAACATCGAATTGCAACGCCGCGCGCACCGATGCCGTCAGGCCAAAACAGACAACGGCCGCGCCGAGCCACGCCCGCACGAGGGGAGGAAAACCAGCGGCAAGACAACTTCGGACTACCGCCCTCGGACCTCGGACTTCGGATGGGGTGTCTGGCTCCATACTCTGTCAGCGCATTCCTTCAGCGTATAATCCGCCCCTGAGACAGAAGCAATGAAGAACTGTTTTCATGCGCCGGAGGTGGTTTGAGGGTTCGACTCTTTCCCATGATCTTTTGCTCAATCTTAACTGCTTTGACAATCGCGATATGGTTTTCCTCACGCAGAGCTGGAGCGCCGAAGTCTATTCGGAATATGAACGCAAGCATTTGATTCGCCTGCCAAGCGTCGTCGGCTACCGACTTCAACCGCCGAGCAACAAGTTCGGCTTGTTCTGGTCATCGCCGAGTTTGAAGCGCGGGATAGCTTTCAAGGAAAACGTCACTGCTACGCCGTAATCGGTAGGGCCGATGCGGCTCTCGCGGACGCGAAACGTCAAGGCTGCCGTCCAGCTCCGAAAATCGCGATAGAGCGTATAGTATTGTTCTTCCAGCGTGCCGTCGCGCGCCTCGAAGCGATGCTGCAGGCGTCCGGCCCAGTTCTCGCTGAAGCGATAGTAGAAACTGCTGAGAATGGTGTTGTTTCCGGAATCCGGTCCCAGCGTCGGGTCGCTGCGCAAGTAGCGATGGCCAACGGACCAACTCCAGGTGCTGTTCGGTGACAGCGTGAGGGTGTGATTCGCCTCGCGCCACTGCCGGTCGTTGAGGCTGTAGCGCGTCTCGGAATTGACCGTAATCCACGAACGCGGTTTGAAGTCGAGGTCGGAGTAAACGTCCGTGAACGTTCCCTGGTCCGGGCGCGGTTTGAGGCGCCAATCGGCGTAAACGGCCCACTTGAACAGGTTCTCGACCCTGTTCTTTCGCCTGGTTTGCAACGTGTTTCTCAAGCCCAGCCGCAGAACGTTTTGGCTGTCGATGGAATCAATCGAATTGTAGTCTGGAAAATCGACCGGTAACAGCCGCAGCGTGGGCAATTGGCTGTCGAACTGCGGCAGCTCCGGAGGCGGCTTGTTCGGCGTGGGAACGAAGACGTAATTCACGGATGGTTCGACGACGTGGCGGAGGCCATCCGCGTCGACAAGCTTGCTGTGCGCGCCTTGCCAAATCCGTGAAGCCTTGAAGGAAACCTCGGCGCCGGTGTTGAACACCCAACGCTGCTGCTCCTGGTTGGTCGTGCCAACGCCGTGGGTTTCGCCGTAATCGGTAAACCGTCCGCCGACACGCGGGGTCACATTCAACCAGCCGAAGAAGGTTTGGGGCAGCAGCAACTGGTGAAAAGTGTCGGCCCGATACGCGGCGAAAGAATTGGTGAGGTCGTTGGCGAAGGTGTGCCGAAAGTAGCCGACGGAGCTTTCGCTTTCGTAATAGAAGGGCGAGAGGCCGAGCTGCTGTCGTTCCCCGGTCAGCTTCACTTCGGGCAGGCGCTCGATCGTTTCAAAGAAATCGTTGATGCGCGGCTGGGCGAGGACGTCGAGGCTGAAATTCGACCAGCGTTGGTTGACATCCAGGAAGGAACCCGGCTGTGTATTGTCCCGGTATTCGCTCTCGAAGAAGTCCCGACCGACAAAAGGATCACTTTCCTGGCGCAGAACGACGGTGGCGGTGAGGTTCGTGCGGATGTTTACCTGGTGCGTGAAGGCGAGACGATACCGGTCTTTCTCGATGGGCACACCGTTCGTGGAGGAGGTCGGCAGACCGTTGGTGAAAATCAGAAAACCAGACTCATGATCGCGCAGGTAGTAATATTTCACCGTTCCCTCACCCAACACGCCCGCGTCGTAGTAGGCGTCCGGCCCGCCGCCAAAACCGCGTTTCAACCGGTAATCCGCGTGAAGTGATCCGTAAAGCTTTTCGTTCCAATACCAGTTGTAAGCGCCGAGCAAATACGGTCCGTAAGAGCTGCGATAGCCGGGGGTGAACTCAAAGCTGCCCTGCCGCCGGTCAAAGTTGCGGCGGTAATAAGGAAAATAGAAAACCGGCACGTTGCCGAAGTAGAGCACGGCGTCACGCGCCACAAAATACTTTCCCGGCACGATCGTCAGGCGCCTCGCGTGCACGCGGAAGCCGGGCTTCTCCACGTCGTCCGTCGTGACGAAGGCATTGGTCGCGGCGTAGGTATGGTTGGTCTGGTTCGCACCAAGGCCATCGCCGGTGGCAAAAAACGGGCTCTTGCCAGTGCGGAACCTGGCCGTGTGAATCTGATGGGTAAAAAAGTTGTATTGCAGACGATCGCCGCTCCAGACCTGGTTTTCGTACTGCAAATTGACCGCGCCTTCCGCTTCCATCTCGCCGGTTATTCGATTCCCTTGGGCGCGGTGGGCCGTCAACACGGCCCCCTGGTAACGAGCCACGAAATCGTTGGTGGTCACGAAGAAGCCGGTCTCGTAGTTGAATTCGATCTGCCCGGGACCGATCCCCTGGATGTCAATCTCTTCATCTTCCGCCTCGGCCGCGAAAAGGGAACACGCCGCGCGTGCCAACAGCAGAACAAGGCAAAAGGGGCGAGAGAATTTCATTCGGCGCGCACAGCTAAACAAAATGAGCTCTGACTTGCCAAGCGGGATTTCCTTTGTTTTATCGCCCGGTCTCCCATCGGAACCCGAAACCGAAGCCTGCCGCCCGAACCGATCATTATTTGTTGATCACGAATTCGACTTCGAGGCCGAGTTGGTGGAAAAGATTGGTCAACTGCAGCCGCGCCCGTTCTTCGGCGTCGCCGTTGATTCCATTGAAGCGGGCCGAAATGCTCAAATCCTCCACTGCCTGGCGACGCGCGCTTTGTTCGAGGTCTTTGTCAAACGCGCGCAACAGGCCGGTCGTCCGGTCCACCACGCGCGTTTTCTTGTCGTCGAGGTAAACGTCCGTGATCCTGGCGGGCGGCAGTTTCACAACCACCTTTTTGTCATCGACGCGCACGTCTTCCGGCTTGATTTCCTGCAAGTCCACGCCCGCCTTGACGACGCCGTGCGCGACCAGTAGCACGCGGTTTTCACCGTACCATTTGATGTCCTCCAGAATGACCACTTTTTCGAGCACATATTTGACGGTGACGAGTTCGGAGAGCGTCTGGACCTGTTTAAGCATTGTCGCGGTGTTTTGAATCCTGGGCGGCGCGCTCGACAGCGGCAGCGGCACCCAAAGCAATGCGACGAACAGCGCCACACCCGCGCCAATCGCCAGCACCAATCCGAGGATGATCAAGCGTGTCTTGAGCATGCGCCGAATTTAGTCCGCTGCGCTGATTTGCAAAGTCGGAAAGTGGGTAAGGCGATGGCGGCTTTGGAGCAGTGGAGTTTGGGAGTGATGTGCTTGTTCCAGCGCACTCCTTCCTTCGCATTCTCCACCGAAACCGGGCCGTACCTCCACCTTTGGGCGCCCCTTGCCGCCGCGGTTAAGCTTGGTTAGGCTGGACTGCATGAGTCCACCTTTGACCGGTCAGTTCCCGGTGTATCGCCCGCGTCGCCTGCGCCAGTCTCCCGCCCTGCGTCGGCTGGTCGCCGAAACGCGATTGAGCGTTGAACAACTGGTGCTGCCGATGTTTGTTCGTCCTGGCCGCAAAGTGCGTCGGGCGGTCCATGCGATGCCCGGCGTCCTCCAACTTTCGCCGGACGAACTGTTGCGCGAGGCATCGCAAGCGCAGGAACTGGGCGTGCCGGCGGTCTTGTTGTTTGGAATTCCGGACCGAAAGGACGAGAAAGCCTCGGGCGCTTACGCCCGAAAGGGAATCGTGCAGCAGGCCGTGCGCTCGCTGAAGAAAGAGTTGCCGGACCTGATTGTCATCACCGATGTCTGCCTTTGCGAATACATGAGCCACGGGCATTGCGGGATTGTACGTCGCGACAAATCCGGCGTGCACATCCTGAACGACCCGACGCTGAAACTACTCGCACGGGTGGCAGTCGGTCACGCGGACGCAGGCGCCGATGTCGTGGCGCCCAGCGACATGATGGATGGGCGTGTCCGGGCTATTCGCGCGGCGCTGGACCAGAATGGTTTTACTGAAACGCCGATTATCTCCTACGCCGCGAAGTTTGCCTCGGCTCTCTACGGGCCGTTTCGCGAGGCGGCGGAATCGGCGCCGCAATTCGGCGACCGGCGCAGTTATCAAATGGACGCCGCGAACGCCAACGAAGCGCTGCGCGAAGTGGGCCTGGACATCGAGGAAGGCGCGGACATTGTCCTGGTCAAACCTGCGCTGCCCTGTCTCGACATTATTCACCGCGTCAAAACGGAGTTCGGTTATCCCACTGCCGCCTACGCCGTGAGCGCCGAGTACAGCATGATTAAAGCGGCCGCAGCCAGGCGTTGGATTGACGAACGCTCGGTCATGTTGGAAAGCTTGCTGGCGATGCGTCGCGCCGGAGCGGACATTTTGATCACTTATGCCGCAAACGATGTGGCGCGCTGGTTGAAGGAGAGCAAAGGTTGAGGCGCGCTCAGGTCTTCAGGTGCAGGTACGAAAGGATGATCAATGCGATGATCAACACGCCGAGCACAACCGCAACCGCGATGAATATTTTATTCGCCTTGTTGCTTTTTTTGGAGAAAGCGGCGCTGGTTTCGAAATTCACCGGACGCGTCCCTCGATCGAGCGCCTGGGCCTGAATGCCGATCACCATCGTCTTTTCCAACGGCTTTTTGAGGGGCGCAGCGGCAGCCGTCGTCCCCGTGCCGGACTCCAAGCGCATTTCCACCTGGCCCAGGCGCAGGATTTGACCTGGCTTCAAAGCCGATTCGGTGATTTTTTCGCCGTTGACGAAGGTGCCGTTGGTGGAGTTGAGATCTTTGACGACGATATCGCTGCCGCGCTGAATCAGCTCGCAATGGTGGCTGGAGACCGAAGGCTCAGCGATCTGGAAGGCATTGTCTTCGAGTCGTCCGATCGTGGTTTTGTCCACCTTCAGTTCGTACGTCAGTCCTGTCAACCCTTCGCTGAGCACAACAAGTTTGACCATAGCCTGGTTGGTTCAACGCATTATTGTCACCGTCTCCGTCAAGTCAAACTGTTTATCGGTCTGACGACGGTCACGAGGTCAATGTCGCTCAATCAGCGCGCGGAATTCATCAAATAACGGAGCGGAATCATGCGGTCCGGGCGAAGCTTCCGGATGATATTGAACGCAGAAAATCGGCTTGCTCTTGTGTCGCATGCCTTCGACGGTCCGGTCGTTCAGATTGACGCGATTGACCGCAACATCGGAAGGCAGCGTGGCTGGATCGACCGCGAAGCCATGGTTCTGCGAAGTGATTTCAACTTTGCCGGTCTCCAGGTCTTTCACCGGCTGGTTCGCGCCGCGATGGCCGAATTTCAATTTGAATGTCTTGCCGCCAAATGCCTGCCCGAGAATCTGGTGCCCTAAACAGATACCGAAAATCGGAATGCCGCTCCTCACCAGCTCACTGACCGCTTCCACGGCATAGCCGAGCGCCGCCGGATCGCCGGGACCATTTGAAAGAAAAACACCCGCGGGCTTGTGTTTCAACCCCTCGGCAGCCGGAGTGGCCGCCGGCACGACCCGCACCTCGAATCCGCGCTGGCGCAGACGGCGAAGAATGTTGTATTTCATCCCGAAATCGTACGCGATAATCGGAATGTCCGCCGGCCGCAAGGGGTCGCGCATATTACGCGCGTCGCCGGCGGAGTTTCCATGGGCGAGTTTGAAGTTGCCGCTCTGCTTGTTCTCCGGATCCCAGAGGAAGGGCTGCTGGTGCGTCACTTGCTTAACATAATCCACCCCGATGAGCCCTTCCCAGGCCCGCGCCCTTGCCACGGCTTCGGCGGCAGTGGTTTTCTCGGTCGAAATGAAGCCTTTCAGCGCGCCGCGAACGCGAAGGCGTGTGGTCAGCGCCCGCGTGTCAATTCCCTGGATGCCAGGAATGCCGTGTTTATCCAAATATTCGGCCAGCGAAGAATCCGCTCGCCAGTTGCTGACCACGGGCGAGAGTTCACGAACCACAAAACCCGCCACGTGCGGCCGCCACGATTCCACGTCCTGGTTGTTCACTCCGTAATTGCCGATCAACGGATAAGTCATGGTTACAATCTGCCCTTTGTAGGACGGGTCGGTGAGGATTTCCTGGTAGCCGGTCATCGAGGTGTTGAAACAAACCTCCCCGCACGCCGAGACGCGCGCGCCAAAACCTTCGCCGTGATATACCGTGCCGTCTTCGAGGGCCAGAACCGCTTTCATCGCTGCTTGCACAAATTGCGCGCGATGCTAGGGCTGCGCCCCGCACGGTCAAGTCTTAACCACGGAAACGAAAAAGCGCGGTCTGGAAGACCACCTCGCAAACGCAAGGCAATCCGTTGGTTCAGGACTTCTTTTTGAACCCTTCCAATTTGGAAATGAATGCCTTCGGCCCGCCTGCTTCATAGCCCTCCTGGCGGCCGACTTCCTTGCCGTCCTTGCCAAGCACCACAAAAGTGGGAAAGCCGTCAACCCTGTATTCTGCCTTGAGCGATTCGTTGGCTTTCTTCAGTGTCGGGTTATTCCTTCCAGACAATTTTTCCAGCCACAATTGTAGCCGTCGCTTTCCCCTTCAATTGCCAGCCGTAGAACGGACTGTTAAATGATTTGCTGGCGGTTTGCGCTTTTTCAAAAGCCCATTCGCGGTCCGGGTCGAAGACAGTCACATCCGCGTCGGCGCCGATGCTGAGCGTGCCTTTGGCCAGGCGCAGCAGCCGGGCCGGAGCGACGGTAAATTTCGCGATGAGGTCGGACAATCCGAGGAGCTTCGTATGATACAACTGCATCAGCGAAAAGGCGAATTCGGTTTCGAGGCCGGTGATGCCAAACGGCGCGTAATCGAACTCCACTTCCTTTTCGTAGTCGCAATGCGGGGCGTGGTCGCTGCCAAGAACCTCCAAAGTGCCGTCAACGATTCCTTCGATGATCGCCTCGCGATCCCGTGCCGAGCGCAGCGGCGGGTTCATTTTCAGATTGGTGTCATATGCCAGCCAGGCTGGCCTGTTCGATTCGCGGTTCCTGCAATCAAAAACACCTTTGCCATCGCTGCCCCAAAATTTCTCGCTCCCGGCGATTGCCGCATCGGTCAGCACGAAGTGATGCGGACACGCTTCGCCGGACACGGGCACGCCCCGCTTGAGCGCCTCCCGGATCAACCGCACGCTCCCCGCCGCGCTTAAATGCTGGCAATGCAAGTGCGCTCCCGTCAACTCCGCGAGCTGAATGTTTCTGGCGACGATGATCTCCTCGCCTGCTGCCGGCCAGCCATGCAAGCCCAGCGCCGCGCTCCAGTAACCTTCATGCGCCACGCCGTCGCTGACCAGCGAGTAATCCTGGCAATGGTCCATCACCGGCAGATTGAACATCCTGGCGTATTCGAGAGCGCGCCGCATCAGCTCGTTGTTCTGGACGCAATGACCGTCATCCGTGATGGCCACGACGCCGGCCCGCTTGAGAGAACCGATGGGCGCCAACTCCTCGCCAGCGAGGCCTTTGGTGATGGCACCCGTGATGAACACATTCACCACGCCGCTCCGGTCCGCCCGCTCCCGAATCAGCGCGACCGTGCCCGCGTTGTCAACGGCCGGCGACGTGTTCGGCATGCAAACGACTGAGGTGAACCCGCCGCGCGCCGCCGCCGCCGTGCCGGTCGCAATGGTTTCTTTTGCAGTCTGACCCGGCTCGCGCAAATGCACATGTAGATCAATCAGTCCCGGACAGACGATCAGTCCCTTTGTGTCAAGTCTCTCACTTTCAGCGGGCGCTTGCTTTTTGGCGTCGGAACCGATGGCGGCAATTTTACCCTCCACGATCAACAAATCGGCGACAGCGTCGAAACGGTTGGCAGGATCGATGACGCGACCGCCCGTGAGGAGCAGCGAATTCATGCGCGTCGGAGGATACACGGATGCAGATTGACAACGCAAGCGCGGCCGCTACGATGGAGGTGATCCTGCGGGTGTAGCTCAATGGTAGAGTTCCAGCCTTCCAAGCTGGCTATGCGGGTTCAATCCCCGCCACCCGCTCCACTTTCCAAAAAAACACAGCGCAGCGGAGCCGCAACCGAAGTAGCGCAGACTTCCAAGTCTGCTGTGTCGCGGGTTTCCAAACCCGCTAGCGCAGCAACGCCCCGCCGATTGGGAAATCGGCGACACGGCAGGTTTGGAAACCTGCTACGGTACGGCGTTGCCTCGCCGCAAAATTTGCGCAGCCTGCGAAAATTTTGTAGATAATAGCTACAATGAAATCAATGCTTTCCATGCGTGCTCACGAAGTCCACGAACTCTGTTGAGGCGTTCAGGGTGCCGGACGAGTCTGAGCACCAGTCTGCTCGTGGAAACGAAAAAGCGGCTCTACGCGGAGCCGCTTTCCACTAAATTTATTCGCGAGTTACTGAATCAGGATTCACCTCAAGCAGAGAACACGCACGTCATCCGCCCTCATCCTTGCGAGCCGCGGTTCCACGACTTCGACGGCGACCTCGCACTCGGACAGCGGTCTGGCTGCGGCCGCGCACAAGGCGAGACAAAAGACCAAGGATAATACCATCCAAATCGAACCCAGCACCAATAGTATCGTCATCATGCTTATCTGGCCAAGCATTGAACGTGCCCGTAGCAATTTTGCGGCACGGGCCAGCGTTTCAGCGCCTTCTTCAGGTTGGGGAGACCAGGTGTCCAGGATTGCTACGTCGGCGTCTCAAGATGAGGCGCACGCCCGACGTCGCAGCTTGTCATCGGGTCTGCGTTTCTGGCAAACCCTGGAGAAGAGCCTTGAGCCATCAGAGTTTGGCCTGTAATGATTGGCATTGACGATAACGGGCCCGGCCCCGCACGAAATGTGCTGTAATGCCCGAAGCTATGTTCGCAGGACGGATAGGCGAAACGGTCGTAATGTCAAACCATCCGGTACTGGCGGTTGATGGGGAGCAGATTCTATTCGCCTTTGACAATGTGGACGAGGCCACTGGTTTTCTTCTGAGAGAGGGGAACGACACCACGACGATCTTCAGACACAACGGAAGGGATTGGGACGAAGTAGAAAAGCCCCCGCAGCAATAGTTCTCCTCTTCCGGCGAGGGAATTCCCCCCTTAAAACTGCATTGCAGCCCCGTTGGTTCGCCACTTCTCTTCCGTTGCCCAAAGGTCCACTGGAATGAAAGATTTGCCGAATTTGAGAAAGTGAATGCTTCCATCGGCAAAGGCGTAATCAGAGCCGCCGCCGCGAGAATTCCTGGCCACGGTCGAATGGCGGCTCTGATCCACCTCGGTCACGTCGTTGCCGACACCCTCCAAAAAGTCCATGTAAAAATGACCGTGTTGCGGTGTGTCGCCCCGTTTTTCACCAAACACAATGGTTTCGCTCGGTTCCTTGATCCCGCTCTCAGGCATGGACTTGTCAACGATCGCGTTGAGGCTGAAGTTGCCGCCCATCTGCGCGTCGAAGTAGTCGTTCCACCCATTGATGATGTAGCTGCGGTTCGTCGAATCGAAAGGATAGTTAATCGGGTCCGTGCCGTTGGAGACGGGGCTGGGAACGTCACTCGGGCATTTCAAAATGCGATAGTCCTTGTAACCGTCGTGAAGCTGGGTCGGCCAGCGGCCCTTCGCAGTGCGTGACGGATAATTCCCGTTATTCTCGTCCAGGTACATCACGGCCGCCAAACTGAGTTGCCGCAGATTGTTGACGCAAGCAATTCGGCGGCCTGCCTCTTTCGCGCGGGCAAGCGCCGGCAAAAGCATGCCAGCTAGAATGGCGATGATGGCGATGACGACCAGAAGTTCGATTAAAGTAAACGCCAACCGGCGTGCCCCGCACCGGTTCTTGGAGGTTGAATCAGACTGTTCAATATTCACACGGACACAATCAGCTGTTTGTACCTGCATAGGCTTTCTGCTGTTTCAGTTTCTTCCTGCGCCGCAAAACCAGTCGTGACGCCAGGGCAAGGTCACGTGGGGAACTCACAGTCTAAATTCCCTCGAATAAGTCACGACCCACCTCGTCCACTCTACGCATGTTCTCAAAGCAAAACGTTTTGATTCTCACAGCCGTCGTGCTGGCTGGACTTTACGTTTACTACTTCAC
>Ga0209056_10007025_pt1 | contig 11603 bp, 9 predicted proteins | sample GraSoiAngelo_114_FD_185876 | JGI IMG/M metagenome (GOLD analysis project Ga0209056, IMG submission 185876) | Grasslands soil microbial communities from the Angelo Coastal Reserve, California, USA - 14_0903_13_40cm (SPAdes) (version 2) | ecosystem: Environmental > Terrestrial > Soil > Grasslands ... | reverse complement strand
GCAGCCGAACTGGTGTTTGTTGCTCAAGGGGAAGGCGGACTCTCCAAAGACTCCGTGGCTCTATGCCATCAATTGAGAGTGCTCGACAAGCTCCGATTGGTTCGTCGTTTAGGCGCAGTCGGTGACGATGCGATGACTGCCATCGAAGGCTGCGTGGCGTTCACGACAGGAATGGTATAGACAACAGACTGTCGATCAAACATGGTTGAGAGATGGTTATCTCCGGAGATCCTCAAGTGGCAAACCGAAAGCGATAGTGGTTGGCAGGTGCAGGACGACCTTCGTTCGCGATCTTACGAGATATTAGCTCATGCAGAACAAGTCCTAGGCCAGCCAACATCTGAGTTAGCGCTGGTGGACGTCATAACGAGTCTCCGAAGGGCGATTGATCGAAGACTCAGAGCACTTAATACCCTTTATTCTTTTAGGGACATTCCCATTCGAGATAAGCCGCGCGATCTCTTGCTGCTATTAGAGTCTCTAGGAATTATTCGATCACATATGTTGCAAAAGCTTATTGACATCCGAAATCCTGTTGAGCATGAGGACGTCGCTCCTCCAGACCATGAAGCGTGCAAAGTCTTTGCAGAATTCACGTGGTACTTCTTGAAATCAACCGATAGAATGTTGCGTGAAGTTACTTCTAGTTTTGTCCTCAATCCGGCTGGAGATGATGAGAAGTACTACGGTCTAGGCATTGAATACGTCCGAAAAATAACTGGATCGCACGCCTAGGGGGTTGGATCAAGCCCGAGATGATAATCGAAAACTGCGGAACCGAATGGATTCTTCTGAAACTAGATGAACTTAACACGCGGGCTGAATTGGCAGAAATACTGAACCGTAAAGACAGCCCCATGAAGCGGAACGAGCACGGTAGAGGCAAGAAATCCAACGATATCTACATCAGTGGCGTAGTGAGAGGGCCCGCAAGCGCTCTAACGAAATTAACTCAAGCTTACTTCTCCGTGATTTGAGGTTGTTGCCTCTTACCAATTCAAAGCCTGATCATCATACCTAATGAAGAAATACGATTGTATTGTGATCGGCGGCGGCCATAATGGCTTAGTCAACGCTGCCTATCTCGGGCGCGCGGGCAAACGCGTGCTGGTGCTCGAGCGCCGGCATGTGCTTGGCGGCGCGGCGGTCACGGAAGAAATCTTTCCCGGATTCAAGTTTTCGGTTTGTTCTTACGTCGTTTCACTCTTGCGTCCTGAGATCATTCGCGAACTCGATCTGCCGCGACATGGTCTGGAAATTCTCCCGCTCGATGGCACTTTCACGCCAATGCCGAACGGCGATTACTTGTGGCGCGTCAACGATCATGCGAAGACGCGACGCGAGATTGCGCGCCATTCAAGACTCGATGCCGAAGCCTATGACGAATACGGCAAGGCAATGATCGAGATGGCGCACTTCGTCAAACCGATCATGAATATGACGCCGCCCGATCCGGCTTCGCTGAATCTCAAGGGTCTCCTCGATCTGCTGGGTATGGGCCGGCGCTTTCAAAGACTCTCGGCGGAAGACAAATACAATCAGGTGCAGTTGATGACGATGAGCGCGGTTGATTTTCTCGATCAATGGTTCGAGACCGACGTGCTGAAGGCGACGATGTCGGCGTCGGGAATCATCGGCACGTTTCTGGGCGTGCGTTCGCCCGGTACGGCTTACGTGCTGCTGCATCATTACATGGGCGAGATTGACGGCGCGTTTCGCTCCTGGGGTCTTTCGCGCGGCGGCACTGGCGCGATTTCGAATGCGATTGCTGACGCGGCGCGCGAGGCAGGCGCGGAAATCCGCACCGAAGCGCCAATTGCCAGGATCATTCTGAAGAACGGGCAAGCAAAGGGCGTGGCGTTAGCGAACGGCGATGAGTTCTACGCCGACGTGATTGCATCGAGCGTCGATCCACGTCTGACTTTCATGAAGATGGTTGGCGAAGAACATTTGCCGGAAGACTTTGTTGATGACATCAAGCGCTACAAGTTTCGCGGCTCGTCCGGGAAGGTCAATCTCGCGCTCGATGCCTTACCAAATTTTAAATCGATGCCCGGCGCTGGTCCGCATCTTCGTGGCGCCGTGTCGATTTCACCCAGCGTCGATTACATGGAACGCGCTTACGACGATGCGAAGTATGGCCGCTATTCACGTCGTCCTTATATCGACATTGTGATTCCGACGTTGACAGATCCCTCGATCGCGCCGCCGGGCAAGCATGTTATGTCATGTTTCGTTCAATACGCGCCGTACAACTTGAAAGAAGGAACGTGGGATGAAAAGCGCGAGGAGTTCGGTGATACAGTGATCGCTACAATCGCTGAACATGCACCCAACATCCGTGACATTATTCTTCATCGACAGGTTCTGACGCCGCTCGATCTTGAACGGGAGTTTGGTTTGTCGGAAGGAAATATCTTTCAGGGGGAACTGACACTGGAACAACTTTTCTTTCTCCGGCCGGCGCCGGGGTGGGCCCAGTATCGTTCGCCGATCAAGAATCTCTACATGTGCGGATCGGCCACGCACCCCGGCGGCGGCATCATGGGCGCGAGCGGGCGCAATGCGGCGATGGAGATTTTGAAAGATATTTAGCCACAGATTCACACGGATGAACACAGATAAAGAAACGGAGTTAGTAATTCTGATCCGTTTAATCTGTGTTCATCTGTGGCCGGTTTTCTAATGCACCCGCGAGACAAAATCATCGTAATCGGCGCCGGGCACAACGGCTTGGTCACGGCGGCCTATCTGGCAAAGGCCGGATTGAAACCGGTGGTTCTGGAGCGACGCGAGATTGTCGGCGGCGGGTGCATAACTGAAGGAATTCATCCCGGCTTTCGTTGCTCGACATTGACCAGCAGCACCGGCCCGCTGCTGCCTCGAATCATCAAAGACTTGCAATTGGAACGTCACGGCCTTGCGGCATTCAAACCCTCCGTGCGCGTGTTCGCTCCGAATACGAATGGCCACTCGGTTTGCATTTATGAGGATGCGAAACGTACCGCTGACAGCCTGACAAAAGTTTCCGCCAAAGACGCTAAGGCCTATCCTGACTTCCTGACAAGCTTCGCACGCATCGGTCGCGCGCTGGCGCCGTTGCTTACAATGACGCCCCCAAGCATCGATGCTCCTTCGAAAAGAGAACTGTGGAATCTCGCCGGCCTGGGATTGAAAGTTCGGGGTTTAGGAAGGAAGGACGAATATCGTTTGCTGCGTTACGGACCGATGGCGGTTGCCGATCTCGCAGCGGAATGGTTTGAAACGGAACCGCTGCGAGCCGTGGTTGCCGCGCGTGGAATCTTTGGTGCTTTCGCGGGACCTTGGTCCGCTGGAACCAGCGTGCCGCTGTTGCTGCAAGCGGCAACCGACGGCCATGCGATCGCGCCGGCTCTATTTGTAAAAGGCGGCATGGGCGCGCTGACGCAAGCGCTCGCGAAGGCGGTGACCGCAGCCGGCGCGGAGATTCGCACTCGCGCCGAAGTTGCAGAGGTTCAAATCAAAAATGGCAAAGCAATCGGTGTGGTCTTGTCGAGCGGCGAAGTGATTCCGGCGCAGACGGTCATCTCAAACGCCGACCCGAAGACAACTTTTCTAAAGTTAGTCGATCCGGCCGCACTCGATCCAAGTTTTCTGCAAAAGATGCAAAACTACCGGGCGCAGGGAACGGTTGCGAAAGTGAATCTGGCGTTGTCAGCGCTGCCAAAGTTCACCTCCTTGAATGGCGAAGATGCCTCGGAAAAACTTTCCGGTCGTATCCACATCGGACCGGATATCGATTACCTCGAGCGCGCTTTCGATACGGCGAAGTACGGCGACTTCTCGCCGCGACCTTATCTGGACATCACGATTCCTTCGCTTACCGATTCGTCGCTGGCTCCAAAGGGCGCGCACGTGATGTCGATTCATGCGCAGTTCGCGCCTTACAAGTTGAATAGGCACGCACGCGTCACGCGTGCTGCATCGAGCACGCCAGAGGCGTGCGTACCTGTTTGGGATTCACGGCGTGAAGAACTCGGCGATGTGATCGTGAACGCGCTGTCGGATTACGCGCCGAACTTGAAAGAAATGATTGTAGCGAGGCAAGTGATCACGCCGCTGGATCTCGAAAGCAAGTATGGATTAAGCGGCGGGCACATTCATCATGGTGAGATGGCGCTCGATCAACTCTTCGCGTTTCGTCCGCTAATCGGGTGGGCTCAGTATCGAACGCCAATTCAGAATCTTTACTTATGTGGAGCGGGAACACATCCCGGCGGCGGCCTGACGGGCGCGCCGGGGTTTAATGCGAGTCGAGAGATAATCAAAGACATGAAGCGCCGCAAAACGTAACTGCAAAGTAAGGCCAAGAATCAACTCTGTGCGATCGCCTGAGGTGAGCGCGCTCGGCGTCCAGTGGCGGCGTCATTCCCCGTGTCGTTTTCGATCTGCTGCGCGTCCTTCGCGACTGCTGCCGCGGTACCCTCACTGGTCAATGTGAGGCTGACGGCCCAGTAAAAGATCGCCAGGGAAAAGACAGTTACCACGACGATGTCCACCCAGTTTGGCAGGAGGTTTCTGGACCCGTTGCCATAGCGGCCCAGCCAACCGATCAGCACCTGACCTGCGAACCACGGCGCGATCCAGAAGGCATTTCGGATCGTCTGTTGCGCGCCGGTGCCGCGACGCCACGCCCCCACGGCGAACAGAGCAAGCCCGACTCCCATGGCGCAGGCGAGCTTCCAAGTGGTCTCGAAACCACCCCAGTAGATGATCAGATTAGCCGAGCAAAAGGCCGCAGGCAGTAGGATTGCCGGCACGGGTACTCGGTAGGATCGTGGCCGGCCGCCATCAACCTTGTGGAGCGCCGCCAGCGACACCGGAGCGAACGCATACATGATCGCGGTGGCTCCAGTGACAACGCTAACGAGCGCGTTCCAACTCTTGAATGGTCCGAACGCGAGTGATCCGATGACGGCCCCCACGATAATGGACACCACGGGAACGCCCTTGCGGTTTGTTGTGGCCAGCGCGCGCGGCATCTCGCGCTCCTCGCCGAGGGCGTAGGAGAGGCGCGCGGTCGTGGCGACATATACGACGCCCGTGCCCGCCGGTGAAATGACGGCGTCGATGATCAGCACCTTGGCGAGCCAGCCCGCGCCCACCGCGAGGGCGAGGGTGTACCACGCGCCATAGTCGGACGGGTCAGTGCCGAGCGGCTTGGCCCAGCCGTTGGCGATGTTCCCAGGCTCAAGTCCGCCGATCATCACGATTTGCAGGAGCGCGTATAGTACCGCGCCGATTGCCATCGCCGTGAGAATTGCCCGAGACAGATCTCTTTTCGGATTGCGTGCCTCACCGGCAAGCTGCACCGCTTGCTCGAAGCCTTGTAAGGCGAACACGACGCCACCGGTCAGCGCAGCGAAGACGCCATGAAAGCCGAACGGCATGAAGCCGCCGCCGGCATGGAAGTTGGCGGGATTGAACTGGAGCCAGGCGACGACCGCGATGGCGAGAACGGGGACCGCCGTCTTCCAAATGACAACGATCACGTTGCTGTCGGATAAGAACTTGGCGCCCGCGAGATTAATCGCCGTGAACAGCACCATCAAGATGAGGGCCACAACGAGACCCGTTCCGTTGAGAAGTCCGGCACTGTCGCCCACCTTATTGATCATGTTGAAGTGCATGTTCACCCAGCCAACACTGTTCACATAGGTGATAGCCGCCAGCACCTCAATGGGCGCGATGAATACCGCCTGCAGCCACGACGCCCATCCGGCCGTGAAGCCGGCGATCGGACCGTGCGAGTAGTAGGGAAACCTCGCCGACCCTCCGGCCACTGGGTAAGTGGCGCCCAGTTCCGCGTACGTCAGTGCGAGCAGCGCCAGCATGCAAGCCGCGAGGACCCACGACAAAACAGACGCCGGCCCGGCCACTTGCGCCGCGTTGAGCGCGCCTAGCAGCCAGCCCGAGCCAATGATTGACCCCAGCGAGACGAACATCAGTCCGTAGAAGCCGACCGATCGTCGCAATCCGGCAGGGCGTTCGTCTTTTATTGTTTCCAAGGGACCAGCATTTTCCATTGTATATATCCCGGCGGAGCTTCTTGGCACGTCCGCGTATTAGGATTATTTTGTCTGCATGATTACTAATAATTCCCGCGGGGCAAGAAGCCTTTCTGAGGCAAAGCCCGCCGCAAGTTGCCAATCGCGTATTCAAGCATCAAGTGCCAACCGATGATCCACGCGTCTAACTCGCCAAGTGTGGCGTAAGAATATGTATAAGCCGATCCCGAAATCGGAACCATAGCCGCCACCTCGGCATAGCAGAGTGCGGTGAAGGCACAGACGACGGCCGTGATCGCAAACGAGAGCATCAGCGATGGTCCCGCTCCCGGACGCGCAGCGTCTCCCGCCGCAGCCGTGCCGACGGTGCAACAATTCCCGCGCTGATGATCGCGCCGATTCCCAGCAGCGTGATGTTGATTGGCCCTAACGTGCGCTTTAGCTTGTGGCCTTCTTCCTGTGCCGAAGCCAGAATGTCGTCGAGATTTTTGGTGCGAAAGATTCCGCGCAGCAAAGTTACGGTCTCCTCTAAGATTGGACTCGCCGAGCTTGCGAATGTTTTCGCGGAGCATAGCAAAGCAAAGGGCTAAGGGCAAAGAGCAAAGAGCGAAGAAGGGCCCCTCGCCCTTTGCTCTTAGCCCTTTGCCCTTGTTATGCTCCGCTTCTAGCTATCAAACTGCGACAACACGCAAGCTGATGGAACATTGTCCAGCGTGAGTTCGGAATCAAAATCGACTGTTATGTATCAGAATCTCGATACAAGTTTCGTCAATCTTTGGGGACTCTTGCGCAAACTAACGCAGGATGGATTCATCGGGCGTGTGCGCGTCGAGCTGAAGGATTACACGGCTGATGTTTTCATGACCGGCTCAAGCACGCCGCTCGTACACGAAATCGATCGCGCGACCGGAACTGACACGCTCGAAGAGGCCGCGCTGCATCGACTGGTCTTGCGCGCCCGCGAATCGCCGGGAAGAGTCAGCGTTTTTGAAGGCGCGGATCAAGCCGTGGCTGAGTCGAACCACTCTGGTTCCACCTCTGAAGGGTCTGATTGGACGCCGTCATTGGGATCGGAAAAGGCGTTAGCGTCGACGTTTCAAATTCCACCGCCGCTGATGAATGAACCAACGATTGCAGAGTCGCAGCTTGCTCCACCGATTGCTGCTAGCTCTGATGACGCGGAGGCTTCGAAGGCCTTATCCGTCGTTTCAGGCGAGCCAACCGATCAGAACGAAGTGATCGCAATGACCAAAGTGAGTGGCGAATTGATTGGCGCAGTCGAGCGCGCGGTCTATGGCGCGGGCGTGGATTTTGCCGACCTTCTCCGATCTGCGCGCGTTGAATTGGCTGATGACTATCCTTTTTTGGATCCAACGTCGAACGAATTTCAGTATGCTAATGCAGTAGTGACCTTGAAAGATGAACCGTCACCGAGCGCTTATGTTGCCGGACTAAGCGAGTTGTTGCGGCGTGTCGTTAACAAAGTAGCGGAGGGCGATCGAGCTCGACGCATGCGCGAGCGGGTAGCGGTCGAGTTGGCCATCGTCGCGCGGAAGCAAGGGGATGCTCTTGAGAGATCGGGCTTTCATGAACATCTCGATCGGATCGCGGGAACGAAAGTAATATGACATTTCGGATTGCGAATTGCGGAATGCGGATTTGTCATTGAATACGATTCGGGTCGCGCGATTCAGAATTCCGCAATTCGCAATCCGAATTTCTTTTTATGTCTTCATTTAGAAACATTCTTTTCCCGACGGACTTCACAACGCATGCGCGTTCGGCTTTGAAGTATGCGGCGGCGTTTGCGCGAGAGGGTCGCGGACGAGTCGTGCTGTTCAGCGTCCAGACGGCAAAGGTTCCGGCCAACCTAATGACTCTTCCTGAACGAATCCTGGAGAACCAGGATTCTAAATGGCTGGCCCAACTTCGGGCCCAGGTCAAAGACTTGCTCATTGATTCGCTGTTCGACGGTTTGGAAGTCGAGCCCGTTATTGTCGAGGGCGAGCCGGCGCACGAAATCGCCAGGGCCGTGCGCGACTATGATATCGATCTGGTCACGGTTGTGACGCATGGCCGGCGCGGACTTGCGCGCGCGTTGTTTGGCTCGACGGCGGAAGAGATCATCGCCGAAGCGCCCTGCCCGGTACTGACTATCAGACCGCCACAACATGATTTTGTGAGGCATCGCGATCATCATACCGAAATTAATCTGAACCGGATTCTGTTGGCGACAAACTTTCGCCCTTCGTCAATTGCGGCGACATCGCGCGCCCGCGAGTTGGCGGCCACGACCGGGGCCGAGTTACACGCGATCTACGTAATCGGTGATTACTTCGAGCAGATTTCCGTGATGTTTCCCGAAGGCGGACGCTCAGCGCTGTCGCGCATGCGCGGAGAGGTAACGGATCGGATGCAAACATTTGCCCGCGAGGGCGATGGCCGCATTCGGACGCATATCGCCGAGGGCCGGCCTTACGCTGAAATAGTCAGACTCGCCGCCGAAATCGATGCTGACTTGATCGTGATCGGTACCAGCGTCCACGCATCCCTGTTCGGTGGCGCGCCGGCGCTCGGTTCGGAAATCGAGCGCGTCGTGCGCAATGCTCCTTGTCCCGTTTTGTGCGTGCCGTCCGGAAGAGTCGTAACACCGCTTCCATCATTCGCACGATCGCAGCCGGTTCCACAGCCGCAGACATGAGCTTTGCGATCAGCAACGACATGCGATCAGATTGCAGACTCTATCTTCACGCAAAAATCTCTGACACAACGCAAGTGAATCCTGGTAATAATTTGCTCGATAAGATATCCGAGTCACGCAGAGTTGCGTAAAGCTGCAGCACATTGTCCTGTAGGTGATAGACTTCGATGACTTTCAACTGAGGATCGACGACCCAATACTCCCGCAGTCCCCTCTGGCTATAGAGTTGCCGTTTAATTTCTCGATCACGCTCACTGTTGAGAGCGCCGGGCGACACGATTTCGATCAGAAGATCGGGAGCGTCGATCAATCCCCGGTCAGTGACAATATGTGCTCTGCCCGAAGCCACGAAAACAAGATCAGGTATTACCGCGTCATAACTACTGAAGACGACGCCGGGACCGAGAATGACTTCGCCGATAGGATTGTCGTTCAGAAAATCGATTAGCCGGTAAAACAACCGCCCAAGTGGACGTTGGTGAATGATTCCGGGAGCTTTAGACACGAGGAGTTCTCCATCTATCAACTCGTAGCGCTTCCCATCTTCAGGCAGCGCTTCGAGGTGGTCCACGGTTACCTTCAACCGGATAACCGGCATTCTTCCATGCCGCCAATCCACCCAGTAACGCCGCCGCGTTTTCCATTCCCTTTGCTTTGAGTGTGAGCACCGCACCGGCGCTCGTGTGTTCATTTGGTCAAGTACAGTAGGCCACAATCATTTTGTTATGCGGAAGTTCGTCGATCCTGTTCCCAACGTCGTTGCTGGGCACTGAAATGGCGCCCTTGATGTGCTCGTCCTTATAAGCTGCCTCGGCGCGCGTGTCGATGATGAGCACGTCGGTTTTTTCCCACAGCTTGTGTAACTCTTCGGCAGTGATGCGCCGAGCGTTATCGGGCGCCGGGGTTTGGGTGGTTTGCAATGGTTGATTCTGAACCGTCTTTTCGGCCTGTGAAATGAGCGAATCCTTCGAGTTGCAGCCGGCCAGCGTTCCAATCGCAATGACGAGGGCCAGTGAAGTAATGATAGCAAAACGCATTTGGTTGCTCCTGTTCGTTTACTGACGCGAGATTAAACCAATTTCATTGTTAGATGCAAAGCTGCTAACGGACACCCGCCCGGCCGACAACACGGTTACATGACGACTCGCCGATCCCCTTCGCGCCGCGTCACCCGCTGGCGATCTAAATACTCGAGCAACGGAATCGCGTACTTGCGCGAGACGCCCGCGAGTTCCTTGAAACCCGGCACATCGATCGTGCGATTTGATTGTCTGGATGCATAATCACGTAGCTTCTTTGTCAGGCCGTCCAGTGCTTCGCGATGAAAGAACATTTCTCCGTGAACCTTAACCAGCGCGCCGGAATCGATGAGCAACTGCAAAATCTTTCGGCCGTGCGGGATCGCGCCGTTCAAACCTGCGAGTTCAAAAGCCTCGTTCATTGTCGGCGGCTCGAGCGCCGCGTCGCGATAAACCTGTTCGAGACGTTCACGCAACTTCTTATCTGTATCTGAAAGCTCCCGCGTGTGTTCGCGTAAACGAACAATCTCTTTCTCAGCGATCACCGCACCTTGCTTTTCCAACTGCGCCAACACCGCGCGCAGAAGCTCAGGCGGCGAATGACCAAAGTAACGCTCGCGCAAGATCTCTTTTGCCAACCCGCGCGAGAGCGGTTCACGTTTGTGATGCGCGGTGATTTCCGCCAGCACGTCGCGCTTCAGTTCATCGAAAACTTCAAGACTGACCAGTACTCCCTCAGCGTCGACGACTGCGCCGTCAACCAAAGCTTGTTTGGTTGCCGCTTCGATCACTTCGTCGCGCCAGCCCGTACGCGCAGTCACGTCAGAGCGGTGCAACCCATGTCTCTCCGCGCCCGCAACAAATTCGGCAAGTTGCTGAGGGCGATCGCCTTCACACAGAGTTCGGAGTCGTGCGCTAATTCTCTCCAAGTCTCGCCAGCGATGCTTCGACGACGCCGAATCCACCACCGATCCGCCACCAAGAGTAAACTGCGGCGAATATGAGCGAATGATGAAACGATCGCCCAACACGTCGACGATTGGCGATTCGAAACGAAGCTGAGCAAAGCCCATTTCACCTGGTTTGATCTCACCAGTTTCTTCCAACACTCGTACGCGCGCCAACGCCTCTGTTGCGCCGAGGTGCACCCGCACACGCTGCCGAGAGCGGATCGCGCGTGGAGCATCACCGAGCATCTGAATTCGCGCATCGATGATTTGCGTCGGCCGCAGACGCCCAACCGGCGCCAATGTCATGCCGCGTTCGATGGCCGCGGTTTCGATCCCGCTAAGATTCACCGCCGTGCGTTGGCCCGCGAGCGCGCGTTTGACTGCGACGCCGTGCACCTGAACTCCGCGCACGCGCACACGCACCGCAGCCGGCAGTAGTTCTAATTCGTCGCCTTCGTTAATTTCACCCGCTATCAGAGTCCCGGTCACCACTGCGCCAAAACCACGCATCGTAAATGCGCGATCGATTGGGAGGCGTGTGATAAACTCCGACGCGCGCTCGGGAACGTGCGATCCCAATTCGCGGAGCGCGGTTTTTAATTCTTCAATGTTCTCGCCCGTTCGTGAACTGACCGCAAGGATCGGCGCGCCTTGCAGAAATGATCCGGCGATTAACTCTTCTGTCTCCGCATGCACGAGTTGAAGCAACTCTTCGTCAACCAGGTCCCTCTTCGTAATAACGACTAGACCGTGCTTCACGCCGAGCAGACGACAGATGTCAAAATGCTCGCGCGTCTGCGGCATCACGCTTTCATCCGCGGCTATGACCAGCGCGACCAGATCGATCCCATGCGCGCCCGCCAACATGTTCTTCACAAAGCGCTCG
>Ga0209056_10007022_pt1 | contig 11605 bp, 10 predicted proteins | sample GraSoiAngelo_114_FD_185876 | JGI IMG/M metagenome (GOLD analysis project Ga0209056, IMG submission 185876) | Grasslands soil microbial communities from the Angelo Coastal Reserve, California, USA - 14_0903_13_40cm (SPAdes) (version 2) | ecosystem: Environmental > Terrestrial > Soil > Grasslands... | reverse complement strand
GGGGGGGGGGCGCCCGCGGTGATGTGTTCATCGTGTTGGACGTCGCGGCATTATTGGGCCCGATTCTGACTACTTAAGGAGCGCGCAGTGAGCCACACGGTTCTCGTCTGTGACGACGCCATCTTCATGCGCACGATGATCACCGACATCCTGGCGCAAGCCGGGTTCGAGGTCGTCGGCGAGGCGGAAACCGGTACCCAGGCCGTCGAGAAGTACCGGCAGCTCAAGCCCGATCTGGTCACGATGGACATCGTGATGCCGGACATGGGTGGTATCGACGCCGTGCGCGAAATCGTGAAGCACGATCCCGACGCCAAGATCCTGATGTGCAGCGCGATGGGCCAGCAGGCACTGGTCGTCGAAGCCATTCAGGCGGGCGCCAAAGACTTCGTCGTCAAACCGTTCCAACCCTCCCGCGTCCTCGAAGCCGTCCAGCGCGTGCTCGGCTAGTTCCCCCATGGACCTCTCGCAGTACGCCGAGCTGTTCCTGGCCGAGAGCCGCGAGCACTTGAGCGCCTGCAATCAGTTGTTGCTCGAGTGGGAGCGTCACCCGGCCGCGTCGGAACCGGTGGGTGGGATCTTCCGCGCCGTCCATACCGTGAAAGGCATGGCGGCGACGATGGGGTACGGCCGCGTTGCCGACCTCGCCCATCGTATGGAGAATCTGCTCGATCATCTGCGTCGCGGCGGGAAGCCTCCCACGGACGACACGCTGCAGCTTCTGTTTCGTGCGACCGATGCCTTGGAGAAGTCGGTCGGCCTCGCGGTCGCGGGTCGCGAGCGCGAGCTGGACATCGCCGCACTCCTCGGCGAACTCGATCGAGCAGGTGCCAAAGAGAAGAGCGTACCTGCTGCGCCTGCTGCGCCTGCTGCTTCTGTTGTGGCGTCTGTTGCGCCTATCGGATCCGGACGTCTCATCACCATCACGCTTCGTCCCGAGGCGCCCTTAAAGGGTGGTAGGGCGATGCTGATCATCCGCAAAGCGCAGAAGCTCGGCGGTGTGCATCGCATCCAGCCGCCGCCGGCGGCGTTCGAAGCGGACGACTTCGATGGACGGTTTGCGTTCGAGCTCGACACCGGCGCTGCTGCCGCGCAGATCGAAACGGCAATTCGCGCCGTTGGCGATGTCGAGGCCGTGACGATCGGTGGCGGAGAAGAGGCACACGTCACGCCGGCTGAAAGCGCGGCCGCTGTGGCCGGTCGCAGCAAGCATATCCGGGTCGATCTGCGGCGCCTCGATACGCTGATGGACCTGATCGGCGAGCTCGTCACCGCGCGGGGACGGCTGAACGAATTGGCGGCGCGCTGGGTCGGGCAGGATCCGGCGATCGACGACGTGGCGATTCAAGTCTCGCGTCTCTCCGCGGATCTTCAGAGCGAAATCATCCAGGCCCGGATGACCCCGGTGTGGCAGGTGTTCGATCGCTTCCCGCGTCTCGTCCGCGACGTCGCGCGCCAGCTCGGCAAGCAGGTGCAGTTCCGAGTCGAGGGAAAAGAGATCGAGCTCGACCGCGCGATCCTCGACGAGCTCGGCGATCCGCTGGTGCATCTGCTGCGCAATGCCGTCGACCACGGGATCGAAACGCCGGCGGAGCGCAAGCGCCACAAGAAAAATCCCGAAGGTGAGATCGTCCTCGCCGCGGTGCGCGAACGGTCCAGCGTGGCCATCAGCATCAGCGATGACGGGCGGGGGATCGATCGCGCGCGTATTCTCGACAAGGCGAAGCGCGAAGGGCTCGTCGGACCGCACGTGGAATCGCTCTCGGACGATCAGCTGCTCCGCGTGCTCGCGCGGCCCGGGTTCTCGACCGCGACAGCGGTCACGAACGTGTCGGGCCGCGGCGTCGGCATCGACGTCGCCATGACGCGCATTCGCGTGCTCGGCGGTTCGATCGAGATTCGCACGGAGCCGGGGAAGGGCACCGCCTTTGTGCTGCGGCTGCCCGTCACGCTCGCGATCGTGCGGGCGTTGATCGCCGCTGTCGGCACAGAGCGGTACGCCCTGCCGCTCACCTATGTCGCCGAGACGGTCGAGTTTGGAACGACGCCGCTGACGACGATGGATGGACGAGACGCGATCGTGTTGCGTGACCGGGTAGTCCCACTCGTGGATCTGCGGAAACTCCTGGGAACGAATGGCGGCGCTCCCGCGCCGCCGCCTCGCCGCCCCGTGATTGTGCTCGAGATGGGGGAGCGGCGATCCGGCATTGTCGTCGACGGCATGCTGAGTCAGCAGGAGATCGTGGTGTTGCGTGACCGGGTAGTCCCACTCGTGGATCTGCGGAAACTCCTGGGAACGAATGGCGGCGCTCCCGCGCCGCCTCGCCGCCCCGTGATTGTGCTCGAGATGGGTGAGCGGCGGTCCGGCATTGTGGTCGATGGGATGTTGAGCCAGCAGGAGATCGTGGTGAAGGGATTCGAAGCGCCGCAGGGCACGCTACCGATCTTCAGCGGCGCGACGATCATGGGTGATGGAGTGCCGGCGCTCATCCTCGATGCCGCCGGTCTGGTCTAGAGGTCGGGGGATCTCATGGAAGATGTCCGTGATCTGAAAGCGCTGCAGCTCGACGCGCTGAAAGAGGTCGCCAACATCGGGGCGGGCCACGCCGCGACGGCGCTGTCGCAGCTGACGCACCGCCGCATCATGATCTCCGTGCCCGAGATCAACATCGCCCGGCTCGAGGAGGTGCCGAGTCTGATCGGCGATCCGCAGGAAGTCGTCGCCGCCGTGCTGATGCACATGCTCGGCGACCTCACCGGGCGCACGCTACTGCTGTTTCCGGAGTCTGTGGGTCGCAAAGTGTGCGACATGCTGCTCAAGCGGCCGCTCGGCACGACCACGGCCTTCGATGCAATCGAGCAATCCTGTCTCAAAGAGTGCGGCAACATTCTGTCGGGCGCCTACATGAATGCGCTCTCGGAGTTCATGGGAATGCTGCTGCTGCCGTCCGTGCCCAGCCTCGTCGTGGATGTTTCAGCCGCCGTCCTGACGACCACCTACCTGAACTTCGGCCACGACCGAGACTTCGTGTTTTGCGTCGAGACGGAGTTCAACATCGATGCCCGAGACGGGCTGCGCGGCCATTTCCTGCTCCTGCCCGATCTGGCGTCTCTCAAAGCGATCTTCGACGCCATTCGACTCACGTAATCCGTGACGTCACCGGGAGCGGTCTCCGAACGCGACCTCGCGGTCCTCCGCTCCTTTGCCCGCCGCATCGATCCGTCGGACGCGGGCGCGCACAACAACCTCGGCGTCCTCTACTACCAGAAGGGCCTCGTCCCAGAGGCCATCGAGCAGTTCACGCGCGCGCTCGAGCTCGACCCACGGATGCAGGTTGCCCAGCGCAACCTCGAGATCTCCTACCACAACACCGGTTTCTACGACCGTCGTGTGGCCGAGCTGCAGGAGCGACTCCGCCAGGCGCCCGACGAACGCGATACGCGCTGGGAGCTCGGCCGCACCTACGCGATCCTGGGCGCGTACGAGGAAGCGGTTGCCGAATTCGAAGAGCTGCTCGCGCACAAGCCCGATGACGTCGCCGCCATCATCCAGCTCGGCCTCGCCGAGAAAGCGCGCGGCCGGTTGGAAGTCGCGACGGAATGGTTGCTGCGCGCCGCCGAAGCGGAGCCCGATTCGAGCGTCGTGCAGTTCTATCTCGGCGAGGTCTACTACAACCGTGGACTCAACGAACCGGCATTAGCGGCGCTCGAGCGCGCGGTCGCGCTCAACCCCGACAACGCCAACGCGCACTACTTGATGGCGTTCGTGCTCGGCGACATGGGGCGGCATCAGGATGCGCGCGCCGCGTCCAAGCGCGCGATCCAGCTCAATCCGCCGCTGGCGCGCGCCCAGACGAACCTGTCGCTCGAGCGCTACCGCGCCGAACGCCAATCGGCCGAGCAGCGGTTGCGGGACATGCCGCCTCCCGAGGTCGCCGAGGGCGCCGAGCTCGCGCATTACAATCTCGGCCTCGCGTTCCGGCAGAAGGGCTACTACGCGGAGGCGTTGCGTGAATACCGCCTCGCGATCGAGCGCGGCGAGGACCGCCGCCTCGTCCGCCAGGCGATGGCGGAGGTTCACCTCCTGAAGCGCGACTTCGGCGACGCGCTCGAGCTGTACGAGTCGCTGATCCACGACGTCCCCGATTCGCCCAAGCTCTGGAACGAGCGCGGCGTGGTGCTGCATCAGGCGGGACGGACGAGCGAAGCGCTCGTGTCCTATCGGCAGGCGACCGAAGTCGATCCGCGCTACGCGCTGGCTTGGAACAACGTCGGCGTCGTGCTCGCACATCAGAGCGATACCGAGGAAGCGATCGAAGCCTTTCGGAAAGCGTTGCAGCTGTCGGCGGAGTTCATGGGCGCTCGACTCAATCTCGCGCTCCTGCTGACGCACCTCCGGCGGTTTCAACTGGCGCTCGAGGCCTACCGCCAGGTGCTCGCGGGACAGCCGGGTTCCGCACCGGCGTGGAACGGCGTCGGGCTGGTGCTCGTCGAGCTCAAGCGATTCACCGACGCGCGCAACGCCTTTGTGCGGGCGGTCGAAGCCGATCCGCAAAACGCCGGCGCGCATTACAACCTGAGTTTCACGCTTTCGAATCTCGGGGACTTCGACGGTGCGCTGCGGGCGACGAAGCGGGCGCTCGAGCTCGATCCCTACTATGTGTCGCAAAAGTTCTCGCTCGCGATCGATCTCCAGTACGAGACCGTCTCGATCGGCATCGTGCCGGAAATTTCCGCCGACGTACAGGCGGAGAACCTGGGTGGCGAGTTTGCGTTCGATCAGCGGCTCCTGGACAACATTTTTCAGGAGCTGGCCCCTCCCGCCGCCACCTCGCAGGCCGTCCCGCCCGGACTCGCCAAAAAGGCGAAAGACGATCCACTGGCGCTGGCGCGCGACTATGCTGGCAAGGGGATGATGGACCTCGCGGTGGCCGAAGCGATGCGGGCTGTGCAGCGCGGCGCGGACCGCGGGCAGGCGGCCACACTGGTCGGCGACACCTATGCGCGCCGCGGGCTGCACGGCGAAGCGCTCGAGCGCTATCGCGAGGCGCGGACGCTCGACGGCGCCAACGCCGCCGCCGCGCTCGGTGAGGTAAAGAGCTTGCTCGCCGTGCAGCGACCGGCCGAAGCGCTGCCGCTCGCGGAAGAGCTGGTCGCCAAATCTCCCGAGGATGTCGAGGTGCTGGTCGCCGTGGCGCGGGCGCGTGCCGCCGCAGGCGATGCCGCCGGCGCGCTCACGGCGTTGCGCCAGGCGCAGACGCGAGCGCCGAACCGTGCCGATCTGCACAAACTGCAGGGCGACATCGCGCTCAAGGTCGGCGACCGGCAAGGGGCGCGGCATGCCTATCGCGCGGCGCTCGAGCTCGATCAGGGCTTCGTGCAGGTGTGGCTCGAGCTCGGGCGGCTGCACGAGCAGGACGAGGAATGGGAGCAAGCACGGCGCGCGTACGAAGAGGCGCTCGAGGCGCTGCCCACGTTTCACGAGGCGGCGCTGGCGCTCGCCGATCTGCTGCGCCGCTCGGGCAGCGTCCGCAGCGCTGTCGTCCGTCTCGCGGAGATGCTCGAGCAGGATCCGTACGACCTCGACGCCTTGCTGCTTCTGGGACGCGCGCTGCTCGACGATAAGCGCAACGCGGAAGCGCTGGAGGCGTTCCGACGAGCCCTCAAGTTCGATATCGAGCACACCGGCGCGCTGTTCTATCTGGGCGCGACACTCGCGCGGTTGCAGCGCTACGGCGAGGCGGTGGACGCCTGGGAGCGGGTGACGCGCATCGATCCAGGCGGTCCCTTCGCGCAACGCGCACGCATCCATGCGCGCACCGCGGTCGACTTGCAACACATCTTCTCCACCTCGGACGCGGCCTGATGGCGATCGAAGGACCGCTACGCGAGCTCGGGATTCACGACGTCTTCCAGCTCCTCGACCTGAGCCGGAAGACGGGCGCGCTGCGCGTCACGTCCGAGCTGCGCCATAACGAGGGGACGATCTACTTCGACAGCGGCGTGATCGTGTCGGCGGAGATTCGCAGCAATCCGCATCCGCTCGGCTCTCTGTTGCTGCGCACCGGCAAGATCACCGAAGCCGATCTCGAGCGCGCCCGGGACATGCAGCAGCGCCAGGGTGACAAGCGCCGCCTCGGCGAAATCCTCGTCGCGCTGGGCGTGATCACGCAGCGCGAAGTCGAGCGCCAGATCCGCTTCCAGATCGAAGAAGTCGTCTTCGAAGTCATGAGCTGGAACGAAGGCTACTTCTCGTTCAACGAGCAGCCGGAGACGAAGGTCCCGACCGAGGTTTCGGTTCGGATTCCCGTCGAGGCGTTGCTGATGGAAGGCGCACGGCGCATCGACGAGTGGTCGCGCATCGAGAATCGCATCCCTCACGTCGGTGTAGTCCCGTTGCTCGCACCGCCGCCGGAGAGCGGCGGCGGCGAGCTCGACCTGCTTCCGCCCGAGTGGGAAGTGCTCGCGCTCGTCGACGGCCATCGGTCCGTGCGCGGCCTGGCAACCGAGCTGGGTCGCTCGGACTTTGAAGTCGCGAAGACGTTGTTCGGTCTGGAGAGCGCGGGCGTCGTCGTGCTCGTGGATCCCGGCAACACCAAGCGCTCCCATGGTGGCGCGCCCAGCCCCGGGGGCGACGCCGCCGAGCTGGTCGCCAGGGCCGAGCGGGCGCTGCAAGCGAAAGATCTGGACGGAGCGCGCGCCGCCGCCGAGCAGGCGGGAAGCATCCAACCGCACGACGCGACGATTCACCTGCTGCTGGGGCGGATTCACCTGGCCCAGGCACGCGGCTCGACCGCGGCTGAGGAGCTGCGGCGCGCGTTGCGCTTGGATCCGCAGCTCGCCGCGGCCCACCGCCAGTTGGGGTACGCGCTGGTGTCGATGGGTCGGTTCGCCGAGGCTGTGGAAAGCTGGGATCAGTGGGAGCGGCTTGCCGGCCGTACGCCCGACGAGGAGGCGCAACGGTCCGACGTCGAGCGTGCGCGGCAGGCGGCGCGGGTGTTCGCCCATGGCTGATGACATTCGCGCGCTCTCCGCCCAGCTGGCGCAGGATCCGCAGAGCCTCGTGTTCTTGCGGCTCGGCGAGGCGCTGCGCCGCAAAGGGCAGCTCGATGCCGCGCTGCGCGTCGCGATGAACGGCCTGGAGCGCCATCCGCATCTCGCCGACGCGCACGATCTGTACGCGCGCATCCTGACGGACAAACGTGACTACGAGCGTGCGTTCGACGAGTGGGACATGGCGGTACGAATCGCGCCCAATCACACCGGCGCGTTGAAGGGACTCGCGTTTCTGTACTTCAAGGTGGGTGACCTGGCCCAGGCCGAGTCACATCTCGAGGCCGCGCGCCAGGTCGAACCCGACGATCCGAGCATCGACCAGGCCATTGCAATGATGCGCGGTGGCGTTAGCCCACCGGCTCCTGAGCCGTCCGTCGATTCACCTACCGTCGCCTCACCTACCGTCGGTGCTCTCGACGAAGCCCGAGTCTTCGCCGGACTCGAGGGCGCCAACGAAGGCCTGTTGCTCATCGATGGCGCTGGGCGTGTCCTGGGCGGTGCGTTGCGGGATAGGGCCGGCGCCGATGTGACGGATGCGGTCGCGGCCTATCTCGCCGGCGTCTCGCAGGAGGCGGCGCGCACGGCGAAGCTGCTTGGCCTCGGGGCCTGGAACGGTCTCTCTGCGGAGGGCCAGCAGGGCAACGTGCATCTCGGCCATCCGACGCCGGAGGCGTTGCTGCTCGTCGTGCGTGAGCGCGGCATGCCGCTCGGCCGCCTCGCGATTCTCGCGCACCGCGCGACCGCGATGGCGCGCCGCTGGTTGGAGCGCGGAACGTGAGCGCGGCGCTCGATTTGATCACGCGCGTGCGTGGGGTTCGCGGCGCAATGCTCGTCTCGGCCGACGACGGAATCGTCGTCGCCGAACAATTGATGGAAGGCATCAAGGGCGGAGCCGTGGCCGCGTTGGCGGCGAGTCTGGCGGGCCGGTTGCGACGCGCGATGGAAGCGGCGGGTACCGGGACGAGCGTGTTCTGGCACCTGCAGGCGGAGCAAGGCGCCTTACTCGTGGTGCCGGATGGTAACTCGTCGGTGGCTGGCGGGGGGGGCATTCTCGTCGTCGCCGTCGCGGAGCCCGACGTGAACATCGGTCTGGTACGTCTCGAGCTGCTACGCGTCGCGGAGACGGTCGTATGAGTCCGCAAACCCGCGCGGTCGAGAACTGGACGCTCCAGCCGCTGACGGCTTTCGTCCGCGAAGCGTCCGTGCGTCTGGTACTCGTCCTGACGCCTTCGGGACAGGTGCTCGCCCAGTCCGGCTTCTCCCGCGCCGTCGACGTGATGTCGGCCGCGGCGCTCGCCGCGGCGATTGTCGCGTCGACGGCCGAGCTCGCCCGTCAGCTGCAACAGCCGCCGTTCGCCGCGCTCAGCCACCAGGGCCCGAAGCACGGTTTCTTCCTCGCGACGTTCGCCAGCGATCGCGGCACGCTCGCCGTCCTCGCCGTCTACGATCTCGATGTTTCATCCCTTGGCTTGGTGCAGCTATTCTATGAGCAACTTGCGGCGGACTTGAAGGCGGCAAGCCCGAAAAGCACGGTACCGAAGCAGGTACTGGCCGCGGACTTCGAGCGCGAGCTGACGGACAGCCTCAACACGCTGTTTGGGAGATAGCCCGTGTCCCTGGTCAACTTCACGAGCCGCGAGATCACGTGCAAAATCGTCTACTACGGACCGGGCCGGTCCGGAAAGACGACGAATCTGCACTACGTCTACGGTCGCGTTCCCGAGACCCGGCGCGGACGCATGGTATCGCTGGCCACCCAGACCGACCGCACGCTGTTCTTCGATTTTCTCCCCATCGACCTGGGGCAGATCTCCGGCTTCTCGACGCGATTCCAGCTGTACACCGTGCCGGGGCAGGTCTACTACAACGCCACGCGACGGCTCGTGCTGCAAGGCGCCGACGGCGTCGTGTTTGTGGGCGACAGCCAGGCCCGCCAGCTCGACGAGAACCTCGAGAGCTTGCAGAATCTGCAAAGCAATCTGCTCGAGCACGGTGTCGACGTCCGCACGATGCCGCTCGTGATGCAATACAACAAACAGGACTTGCCCCCTGAGCTGATTCTCACGCTGCCCGAGCTCGATGACGCGCTCAACTTCCGGGCGGTGCCGAGCTTTGCAGCCGACGCGTTGCATGGCAAAGGGGTGTTCGAAACGTTGAAAGGGATCTCGGAGCTGGTCTTGAAGCGGCTAGCGGCGGGGAGCCCGGCATGACGAGCACCCTCAATCCGCGCTTCACGTTCGACACGTTCGTAGTTGGGGCGGCGAACCGGCTGGCGGTGACGGCGGGCCGGACCGTCGCCGAGAATCCGGGGTCCGCCTACAACCCCCTCTTCATTTATAGTGGCTCTGGGCTGGGCAAGACCCACGTCCTGATGGCGATCGGGCATGCCGCCAAGGCGCTCGCGCCGCAACTCAACATCGAGTACTTAACCCTCGACGAATACGTCGAGGCCTTCCACGCCGCGATCGCCGCGGGGCAGGGGGACGCGTTCCGCCGCCGCTTCCAGAATGTCGACGCATTGCTGGTCGACGACGTGCAATTCCTCACGAACCGCAAGGAAATGCAGGCCGAGCTCCTGCGGCTGACAGAGGCGCTCCAGCAGGCCGGGCATCAGATCGTCCTGGCGAGCGATCGCCCGCCGGCGGAGATCGCCGATCTGGATGAGCGGCTGATCTCGCGGTTCTCCGGCGGCCTTGTCGTGGACATCGGGATTCCCGATTACGAAACGCGGGTGGCGATCTTGCGTCGCAAGTCGGAGGAGCGGGGCAGCACCTTCCAGCCGGGCGTGCTCGAGACGGTCGCGAAGAGCGAATTCCCGAACGTACGGGAGTTGATGGGCGCGCTGAATCGCATTGTCGCCTATCAGGCGGTGAACGACACGCCAATCAACGCGGAAGCGGCGCGCCAACTGCTTGGCACGACTACCGTCGCTTCACCTACCGTCGGTTCGGCTACCGCCGGTGCACCTACCGTCGCTTCATCCACCGACGAATTCTCACAGTTCCTTACCGACGTCACGGTGACCGTCGGTAAGGCGGTCGAAGCGTGGCGCGCTCGCGTCGCCGAAGCCGTGTTGCGGTGGGAAGGGGAAGGGTATCGCACCGGCCGCCTGGAGAAGTTGCTCGATCAGGAATCGCCCGCAGCCGTCGATGAAGCAATCGCTGCATATGTGCAGGACGTTGATCGGCTCAAAGCGCTCGAGGCGGAAGTCGCTGCACTCGATCCGCAGGCGGCCGGCGAGAAAGTCTTTCACGATCCGGATCGCATGGACGAGGCCGAATCGGCGGCCGCCAAGGTCCGCGACGGCGCGGCGCCGCCGCCGGGACCCTCGGCTGCCTTTCCGTTTGATTCCTACATCGCGGGGCCCTCGAACGAAGTCGTGCTCAGCGCCGCGCGCGACGTGATCGCGAAGCCGGGAAAGAAATACAACCCGCTCGTGATTGTCGGGAAGAGCGGACTCGGCAAAACGCACCTGCTGAACGCCATCGGTCTCGAGCTGGCCAGGAAGAAGGGCGCGATTGTCGCGTGTCTGTCGACTCAAGGGTTCGTCGACGAGCTGATCGCGGCGATCGACGGGAATCGCGTGGATTGGTGGCGGGCACGCTATCGCCGCGCCACCGCGCTCCTGCTCGACGACATTCAGCTCCTGGCGGGGAAGGAACGCACGCAGGAAGAGCTCTTCAACCTGTTCAACCAGTTTCTCGACGCGGACCGCCAGCTGATCTTCACGGCGCCCGCCCATCCGAACACCCTCGAGGGACTCGAAGAACGGATCATCTCGCGCCTCGAGGGCGGACTCGTCGCGGAGGTCTCGGAGCCCGACAAGGAGCTGCGACGGAACGCGCTCGAGCGGTTCTTGAAGAGTCAGCACCTGCCGATGGACGTCGCGCTACTCGATTATCTCGCCGACCGTCCCACCGATTCCGTTCGCAGCCTGACGGGGATCGTGCAGCGCGTCGTCGAGGCGGCGGCGGCGCAGGATGCTCCTGTCAACGCGGGGCTGGCGCGCGACGTGTTGGAGGGATCGCCTTCCGCCCGGCGGACCCCCGGTCTGCGCACGAGCGGAATCGTCGTGTCCAGCGCCGGCGGTGTGCGGAGCCGTGAGAAGATGGTCTGGGACTGGCCCGCGTCTTCGGACCGCGTCATCGAGGAGCTGCGCTAATGGCCATCAAAGGCTCGCTCAAAGAAGCCTCGCTCCCGGACGTGCTCCAGCTGCTTGCCCTGGGGCAGAAGACCGGCTGTCTCTCGATCGCCGACCGTTCGAACTTCGGATACATCTACTTCGACAAAGGGCGGATCTGCTACGCGTCGATCGTCAACCGCCGCGACCGCCTCGGGGACATCCTCGTCAAGCACGACAAGATCACCCAGGAACAGCTCGACGCCGCGATCCACCGCCAAGCCAAGGAGCGCGACAAGAAACTGGGCGAGATCCTCGTCGGCCAGAGCGTGATCTCGCAGCAGGAGCTCGAGCGCTACATGCGCATGCAGATCGAGGAGTCGGTCTACTACCTGTTCACATGGACGCAGGGGACGTTCAACTTCGAAG
>Ga0209056_10007021_pt1 | contig 11607 bp, 17 predicted proteins | sample GraSoiAngelo_114_FD_185876 | JGI IMG/M metagenome (GOLD analysis project Ga0209056, IMG submission 185876) | Grasslands soil microbial communities from the Angelo Coastal Reserve, California, USA - 14_0903_13_40cm (SPAdes) (version 2) | ecosystem: Environmental > Terrestrial > Soil > Grasslands... | reverse complement strand
CTTGCCCCGCCCGAGCGTGTCCGGCCGCTCGAGGAAGATTGGACCGAGGGTTTCCGACGTGCGCTCGAAGATCTCGAGCTGCGGGTTGTAGCGGTACGTGTAGCCGGCGGAGGCCGAGATGATCGGCAGGTTGCGGGCCGCCGTGTCGGCGATGTTGTCGGCGAGGGCATCGAAGGCCGAGCCTCCGGTGATGCCGACGGTCAGCGAGCTGGCCCGCAGGCGATCGCGGAGCGACGCCGCCGGCGCCGAGCAGGGGATCAGAACGAGGCAGACCAGCAGTCGCGCGGCTCTCACGGCACCTCCTCCATTCGGCCGGGCCTCCCGGCCGGACTCCGGAACGGCTCAGCGCGCGAAACGACGCCCTGACCTTCGTGGAGTCGCTTGAGCCCGGCTTTAAGTGTTTTCGAGCCCCGGAGCAAGAGACGCCGCCAGTCGAGCAGGACGTGGGAGGATCACTCGAGGGGCTGCTTCGCGCCCGCACGCGGATGGGGTAGAAAGGCTCCGCGATGCGGGCTCTGCGGTTCGTCGTCCCGATCCCCGCCCTGGTCTTCGCAGCCGTCGCCGCTGCCGCCCTCTCGCCGGAGCTCGACCGTTCGCTCAAGGAGAGCAAGTACGTCTACGTGCAGAGCGAGCGGAAGTCGGGCGCCCTCGGGAAACCCGCGGAGATCTGGTTCTTCTACGACGCGGGCACGGTCTACGTCGCTTCCCCGCCCACCACCTGGCGCGTGCGGCGCATCAAGGCGGGGCGGCGAAAGGCGCGCATCGCGGTCGGCAAGCCGGACGGGCCCTCGTTCGCGGCGACCGGTCGGACGCTCCACGACCCCGCGGTCGAGGAGCGGCTCATGGCCGCCTACGGCCGCAAGTACCCCGACGGCTGGGCGCGCTTCGAGGAGAAGTTCCGCGCGGGCTTCAAGGACGGAAGCCGGATCCTCATCGCGTACACGCCGGCCGACTGACGCGGCCCATGTTCGACGCGAAGGAGCTGCGCCGGGTGATGGGCCTCTTCGCCACCGGCGTGACCGTCATCACCACCCGCGACGGCAGCGGCCGGCTCTACGGGCTCACCGCCAACGCGGTCACGTCGCTCTCCCTCGTCCCACCGCTCCTCCTCATCTGCGTCGACAAGACGGCCGAGAGCCACCCGCACTTCCTCGATTCGAAATGCTTCATCGTGAACATCCTGTCCGAGGACCAGGAAGCGCTCTCGGCGCGCTTCGCCAAGTCCGGCGGCGACAAGTTCACCGGCGTCCCCTACCACCTCGGTCGGCTGGGCACACCGGTGCTCGACGGGACGCTCGGCCACGTCGAGTGTCGCATCGTCGAGACGCACGAGGGGGGAGACCACGTGATCCACGTCGGCGCCGTCGAGCACGCCGAGTTTCGGGGTGGCGCGCCCCTCATCTTCTTCCAGGGAAAGTACCTCCGGCTCACAGAGGGATGAGCCCTACTGCCTCGGGGTGCTTGCGCCGCGCGAGGCACTCCGGCTAAGGAGCCGTGCGAGGTGCCCGCCATGCGCCACACGATCCGGATGACCGCGCTCGGCCTCGCGCTCGCCATGCCGGCGTGGGCTCAGACCGCCGTCGAGCTGAAGAAGGAGCTCCTTCCGAAGATCAAGAAGGCCCAGGCCGAGGGCAAAGACCTGGGCCAGGCCGCCAAGGAGTACGAGGAGGGCGACAAGGCGTTGAAGGACGGGCTCCAGGAGGAGGCCGTCGACCACTTCAAGAAGGCCAAGGCGGCCATGCCCGCCGACATGAAGTAGCCGCGTGCACCTCGGCATCCTCATGTTCGTGACCGAGCGGGCGCTCCCGGTCACGGATCTGGCGCGTGCCTGCGAGGCGCGAGGCATCGAGTCGCTCTGGGTGCCCGAGCATCCGGTCGTCCCCGCGCAGTACGAGACGCGCTACCCGCTCGCCGAGGACGGGAAGATGCCGCGGCCCTACACCGAGCTGCCCGACTGCTTCGCCACGCTCGCCGCGGCCGCGGCGGTCACCCAGGAGCTGCGGGTGGCGACGGGCATCTGCCTCGTCCCGGAGCGCGACCCGCTGCACACCGCACTCCAGGTCGCCACGCTCGACCTGCTCTCGGGCGGCCGCGTCCTCTTCGGCGTCGGCGCCGGCTGGCTGCGAGAGGAGATGCAGCTCTTCGCGCCCCACTTCCCGCATCGTTTCGCGTTCCTGCGCGAGGCGATCGCCGCCATGCGCAAGCTCTGGACCGAGGAGCTCCCGTCCTTCGAGGGCCGCTGGGTCCGGTTCCCGCCCGTCATCTGCCGGCCGAAGCCCGTGCAGAAGCCCCATCCGCCCGTCATCCTCGGCGGCATGGGGCCGAACGCCCGCAAGCGCGTCGCGGCCTGGGGCGACGGCTGGCTCCCCATCGGCCTCCCACCCGACGACCTGGCCGAGGCACGGCGCGAGATCAGCCGTCGCGCACTCGAGCACGACCGCGACCCCGAAGCGATCTCCCTCACCGTCATGATCGGCGCGCCACCCGGGCTCGAGACGCCGAGCCTGGACATGATTCCCGACCGGGACACGCTCGCCCGCTACCGGGACGCGGGCGCCGATCGCGTCGTCGTCTCGCTCCCGACGCTCGGCGCCGACGACGCCTACCGCCACCTCGACCGCCTCGCGTCCGCCGCGCCGTAGCAGGCGCCGCGGCTCATTCGCCGTGCGCGTGGCGGTGGGGGCACCGCTGAGGCGACCTCCGCAGCTCCCGCGCGGGCCCGCAGCTGCGGGGGGACGCTGCAAGTACGACGCCGCGCGTGGAGCGAGGACCGGGAGCCGAAGCGGTGCTCCCGCCGCCACGCGCACGCGACGCACGAGGCCGGGCGCGCTGCTCAGCGTCTGCGGGCGGCAGTCTTTCGGGCCGCACGCGGCGCGGCGCCGGTCTTGATGATCTTCATCGCCTCGGCGGCCGCTGCGTCGTTCTCGAAGCCGAGAGCTGCAGCGAACCGGCGCCCGATCACCTGCGCCATGACGAACGCGATATTGATGCCGGCGTCGGCGAGCGCACGGGCCATCTGGGCGCCCCAGCCGGGCCGGTTGTCGCCCTCGACGAGGACGCAGGGGATGTCCGACGCGGCGAGCCCGCCGCGCCTGGCCGCCTCCGTCACCCGTCGGCCGCTGACGGGGTAGAGCTCCACCGCGGAGCGCTCGGGGGTGGTGGGGAAGCGATAGCCCATCACGACCCGAAGGTCGGCGCCCGCGGCGGCGAGCGGTTCGAGGACGCGGGCCAGCACGCCGCGCTGGTTCTCCACGTCGGCGCGCCAGAGGGTGATGCGCTTCACGCTGAGCGGCATGGACACCTCCTTCGGGGTGAGCACACCCTCTACCTCACCTGCACGACCCGCGGGAAGGCGGGTCGCTTCGCGGAGCGTTCGCCAGGGCGGACGCGGGCGTGCAGCACACGGCGCTGCCTGCGGACGCGACGCGCCGAGGCGGAGCGCCGCTGCGGAGTGGCCCTGCGCACGTGCGGCGAGCCACTCTGACGGAGCGACGCGAGCGTGACGGGCCGCCCGCTGCGACGCCCCGCCCGGCCACGCCCGGCCGTCACGGCGCCCTCGGGCACCGGCGTTGCTAAGTCCGGCGTGCGACGCAATCGAGCCGAGCAGCGAGGGGCAAGCCTCCTGGAGGTCCTCATATCAACCGCGGTCTTCGCCATCGTGCTCGGTATGGCGGTCCCGAACCTCCGCGTGATGTCGGCCCCGTGGGCGCTCTCCAGTGCGAGCAACCAGATCGTCGCGGACCTCCAGGTGGCGCGCCAGCGGGCGATCGCCCGCAATGCTCGCTACCGCGTCACGTTCACGGCGCCGCGCAGCTACGTGCTCGAGATCGAGACGTCGCCCAACACCTTTGTCGCCGACACGGCGGTGCAGAAGCTACCCGCCGCGGCGACCCTCGGCACGGTGAATCCGGGCAATCCGATCTTCGACACGCGGGGCATGCTCGGTGCCACGGTGACTCTTTCGCTAACGGTTCCGAACGCCGGAACCCGGACGGTGACCATCAATGTACTCGGGAAGACGACCGTCAGCTGATCGCCGACGGCGGGCGCGCTCGCGCGGGTTCTCGCTCCTCGACGCGCTCGCGGGCCTCACGTTCATCGCGGTGAGCCTCCTCGGGCTCTCCGCGGCGTCGGTGTCTCTCACCCGCAACGCCAAGGGCGCCGACTCGACCAGCGCGGCCACCGCGCTCGGGCAGCAGAAGCTCGAGCAGCTGCGCAGCATGCCGCTCGGCGCCACCGCGCTGAAGCCCGGCATCTACTACGACCCAGCGAACAAGCTGAAGGCCGACGGGACGTCGGGCGGCATCTTCGACCGCAGCTGGACCGTGTCGCTGAACGACACCCCGCGGGTGGGGCTGAGGACCGTCACGGTGACGGTCGCGTGGACCGACTCGCGGTCCCACTCCACCCAGGTCGCCAGCTACGTGCGCTGCAGCACGATCCCCTGCTCATGACGCCCTCCCGCCGTCCCCGGAGCCCGGGCTTCTCGACCGCCGAGGTCCTCGTCGGCATGACGCTGTCGCTGCTGGCCGTCGGCACGCTCTACTCCTTCTTGCAGGCTCAGCAGAAGGCGCACGCCACGCAGCGCACGTACTCGCAGAGCCAGACCGTCACCCGCACGGCGATCGACCTGATGACGCGCGAGCTCCGCATGGCGACCTTCGACCCAACGATACCCGGCGCGCTCACGACCTCGCAGCCGCCCAACTGCCCCGGCGTCAAGCAGGGCCTCGTCGAGGCCACGCCGAGCAAGATCCACTTCAAGCAGGACCTGGACGGCGACGGCCTGCTCACGGGGTCGAGCGAGGACATGGTCTACGACGTGCTCGGCAGCCAGATCCGCCGCACCGACGGCGCCGCGCTGCCCATCCCGATCGTCGACTACATCCCCGCCGGCGGCCTCAACTTCCGCTACTTCGACGGCTCGAACCCACCGAACGAGCTGGTTCCGGCCGGCACGCCGCCGCACCTCACCCCGGAGCAGCGCGACTGCGTCACCAAGGTGCGCGTCACGGTCCGGGCGAACCTTCCGAACCCGAACCCGCGCCTGACGACACCCGTCACCTCGGTCGCCGAGTCGGAGATCGCCATCCGCAACCGCTCGCTCGCCAACTTCTAGCCTGGGGGGAGAATCCGCGATGTCACGCAAGCCGAAGAGAGCGGATCGGGGCATGGTCCTCGTCATGGCGCTCTTCACCATGGCGGTACTTCTCGCCGCCGCCACCGGGGCGCTCCTCGTCGGCAGCTCCGACATCCGCGCCACGCGGAACTACCGGGGCGCGGCGCAGGTCCACTTCGCGGCCGAGTCGGGCATCCTCGACGCGATGCAGACCGTGAACGGTCCCGGCGTCGTCAACCTGCAGAACGAGGTCGTGGACCAGTGGACGGCCCTCTGGGGCACGAGCGCCCGGAACTTCGGGCCGTTCAGCGGCTTCACGTACACCGTGGCCGTCTACTCCGGTGCGAACCCGGCCAACGACGGCCGCTTCGTCGCCACGGCCACCGGCGTCGAGGGCGTGAAGAACGTCGTGGTCGCCAACCTGACCCGCTCGAACATCCCGTCCACGGCGCCGGGGGCGATCTACCTCGTGAACGACTCGCCGACCAACGCCACGTTCAACGGCGATGCCTTCACGGTCGACGGCAACGACCACAAGTACACGGGCGGCATGGGGACCGCGCCGCCCGTCCCCGGCATCTCGACCCGCAACGCCACGAACACGCAGGAGACGCTCAACAGCCTGGCCGCTCAGCAGAAGGACGACATCACCGGTCTGGGTTACTCGATGGGTCCGCCCGTCGTCCCGAGCGTCATGACGTCGCCGGCGGCGCCGAGCAGCACCCAGCTGGACCAGATCATCACCGACATCCTCGCCCGCCGGGGCAACCCGCCCAATCCGCCCGATGACAGCACCAAGAACATCAACGGCACCCAGACCTACGGCACGCCCGCCAACCCCCAGATCACGCACCTGAGCAACACGACCGGCGTAATCTTGAACGGCAACGCCACCGGCGCCGGGATCCTGATCGTCGAGGGCGACCTCAACATCAAGGGAGACTTCAACTTCGTCGGCCTCATACTGGTGCGCGGCCAGACGAGGGTCGACACCGACATCAGCGGCAACGCCACCATCTATGGGTCGCTCTGGACGGAGGACCTGAACCTCATCGTCGGCGGCAGCGCGATCATCGACTACAGCTCGGACGCGCTCGCGCTCGCCAACCTGGTGGGGGGAGGCGGTGCGCTGCCCGCACCGGTGAGGGTCACCTCCCTCGTCGACTGCGGCGACGTCCCGGCCGGCGCCGCCGGCTGCCCGTAGTGGGTGCGCCCGCTCAGGGCGCCTGGCGCTGGAGCTCCTGCATGACCGCGCGGCGTTTCTCCTGCGCGTGGCGGAACTCCCGGCCGAGACGCTCGACCGGCTCGCCCCGGTTCTGCGCCTCGAAGCGCTCCTGCTGCACGCGCAGCAGGTGGCGCTCGACGTGGCGCTTGCGGGCTTCGAGCTCCTCGCGCGACGCCTGACGCCTGGGGGCAGCGGGCGCGACGGCCGAGGGCGAGCCGCCGCCTTCCTCCTGCTGCAGGCGCCGGATACGCGCCCGCGGGACGCTCAGCTCCACCCCATCGCGCAGGAGGTGGACGCGGTCGCCCTCCTCCCAGTAGCTGTCGACCGTCATGCGGTCGCCGTTTCCGAAGTCGACGAGGTAGGCTGCGCGTGCTGGGGCACCCGACAGCGTCAGCAGGGCGGCGGCAATCGTGAGGCGCATGTTTGCACTGGTGTGCAATCGACATGCCCGCTGGAAAATCGGGTACCTGCGACCGCGATTCAGGCGCCTCGAACGTCAGCCGTGTGACCTCGTGACGCGAAAACGCCGCTGGCCCGGGCCGTCGCCGGCAGAAATTTCCGCTCGCGGGCCGGCACGAAGGTTGCGATGGTCAACGCACGAGGATCGAGGAGGCGAGGCGGTGTATCGGGCCGGCGACTATGTTTACCCAGCAGACCTGCCGCGGCGCGTGCTCTGCCGCGTGGCGACCGCGGACTGCGCCGTGACCCCGGCCGGGGAGTTTCAGATCCTCACCCTCGAGCCGCTCGAAGGACCGTGGCAGTCGCGGCTGGGCGGGCGGCTCGTCCGCTTCGACGAGGCCGTGCTGCCCGCGCCCACTGACGACGTGCGCGCATCCGAGCCCGCGAGCTGAAGCGCCCGGGCGGCCATGCACGGTTCTCACAAGACATCATGCCGGCTTTCCGCCAATGACCGCTAACCCGCACCAGACGGCCACTTGAGCAGCTTCGATGGTGGGGAAAAACGCAATTGACTCCCCCGGGGCCCCCCCGGTACATTCCGCCCCCCCGACCCCCGGGAGGGGCCAGATGAGGCGCGAGATGACGCGCAACGGCGAAGGCGATCCCCCATGCGAATGATGCTTCCTGCCTGCCGCGACCGGCGCACGGTCGACGGTTTGCTCACCCGCTTCTTCCGCGAGTATCGGCTCGGGGACTTCCGCCGGGCCATCGGGCGGGTGGCCCGCTTCTACGGGCTGCGGCCGCCCCGGGTGGCCTGGTTCGAGTACCTGGACTGGGGGAGGACGGCCGGCCGGACCTACGAGAACGGGGCCGTCCACCTCGTCCACCCCGAGAACTGGAAGAACGGCCGCAAGTACAACTCCGAGCGGCAGTGGATCCACACCGTGTACCACGAGATGGGGCACTACATGCTCTGGGCTGACGCGGAGCGTAAGGCCGACAACTTCGCCTATCGCTTCGTGCGCGGGGTGTCGCCCAACGGCCGAGACGCCGACGGCACGGCCCACATGCCGGTCGCGGCGAGCCGGGCCCGCCGCAAGCGCCCGGGGGTCACCCGGCGACGTCTTCGCCGCCGTCCACGCCGATCACATTCCCGCTGATCCAGCGGGCCCCCGGCAGCGTGAGCACGGCGATCGCGCCGGCCACATCCTCCGGAACGGTCAGGCGCCCGCCGGGATTGCGCCGGAGGGCCTCCTGGAACATGAATTCCGCGGCCGGGATCTTGCGTGCGGCCGGGGTGTCCGTGACCCCGGCGCGGACCGCGTTGACCGCGATACCGGCCCGGCCGAGCTCGAGGGCGAGCTGGCGCACGTGCGACTCGAGGGCCGCCTTGGCCGCCGATACCGCCCCGTAGAACGGCATCACCCGGGTGCCGCCCGCGCTCGTCATGGCGAATATACGGCTTCCCTCGCCGAGCAGGCCCCGCGCGTGGAGGTCCTGCACCCAGTACACGAGGCTGTGCGCCATGACGTCGAGCGTCATCTCGAGCTGCGCCTTGGTCGTCTGCTGGCCGGGCGCGTCAGAGACGAGCGGCTTGAGGGTACCGAAGGCGAGCGAGTGCATGACGACGCGCAGTGGCTTGCCCGCGGCCAGCTCGCGGGCGCGATCGCAGACATGCGCCCGCTTCTCGTCGTCGGCGGCGTTGACGTTGAAGAAGTGGGCGGGGGAGCCAGCCGCTCGGACGTCGTTCGCGACGGCCTCGGCGAGGGGCAGCGTCGCCTTGCGGTCGAGGTGGACGCCGAGGATGCCCATGCCCAGGCGGCCGAGCTCCCGCGCCGTCGCGGCGCCGAAGCCGCTGGAGGCGCCGAGGATGAGGCCCCACCCGCCCTCGAACGGCCGCCAGGTGTCCATGGCGGGGCCCCATATCGGAAGCTTGTCGGGGCGGCAACGCTCCGCTACGTTCGGCGCGTGGGTGGCAAAGGCGACCGGCCGACGGTCGAGAACCGCTGGTGGGTCGACCAGGGCAAGGATGCGACCGGTCGACCGATCGAGCGCCCGCCGGCGCAGTTCGGCGGACGGTTCTTCCGGACCGGCGAAGGCTTCGAGCAGGAGCGCGCGCAGCGCCGGCTCACCGATTCGAACCTGAAGTGGATCGAGGAGGCCAACCCGCCGGCCGACGGCTGGGCGGTCGTTCGCATGCTCCCCGGGGACCATTTTCCCGCCGCTCGGTTCGAGAGGATCAAGGCGTCGCTCAAGCTCCCACCGGGCGGCCGCGGCGTGCTCGTCGACTCCGGGAACTCGGTGCGTGCCATCATGACCGGCCTGCCGGCAGGCGAGCGTCTGGTGGAGATCCGGCTGGGGGACGAGTCGTCCTTCGACGCCTGGGTGCGGGGCGAGTGGGTCCGTGAGGCCCTCTTCCCGAGCTTCGGCGATGCGCTCCGCGGGCTACCGGCGCTGGTCCGGGAGTATCTCGAGACGGACCGGGCGGCGACCTTCCTCTGACCCCGGGGGGTGCTCTTTACGGGGTCAGCGCGGGTAGGCTATGGACCGCGGCTGACAAGAAGGGGGTTGCCCGTGGCCACCACCGAGGACGAGCTAGCGAAAAAGCAGGTACAGGAAGCGGTCTGGACGTGGGCCGGGCGGGTCATCGTGCTCGCGGTCATGTTCGGCTTCGGCTTCTTCGCGGCCTGGATACTCTGGGGCGTGGGCCTAAAGGGCGCGCCCGCCCTGCGCGTGCGCGTGGCGGAGCAGGACGCCCAGCTCCTCGAGCGCAAGAACCGTCAGGTCGACATTGAGGGCAAGCTCACCGTGTGCCAGGGCCGGCTCGACGAGTGCAATCGGTCGCTGGCCGCGAAGTCGGCGGCGGCGCAGCAGCCGGCGGCGCCCTAGAGTCGCGGGGCGGGCGGGGGCGCCGCTTCGGCTCCCGGTCCTCGGCGCACGCGCGCCTCGAGTCTGCAGCGTCCCCCCGCAGCTGCACGCGCGCGCGGCGCCTGCGGAGGTCGCCTCAGCGGCGCCCCCGCCCACCCCGGGCCGCTTCAGATTACGCCGGCGGCGCGGAGGCGGTCGACTTGCGGCCGCTCCAGTCCCAGAAGACCTTCGTACACCTCTACGTTGTGCTCGCCCAGTTCTGGTCCGAGGCGATGCACGGCACCCGGGGTGCGCGACAGCTTCGCGACGACGCCGGGGATGACCAGCTCGCCGAGCTTCGGGTGCGGCAGACGGACGACCATGTCGCGGGCGACGAGGTGGGGGTGGGCGATGAGGTCACCGACGCCGTACACCGGGGCGCACGGCACGTTGGCTGCCTCGGGACCCAGGGCCTCCATGACCTCGGCGGCCGAGTGCTCCGCCACCCAGGCGCCGACCAGGTCGTTCACCTCGGCGCCGTGCTCGAGGCGGGCGGCGGCGCCGCGGAAGCGCGGGTCGTCGACGAGCTCGGGCCGTCCGATCGCCGCCGCGAGGCGGCGGAAGATGCGATTGGTGGCGACGGCGATCACCACCCAGCCGTCGCGCGCCCGGTAGGCATCGTAGGGAGCGGTCGCGAGGTGGCGGTTCCCGACGCGCGCGGGGAGCCGCCCGGTCGCCGCGTGGATGGTGGGCCAGCTGTCGAGGAGCGAGAACATCGCGTCCTGGCTGGAGACGTCGACCGTCTGCCCGGTGCCGGTACGGCTTCGAGCCGCGAGCGCGGCGAGGATGCCGACCGCGCCGTAGAGGCCCGCGACGAAGTCGCCGAGGGAGCCTCCGCCGCGCGTCGGCGGGCTTTCGGGAAAGCCCGTGATCGACATGAAGCCGCCCGCCGCCTGGGCCACGATGTCGTAGGAGGGCCGGGACGACCAGGGCCCCGTCTGCCCGAAGCCCGAGAGGCTCGCGACGATGAGCCGGGGATGCTCGCGGCACAGGTCGTCGGGCGCGAGCCCCCACGAGGCGAGCGTGCCGCCGGCGAAGTTCTCGGCCAGCACGTCGACGTGCGCGAGCAGCCGGCGCAGCAGCCGCCGCCCCTCCTCCTGCCGGACGTCGAGCGCGATGCCTTTCTTGTTGCGGTTGAGCGCGAGGAAGGCCACCGGCACGCCGTCGGCCGTCGGATAGCCATAGCGCCCCTCGTCGCCGCCCCGTGGCGCCTCCACCTTGATCACCTCGGCGCCCAGGTCGGCGAGGATCGCGGTGCAGAAGGGACCCGCGAGGAAGCGCGTCAAGTCGAGGACCCGAACGCCGGCGAGCGCGCTCACAGGTACGGGACGAAGTTCTTGAGCGCCGAGAGCAGCGCCTCGAGGTCCGCATACTCCTGAAGGTCGGCGTAGAGCGCGGCCCACGTCGCCCGCACGCGGGCCGCATCCTGCTCCTCGGCCGGGACGGCGAGCGCCTGCTCGAGCTGCTTCAGGAGGGGCTGGGTCTGGAGCTTCGTCTCGACGGGGATCTCCTCCGAGATCGCGATCAGCAGGCGGCTCCGGTCGATCAGCCGCCCGATGATGTACTCGTCGCTCCGCTCCACCATCTCGCTAGCCGGGCTTCTCCTGCTCCTTCAGCTGCCGCTTCCAGTCGAGCATGCGCGCCTTGGCGCTCTCGGCCTCCGCCTCCGCGATCATGCCGGCCGCCTGGTAGAACCGGGACAGGCTCGTGTGCGCGAGCGTGTCGTCGGGCACGAGCTCGACGAGGCGCTTACCCGCCTCGATCGCCTGGTCGTGCTGCTTGAGCTCGCTGTACGCCATGGCGAGGCCGTGCCAGGCGTCGGAGTAGGTCGGGTCGAGCGCGATCGCGGCCCGATAGGTGTCGATCGCCTCCTCGAGCTTGCCCTCCGAGAAGAGGTCGATCGCCCGGTCGTACAGCTCTTCCTTGCTCGCCATTCGACGATGCGTAGCGCATTCCC
>Ga0209056_10007020_pt1 | contig 11608 bp, 9 predicted proteins | sample GraSoiAngelo_114_FD_185876 | JGI IMG/M metagenome (GOLD analysis project Ga0209056, IMG submission 185876) | Grasslands soil microbial communities from the Angelo Coastal Reserve, California, USA - 14_0903_13_40cm (SPAdes) (version 2) | ecosystem: Environmental > Terrestrial > Soil > Grasslands ... | reverse complement strand
GCGTGCGCGACGCATGGGACGACGAAAACCGCGATCAGCGCAAGTCGACTTGCAAAACGAATCATGAAATCTCCTCGAGTCCGACGCGACGCCCTGGTGAGTAGCCTGTAATCGGTGTGTCAGCGCCGTGGATGAATCTTTGTGGGGTTGGATTATATACACCCCGCACGTGGCCTCGCCACTCTGATCCCATAAATGAAGTCCAGAGTCACTCGTACGATCGGATCGGCCGCGGTCATAGCGGGTCCGATGATCGAGCGCGCCCTCGATCGTCTGATCGCCGGAGAATAGCCCACCTCGCGCTCAACGATCCATAGTTATTACCTCGGTTGGTCGGCTGCTCGCCGCCGCCACCGATGCGTCTGCTTCCGCCGAGATCTCGCGCATCTCGCTCGCATTCATCGTCCGGACGATCGTGAGGATCGCGGCGAGCATTGGCACCGCGACGAGGAGCCCGAGGAAGCCAAACAGCAGTGCCATCATTGCCTGGATTCCGAGAGTCAGGGCCGGCGGGATATTCACACCGTGCTTCATGAGAATCGGAACGAGCAGGTGATTCTCCACGAACTGAATCACGAAATACCCGATAGCCACAACGAGGGCCTTGTGCGGGGAATCGATGAACGCCATTGCGATCGCGGGGATGGCCGCGAAGATGGAGCCGACGATCGGAATGAATTTGGAGATGCCGGCCAGAATTCCGAGAGGCAGTGCTGCTTTCACATGGATGACGAGCAGAAAGAAAGTCGTGACGCTACCGATCACGGCCATGGCGATCAGTTGGGTGACGAGCCAGCGCCTGAGCGTCGTCGCCAACCGCGCCATCGCGAGCGCGGCACGATCGCGCTCACGCAACGGGACGAGCTCGAGCAATCCGCCGTGGTAGAGCGCGGGATCGACGCCGATGTAGGCAGCGATGAAAAGCACCAGCAGGAACGCGCCCGATACCGCAAAGGTCGAAGTGAGCATCCGCAGAAAAGAGTGCTGAGCCCCGCGGAACTGGCGGGTGATCTCTCGGCGAAGATTTCCTCCGGCCGCAACCTCCTCGGTCCGAGTCGTGGGCTTTTTGACGACGGTGCCTGGTGCGGCCACGGCCAACGTATCAGAGCTGCTCGAATCGGTTATCGCCAAAACAGGGGCTGAATCGTTGGCGATTGGCGGGAGTACCGAATCCGTCGGACGAGCGGCTCGCTGCGCGGCTGCGCTTCGCAGAGTGTCAGCGCTCTCCTCATTGAAGAGAATTCCCAGGACGCCGTTGGCGCGGTGGCCTAGCCAGGCGTCAATCTTGTCCATCGCTTCGGGGAGCCGCTGCTGGAGCTCGCGCGATTGGGCGCGGAGGATCGGCGCCATCGCTGCTCCGCCTCCTATCAACAACCCGAGAAAGACGGTGAGGATGATTGTGACACCGAGCCAGCGCGGGAGATTTCGCTTTTCGAGCCAATCTGCGCCCTGAGCGAGCGGAAGGCCGAAAAGGACGCCAAGGAAAAAGAGAAAGACGACCGGGTGCGCGATCCAGAGCAGCCGAAGGAGGATGTAGAAGCCGAATATGATCGCGAGAAGGCGCACGACATCCCGCGTGGGGAGTCGGATCGGTTCACGTGAATCCATGACTTTATTTCTAAGCCAGAGCCGTGCCGTGCAACTTGACCGGCGGATCGCGCGTGATAGGTTCCGATCCAGCACCGAGAGGATGAATGCCGGCAACACCAGATGGACCGGTCGCGATCTATTACGAGCATCCCGACTGGTTTCGACCGCTCTTCGCCGAACTGGATCGGCGGGAACTCCCATACGCGCGGCTAGACGCTGCGGCTCACTCCTACGATCCGTCGGAGACAGAGTCCCCCTATTCGCTGGTTTTCAACAGGGCGAGTCCGTCAGCCTACATGCGTGGCCACGGCCAGGTAACGTTCCACACCCTGAGCTGGCTGCGTCACCTGGAGCGGATTGGCGTTCCCGTCGTGAACGGATCCGCCGTATACGAGATCGAGATATCCAAAGCCTTCCAGCTCGAGATTCTCGACGAGCTCGGTCTGCCGTACCCGAAGGCCAGGGTCATCAATAACGCGACGCTTGCGCCGGAAGCGGCGAAGGGTTTTCGCTTTCCGGTGATCGTGAAGGCCAACATCGGCGGAAGCGGCGCGGGCATCACGAGGTTCGACAGCGCGGAATCCTTAGCGAATGCGGCCCGGAATGGAACCCTCGATCTCGGCATCGACCGCGTGGCCCTCGTTCAGGAACTGGCGCCACTTCGCAGCGGGTACATCACCCGTATCGAAGTTCTCGACAGAAAATTTCTTTACGCCATCAACGTCTACCCGGCCGAGGATTCTTTCAATCTTTGCCCGGCGGACATCTGTCAGACTACTGACGGCCAGCAACTGTCGCGTGCGGCGTGCGCAGTCGATGCGGCAAAGAACGGGATGCGAGTGGAGCAGTTCAAGCCGTCACGAGAAATAATCCGCGCAGCGGAGAGGATTGCCAATCGTGTCGAGCTGGACGTCGGCGGGATTGAGTATTTGGTCGACGATCGCGATGGCCGTCCGTACTTCTACGACATCAATGCGCTGTCGAATTTCGTCGCTGACGCGCGAAACGTGATCGGGTTCGACCCATTTGAGCGCCTCGTCGACTACCTTGTCGGCCGCGTCAGGCGCTCGTCACGCTCGGGCGGCGAAGCGGCCGCGGCGGGAGCGGCTGCAGCGGCAGCAGCGGGAGCGGCCTGATGCGATACGGATACTGGCTTCCCGTCTTCGGCGGCTGGCTTCGCAACGTTCCTGACGAAGGCATGAGCGCGACCTGGGAATACGTGAAGCGGCTGGCGCAGCGCAGCGAACAGATCGGCTACGACATCACGCTGATCGCCGAGTTGTTCATGAACGACATCAAGGGGATCGACGCCGATTCGCTCGAGGCCTGGTCGACCGCCGCCGCACTCGCGGCAGTCACCGAGAGACTCGAGCTGATGGTCGCCGTGCGTCCGACTTTTCACGAACCGGCGATCTTCGCCAAGCAGGCTGCAAACATCGATCACATCTCGGGCGGACGCCTGGCGCTCAACGTCGTGTCGTCCTGGTGGAAGGACGAAGCGAGGCGCTACGGGATCAACTTCGAGGAGCACGACGACCGCTACGCCCGCACCGATGAGTGGCTGCGCGTCGTAAACGGAGTGTGGAACGAGCCGCGTTTCACCTACGCAGGCCGGCACTACAAGGTGGAGGAGACGATCCTCGAGCCGAAGCCGCTCCGTCGGCCGCGACCGACGATTTACGCCGGCGGCGAAAGTCCAGCGGCCAAGGAGCTGATATCGCGGACTTGCGACGCGTACGTGATGCACGGCGATCCACCCGAGCGAATTTCCCCCAAAATCTCCGACATGCGCGCTCGGCGTGAAAGAATCGGGTTGGGCCCGATGCAGTTTGGTGTCGCGGCTTACGCTATCGTCCGCAATACCGACGAAGATGCACAGCGGGAGCAGGAGCGCATAACCAACGTTCAGCCGGGATCACCCGGTTATCAGAACTACCAGGATTGGATTTCCCACACCGCGCTCGATCAGCAGGTAAGTCTCGAGGACTACTCGGTGTCGAACCGGGGACTGCGCGCGGGCCTGGTGGGAACGCCCGAGAAAGTCGCGGACCGAATCCGCGAGCTAGAGTCAGTGGGTGTGGATCTGCTGCTGCTGCAGTTCAGTCCGCAGCTGGAGGAGATGGAGAGGTTCGCGGAGACGGTAATGCCGCTTGTAGAGCATGCGGCGTTGATTACGTAGCGCTCCGACCGGCCTCCACAGAGCTGAAGCGGGGAGCGCTAAGCTTCACAGGTGGCCAGTGAGAGCCGAGATCCCTACGCCGAGCTGATAAGCTCGGCCTGTCTCGATCTTATAGTCTGGTAACACTCACAGGAGGCCCTTTCGAGACCCGGGCGGTCGATTACTGTGATGTTCCCACGACCGTGGGTGATTAGACCCGCTTTCTGCAGGACTCCCATCGCAACCGTCACCCCTGGCCGTCTCACGCCCAGCATTTCGGCCAGGAATTCCTGCGTGAGATCGAACTGGTCTCGTCCAACGCGGTCCTGCGACATCAGAAGCCAGCGGGCGCAACGCTGCTCGATGACATGAAGCCTGTTGCAAGCCGCGGACTGCGATACCGTCTCGAACACAAACTGGCTGTAGCGATGCAGCAGCCGGTCGAGATTCTCACAGTCAGGTACGAGTCGGCGGAAATCATCCGTCCCGATTCGGCGCGCTTCGCCTGTGATCTGACCGATGGCTTTGAGCCGCGACGAAGGCACGCGGTGAAAAACCGCGATGCCGACAAATCCGTCGGCGCCGATCGTCATCGCTTCTACTGAGTCACCATCTTGGAGCTCCGTGACCAGTGAGATCACGCAGTCTTCAGGGAAGTAGATATGGCGAATTTCCTCGTTCCGCCGGAAAACGACGTCTTTCGATTCGACCGTGACCATCTCGCACCTTTCGAGCACTGCCTCGAGCTCCTTGCCTGGCAGGAGGGCGAGGATCCTGTTTCGAATCGGGGCTGCGGCCGGATGGGTCGGCGCCGACTTATCGGCGACGTGCGCTGATTTTTGGATCGATGGAGCTGCCATAGCGAGCCAGAAGGCCATCCGGGACGGATGGGTAAGGTTCCAGACGCCCAATGGGCGGAAGCTGCCCTGATCGGGGTGCGCCGAACTGGATTTGCAAATAATGAACCCAGGCCGATTTACGCCGAATTCGGTGATTTTGCATTCAAAATCCGCCGGATTCTCGGGCACCGTCCGGGTGTTATCTTCGGAGGGTCGAAACAGTCAATTAGACGGCCTGCCACTATAGAGCAGCAGGACAAGAAGTGCCCCACCGGAAGCCATGACGATACCTGCTGACCCACAGCCCAACGAGCGAAAATTCCGCTTCAAGGACGAGTGGCTGGTCTCGCTAGTTGGGACCATGCCCGGCGTCACGCCGGAGCTGATCAAGCGCTGGCGCTTTCAGGAGAAACCATACATCGCGCAGGCACTTATCGACGGCGACGTACTCTCCTTCAAGGAGATCGCCGAGGTGGTAAAGGACGCCTTCCGCATCGATTACGTCGACCTCACTCCGGGAGTCATCGACAAGAGCGCGATGCAAATCCTTCCCGAAAAGCTTTGTCGGGAGCACAACGTTCTACCCGTAAAAGTCGATAGCCGGATGGTCCATCTGGCGATGGCGAATCCCCTCGACCAGGAAGCTATTCAGAGGGTGAGCTGGGCGACCAGTCGCGAAGTCACTCCGCTATTCTGCCCTCCGGGGCAGTTGGACAAGCTGGTGCAGGAGACCCTGCGGCCCGACGCGATGATTTACGGCTTGATCGAAAAACTCGATCAGGCAGTCGGCGTCGAGCAGATCAGGGAGCAGGAACAGGACGCAGAGGCAGAGGCGCGAGTCCACGCACCCGTAATCAAGCTCGTTGATGCGATCATCGCCAACGGTATCAAGCTTCGTGCTTCCGACATCCACATCGAGCACGACGAGGCATCGACCCTGGTGCGATTCCGCATCGACGGGCTGCTCAAGAACATCATGGTACTGCCGCGATTCATCGGGGTAGGACCGGTGGTGTCCCGCATCAAGATCATGGCCGACCTGGACGTGGCGGAGCGTTTCCGGCCGCAGGATGGTCGCGCCAAACTGCGCGTGAGCGGCGAAGAAGTCGCGCTGCGCGTGTCGGTGCTGCCAACGCGCGTCGGCGAAAAGGTCGTGATGCGTATTCTCAACGAGAAGTCCGTTCAGGTCTCAATGGGTACCCTCGGCTTCATGCCGGAAGTGCTGGAGCGATTCAAGGCACTTCTGATGCGCGAGCAGGGAATTCTGCTCGTGACCGGGCCCACCGGCTCGGGAAAGACGACCACCCTCTACGCTGCGCTCAACACGCGGCGTGGCGAAGCCGTGAACATTGTCACCGTCGAAGATCCGGTCGAGTATCGCCTGAGCGGCGTCAACCAGGTGCAGGTGAACGAGAAGCAGGGGTTGACTTTCGCCGGCGTTTTGCGGTCAGTGCTGCGTCAGGATCCCGACGTGCTACTCGTCGGAGAAATCCGCGACCAGGAAACGGCGACGATTGCGTTTCAGGCGGCGATGACCGGTCACCTCGTGCTCTCGACTCTGCACACCAACGACGCGATCGGAGCGATACCCCGTCTCTCCAACATTGGCGTCGAGCCTTTCCGCGTCGCCGCCGGCCTGATCGGTGTCACCGCGCAGCGTCTGGTGCGCAGAGTCTGTCCGCACTGCCGCTTCGAGGCGCCGATCGAAGAGCTGCACCCGATGGTGCGCAGCGCCCAGCAGCGACTGTTCGGAACTGCCAGACACGTGAAAGCGACCGGTTGCGCGGAATGCGGTTTCACCGGTTACACCGGCAGGCTGCCGCTCATCGAGTTCCTCGAGATCACCCCGGAAATTCGCGGCATGATCACCACGGGCAAGCTGGCCGACGAGATCCGCAGTCACGCGTTGCGAGCCGGTGCCATTCACACCTTCGACAATGATGCGCTGTGGCACATCGCCGAAGGCGACACCACTGCTGAAGAAGTCATTCCCTATACGGAGTTCGAGCGCCGCAGAACCCCGCGCAATAACACTCCGAGGGTCAACGCGGAGTTTGTTGGCGAGCTCGACGCCGATGGCGTGGCGAAGCCACCGCGTGTTCTGCTCGCGGTCAGTGACAAGGCGGATCGCGTCCGCTTCAACGACATCCTGGTCGAAGCGCGCTTCGCCGTGCAGATCGCCAACGACGGCGCCGCCGCGCTCGGCATTCTGGCGCAGGATCCACCCGATGCACTCGTCGTCGGCCTCAAGCTTCCGATCCTCGATGGCCGGCAGGTGGTTCATGCAGCACGCACTGTGGTCGGACTGGTCGACATTCCGATCATCGTCGTCGCGCCGGCAGGGTCGGAGAGCGAGACCAACGATCTCTTGTCTCAGGGCGTCGACGACGTTCTGCAGGAGCCGATCGATGCCGGCCGATTCCGGGCGCGGGTCACATCGGTGATGAGGAGTCGCGGGCTTTGGATGGAGACCGAGGAAGTAATGCGTCCGCTCATTCCGCAGGACGAAGCAGAGCGGCTGGTTGAATTTCGATTGAGCACCGCTGTCGATTCGGAACCCGAAGAGCGGTTCGACAAAATCAGCCGCATGGCGCAGCGGGTGTTCAGCGTCCCCTTCGCCGGTGTCTCCTTCGTCGAAGGCGAGCGCCAGTGGTTCAAGTCGAAGCAGGGGCTCCCCATTGGTGACAGCGCCCGCGAGCTCTCCTTCTGCGGCCACGCGATAACGGGCACCGAAGTCTTCGTCGTTGAGGATGCAGCGCTCGATCCGAGGTTCGCACAGAACTCATTGGTACTCGAAGAGCCGCACATCCGCTTCTACGCGGCGCAACCCGTGAGAGGGCCGGGCGGGCACAACGTCGGGACGTTCTGCGTCATGGACAAGCAGCCTCGCGAGTTCAGCGATGAGGACCGCGAGACGCTGCGCGACCTCGGCGAGATGGTTGAGAAGGAGCTCAAGTCCAAACGCAAGAAGAAGGCGGAAGCGCCGCCCGACTAATTTGCTCGGCGTCGAGATCACGACACGATCGAGCATCCACAAAACTGAAGCGGGGAACTGTTAGCTGACTACGCTCATTAGCCGGCAGCTTTCATACGCGCATGGATGTCTCATGGTGCCGAGATTCCTGCGCCGCGGCCGGACGGCCCCTTGCGCCAACGGGAAATCGGATTATCGTTAGCTCAGCTAACGATCTCAGGAGCTCCTCATGCCCGGCACCGCCACGGTCACGCTCGACCGCATCAAGCAGATCGCGATCCCCGTCAATTCAGTCGAAGAGGCGAAATCGTTCTATCGCGATACGCTTGGATTGCGACATCTGTTCGACGCACCGCCAGCCCTTTCATTCTTCGATTGCGGTGGTGTGCGATTGATGCTCGCCGGACCAGAAGCGCAGGGTCCAGACGGCGACCAGCAGCACCCGGTGCTGTTCTACGACGTCAGCGACATCAAAGAGACGCACGAGAGGATAAAATCCTCCGGCGCGAAGAGTCTCGAGGAGCCGCACATCATCACTCGGATGAATGGACGAGAGATCTGGATTGCCTCTGTGTCCGACGGACAGGGGAATGCGGTGAGCTTGATGAGCGACGTTGCCGAAGCGTGAGGCTAGCAGCAAAGAAGCCTCGAAGCACGCGAATTCGCTCAACAGCTCCGGCCGCAGCACACAACCTTCACTCCCTCGCCGACCAGCTCCACTCCGCTGCCATCCATTTATTGCGGCAGCTGCGGAAGGAGGACGACGCGAGCGGTCTTTCTGCGCCGCGCCTTTCAGCCCTCTCGGTCGTAGTGTTTGGCGGTCCGTTGACCCTTGGTGAGCTCGCGCGCGCCGAACAGGTAAAGCCGCCGACGATGACGCGGATAGTCACCGGACTCGAAAAGGACGGGCTGGTAGAACGGAAAGATGATCCGCGTGACAAAAGGCTGACGCACATCGAATCGACACCAAAAGGTCGTAAGGTGCTGGCTGCCGGACGCGCCCATCGCGTGGAAAGACTCGCGAGCGCAGTGGGCAAGCTCGAGGGAAAGGAGCTGGCGGAGCTCAGTCGCGCGGTCCAGCTTTTGAGAGAAGTGATCGTGAGCATGCGCGGCGAGCAGGCGTGACCTTTGGTTCAACGAGTGCCCCGAGTCGATTCGGCGAGAAAAAAATAATGAGTCGTCCCAAATCGGATTTCGATGCGCTGCGCGAAGATCTGCGAAAAGTCTACGATGGTGATCCCTGGCACGGTTCGTCGATAACCGACGTGCTCGAGGGCATTGATGCCGATACCGCAGCGCTGAGAAGCGTCCCACACGGCCATACGATCTGGGAGATCGTGCTTCATATGACAGCCTGGACGCGAGAGGTGGCGTCGCGAGTTCGCGGCGGGAGTCCAAAACCTCCACCCGAGGACTGGCCAGCTGCTAAATCCGGGGGCGGCGAAGCCGCCTGGCGTTCTACCCAGGAAGATCTCGCCGCCGCGCAGAAGGAACTGGAGAACGCGGTCGATTCGCTGGGGTCCGACGAGCTCCTTCGCTGGATCGGAGATCAGCGCGATCCGACGCTCGGCACCGGTCTCACTGTCGGAACGCTCATTCGTGGGCTGCTGCAGCATCACACCTATCACGAGGGCCAGATCGCCCTGCTCAAACGCGCGGCCGAGACCGCACCACGTACATCCCTTCTTCCCAACCCATGCGAATCATCTCTTTGAGGTCAATAGTTTTGTGCGGCGCGGTTGCAGTCGCGAGCGCAGCCGACGCTCAACGGGCTGCGACGACTCCACGCGACGCCGTAGCGCCGCCCAGCTGGGACGTACTGATGCTCGGTCGCACGCACACGCCAACGCCGACTACCGCCGCGATCACGCCCGAGGACCTCAAAACCAGACTGTACATCTTCGCCGACGATTCCATGCAGGGTCGTTTGCTCGCGACAGCCGGCAACGTCAAGGCGGTCGAGTACATCGCGAATGAAGTAAGGCAGCTGGGTCTGATTCCGATGGGTGACAACGGTACGTACTTCCAGTCTGTTGGTTTGGTGGATCGCAAATTCGATCCGGCGACCAAGCTCGTGGTGGGGTCGAGTACGTTCAGCCCCTGGACCGATTACGTGCCTCGTGATCAGGGATCGGGCGCTCGCAGTCTCGACGGAGTGCGGGCGATCTTTGGCGGGACCTGGGGCGATAGTGCATCGCTCATCGACTCAGCGGCAGCCGTCGGAAAACTCGTAGTGCTTAGAGTAAACCCCAACGGGGTTACGCCGAATTCAGGCGGGGGCGTCAACCGTGGAATCATCACTCGGCAATTTGCCAATGCCGCCGGTATCGCAGTCGCGAGCCTCGAGATGATGTCGCCGCAGATGATTCAGATCTTCCGTCAGGCGAATCAGCTCCTGAAGGGCGAGCGCGATCCGGAGCTGCCATCGTTCCTGTACGTCAGTAAGTCGGTGGCAAAGGCTCTGCTCGGTGCGAGCATTGACAGCGCGAAAGTCGGCGCCATCGGCGCTACGGTCACATCGACGCCGCGCTTCGACGAGTTTCCGACCGAGTATCCGGCGCGCAACGTCGTGGCGGTGATCCGTGGCAGCGATCCGAAACTGCGCGACGAATACGTCGCGATCGGAGCGCATAACGATCACATCGGCTGGAGCAGGCGGCCGGTGGCACACGATTCCATTTATGTCGTCAATCATCTCTTTCGAACCGGCGGTGCGGATGATCGTCCACCGCAGCTCGACGCCGCGCAGCAGACACAGGTCAACGCTCTCATCGCGGACATCAGAAGACGCTCGAACGGGGCATCAGCGCGGCCTGATTCCATTTACAACGGCGCCGATGATGATGGCTCCGGGAGCGTCACCGCACTCGAGATCGCGCAGTATTTCGCAGCGCAAAAAGTGAAGCCGAAGAGATCTTTGCTCTTCGTTTGGCACGTTGGTGAGGAAGCGGGTCTCTACGGATCGGAGTGGTACACTGATCACCCGACCGTTCCGCGCGAGTCGATTGTCGCTCAGCTCAACATGGATATGGTTGGCCGAGGATCCGTCACGGATAACACGGGCATAACCAAGGAAGGAGTCAGGTACCACGGGAATCCTGACTACGTGCAACTGGTCGGATCGCGTCGGCTCTCGACTGAGTTAGGTAATCTGGCGGAGTCAGTGAATCGGTCGGAAAAGCATCCGTTGTCGTTCGACTACGCCATGGATGCGAACGGCCATCCGTCGAACATCTACTGCCGAAGCGATCATTACGAGTACGCGCGCTACGGCATCCCGATCATTTTCTTCACGACCGGCGGACATGCCGATTACCACCAGGTGACCGACGAGCCGCAGTACATCGGTTACGATCGGATGGCGAGGGTGGCGCAGTACGTCGCGGACCTCGCTACGAGAATCGCGAACCTCGATCACCGGCTGGTCGTTGACAAGACGAAGCCCGATCCGCATGGCCAGTGCGTTCAGTAGGCTTCGAGGTGACGGCCAGGATATGTCAACTGCAACTGAACAGGTGCGAGGTGTGAGTAGCAGAGATGCCAGCTACCAGTTCACGACGTCCAGACTTTACTAAGCGCCATTCGTAGCACAAGCAGTGGCTGTCACGCCACGGAGGAAAGTCAGGGGCGTAGTGAACTGAAAAACTGGCATCTGCGCCACTGACAACTCGCACCCGTTCAGTTGCAGTTGCCAAACCTCGCGCCCGTTGTAGCTAGCAGACCGCGTTAGATTGGTTAATTCAGCCATCGCGATCGTCTTCATGACGAAATCCATCGGAATCCCCGAGCTCGCCGGAGTCGCCACCTACGCGCAAGCAGCCCGGATCGGCTACTCGGTCGAAGAGAACGTCCGGCGACTGTTGCGAATTCATTGGACCGAGCGGCGACTGATGCAAACAATGTGGGCGCACCTCCCGTCGACACCGGTTTGGGAAGTAAAGTGCGCGCTGGCGCTCGACCAATGGTACTGCGCCGAGCATTGCGATTGGCTTCGCCGTCGCGTGAAGGAGATGCGCCACCCGACTCCGCCCCTCGACCAGCCACCCA
>Ga0209056_10007019_pt1 | contig 11609 bp, 5 predicted proteins | sample GraSoiAngelo_114_FD_185876 | JGI IMG/M metagenome (GOLD analysis project Ga0209056, IMG submission 185876) | Grasslands soil microbial communities from the Angelo Coastal Reserve, California, USA - 14_0903_13_40cm (SPAdes) (version 2) | ecosystem: Environmental > Terrestrial > Soil > Grasslands ... | reverse complement strand
TCCAACTACTTTTGAGGATTGAGACCGGGCAATCAATCGCAGCAACAGATGAAAACCTCTAAATGCCTCGCGGCAAAATGCCCCCACCGACGCGGCGATGAGGCAGGATGCAGGTCCAATAAGTGGGAGAAAGTAGCTTTGACATTGCCCTGGAAACTCCTATTTTCTATTTTGCTTTGTAAGATCAGCCGTTTTTCTACGCATAACTTGAGCATTTAGCCCGCTGCCGCGAACCACACGTAATTTTATGAACTTGTTTTTATCATTGCGCTTTTGGGAAATGTTTAACTCTATTCAGGGCACGGAGGAAAACCCAGGCACGAAGTCGCACTCATGCATTTCCTAAGAAAGTGAGCTATGAAAAAAAGTAAGCCGCGATACGTCATTCACGAAGGGGCCCCAATGCCCCGCTTGAAGCAAACTGCAGTGGCGAACGGTGACATTGATATCAAGCTGCTGCTCACCGCCCTGACAGCGCTGAAAAAAGGCGACTTCTCAATTCGTCTGCCGCTGGATTGGAATGGCACGGCCGGAAAAATCGCAGATGCGTTTAATGATGTCATTGAGCGTCACGAAAAAATGGCAAATGAGCTGGAGCGGATCAGCCGCGTCGTCGGCAAGGAAGGAAAGATAAGCCAGCGTGCTTCCATCGGGGAAGTGAGCGGTTCATGGGCCGAATCGGTTGCCTCGGTCAATACCCTGATCAGTGATTTGGTGCATCCGACGAGTGAAACCGCACGCGTGATTGGCGCGGTGGCCAAGGGCGATCTCGCCCAAACCATGGCATTGGAAATTGAGGGCAGGCCTCTGGAAGGGGAGTTTCTCCGAACCGCCAAAACCGTCAACACGATGGTCAACCAACTCAGCTCCTTTGCATCGGAAGTAACCCGCGTGGCGCGCGAGGTCGGCACGGAGGGGAAATTGGGCGGGCAGGCAAAGGTCAAGGGTGTGGCCGGCACCTGGAAGGACCTGACCGATTCGGTCAACTCGATGGCCGGCAACCTCACCTCGCAAGTGCGCAACATTGCCGCTGTCACCACCGCGGTGGCCAACGGCGACCTGTCCAAGAAAATCACGGTCGACGTCAAAGGTGAAATCCTCGAATTGAAGAACACCATCAATACGATGGTGGACCAGCTTCGCTCCTTCGCCTCGGAAGTGACGCGCGTGGCGCGCGAAGTGGGCACCGAAGGAAAGTTAGGCGGTCAGGCTGAGGTCAAAGGCGTGGCGGGAACGTGGAAGGGTTTGACGGACAACGTCAACTCAATGGCCCGCAATCTGACCGGCCAAGTGCGTAACATCGCCGCCGTCACGACGGCGGTGGCCAATGGTGATCTTTCCAAGAAGATCACGGTCGATGTTAAAGGAGAAATCCTGGAGCTGAAGAACACCATCAACACGATGGTGGATCAACTCAGCTCGTTCGCGTCAGAAGTCACGCGCGTGGCGCGCGAAGTCGGGACCGAAGGAAAACTCGGCGGCCAGGCCGATGTGAGAGGGGTGGCTGGAACGTGGAAGGATTTGACCGACTCAGTGAATTCCATGGCCGGCAACCTGACCGGACAAGTGCGCAATATCGCCGCCGTGACCACCGCGGTGGCTAATGGCGACCTGTCCAAGAAAATCACCGTGGACGTGCGCGGGGAGATTCTGGAGTTGAAGAATACCATCAACACCATGGTGGACCAGCTTCGCTCGTTCGCGTCAGAAGTAACGCGCGTGGCCCGCGAAGTGGGCACCGAAGGAAAACTCGGCGGCCAGGCCGAAGTGCAAGGCGTGGCCGGCACCTGGAAGGACCTGACCGACAACGTAAACTTGATGGCCGGCAATCTGACCGCGCAAGTGCGCAACATCGCCACCGTGACCACGGCCATCGCCAATGGCGATCTCTCCAAAAAGATCACCGTGGACGTCAAAGGCGAAATCCTTGAGATGAAGGACACCATCAACACCATGGTGGTCCAGCTCAATTCCTTCGCCTCGGAAGTGACACGCGTGGCCCGCGAAGTCGGCACCGAAGGCAAGCTGGGCGGACAGGCGGAAGTCAAAGGCGTGGCCGGCACCTGGAAGGACTTGACCGATTCGGTGAACTCGATGGCCGGCAACCTCACCGCCCAGGTGCGTAACATCGCGGCCGTGACGACCGCCGTGGCCAACGGCGACCTGTCCAAGAAAATCACTGTCGATGTCAAAGGCGAAATCCTTGAATTGAAGAACACCATCAACACCATGGTGGACCAGCTCAGCTCCTTCGCCGCCGAAGTGACGCGCGTGGCTCGCGAAGTGGGCACCGAAGGCAAGCTGGGCGGTCAGGCGGAAGTCAAAGGCGTGGCCGGCACCTGGAAGGACTTGACCGACAACGTGAACTTCATGGCCGGCAACCTCACCTCCCAGGTGCGCAACATCGCGGCGGTGACGACTGCGGTGGCCAACGGCGACCTGTCCGAGAAAATCACCGTCGATGTCAAAGGCGAAATCCTCGAACTGAAGGACACCATCAACACGATGGTGGACCAACTCCGGTCCTTTGCCTCGGAAGTGACGCGGGTGGCCCGCGAAGTGGGGACCGAAGGCAAGCTGGGCGGACAGGCCGATGTCAAAGGCGTTTCCGGCACGTGGAAAGACCTGACCGACTCGGTCAACTCGATGGCCGGTAACCTGACCAATCAGGTGCGCGGCATCGCCAAGGTCGTCACCGCCGTGGCCAACGGCGACTTGAAACGCAAACTGCTGGTCGAAGCCAAAGGCGAAATCGCCGAGCTGGCCGACACGATCAACGGCATGATCGATACGCTGGCCACTTTCGCGGACCAGGTGACCACGGTGGCGCGTGAAGTGGGGGTGGAAGGCAAGTTGGGCGGTCAGGCCAGTGTGCCCGGCGCGGCCGGCACGTGGAAGGACCTCACGGACAACGTCAATCAGTTGGCGGCGAATCTCACCACCCAGGTGCGCGCGATTGCCGAGGTGGCCACCGCCGTGACCAAAGGCGACCTCACCCGTTCCATCGCGGTGGAAGCGCTGGGCGAAGTGGCCGCCCTCAAGGACAACATCAATGAGATGATTCGCAACCTCAAAGACACCACCCTCAAGAACAGCGAGCAGGACTGGCTCAAGACCAACCTGGCGAAGTTCTCGCGCATGTTGCAGGGGCAAAAGGATCTGTTGGCCGTCGGCAGACTTATCCTCTCCGAACTGGCCCCGGTGGTTTCGGCCCAGCAGGGAGTTTTCTACACGATGGACTCTTCCCAGGACGATCCGTACCTCAAGCTCCTGGCCAGTTACGCCTATCGCGAACGCAAGAACGCCGACAACAAGTTCAAGCTGGGCGAAGGGCTGGTGGGCCAATGCGCGTTGGAGAAGGAAAAAATTCTCTTGCGCAACGTGCCCGAAGACTACGTCGCAATCAGTTCCGGACTGGGGGACGCCCAGCCGCTGAACATCATCGTGCTGCCGGTGGTGTTTGAAGGACAGGTCAAGGGCGTGATGGAACTGGCCTCCTTCGATCAGTTCAGCCCCACGCACCAGGCGTTTCTGGATCAACTCACCGAGAGTATCGGCATAGTCATTAACACCATCGAGGCCAACACGCGCACGGAGGACCTGCTCAAACAATCCCAATCGTTGGCCAAAGAGTTGCAGAGCCAGCAGGAGGAATTACAGCAGACCAACCAGCAATTGGCCGAGAAAGCCAAGTTGTTGGCCGACCAGAACGTGGAAGTGGAACGCAAGAACCGCGAAGTGGAACAGGCCCGCCAGGCGCTGGAGGAGAAGGCCCGCCAATTGGCCCTGACTTCCAAGTATAAATCGGAATTCCTGGCCAACATGTCGCACGAACTCCGCACGCCGTTGAACAGCCTGTTGATTCTCTCCGACGAGCTGTCGCGGAATAAAGACGAGAACCTCATGCCCAAACAGGTGGAGTTTGCCCGGACCATTCATGCGTCAGGCAACGATCTGTTGTCCTTGATCAACGACATCCTCGATCTATCCAAGATCGAATCGGGCACGGTGATCGTGGACGCGGGCGAGGTGGCCTTCCAGGATTTGCAGGACTACGTGGAGCGGACCTTCCGGCACGTGGCGGAGGCCAAGAAACTGGCGTTCGATGTGGAGTTGGCGCCGCACCTGCCGCGCGCTGTTTACACCGATGCCAAGCGGCTGCAGCAAATCCTCAAGAATCTGCTCTGGAATGCGTTCAAATTCACGGAGAGAGGCAAGGTCACCTTGTCCGTCGCGCCGGCCAGCGAGGGCTGGAGTTCCGACAACGCGCCGCTGAACCGCGCCAAATCCGTGCTGGCGCTCTCCGTGAGCGACACCGGTATTGGCATCGCACCGGACAAGCAACAGATCATCTTCGAGGCCTTTCAACAGGCCGACGGCAGCACCAGCCGCAAATACGGCGGCACCGGCCTTGGGCTGGCCATCAGCCGCGAACTGGCCCGGTTGCTCGGCGGGGAGATTCGCCTGGTCAGCACACCAGGCGCGGGCAGCACGTTCACCCTTTATTTGCCGCAATCCTATGTGCCAGCCAAGCGCGAGCGGACGCAAGCTGCGGCCCTGATCGACCCGCCTGCGCTCTCGAATCCGCCCAGGGAAGAATTGTCCGCCATCGCGACTGAATCGGCCCCGCCCCCGGCGTTAAGATTCAACGATGACCGCGAGCAAATCCAACCGGGAGACCGGGTGGTGTTGATTGTGGAAAATGACGCGCGCTTCAGCCCGATCCTCCTGGAGACGGCGCGCGAGCAGGGTTTCAAAGGAGTGATTGAGGCGCGTGGCGCTGATGCGCTGGCCCGAGTGCAGGAACGCAAGCCCAGCGCGATTACGCTCGATATCAATCTGCCCGACATGAACGGTTGGACCGTATTGGCCAGATTGAAGGACGATGTCCACAGCCGCCACATTCCCGTGCATCTGATCACCGGTGAAGACGAACGAGAGCGCGGTTTGCGAATGGGCGCGATCGGGGCGTTGATCAAACCGCTGCAAAACAAGGAGCGCCTGACGGAGGTCTTTTCCAGAATCAAGAACCGCCTCGAACCGCAGACGAAGCATTTGCTGGTCGTTCATCACGATGAAGCTCAGCGCCGACAAATCATCGAGCTCGTCGGCGGCGAGGGCCTCCAGATGGCCATCGCCGGCACCGGCCAGGCCGCCCTGGTGGCTCTCAAGGACAAAGCATTTTCAGCCGCCGTGGTGTCGCTCGATCTGCCCGACGCAAAAGGATTCGAGCTGATTGAGGAGATAAAGAATGATCCGCACCTCGCTGACCTCCCGCTCATCCTATTTCTCACGAGGGAATTGACACGAAAAGAAGAGAGCCACTTGAAGCGGCTCAGCCAGACAATGAATCTGAGAGAGGCGCGCTCGCTCGAGCGTCTCCTCGATGAGACCACCTTGTTCCTGCATTGCGACGTGTCCCGGCTGCCGGAAGCCAAACGTCAAGCGTTGGAAAAGCTCCGGCAGACCGACACCGTGCTGGCAGGCAAGAAGGTGCTGATCGTGGATGATGACATCCGAAACATTTTTGCCATGACCAGCCTGCTGGAACGGTATCAGATGCAGGTCTTTTCTGCCGAAACGGGCAAGGCCGCGCTGGACCTATTGCAAACAACTCCGGACACGGATGTGGTCCTGATGGATATTATGATGCCGGCGATGGACGGCTACGACACGATGCGTGCCATTCGGAAGTTTGCCAAATTCCGCGCGCTGCCTGTAATTGCCCTGACGGCCAAGGCCATGAAGGGAGACCGGGAAAAATGCATCGATGCAGGCGCTTCGGATTACATCGCGAAACCGGTGGACACCACCGAACTGCTCTCGATGCTCCGCCTTTGGCTCTATCGGTAAATTTTACGTCATGATCGCGAACCTTCAGACTGTACCGTTCGCCATGGAGACGGATGTCACCGAAATCTTGAGCGCGGAGACGCCGGATTCCTATCAGGCCAAGGACAGGGCCAACATCCTGCTGGTGGATGATCGCCAGGACAAACTCCTGGCGATGGAGGCCATTCTTGACGACCTGGGGCAGAACATGGTCAAGGTCTCGTCCGGCAGAGAGGCGCTAAGATGTTTATTACAGCGGGATTTCGCCGTCATTCTGCTTGATGTCAACATGCCGGGAATGGACGGATTCGAAACCGCCTTCCTCATTCGCCAGCGCAAAAGCTCGGAACATACGCCGATCATTTTCGTCACGGCCATCAGCGATACCGAAACGCATGTCTCGCGGGGCTATTCATTGGGGGCGGTGGATTATATTCTCACGCCCGTTGTGCCGGAAGTCCTGCGGACGAAAGTCTCGGTGTTTGTTGAGTTGTTCAAGAAAACCGCGCAAATAAAGCGGCAGGCTGAACGGCTGCGCCAGGCGCACGATGAGCTGGAAATTCGGGTCAACGAGCGAACGATTGAACTGGCTGTCGCGAACGCATCCCTGCACGCGGAAATCGCCGAACGTCAGCGCGCGGAGGAGCAAATCCGCAAGCTGAATGTTGAACTGGAGCAGCGAGTTTTGGACCGGACCGCCGAACTGGCCGCTGCCAATCAGGAGTTGGAAACTTTTACTTATTCCGTCGCCCACGATCTGCGAGCCCCGTTGCGCCAGATTCATGGTTTATCACAGATCGTGGAGGAGGATTTCGCCTCGCAGATGCCCGCCAAAGCGCTGGAGTATTTGAAAAAAATCGGGCAGCGCGGCAAAGACATGGGGCAAATGGTGGATGACCTGCTCAAACTGTCCCGGATTGTAAAACAGGACTTCAGCCGTCAATGGATCGGATTAAGATCCCTCGTCGATGAAGCGGTGGCCGGAATCATGTTGGAGACGGAGGGCCGACAAATCGAATGGCGAATAAGCGATCTGCCGTCCGTGGCGTGTGATCCCGGTCTGATGCGGCAAGTGTTCTCCAATTTGCTCTCCAACGCCGTCAAATACACCAGACCTCGCGACAAAGCCTTGGTTGAAGTGGGGCAAGTTAAGGTCAACGATGAGCTGGCCATCTTCGTTCGAGATAACGGCGTTGGTTTCAACATGGAGTATGTGGACAAATTGTTCGGAGTGTTTCAACGTCTGCACGGTGCTGAAGACTTTGAAGGCACAGGCGTTGGATTGGCAATCGTGGCGCGGGTGATTCACAAGCATGGCGGGCGAATATGGGCCGAGGGAAAAGTGGACAAAGGCGCCACCTTCTACTTCACTCTGGAACAGGGAGGAAAAATCTGACGCTGATCGCGGGAATTTCGCTCGTCCTCGTCGTCTTCAGTTTCAAGGCTTTTCGAGGACGAGGAGGAGGAACCCCACATCGGGTGGCACTTCTGATGGTTATCATGGCTAGCACAAAAACTAGCACAACTACGAAATGCAAACGCGCATATCGGACCGAAGACGCGAAACCTGATATGCCTGCTATTCCCGTCTCACTGTTTCGCAACTAAAAAATAGTCCACCGTGACTTTGCTCCAGGCGGGACCGATTCCCACCCACGCGTTCAACGCGCGATAATCATTTCGGTTTTGAAACTGAATTTGCCCGTCAACGGTTACCCTCATAGAAACGTCGTAGCGACCCACGAGTTCAGCGTCTATCTATCTGACTCAAGGTTCTGTTTAGCCTTGGCGCGCCTTCGCCAGTCTTCGATCCGCCTTTTTCTTTGCCACGCCCGGAAGATATCGTAGATCAGGTACCCAATGAAGATCAAAGCTACTGCCCCGGCGATCCAGAGCATCATCGACGAAGCGCCTCTGCCCAGCCTTATCGTTGTTGGTGTTATATTTGATACCTGATTCATGTTTTCATCCGTCTTTTTGTCGAGTCCTCACGACGGAAACTAGTTTGCTGACTACCGAGCCACCTGAGAATGTGTGCAGGTGGCTGGAACGTGCGTGAGAACTATGTCTGCGACCACAGGCTGGCTCCCGTAGATCAGCAAGGCGACGATTAGAGACAAAGAGGAGGTGGCGCGAGGCATTTTGGTCATCGGGCGGCTATGACCTCACGCAACGTAGTGAGCAATTTGTCGGTTGAGTATGGCTTGGCCAAAAAGGCGTGCGGGTTCAATTGAGCAACCTTGGCTTTTGACCCCAGTCCACTGACGCAAACAACTTTCACCTGGGGTTGGATTCTTCGCAGTTCTTGAACCAGAGCGGCTCCGTCCATGACCGGCATCACCATGTCCGTGACCACTACGTCGATTTCCCTGCCATGCTGCTCATAGAGCGCCAACGCCTCCGCGCCATCACGCGCCGTCAAGACCCGGTAGTTAAACGCTTCCAGCATTTCCCTGGTGATCTCCAACAGCGCGGCTTCATCCTCCACCAACAAGACGGTTTCACCGCGCCCCATCTCCACGGTGGCCAATCCAATCCCGACAAAGCCTGTGTCCTCCGTGCGCGCCGCAGGCAGATACACGCTGAACACTGTTCCCCGGCCAACCTCGCTGATCAGTTCAATGAACCCGTGATGGGTTTGAACTATGGACAGCACGGTCGACAGCCCAATGCCGGTGCCTTTACCTGGCTCTTTGGTGGTGAAAAATGGCTCATATATCTTATCGAGCAATTCAGGTGGAATGCCGCTACCGGTATCCGCCACGCTCAACACGACATGTTTCCCTGAGACTGGCTCCGCCAACATCGCGGTCTGCTTGTTTTCCAGGACGACGTTGGCTGCCTCGATGAGAAGTGTCCCGCCGTTCGGCATGGCATCGCGGGCGTTGAGACAAAGATTCAACAACACCTGATGAAGCTGAGTAGCGTCGCCGTTGATCGGATAGAGGTCCCCGACCACGTCGTTCTCGATTTGGATTGAGCGGGGAAAAGTGTCGCGCACCAGTTTTACCATCTCGTGTAACAGGTGTTTGACTTGGAGAATCTTCAATTCGCCGCTCGCTCCACGAGCAAACGAAAGGATTTGTTTGACCATCTCCGCTCCGCGTTGGGCGCTGGCTTTGGCCAGGTCGAGCATCTCCCGGACCTCCGGGTCGGCCAACTTGTCCCGCAGCAACTCCGTCACGATCAGGATCGGAGCCAGCACGTTGTTCAGGTCGTGAGCAATCCCTCCGGCCAGCGCCCCGATGCTTTCCATCCGCTGGGTGCGAAGCAACTCCGCTTCAATCCGTTTCTTTTCGGTGATGTCCGTGTCGATCACCAGAATTGACTTGGGCTGTCCCGCTTCGTCGCGGAGCAGTGTCCAGTGGCTTTCGACAATAATCTCCCGCGCATCTTTACGAACCTTGTGCAATTCCCCCTGCCATTCATCCCGCGGAATCAACTCCTGCAACGCTTCCGCCGGACGCGTTGATCCGCCTGGAACGAGCAGGTCGTTAACGTTCTGGCCGACCGCTTCCTCAGCACTCCAGCCATACAGTCGCTCCGCGCCCTTGTTCCAGTAGAGAATGCGCCGTTCCATGTCCGTGACGCAAATGGCGTCACGGGCCTTGTCCAACAGAGCGGCTTGTTCTCGAATTTTTTCTTCGCCCTGTCTCCTCTCGGCCCGCGCCTGCGCCTGCTCGACCGCCCGTTTCACAGATGCCGCCAGCCGCGACAGCCGATCTTTGAGGACGTAATCGGTGGCGCCGCGCCTGAGCGATTCCACGGCTGCTTCCTCGCCGATGGTGCCGGAGACGAAAACGAACGGTAGTTCCGGCCTTTTCTGCCCCGCAATTCTCAAGGCCGACAATCCGTCAAAAGAGGGAAGGGTGTAGTCGGAGATGATTAAATCGAATTGCTCCCGCTCAAGTGCTGCTTCAAACGCCTCTCGTGTTTCCACCCTCCTGATGGCGCAATCGACCCCTTGGCGTTCCAGCACCGCCCGCAAGAGTTCTGCGTCGGGAGCGTTGTCTTCCAAATGGAGAATACGCAATGCGGACATACAACTCAGGGAAAAGCAGGTCGTTTTGCATTTTCCGGCGACTCGTTTGCGAGCGCCCAAACACAGCCGAGGCGCTGCTCGCCTTGGATGAGCCTGACATATCTTCTCATGGGAAAGGACGCTGGTTCAGCTTTCCTGGCTCTGCCCCAAAGAGACTGCTGCGCGCTCGATAGCGCAGCAGTCTCTTTTCCCTCCCCTCTACCTTGCTACCGCCATGCCCCTTCCGATTCAGTTCCCAAAACCTCCTTGAGGGGCTCTCACGTCAATCGGATTTGCGTGGATTCGATCAGGGTTCTGGCAGCAGCCCAACGGCTGGCGTCTTTGCTGCGAAGGTTGCAGCAAAATTGAGCGTGGCGTTTGCATCATTGCACACAGCAGGTCTTCAATTGTAAAGGGCTTATACGAACGGGCAGCGCCCGATCTTTCAAAAATTTTGAATTTTTTGACCCAGACCACTTATAACCAGGCACAGCGTACCAAGTTTGAACCCGGGTATTCAGACAAAAACGATATTCGTTGAAAGAAGCTGGCATTTCCCTACGTATTAGAATCTAAAACCGAAACCAGCCGCCGAACGTGATGAATGCAGAGGATGAATTGATTCCTACGCGCGCCTCTTTGTTGGGCCGTCTGAAAGACTGGAAAGACGAAGCAAGTTGGAAGGTTTTTTTTGAGACGTATTGGAAACTCATCTACAACGCGGCGATCAAAGCCGGGTTGACGGACGCGGAAGCCCAGGACGTGGTCCAGGAAACCGTGATTTCGGTGTCCAAGAGCATGCCCAGCTTTGAATATGATGCCGTTGGCGGTTCCTTCAAAAGCTGGCTGCTGAAACTGACGGCCTGGCGAATCGTGGACCAGAAAAGGCGCAGAGACGTCAGGCCTGCTCAGCGGCGGTCAGATTCCACAACCCGGACGGCGACCGTGGAGAGGATAGCTGATCCAGCGGAATCAGACCTGGAAGCGATTTGGAATGAGGAATGGGAAAAGAACCTGATGAACGCCGCCATTGAGCGGGTCAAACGGGCGGTCGATGCAAAGCAGTACCAAATTTTCGACCTCTACGTGCTCAAGAATTGGCCGGCTGGAAAGGTCGCCAGCACGCTCAAGGTCAATCAGGGGCGGGTGTACCTGGCCAAACATCGCATCGGGACAATGATTAGAAACGAAATCAAACACCTGCGAACCAAGCCGCTTTAATTCAGTGAAAAGTACGAATAGTAAGGGAAAAAAGCCAGTCTGGAGGTTGGGTGAATTTATCCCTCGGCAACCTGAAAACTTTCAAGAGTACACCTTCGCTTCCGCTCGGCCCATGAATGAAACGAGGAGAAAGATCCTGCGCAAGCTACTGGGCCGATTGTGTCGGCAATGCGACAACGATGAAGCACAGATTTGATCCAGCAGAACGGGAGAAGAAAACACGCCTCGCAACGCACGTGTTGTCGAGGCGACCGACAACCATCAACCTCAACGACGCCAACCATGCCCACGACAATCAGCCCTGTCCAACAGCCCAAACCTCAACCCGGGTTCAGCCCGAAACCCGCTCCTCGCAAACCTCGGACCGTGACGGTATCAGGTACCTCTCCCAGCCCAAGCCTGAGTCCTGAACCCATTACTGGAAGTCCGGGAGGAAGTCCTGGAGGGAAGCCCGTAAGGCGTTGATCGGGCAGAGAGTTGACGGGAAACGCGACTGAGGTATCCGAACCGGAATAGTTGACCTGCTTCCGATCGA
>Ga0209056_10007015_pt1 | contig 11610 bp, 4 predicted proteins | sample GraSoiAngelo_114_FD_185876 | JGI IMG/M metagenome (GOLD analysis project Ga0209056, IMG submission 185876) | Grasslands soil microbial communities from the Angelo Coastal Reserve, California, USA - 14_0903_13_40cm (SPAdes) (version 2) | ecosystem: Environmental > Terrestrial > Soil > Grasslands ... | reverse complement strand
TGGATTGTGGCGACGCCGGGCACATTCTTCTGGCCCATCATGTGGCCGAGGACCTGGCCGAATACGAACGATGGCGACCGTTTCTGCACGATATCGGCACCTTCGAGGTGAAACACGGTGCGCGAGTGAGCGTGACCAACCTTTACTCCGATGAGGTTGGTAATCCGAACCTGCCGAGCAAGCTGCAGGCGGTTAAGAAACATCACGCCCATGTGCGTTGGGCGGCAGTGGCGATCGGGTTGCTGGTGGTAGCCGCGCTCGGCGCAGTGGTTCTCTCTTTTTTGCGGAAAGGACCGGCTCGTTCGCTCGCCACTGCCGTGGAAAAAAGCATCGCGGTGCTGCCTTTCGAGAATCTGAGCGAGGAGAAGCAGAACGCCTATTTCACCGATGGAGTGCAGAACGAAATTCTTACTGATCTAGCCAAGATCGCGGATTTAAAAGTGATCAGTCGCACTTCCGTGATGCTCTACCAAGCCGGCAGTCCGCGGAATCTACGCGAAATTGGCCAGCAACTAGGGGTTGCTCACATACTGGAAGGTAGTGTCCAGCGCGCCGGCGGGAAAGTGCGGGTGAACGCGCAGTTGATCGACGCTCGGACCGACAAGCATCTCTGGGCGAAGACATACGACCGTGACCTGGCCGATGTTTTCGCGATCGAGACAGAGTTGGCGCAATTAATCGCAGATGAACTTCAGGCCAAACTCTCCGCTGGCGAAAAAGCCGCCATTGCAGAGCCGCCGACCAGGGACCTGGTTGCCTACGACCTTTATATTCGCGCTGCGGCTTTGATCGACCAGGCCGACTATGTGCAAGATAAAGAGCAAGAAAAGGATCTTTTCCAAGCAGTGGAGTTACTCAACCAGGCGATCGCCCGGGATCCAGCGTTTTTCCTCGCATATTGCAGGTTAGCTGAGGCGTACGACGCTCTCTACTTCCAAGGGGTCGATCACACGCTCGCTCGGCTGGCCTTGGCGAACTCCGCAATCGATGCCGCGTTTCGCTTGAAACCAGATTCAGGCGAAGCGCATCTTGCCTTGGCTACGCACTTTTACCACGGCTACTTCGATTACGACCACGCCCGTGACGAGCTCGCCATCGCCGTCCGCACCCTGCCCAACAATGCACGAATTTTTGAATGGACTGGATACATCGACCGCCGGCAGGGCCGTTGGCATGATGCCGTGCGCAACCTGGAGCGTGCAAGTAAGCTCGATCCGCGAAACGTTAAGATTCTCACTGGTGCCGCGGTAACTTACAATTTAATGCGCGACTATGGGCGAGCGAGAGAGACTTTTGATCGCCTCATTGCCCTCGAACCAAACAACGATTTTCCACGGGTGTATCGTGCTTGGATCGACGCATATGAGCGAGCCGATACTCGACCATTGCATGCTGTTATCGAAAAGATTCTTAGGGATGACCCAGCATCGGCGCGATTTCTGCCGGACTGGCGCTTTTATCTCGCTTTGTGGGAGCACGATCCTGTCGCGGCCGATCGCGCCCTGGCGGCGCTCACTGAGAGTACCGTTGCCACAGGAGGTCCGGTTAAACTTAGCCGATATTACGTGGAGGGTTTAGTTGCTCGGATGAAAGGAGACACAGTCGCGGCACGCGCCGCCTTTAGCGCCGCGCGTGCGCAGCAGGAGGAAGCGGTCCGCGAACGGCCTGATGACGCCGCGGTTCTTTGCCTCCTGGGTCTGATCGACGCTGCACTCGGGCGAAAAGAAGAGGCGCTGCGCGAGGGTCGCGAGGCAGTGGAACTTCTCCCCGTGGCGAGGAACGCGACCGACGGCGCGGATATACTTCATTTTTACGCGGTGATCTGTGCCTGGACTGGCGAGCACGACCTTGCCATTGAGCAACTCGAAACCCTCGCGAAAATCCCGGCGCGTGTCTGCTACGGGGAGCTCCGTCTCGATCCGCGTTGGGACCCGTTGCGCGGCGATCCGCGCTTCGAAAAAATCGTAGAGTCGCTCGCGCCGAAAGAATGATGTAGGCGAGCGGCGTGGCAACCCGGTAAGCTCAGAAGATGTCGTCCGAAGAACAAACCCGTTTGCAGATTGGGCACGTTTTGTTCATCGACATTGTGGGCTACTCGAAATTGCTCGTTAACGAGCAAAGCGGATTGCTGCGCGAGCTCAATGAACTCGTCAGCGGCACCAGGGAATTTCGCGAAGCCGAGGCCGAAGGAAAACTGATCCGGCTCCCGACGGGCGATGGGATGGCGCTTGTTTTCCGGACAGACCCTGAGGCACCGGCGCAATGCGCCTTGGAAATTGCGCGAGCCCTGAAAGAACATCCGCGGATCGCGCTGCGGATGGGAATTCACAGCGGTCCCGTCAACGAAGTGGTCGATGTAAACCAGCGCCAGAACATCGCCGGGGCGGGGATCAACATGGCGCAACGGGTGATGGATTGTGGCGACGCCGGCCACATCTTCGTCTCCAAACATGTGGCTGAAGATCTGGAACAGCATGACCGTTGGCGGCCGCTCTTGCATGATCTTGGCTCGTGCGAAGTGAAACATGGCGTCCGCATCGAAATCAGCAATCTCTATTCGGATGAAGTCGGCAATCCGCAACTGCCCAAAAAGCTCGAAGCGGTCAGGAAACATCGGGCGCATGTGCGGTGGGCGGCAGTGGCAATAGGACTACTGGTACTTGGAGCAATCGTCGCTGCCTTCATGATTGTTTCGCGTGGGCCGACTAGGTCGCTAACTGCGATTCCCGAAAAAAGCATCGCCGTGCTGCCATTCGTGGACATGTCGGCGGGGAAGGACCAGGAGTACTTCTCCGACGGTATCTCGGAGGAACTGCTCAACCTGCTCGCGAAGATTCCGCAGTTGCAGGTGACGGCGCGCACCTCGTCGTTCGCCTTCAAGGGCAAGGAAATCGGAGTCCCAGAGATTGCGCGTACGCTGCACGTGGCGCACGTGCTCGAAGGCTCGGTGCGCAAGGCGGGCAACTCGGTGCGGATCACGGCGCAGTTGATCAAGGCCGGCACCGACACGCACCTGTGGTCGCAGACCTACGATCGCAAGCTCGACGACATCTTCGCGATCCAGGACGAGATCGCGGCGGACGTGGTGAAACAGCTCAAGATCACGCTGCTCGGCGCGGCGCCGAAGGCGCGCACGACCGACCCCGAGGCGTACGCGCTGTACCTGCAGGCCGTCCAGCTCGGACGGCAGTTCACAGCCGAGCCGTTCCAGCAGTCCGACGCGCTTTACCGCAAAGTGCTGGCGATCGATCCGCGCTACGCCCCAGCGTGGTACGGGCTGGCTCGCAACTTCGGCAACGAGACGGGCCAAGGCCTTCTGCCCGGCAAGGAAGGATTCGCCCAAGCCCGCGAGGCGGCCGTGAGGGCGCTTGCGATCGATCCGGACTACGCACCGGCCCATGCTCAGCTCGGCTGGATCGCGATGTACGGCGACAGCGACCTCGTCGGTGCCGCGCAGCACTTAGAGCGAGCGCTCGCGCTCGATCCGGCGGACCTGAGAGTGCTTACCACGAGCGTCACGCTGCTCCAGTCTCTTGGACGCCTCGACGAGGCGCTGGCGCTGGAGGAGGCCGCCGTCCGCCGCGATCCGGTGAACGTGACGACGCTCTTCAACCTGGGCTACCACCAGCGCATGGCCGGCCGGCTCGACGCGGCGATCTCATCGTTCCGCACCGTGCTGAGCATGAGCCCGAGCAATGGAGGCGCCCACTGCCAGCTCGGCGTAGCGCTGCTGCTCAAGGGCGATGCGAAGGGGGCGCTGGCGGAGATCGAGCAGGAGACGAGCGAGATCTATAAGATGATCGGCCTGCCGCTGGCCTACCACGCACTCGGGCGCAAGGCCGACTCCGACGCCGCGCTCGCCGCGCTGATCGCGAAGTACGAGAAGGACGGGCCCTCCAACATTGCATCCGTCTACGCCTACCGCGGCGAGGCCGACAAGGCGTTCGAGTGGCTCGACAAGGCGGTCGAGTACGGCGATGGCGGCCTCGGCGAGATCGTGACGGATAACCTGTTCGACAAGATCCACGCCGACCCACGCTGGCTGGCGTTCCTGCGCAAGATTGGCAAGGCGCCGGAGCAACTGGCGAAGGTCGAGTTCAAGGTGACGCTGCCGCAATGAGCATGCGGATTTATACGGATTACGCGGGATGGGTCTAATTCTTACTCTGCGCCTGCCCGCCACGGCGGGTAACTGATCGACTACCCCGCTTAACTTCGCGTTTGCCTATGCGTACCTATTTTGCCGGGTCGTGATTTTTCTGCGCAAGCCTTCCACCGCAACTAAGCCAATCGCGAGGAGGCCAAGTCCTGACCCGCCCTCTGGGAGTGAGGTCGTGACAACAGTAAGGTTGTAGGTGAAATCTTGGCCAGTTCCCTGAATTACTATCCTGGCAGCGGAGTGCTTCAGAACTAATGGATCGCCGCTTACCACCTGCGTCCTTCCCATGCCAATCATCGTTAGACTATCTTCGTCGAACGTGACCGACTGCAAGCTAAAAAACGTACCAGTAGCAAAACCGTTGGCGCCGACGATCGGACTGTTCCAGGCGGGGCCCCCAACGCCGGGCAAGACATCGAGAAGGGTCACTGATGAGCCGCTGCCAGTCCATCGGATTGCCAGGTCGAAATTAGCTTGCGAGCCCAAGATGGGGCTAAAGTCGCCCGTTGCGCCAGTCACGGACAATGGCCCGTGCGGGAAATTTTGGCCGTTGAAGTCAAGCTCGTTAATTACGTTGCCGTTAATTCCGCTGCCGTTAATTCCGTTGCTGTTAATTCCGCTGCTTTCGGTGATGGTGCCGCTTCCCGTCAACGTAAGTTGCCCACTGACTCTACCGTCAACGATAATCGCCTCGACTTGCTGCGGCGCAATCAATGCGACAGTGGCAAACGCCACGAGAACCGACCATACGAATTTTGATATTTTCATAGTTTCCAGCTTCCGGAGTTTTTGCGTAAATTGCAGCATCTAAGTACCTGAGCGTTTCTGGTGTGCATATTGGACCTTAGCCGTACGCTTTCCTTAAGAGCAGCTGTGGACATTCGCGAGAGCAGAAAATTGTGTCACCCGGCTGCATAAAAATGGGCAGACTCCTGATGACGTGAGATGACAAAGCTTTCAGTGCAAGCTACTAGCGAAAAGTAGTTTGCGTAGTTGAGACGATTGCTGACGAAGTGTGATGAAATGCCAGTTTCGTCTTAGGAAACCTCCGTTCTATCCGTTGAACTACGGGACCGTGCGATTTCCGATTTTCGATCTTTGATTACCGATTTCAAATCCAGAACGCCAAGATAACGAGCTGTTCTACTGCAGGTGGTGGTGGAAGCGCCACGACAGTAGCCAAGCTTTCAAGCCAGGTTTGATCTCGACCATCGACCGTGTAACTAAGAGTATCTTTCTGACGGGCGTTTTGAGGTGAATCCATATGTCCGGCGAGGTGAAAAAGGAAATCCAGCTGGAGATCGCCCATGTCTTGTTCATCGACATCGTTGGCTATTCGAAGCTTTCGATGAATGAGCAACGCGCCGCAGTGGATGAGCTGAATCACGCCGTTCGCGCGTCGGACGAATTTCGAAAAGGTGAAGCGGCTGATCGGCTGATTAAAATTCCAACGGGCGATGGCATGGCCTTGGTTTTTTACACGAGTCCGGAAGCGCCGGTGCAATGCGCAATTGAGATCAGTCGCGTTGCGCATCTGCGTTTGCCATTGCGAATGGGAGTGCACAGTGGACCCGTGAGCGGTATCGTGGATGTGAATGAGCGCGCCAATCTCGCCGGCGCTGGTCTGAACACGGCGCAACGGGTGATGAGCTGCGGCGATGCCGGTCACATTTTGGTGTCCAAACGCGTTTCTGAAGATCTGGCTGAGTTCGAGGAGTGGCGACCCTTTCTCCATGACCTCGGCGCATGCGAGGTGAAGCACGGCGTGAAGTTGCACGTCGTGAATCTGTACAACGACAAAATCGGGAGGCGCGAGTTACCGACTAAACTTCAGACGCAGCGCCGACACACCGCCCGGATGCGGTCGCTCCTTGGAGCAGCCGCGCTCCTTGGGGTCGCGGCTCTTTTAGCCGGGATCATTATATTTTCGCGGACGCGGCCATCTTTAGCCCCGGCGGCGCCAGAAAAAAGCATCGCTGTGCTGCCATTTGAGAATCTAAGCGAGGAGAAGCAAAACGCCTATTTCGCCGACGGTGTGCAGGATGAAATTCTAACTGATCTGGCCAAGATCGCCGATCTGAAAGTCATAAGTCGCACTTCCGTGATGCTGTACAAAAGCGGTGTTGCACGCAATCTCCGGCAGATCGCGCGGGAGCTTGGCGTTGCGAACATCGTCGAAGGCGAAGTGCAGCGCGCAGGCAACCGTGTGCGCGTCAGCGCCCAGTTGGTCGATGCGCGAAACGATGTTCATCTGTGGGCCGAGCACTACGACAGGCCACTCGATGACGTGTTTGCGATCCAGAGCGAAATCGCAAAGGCCATCGCAGATCAACTCCGCGCGAAACTTTCGCCGAGCGAGCACGCCGCAATCGAGCAACCGCCCACCGCTGATCTCGCTGCTTTCGATCTTTACACTCACGCCAAGACACTACTGCTCAGGTCCCTCTATAGCGGCCCACGCACGAAGGACAATCTTTTGCAAGCCGTTGAATTGCTCAACCAGGCAGTCGCGCGCGATCCAAAATTTCTCCTCGCTTACTGCCGATTAGCCTTTGCGCACGACCTGCTTTATCTCACTAGCCTAGATCATACGCCGGCGCGGCTTGCTTCAGCGGAGACCGCGGTGCAAACAGCTTTACGTTTGCAGCCGGATTCTGGTGAAGCGCATCTCGCTTTGGCGCAACACCTCTATAGCGGTTACCTCGACTACGATCACGCGAAGCAGGAACTTGCTAGTGCACAACGCACGTTGCCTAACAGCTCGGAACTCTTCGAGTTGAAAGGATTCATCGACCGTCGCCAAGGTCACTGGGATGAGTCGACGCGTAACTTGGAAAAAGTTCTGGAGCTCGATCCACTAAACTTTTTTACTCTTAGCCAGATCTCGACTAATTACCACTGCCTGCGCCAGTACGAGCAGGGAGCTGCGGTTTTGGATCGGACACTAGCGGTCGCACCCAAAGATGTGGTCACTAGGATTACGCGCGCCGCAGTCGATCTCAACTGGCGCGCTGATCCCAAGCCATTACATGCGACGATTGATGCGATTCTTGCTGATGACCCAACCGCCGCGCCGACCGTGGCCAATACTTGGCTGAATCTTGCTCTTTGTGAGCATGATCCCATCTCTGCCAATCGGGCGCTGGTGTCGCTCTCCGGCGATTCCTACCGACTGTTTCATATCATTTTGAGTCCCGCGTTCGTTGAAGGATTGATCGCTCGTATTCGTGGAGATGCCGCTGCGGCGCGCGCGGCTTTTACCGCCGCGCGTGCTCAGCAGGAGGAAGTGGTTCGCGGCCAGCCCGATTATGGTCCGGCGCTCGGTTCGCTCGGCTTGATCGACGCAGGACTTGGGCGGAAGGACGAAGCATTGCACGAGGGCCGGCGGGCGATAGAGCTGCTCCCAGTCAAACGGGACGCATTCGGCGGTTCGGATATGATTCAGTTCTTCTCCATCATCTGTGCCTGGACTGGCGAGAAAGAGCTTGCCTTGCAGCAACTGGATATCCTTACACGGATGCCGAGCGCGGTAACATACGGCCGACTAAAATTGCACCCATTCTGGGATCCGCTCCGCGGCGATCCACGCTTCGAAAAAATCGTTGCCTCGCTCGCGCCGAAAGAAGCGAACAAATAATGCGATGTAGTGAGCGTCAGCCACCTCTTTCTGGAGTTTAGCCGCAAATTCCTTTCGAAAGGTGGATCGCGTGCACTGTTATAAGCTAAGCGCTAACGAAAACGGTACTGAAACTCGTGTCACCCCGGCTGCGTAAGAATGGGCAGATTTCTTCACGTGGGCTAACGGAGCGTCGGAAGTAAACGACTAACAAAAGGCAATTTGAGTAGTTCAGATAACTACTGACGAGGTGTGATAAAACCTCCGTTTCGTCTTAGGAAAATTCCGTTCTATCCGTTGAACTACGAGGACGAATTGATTTTTGATTTTCGATTGCCGATTGCAAATGCGAGCAGAATCGAATTGTTCGTATGCCCTCAGATTACCCGACCGCCTGGCCTCCGGCGAGGCCGCCAGCTTAATTCTCGACGGCCGAATCGTAATCTAACAGTCTCAAAGGTCGCTTCCTGGCAACCGTGTCTGTCGATCTCGAGATTTGATCTAGGACCGGGCGGGAACGTGCCCACCCCGTGAGGCAAGGAATAACTGATGCTCCAGCGAAAATACAGATCGCAAGGTAAACTACTCCGGATATTGGGACTTGGGTTTGGCCTGGCCGTAGTTATCGGCGCGATCATCGGCGTCAGCATTTTTCGACTAACGGGTCCGATTGCCGCCCTGCTGGGAAAGACCTGGTTGATCCTATTGGTTTGGGTGCTCGGAGGAATCTTTACCTTATTAAATGCCAACTACACCTCCGAACTCGCCACCATGATTCCCAGGGAAGGCGGTCCCTACGTCTACGCTCGGCGAGCATTTGGTGACTTCGCCGGCTTTGTCGTCGGTTGGAGTGACTGGTTCGGTAACACTGCCTCACTTTCCTACTTGTCGATCGCTTTGGCAGAATACCTCATCGCGCTCTTTGCATTTTCGTTCGCCGGCGTGGTGTCTATTGCAATCGGGCTACTGTTATTGCTTACCTTCTTGAACTGGATCGGTCTGCGCGCCGGTAGTGAAACACAGGAGGTAACAAGCTTTTTAAAGGGTGTGGCGTTGCTTTCGATTGTGGTGGCTTGCTTCGTTTTTGGTCACGGTCAGGGCACCGTAAACGCGGGAAGGTTCGTTCCGCCGCCTGCCAGTCTCTTCAGCCCGCTTGTGGGCATCGTGCTCTCTTTTCAGCTCATCCTGGGAGCCTATGGAGGATGGAACTCTGCCATCTACTTCGCCGAGGAAGACGAAAATCCGAGCCGCGACATTCCACGCTCGCTCCACGTTGGCGTGCTGCTGGTGATGATTCTCTATTTGCTCGTTAACCTGGCATTGATTCATGTGTTGCCGATATCTCAACTGGCCGCTTCGAAGCTCGCAGCAGCAGACGCAATGCAAGTAATGTTCGGCACACTCGGTGGGAAGATCGTCACCGCCTTCGCCCTGCTTTCGATCCTGGGAGTGCTCAACGCCATTTTGATGTTTACGCCTCGAACTCTTTATGCGCTCGCGCGCGACGGTTTGTTTTCCAGCAAAGCACTCGTGGTTAACAAAGGCGGTACGCCGACTGTCGCCTTAGCGGTCACAGCGGCCGTGGCGCTCATTTTAATCCCGATGGGGACCTTTGAGAAACTGATGGCGCTCTATGCATTTTTCGCCATTGCGAATAATATCGTGCTTATCGGCGCGTTGTTTGCGTTGAGGAAACGTTCGCCTGATTTGCCGCGTCCGTTTAAGACCTGGGCTTATCCGTTCGCACCCCTCGGTGTCTTATTGGTTAGCCTCGCTCTCTTTGTCGGATTTATCGTCAGCGACACCCGGAACAGCATTTATGCTCGTAATTCTTGCAGCAAGTTACCCGTTATACCGTTTGCTCAAGCCGGAAGCTGGCTAACCAAGCCGCGGATTCGGGTGAAATTTTTTTGGACCGGTTCGCCCTCGAGGCGGCCATCCCTGCTTCGATCAAATCGTCGCTTCGCTCGCGGCGAATCAATAATGATGTAGAGCGTTCGCTGCCGACCCTCTACAATGCGTATCGGTGTCGACCGAAGTTAAAAAGGAGATCCAGCTCGAGATTGCCCATGTCTTGTTCATCGACATCGTTGGCTACTCGAAGCTTTCGGTAAACGAACAGCACGCGGCGGTTGAGGAACTAAACCAGATTGTTCGCGCCTCTGAGCAATTTCAAAAAGCTGAACGCGCGAGCCGTTTGCTTAAAATTCCGACCGGCGACGGCATGGCGTTGGTCTTTTACACCAGTCCGGAAGTGCCTGCGCAATGTGCGGTGGAGATCAGCAGCGCGCTCAAGGAACATCCCCGCCTGCAACTTCGGATGGGAATTCACAGCGGGCCGGTTAGTGGCGTGGTCGATGTAAATGAACGGGCCAATCTCACGGGCGCTGGGATCAACATGGCGCAGCGAGTGATGGATTGCGGTGACGCCGGGCACATTCTCCTTTCCAAGCATGTCGCTGAAGACCTTGAAGAATACGAAAAGTGTCGACCGCTCCTGCACGACCTTGGCACATGCGAAGTGAAACATGGAGTTCGCGTCTCCATCGTGAACCTCCACTCGGATGAAGTGGGCAATCCGCAACTGCCCAAAAAATTCCAAGCCCTGAAGAAGCACAGGGCGCGCGTGCGTTGGGCGGCGATGACGGCCGCATTGCTCGCGCTCGCGGCGATCGTCGCTGGGATCGCAGTGTTTTCCCGTTATCGCGTGGGGTCGACAACGGCTGCGCCGGAAAAAAGCATCGCGGTGCTTCCGTTCGAAAACTTGAGCGAAGACAAAAACAACGCCTACTTCGCCGAGGGTATCCAGGACGAGATTCTAACGCGCTTATCAAAGATCGCCGATCTAAAGGTGATCTCGCGCACATCGACGCAGCAATATCAGAGCAAGCCGGGCAATCTTTCCGAGATCGCCCGGCAAATGGGCGTCGCCCATATCGTGGAAGGAAGCGTGCAGAAGAGCGGTGAGGCCGTGCGTGTCAACGTGCAGTTGATCAAAGCGGCGAATGATTCCCACCTTTGGGCTGATACCTTTGATCGCAAAATCACCGACATCTTTTCGGTTGAGAGTGAAGTGGCCAAAGCCATCGCCGATCAATTGCGAGCGAAACTCACCGGTCGTGAAGAGCAGGTCATCGCGGCCAAGCCGACGAACAATCCCGAGGCCTATGATGCTTATCTGCGCGGGCTTGCTTACACACTGAAAACTCTCCCGACGCCCGTGAACGCCCTTGGCGCACAAAAATATCTCAAGGAAGCAGTGAGGTTAGATCCGAAGTTCGCCCTTAGTTGGGCGCTGCTGTCAATCGTTGATTCGCGCAACTACCTTACCCAGAGTCTTCAACCAACGGCCGCTCTTCGTGAAGAGGCGCGGCGGGCAGCCGAGACCGCGCTCACTCTTCAGCCCAATCTTGGCGAGGCCGTGTTAGCCAAGGGCAGTTATCACTATTCCTGTCTAAAAAATTACGACACCGCCGTGCGTTACTTCGAGCAAGCACGTCAGCTGCTACCGAATAGCAGCTCAATTCCTGAATGGCTGGCTTATGTTGCACGCAGGCGAGGTCAGTGGGATCGGAGCGAAGCTTACTTTATCGAAGCCGAGCGGCTTGACCCGAGGAATGTTAATCTCCTCGTCGCACACGCGACTAACGATATCTGTCATCGTCATTTCCGGAAAGCGCAGCAAAAGTTTGATGAAGCTCTCAATATTACGCCAGATGACTTAAATATACTGGTGCAAAAGGCTAGTATCGCACAGGCGGAGGGCGACCTGCCGCGTGCCTCGGCGCTCCTCGCGCAACTCCACTTCACGGCCGATGATCTCGAGGGCTTGGAA
>Ga0209056_10007014_pt1 | contig 11611 bp, 9 predicted proteins | sample GraSoiAngelo_114_FD_185876 | JGI IMG/M metagenome (GOLD analysis project Ga0209056, IMG submission 185876) | Grasslands soil microbial communities from the Angelo Coastal Reserve, California, USA - 14_0903_13_40cm (SPAdes) (version 2) | ecosystem: Environmental > Terrestrial > Soil > Grasslands ... | reverse complement strand
CGACCACCTGCTGCACGACCCTGTGCGAGTTCCGGGCGGGGGGCCTGCTCTGCCGCGCGAGCGCCGGGCCCTGCGACGTCGCGGAGACCTGCACGGGCGCCAACGCCAACTGCCCGGCCGACGCCTTCCAACCCTCCAACTTCCAGTGCCGTCCCGAGGCCGGAGCGTGCGACATGGCCGAGACGTGCAGCGGCAGCGGGCCTGACTGTCCGCCCGACGCATTTCGCCCTTCGGGCACCGTGTGCCGCGCGCCGGCGGGCAGCTGCGACGTCACCGAGAACTGCGACGGCGCGGGTCCGGATTGCCCTCCGGACGCGTTCCAGCCGAGCGGCACCGTCTGCCGCCCCGCGACCGGAGACTGCGACCTGAGCGAGACCTGCAGCGGCGGGAGCCCGGCCTGCCCACCCGACGAGCTGCAGCCGAACGGCGCCGTCTGCCGCCCCGGCGCCGGCGTGTGTGACCCGGCCGAGATCTGTGACGGGGTGAACGTGGCCTGCCCGCCCGACACCTTCGCGCCGGACGGCACCCCGTGCAACGACGGTAGCGCCTGCACCGCCAACGACGCCTGCTTCCGCGGCGTGTGCGTGGGGACGACGAACGTCGACGCCTGCCTCGACGACTTCTTCTGCTACCGAACCAGGCTCAGCGCCGGCGAGACCGCCTTCGTCCCGATCCCGGGGGTGCACCTCGTCGACCAGTTCGAGGACCTGAACTTCGACGTGGTGAAACCGCGGTTCCTCTGCGCCCCGGCCGACAAGAACTCGCAGGGGACCATCGACCCCGCGACCCACCTCAGGGCCTACCTGATCCGCGCCGTCCGCGGGTCGCCCCGCCCCACCCCGCACACGAACATCCTGGTGACGAACCAGATCGGCGACATCCGCGTCGACACGATCCGGCCGGACCTGCTGCTCGTCCCCACCGCCAAGAGCCTCACCTCGCCGCCGCCCGCGCCGCCGGATCCACAGAGCGAGAACGTCGATCACTACAAGTGCTACAAGGTGCACCTCACGCCGCATACGCCGACATTCCCCACGCGGGTGTTCGTCACCGTGGCGGACCAGTTCACCAGCCCGGCCAAGACGCTCAGGCTCGTTCGCCCCAAGCATCTCTGCACGCCCGTCGAGAAGAACGGCGAGGCAGTGAAGAACCCTACCGTGCACCTGATGTGCTACCTCGCCCACGGCAGGCCGAGGACGCCGACCACCACGGGAGTTTTCCTGCGGGATCAGTTCGGCCCCGCGCGCGTCGACCGGGTGGGCGAGTCGGAGCTCTGCATCCCGTCGCAGAAGTCGGCACCGTGAGGGGGAACCCCCCGCGGCGCATCACGCGGTCAGCACCGCCTGCGTCTGCGTCACCTGGGCGACGCGGCGCCCGTCCGCGTCGCTGAGGTCGGTCTGCACGACGATCACCCGCCGCCCGACGTGCAGGGGCCGGGTGACGCCCTCCACGTGGCCGCCCCGCACGGCGCGGAAGAAGTTCGTCTTCGACTCGATCGTCGTCGTGGTCGCGCCCGCCGGCAGGTTCAAGAACGCGCAGACGGCGCCCAGCGTGTCGCCGAGCGCCATGAGGGCCGCGCCGTGGAGCACGCCGCCCGTCGTGCAGCGCTCGGGCGTCCAGCCGAGGCGGCCGCGCACCTCCTCGGGCACGGCCGCCGTCACCTCGACGCCGAGCGCCACCGCGAACGGCATCGACTGGGCAAGGGCCTGCGCATCGACCGGCATGCCCCGTCGCTACCACGAACGCGCCGCCGCGCGCTATGCGGGATGGAGGCAGCGCCGCCGGCGCATCGCGTCCGTCGTCCCGGGTGGCGGCACCCGCGGGCGCACGCTCAGCCCGAACTCCCCCGCCCGCCGGAGCAGCAACGACGACGCCCGCTCGGCCAGCGCGGCGATCGTGAGCGAGGGGTTGACACAGAGGGAGGTCGGCACGGACGAGGCGTCGGTCACGAAGAGGCCCGAGTGGCCGCGCAGCTCGTGCCGGTCGTCGAGCGCCGAGGTGGCGGGGTCGTCGCCCATGCGGCAGGAGGCGAGCGGGTGGGCGCTCTGCACGTTCGGTGTCGCCTTCCAGAGGAGATGGCGGGCGAGGCCGTCCTTCTCGACGACGGTCTTCATCGCGGCGTCGGAGGCGTCCCAGCCGCGCTGCGTCTCGGGCGTGGTGTGGAAGGAGAGCTGCCCCAGGCCCGCCGCCGGTGCGATACGGACGAAGTTGCCCGACGGCGGCGGCGCGCCGAAGACGCCCTCGTTGGCGTCCTCGGTCATGGCGAGCACGGTGAGCCACGATCGCCAGCGGGCCGTGAGCGCCTTCTTGTCGACGCCGAACCAGAGGGGCGCCCCGTCGACGCCGTCCTCCGGCAGGATGTTCGTGATCGGCGGGAAGTAGATCTGCTGCAGCGAGAAGCGCGTGAACTCGGCCGCACTCGGGTCGAGGTAGTCGAACGTCATCGAGCCGATCGGCTTGCCGATGGCGTAGCCCTCGTAGGCGACGCCCGGTGCCCGTTCCAGGCCGAGGAGCTGGGTCACCTTGGCCTCGTCGAGCAGCGCCAGGGTCACGCGGTCGCCGTTGGGCGAGAAGTAGCGGCCGACGGCGGCCGGCATGCCGCCGAGCGCGGCCGCCGAGCGCTGCAGGATCACCGGCGTCCCCATCGCGCCGGCGGCGAGGATCACGAGCTTCGCCTCGATCGTGCCGCTCCCCGTCGCAACCCGGTAGTCGTCCGGGTCGAGCACGAGGTAGGAGACGGCATAGCGATAGCCCGACGTGGACGCCGGGCCGATCGACTGCACCTCGTGCAGCGGCCGGATGTCGGTGCCGCACGCCTCGGCCGCCGGCAGGTAGTTGAGCAGCATGGACCGCTTGGCGCCGAAGCGGCAGCCGTTGACCATCCAGTTGCAGTTCGTGCAGCGCGCGAGGTCGACGGCGACCGGCACGGGGTTACAGGTGTGTCCGGCGCGCGCGCAGGCCGCCGCCCACACGCCGCCGGGATAGGGCACGTCGTCCCAGCTCTGCTGGCTGACCGGCAGTGTCCGCTCGACGCGCCGGTACCACGGGTTGAGCGTTCGCCGGCTGATCGACGCCGGCCAGAGACGGCGGCCGAGCGTGCCGGTCCGCTCGAACACGAAGCTCGGTGCCCGGAGCGACGCCGCAAAGTAGATGACGCTCGAGCCGCCGACGCAGTTGCCGGCGATCACGTCCACGCCGTCGCCCCGGATGTCGTCGACGATGCGGGTGAAGGTGCCGAGCTGGAGGCTGTGGGTGAAGTCCTCGGTCGCGAGCCGGGGGCCGCGCTCGAGCATCACCACCCTGGCCCCGCCCGCTGCGAGATAGTAGCCGGGGATGGCGCCCCCGAAGCCCGTCCCGATGACGACGACGTCCGCGGTCTCGACAGCCATCAGGGCGGGCTGCCTTTGCCCGTGGTCCGCGGGTGCCTGCTCGCCAGCATCCGGCGATAGGAGAACTGCGGGAAGCGCCAGAGGCCGTCGGCGTCGGGCGCGGGGAAGCCGATGGCGGCGAGACCCGGATGCCCGCTGCGCACGGCCTCCGCGGTCGGGAGATGGCCGGCGGTGTGGTAGGCGAGGAAGACGAGCGCGGCGAGCGCGAAGTAGGCGAGCTGCTCGTCTCCGGTCGTCTCGTCGAGCAGCTCGACGAGCAGCGCCGTGCGGTCGGCGAAGCCGAGCGAGACGAGCGGCGGCACGGTCGGATCGAGCAGGATCCCGTGGTCCGCCGCATACGCGGTCGCCCGCGCGTTCACCGCGGCGGCGAACCCCGGCAAGGCGGGCGCAACGCCCGCGGGAGGGAAGTTCAGCAGCTCGATCGCCCCCGCCTGGACCGCTCCCGCTCCCGTGTCGGCCCCCGCGATCGCGCGATCGAGGGGCGAGCGCTTGGCGCCCGGGATGAGCGTGTCCGAGAACGCCTCGAGCGTCGGGGTGATGAACGGGTCGCCCGGCGGGACCTGGGCGAAGGCCGCCGGGGCCCGTACGGGCCAGGGCGCGAGCCTCCACGTGGCCGCGGCGGCAGCCGCCGCCTTGAGGAGCTCGCGCCGCGTCAGGGCGAGGGTCTCGTCGACGGGGCGGCTCACGAGCAGCCGCTCGCCCCGCAGGCGTCGCAGCAGCTCGCCTCGGTGCCGACGCATGCGCGTCCGCCGCGCGGCGCACGGCAGGAGGCCGAGCGCTTGATCGCGCATGTCGTCGAGCCGGTGGCCGACGTCCGGCAGCAGGTGACGTGGCCCGCCCGACCGCAGGTCGAGCGTGACGCGCAGCGCTCGACGTTGGCCCTGCACGCGACCGGAAGCTGGCCCCCGGCGACCTCGTCGTCGGCGACGTGCGCGACGCACGTGACGTACGCGTGGTGCGTCGACGCCCTCGTGCAGTCGCATTGCGCGTCGGCGTCGGCCCGCGCCGTCGCGACGGCGCAGGCATCACCCGGGTTGCCGCCGCACGCGAGCGGCATCTCCGCCGCCCCGCACCAGGGCTCGCGGAACCCGAGGCAGAACGTCGCTCCCCCTCCCCCGCCCGGTCCCTCGCCGTAGCGCCGGATCACCGTCGCCAGGTCGGGATCGAGGGGCGCGATCAGGTCGGCCGCCTGGTCGGGTCCGGCGGGCTCGTCGCCGATCGCGAAGTTCCGGAGCCGCGCCGCGCCCGTGCCGTTGCCCTTGTCGAACCAGTAGCTGCCGTCCCAGTGGACGATCGAGGTGGTGCCCGGCGCCACCTGCACGCTCCAGTGGTCCTGCTGCCAGTAGCGGCACTTCGGCACTGCGACCGCGAAGCGCGCGGGCTCGGCGGCGAGGAAGCGGATGGCGCCGCCGTCGGTGGCCGTGATGTCGCGCTTGTCGTACTCGACGCAGAGCGGATCGTCCGGGAGCCCGTCGAGCGGCGGCGCCTCGCCCTCAGCGAAGTGGTGGACGGTGCACTCGGCGGCGAACAGCGGGTCGGTGTACGGCGCCACTGGGTCGGCGCGGACGTCGGATCCGGCCGCCAGGACCATCGCCAGGACGAGGAGCGCCGCGAACCTCACGGATCACCTCCGCGCGGGACATCGATTTCGCCGCGCGCATAAGTCGTCCCGCCCGCAAGCCCGGGTCAAGCGGCGAGCGCCGGAGAAAGCGAGAAATCTCGGGGGACTTTGGGTGGCCTGCGGACGGGAGCACGGCCGGCCGGCTGCGGCGGCTCAGAACGGCCGCCCGACGATCAGTGGAGGAAGCGGGGCCGGCCCTCGGCCGGCCCGGCATCGCCGAGCACGCCCGGCAGGAAGACGCGGAACTCGCTCCCCACGCCGGGCTCGCTGCGGGCCGTGACCTCGCCGCCGAGGAGGCGCACGCAGCGTGCGACCAGCGTCAGGCCGATGCCCAGACCGTTGTAGCGCCGGGTCGTCGAGCTGTCGCCCTGCGCGAAGAGGTCGAAGACCTGCTGCAGACGCTCGGGCTCGATGCCGACGCCGGTGTCGCGCACGGTGATGGTGGCCGCATCCCCCTCACCGGGGCTGACAGTGATCACGACCTCACCGCGCGACGTGAACTTGAGGGCGTTACCGACCAGATGGAAGAGGACGCGGCGCACGAGGTCGCCGTCGACCTGCATGCTCGCGACCCTCGGGTCGACGTCGATCCGCACCTGCACCTGCTCGGGTTCGGGAAGACCGGGCATCATCGTCAGCACCTGCTCGAGGAGCCGCTCGGTGCGCACCCGCTCGGAGCGCACGAGGATCCGGTCGGCCTCGAGCTGGACGAAGAAGAGGATGTCGTCGATGAGCGTGTTCAGGTGTCGCGTGCTGCCGAGCACGCGGTCGAGGAAGCCCGACTGCTCGTCGTTCACCGACCCGCCCACCCCTTCCCGCATGAGGGAGGCATAACCGAGGATCGCGTTGAGCGGGGTGCGCAGCTCGTGCGAGACCATGCCGAGGAACTCGGTCTTCACGCGATTCGAGCGGCTGAGCTCGTCGGTCAGCCGGGCGATGCGCTCCTCCCGCGAGCGCAGCGTCTCGTCCTTGGCGGAGACCACCCGGCGGCTGAGGCCGAGCTCGCCCTCGAGCTTGCTGCACAGCCGTTCGACCGACTCGCGGCTGCGGGCCGCGCCGAGCGCCTGGCCGACGATCTCGGCCACGAGGGCAAGCGCGTGGCTGCGGGCGAACGCCTGGGTCGGCGCGGTGATGGAGTGCAGCGCGAGCGCCCCGCCAGGGTCACCGGCGACGGTGAAGGGCAGCACGAGGAACCCTTCGTCGGCGAGCTCGGCGGGCGCGACGGCGACGAAGCCGCCGTCCGACACGCGACGGAAGCAGGCCGGCTCGACGCCGGTCCCGAGGAGCTGCGCGAGCAGGAGCCAGCGGCCCTCGTCGAGATCGCCTCCGCCCCCACCCAGCCGCTGCGACTGCGTCGCGAAGCCCGCGAGCACGAGCTCGCCCTCGGACCCGTCAGCGAGCACGATGGCGCAGGTCTCGAACCCCAGCTGGCGCACCAGGACCTGGGCGATCTCCTGCCCGCACGCCCGCAGACCGTGGCCACGCGCCAGCACGCCGAGCACGAGCTTGATGGTCGAGAGGTAGAGGACGGCGTCGTCGCGTTGCTCCTCGACCTCGGCCAGGGCGCGGCGCGTCCGCTCGTCTCCCATCCGCTCTCACCCCTCCACCCGGCCAAGCGTCTCGAGCGCGCCGTCCTCGGCGAGGGCGGTGATCACCGCCTGCCACAGCTCGGGCGTCACACCGCGGGGCACCTCGCGCTCGAGCGCTCCCGCCGCCTCCGGGCGGACGCGTCGCTCTGCGACATCCGTCACGGCGACGAGCCGGTTCGCCATCGCGACCAGACCGGTGGTCCCCGGACGATCCGGCGTCGCATGGTGCTGGCGCGCCGCCTCGACGATCGAAGGCGGAAGGCCCCAGGCCTCGAGCAGCCAGCCGCCGACCTCCGCGTGATGGACGCCGAACGCCTCCTGCTCGGCGTCGACGATCGACCGGACGCCATCGGCACCGGCGGCCGCGGTCCAGTAGGCATCCTTGAAGCGCGTCGCGAGCACCAGTCGTCCGACGTCGTGCAGGAGACCTGCGGTGAAGGCCTCGTCGGGATCGCCCGTGCACAGCTTCGCGCCGAGCACCTTGCTCGCGACCGCCACCATGACGGCGTGCATCCAGAGCCCCTCCAGGCGCGCGGCCGGGATGCCGTGCGCGACGGTGTCCCAGACCTTCACGCCGAGGGCGAGGTTCCGGACCGTCGAGAAGCCGAGCAGCATGACGGCACGCGGAATGGTGGCCACCCGTCGGGACTGTCCGAAGAAGGCGCTGTTCGCGAGCCGCAGCATCTTGCCGGTGAGCGCCTGGTCGTGCTCGATGAGGTCGACGAGGTCGCGGGTGCTGGAATCCTCCCGCTCGACGAGCCCGAGGACCTGCGACAGCACTGCCGGGATGGTGGGCAGGTTCTTGCGGCCGATCACCTCGGCGCGGAACCGCTGGCGCCCCCCCCGGTCGAGCGGTCCCATCGGCCTCGCATCCACTACAGCGTCACCCATACTCGGCCTCCCGCCTTCGGGTTTATCGACCTCGCGGTCGCGAACCTTGAGCTGCCGGGTGTCAAGGATCGGGTCCCCGCGTCGCGCGTGCGGCGGTCCGCTCGAGAGCGTCGCGCCGGGCGACGGGGCAATCGGCGCCCACCGACATGGCACGGTTTCTGCCTTCCCCCGGCGCCGGCCCCCCGCATGTCGCGCGCTCCGATCACCACCCTGCTCCTCACCACCTTCCCTTGGCAGCTTGCCCTTGCCGCTTCAGTTTATCCAGCGGCGAGCCGGGTGCCGCCCGAGGCCAGGCGCCTCCTCGCCTGCCAGGCAGACGTCGGCCGAGCGGCCCGGCAGCTCCTGGTACGGAGAGACCTCGCCATGGCCCACTGCCTCGACCTCGCGCTCCGCTGCCCCGGAGCGCTCACCGGCACGGCGACCGGTGCCAGCGACCCGTGCCTCGGCGCCGCCGCCGCAGGCTGCGGCGCCGCGCTCGCCCGGGTCGGCGGGGCCGAGCGCCACGTCGAGCAGATGGGGCCGCGCTGCACGCTGGCCGGACGGACCGCCATATCTCCCCAGGCCTTCCTCGGCGACGACGGGCTTGCCCTCGAGCGCGATGCCCCTTTCTGCCCGGACCTGGGGACCGCGAGCCCGGCCGATGCCTCGCGCTGCCAGAGCGTCGCACTCACCTGCCAGGTCGACGCGGCCGTCCGGGCGTCGGTCCCTCGCGCCGCGGTGCTCCTCGGCCGGCTCGGAATATCGTTGGATGAGGACGGCCGCTGCCTGGGACCGCCGGCCTGCGGCAACGGCGACATCGACGGCGACGAGGAATGCGACGACGGGGACGACAACTCCGACGTCCTCCCCGACCACTGCCGGACCGACTGCACCGAGCCGCGCTGCGGGGACGGCGTCGTCGACTCGGACGAGGAGTGCGACGACGGGAACCAGACGGATGGCGACGGCTGCGCCGCCGACTGCACCGTCGAGCCGGGCGTGTGCGGCAACGGCGTGGTCGACGACGGCGAGGAGTGCGACGACGGGAACCAGACGGATGGCGACGGCTGCAGCGGCGACTGCACGATCGAGCCGGGGGTGTGCGGCAACGGCGTCGTCGAAGACGGCGAGGAGTGCGACGACGGCGCTGCCAACTCCGATGTCCTCCCGGACCACTGCCGCACCGATTGCACGGCACCGAGCTGTGGCGACGGCGTGGTCGATCCGGCACACGGCGAGACGTGCGAGCCCCCCGAGACGCTCCTGTGCACGGCCGATTGCTCCTCGCGGCTGCCGTTTCCCCCGAGCTCACTTCCCGCGCGGGCGCACGATGGCGCGCCCGACGATCTCGCGCGCTGCCAGCGGGGGATCGCGGGCGCGGCGGCGCGGCTGTTCCGCGACAGCCGCCGGCTCGTCGAGCGCTGCGTCATGGGCGCCGCCCGTTGCGTCGTCGGCGGAGGAGACGCGTGCCTCGCGCGCGCCACTGCCCGATGCGTCGCCGCGGCCGCACGGCGGGAGGCGCTCCGCGCGCGCGCCGTCCCGCGTCTCGGGAGCATGTGCCAGGCACTCTCCGTCGACCGCCTCCTCGAGGCGCTCGCCTTCGCGGACGCCGCTCGCACCTGTCCGCTTCCAGGCAGCGGTCCTCCCACCTTCGCCGACCTCCTGGGTTGCGTGCTCGGCCAGATCCAGTGCGTGGCCCAGAAGTCCGTGGCGCTGACCGTCCCTCGCGCCTACGAGTTCCTCTCCACCCTCGATCTCGATCCCGACGCGCTCTACCCCTGCGTCCCCGACCTCGGGGACGAGTGATCAGGGCAACGCGGCGACGGCACGCAGCGGCCCGCCGCTGCCGCCGCCGATCTTCATCGGCAGGCCGATGAAGACGGCGCCGGTCGGTGGCAGGGCGGCGAGGCCCGCCAGGTTCTCGAAGATCGGCACGTTGGCGTTGGTCAGCGCCCGGTGCGCCAGGAAGTCGCGCGACGGTCCCCGGTCGATCGAGGCGGTGTCGATGCCGATCGCGTGGATGCGCCGGGCCGTCGTCAGCCAGCCGGCGGCGTCGGGCGCAACGCCGGGGAAGTGGAGGTGCGCCGTGTCGCCGGGAACGGCCGTCCCGAGGTAACGCGCCGGATCGTCCCAGTAACGATCCCAGCCGCTGCGCACGAGGACGATCGCGCCGTCGGGGATGCGGCCCGCGCGACGCTCGAAGGCGCGGAGGTCGTCGGGCGTGAGGAGAGCATCGGGGTCGCGGGCCGCCTTGTCCGTGATGTCGACGACCACCGCGGCGCCGACGAGCCGGTCGAGTGGCACCTCGTCCGCCGTCCAGCGGTCGCGGGCGAAGTGGATCGGTGCGTCGAGATGGGTGCCACCGTGCTCGGCGGCGCAGAAGTTGTTGGCCGCGTACCAGTAGCCGCCCTCGGTCATGCCGTGCGCCACGGGCTCCAGCGTGAAGCGGCGGGCGGTCGGCCAGTAGATGGTGCGGCTGTCGAAGGGATGGGTCAGGTCGAGCAGCCGCGCCCCCGAGAGATCGAGCGCGGCCGCGGGGGCGGAGAGGAGGAGCGCGAGCGCGATTCGTCCGAGCAAAACCCTCATCTGGATCCTCATCTATATCCTCACCTGGGGGTGGTTCATGTGCGCTCCGGATGGAGGCGCTCGGCGAGCTCGTGGAGCGCCGGGGTGATGCGCACGGGATGAGCATCAGCCTGCTCGAGCCGCCGGACACCGGGAGGCAGCGCCTCGATCTGCTCGCGGGCGCGCGCCCGGATCTCCGCGAGCCCGGGCGCAGGGCCGCAGGGCTCGCCCCCACGGATCGCGGCGACGAGCAGCGGCTCCCCGGCGAGCGTCTCGCTGGCGAGCGCCACCAGGTCCTCGGTGAACCGTCCGTCGGGGCCCCGGCGGCGGTAGACCTGCTTCGGCTCGGGGTACGTCGCCTTCTCCGCGCCGAGCTTCCGGACCGCCCGGCGTTCGCCGCCGGCTTCGATGGCGACCAGCTTGTACACCCCCCCGAGCGCCGGGGCGTCGCGCGAGGTCGCGAGGTCGGTGCCGACGCCGTAGAGGTCGATCGGTGCGCCGGCCGCGGCGAGCGCGGTGATCCGCTCCTCGTTGAGATCGCCGCTGGCGACGATCAGCGTGCGCGCGAGGCCGGCGGCGTCGAGGATCTCGCGCACCGCACGGCTGAGCGCGAGCAGGTCGCCGCCGTCCAGGCGGACGCCGCGGACGGCGGGGCCGAGCGCGGCCGCGCGCCGCGTGCCCTCGAGCGTGTCGTACGTGTCGATCAGGAGGATCGCATGCTCGGGGAACGTCCGCACGAAGGCGCGAAAGGCGTCCGTCTCGTGCGCGAAGGCCATGGTGAAGCTGTGCGCCGCCGTGCCGTAGACCGGGACGTCGAACATCTGCCCCGCGAGCGTGTTCGAGGTACCGATGCAGCCGCCGATGAGCGCGGCGCGGGCGCCGAAGAGCGCGGCGTGAAAGCCGTGCGCGCGGCGCGCCCCGAACTCGATCACGCCCTTGCCGGCCGCCGCCTCGACCACGCGAGCCGCCTTGGTGGCGATGAGCGTCTGATGGTTGACGGTCGCGAGCAGGAACGTCTCGACGAGCTGCCCCTCGATGACCGGTGCGCGCACCCGCACCAGCGGCTCCCCGGCGAAGACGACGGTGCCTTCGGGAATCGCGTGCACGTCGCCGCTGAATCGGAAGGCCGCCAGGTAGTCCCAGAAGCCGGCGCTCACGTGGGAGAAGACGGGCAGCGCGCGCAGGTAGTCGATGCTCCGGCCGTCGAAGCGGACGGCGACGAGATACTCGATCGCCTGCTCGAGGCCGGCCAGGAGGAGGAAGCCCCGGTTCGGCGGCAGGTGGCGGACGAACAGCTCGAAGGTCCCGACGGCCTGCGCCATGCCCGCCTCGAAGTAGGCCGCGCCCATGGTGAGCTCGTAGAGGTCGGTCGCCAATCCATAGCGGCCGGGCTCGTCCAATGCTCCGAGCGTGCGCATCTCCGTCGCGGTAATGCATCAACCAACTGCCCCGAGCGATGCAAGACCGGCAGGGAAGGCCGTAACGCCATGGACGATCGTCACGGCCGTGGCGGCCCCTCAACCATGCGCAGCGGCGACCCGTGATCGGCCCTTCACCCGACGGCGTGCAAGGCGGGA